>Ga0209902_100243_pt1 | contig 83971 bp, 79 predicted proteins | sample FECB27metaG_FD_188304 | JGI IMG/M metagenome (GOLD analysis project Ga0209902, IMG submission 188304) | Cyanobacterial communities from the Joint Genome Institute, California, USA - FECB-27 (SPAdes) (version 2) | ecosystem: Environmental > Aquatic > Thermal springs > Hot (42-90C) > Microbial mats... | reverse complement strand
CAAGCCTACCTCGTCGACGTCATCACCCGTATCGTCGCCAGCCATCCCCAGAGCCAGATCGACGATCTGCTGCCATGGGCTTACGCCACACCGCCGCTCAAGGCCGTGGCCTGAGAACACCGCTTACAGATGAGAGTGCGGGGATGGCACCTGTCTGCTGTCATGGCAATCGTGGCTCTCGTCTTGGTGATGAACGGGATGTTGATATATTCGCTCATGACGCGATAGTCTGCTGGCGTCCTCGAAAATCCTGCACCGCAACAGCAGCGCATCTGTGTCAGCGCGGGCTGGTTGCCGCATCGTGCCGGATGATAGGTGCAGTATAGTCGTGCAAGATGCCCGGTTGCGGCATGACTGCGCCATGACGTCGAGCACGAAGAGCTTGCGCATCGCATCGACCCTGCGGGTCATGCCGTAAAGATTGCAGATGACGTTCCGGTTCGGCCCCTCAACTTGATCAAGCATGTTGGCGCTGAATTCCGTTTAGCTGGGGAGGTAGGCGCGATCGACTTTTTGAAGAGCGCGGGCCAACTCCACTACAGCCGCAATCGAAATAGCGGTCCAATCCATCTGGCCGGCAAAGCCATGATCACGAAAGATATCGTCTTGCCCGGCCGAGTGAAGATAGCCGTCCATTCCCCAAGAGCTAAAGCTTCGCTCGGCAGCCTCCTGCGAGCCGATCATTGTAACATTGCAGTGCCTGGGGTCCTTTTCAATCCGCACATATGTCGCCAGTACCGCCAACTGATCGCCCTCCAGTATTTGGACGAATGTCGTTCCATCAAAAATCAGATAGCCGGTGATCCCCGAGCGATCGTTGTTACGTCGAGACGCGGAGAGAACGTCGCAAAGGGCATCATGCGGGCTGTTGACCCGGCTTCCATTGAACGAGGAGGTGTAGGCTAGCTGAAAAATTCGTGAGTGCAATGACCGCTCTCCCAGCAAGCCGTGACTCATCAGGCGTACGCATCTGCCGGTACAGATTCCTGCGCAACTCTGACGGCATGATGTCTGCTCGGTCGCCCTCGATCAAGGTCAAGCCCAACATTGCCTGCATGAGACCTGGTGACTCGCTCGATTTGAACGCAAGCAGATAGGCTTGGCAGCGCTGGTCGTTTTGTCGAGATAGAGATGCTGACGAAGGGGCTGTGCGATCGTCGAGCGGCCAAAGGAAAATCCTCAGGTGGCTATGGCTTTAGTTGTTCGCTATGCGTCGCACAAAACCGCCCGTAGCCGCACGTTTTGTTGGCCTTATTGTTGGCCTTTTAGAATATAACTCTGTCACAGATATCGCTTTATCAGAGACTTGATCGAGCACTGCGGCTCCCTCAAGCGCACCACTCCCACATTCGCCGACGGCCCCATAGCGCCTCAGTGCCCGTCCGCGATCAGGCCAGTCAGATCCCCAAGCGACGCGATCGTCCAGTCGGCTTCCTGACCCAGCATCTCGGCCTGCATCCGCAGCGCCTTGAACATCGTCTTGGGCGCGATCGTGCCCGGTGCGGCGAGTTCATCGCGCAGCGCGGCTGGCGAGACGCGTTCGATGCGCGCCACCCTGAAGCCGAAGGCCTTGGCTCCCGCGACGTCGAAGCCGTTGGAGGAGACGAAGACGACCTCGTCGCGGGCGACGCCGAGCTGTTCCTCGACGAGTTCGTAGGTTCGCGGGTCGGGCTTGAACACGCCCTTGGCATCGACGCTGAGCACCGCCTTCAGCAGCCCGTCGAAGCCGCTGTTGGCGACGAGTGCGCCCAGCATGGCCGGGCTGCCATTCGACAGGATGGCGCGGTCGTAATCCGAGAGCGATTCAAGCGCGGCCCGCGCATCCGGATAGGGCTTCAGGTTGTTGTAGGCGTCGGCCAGGCGCTCGAAGAGTTCGGGCGAGGCCTCAAACCCGAGCGTCTTCAGCGTGTAGGCGAGCGAGGCCCGCGTCACCGACCAGAAATCCTCGTAAGCGCCCATCAGCGAGCGCAGCCAGGTGTATTCGAGCTGCTTCATCCGCCAGGCCTGCGTGATGTAGTCGCCATGGCCGGGAAAGGCCGCGTCGGTGACGCCGGCCACCGACTGCACGTCGTAGAGCGTGCCATAGGCGTCGAAGACGAAGGCTTTGATGGTCATGGTCAGGCCTCTGATCCCGGATGAAGCTGGCTCGGCGATGTGGCGGTCGCAGATTGTGATGGCGGTCACGATAGGCCAGCCGGCGGTATGGGAAGAGCCTGCACCGGAGCAGGATCGACACGATCGCGCGAGCGTCACGACGTATGCCGGCGTGCGCAAGGCAGCAACCGTGCCGAGCCCGATTCCTGCTATCGATCCCGATGTCGACCCTGTGACAGACCGGAGCTTGCTCATGAGCCGCCGCATCGGCATCGCCATCATCGGGCTGGGCGCGGCCGTGCTGCCTCATGCCCGCAGCCTGCTCGATCTCTGCGACCGGGTCGATGTCCGCCATGCCGTCACCCGCTCGCCGGAGCGCGCGGCGGCGTTTTCGCGCGACTTCCCCTTCCCCGTCGCCACCGACCTCGCAGCCGCGCTGGCCGATCCGGCGGTCGAGGCCGTGCTCGTGCTGACACCACCGTCGAGCCATCTCGATGTCGCCGGGCTCTGCTTTGAAGCGGGCAGGACATTGTCCTTCCTTGATGGCGCTTCGGAGACCGTGGAGTTCGCAGCAGGCGATCCACGCCATTCCGGTAAAGGCGAGCTGGACGGCCCGCGCGGTTCGATGGGGCAGGCTTGCACCGGGCGATCGAACAGATGCGCTTCCGAAGAGAGTCAACGAATGGTCACGCACGCACTGATTGTGCCAGCCGGCCGCGAAACAGATTCATGATCCTCAGGGTTGAATCCCGCCGACAGAAACAGAACTGCGCCGACTCTTTGGTAACCACGCCCGGCGCGACACAGTTAAATTACAGCTAACACGATGAAATAATTGGTTTTTCAACTCAATCTTAAATGACGACGCGTAAGGTCACTCCCAGCGACGAACAAGATCGCGGATCAACAGTTTCGGTTGGGGTGTCGGGTGATGAAGACGATCTACAATGAGGTTCCCGCCGACGCCCTGACGGGCAGCATGCGCGATTTCCGGGTGCCTGTGGGCAACGATCTCGAGCGCCGCGTCGGCAGCTTCTTCCAATGGCAGAACCTGCGTCGCCAGAACGGCGTCTGGCCGTTCTCGCGAGCCACGGATTTCGGGCCGCGCACGGAAGTGTCTGCCGCCGACGACCGCGGCATCGCCATGCAGGGCGTCAACTTCGCCTCGCAGGACTATCTCAGCATGTCCTCGAACCCCGAGATCAAGGCGACCGCGCTGGAGGCGATCGAGCGTTACGGCGTCCACAGCGCCGGCTCGCCCGCGCTCGTCGGCAACACCACCGCCTCGGTCGCGCTGGAGCGCAAGATCGCCGAGTTCCTCGGCATGGAGGACGCCCTGCTCTACCCGACCGGCTGGGGCGCGGGCTTTGGCGTGATCAGGGGTCTGGTGCGTTCGTCCGACCACATCGTCATGGACACGCTGTCCCACACCTGCCTGCAGGAGGGCGCCAACGCCGCCACCCGCAACATCTACCAGTTCCGCCATCTCGACATGGCCCATTGCCGCCGCTGGCTGGAGAAGATCCGCTCCACCGACACCGAGAACGGCATCATGGTGGTGACGGAAGGCCTGTTCTCGATGGACTCCGACACGCCGGACCTCGCCGCGATGCAGGAGCTCTGCAACGAGTTCAATGCGACCCTGATGGTCGATGTCGCCCATGATCTCGGCGCGCTCGGCGAGGACGGGCGCGGCCATATTGGCATCCAGAACATGATCGGCAAGGTCGACATCGTGATGGGCTCATTCTCCAAGACCTTCGCCTCGAATGGCGGCTTCGTCGCGGTCAAGGACCGGGCCATCAAGGAGTATCTGCGCTTCTACTCGGCGCCGGCCACCTTCTCGAACGCGATGTCGCCGGTGAACGCCGCGATCGTGCTCAAGGCCTTCGAGATCATCGACTCGCCCGAAGGCAAGGTGCTGCGCAACGAGTTGATGACCAATGTGCTGGAGCTGCGGCGCCAGCTCACGGCGGCCGGCCTCGACTATTACGGCGACCCGTCGGCGATCGTCGCGGTCAAGATGGGCACCGAGGGGCTCGCCCGCCTCGTCTCGCGCCGCCTGCCGGAACTGGGCCTGCTCTGCAACCTCGTCGAGTATCCGGCCGTCGGCAAGGGTTCCGCCCGCTTCCGGATGCAGGTGATGGCCAAGCATTCGGCCCAGAACGTCACCGACGCGGTCGCCCGCATCAAGGCGGCGCGGCTGGAGGCCGAAATCGAGCTCGCAACCATGGGCGAGCAAGCCCCGCGCATGCGCGCCGTCGCCTGAACCCTTACGAACGGCTCGCGCCCGCAATCCCGGATGGCTAGCGCGAGAGCCGGATTGCAAAGGGAAGACATGGTGAAGCGACGATTAAAGCAATGTTCAGACTGTTCTGCTTCTCTTTCAGTCGGGGCGCAGGTGTCGGGACAATAATTCGAAGTCCATCCCGTTCGCTTGCCGACGAGACATCGAGACGCCATGACCGCTTCCAATCCGGCCCATGACCAGGACGGCAAAAGCGCCGCCTTCGCCGGGCCCGCCCTTCTGCTGCTCTGGCTGTCTCTGGCCTGCGCGACAGCCACGGCGGTCGCGGCCATCGCGCCGTTTCGTGACATCCTGACGGGCAGCGCGCTGGCGACGGTTCTTGTCAGCATCGCCGCGATCGTCGCCAACCGCCGTGCCATGGCTGCGCCGGTCCTGATGCCGGCGGCCGCGCAAGACGCGGCAAACGAGGCCGCCAGGCTCGCCGACGATCTCGCCCAGCGCGAGGCGGAGCGGCGCAAGCGGCTGCAGGAGATCATCACCTCCTTCGACACCGAATTTCTCGATACGCTGGATGGCGTGCTCGATTCGATCCGCCATCTCAAGCAGACGGCGGGCGAACTCGCCTCGATCGCCGACACGGCCAATGACGAGGTCATCGCGGTCGCCGCCACCTCGGAGGAGTCCTCCCGCAACGTCGCCGATGTCGCGGCAGCGACCGAGCAGCTCTCTTCGGCGATCGGCGCGATCGACCGCCAGCTCGTGACGACGCAGACCCTCGTCGCCGAGATGAACGACAACACGCAAGCGACCAACGTCACCGTCGACAAGCTCGACCTCTCGGTCCAGAAGATCGACGGCATCGTCGCGCTGATCCGCGGCATCGCCGAGCAGACCAACCTGCTGGCGCTCAACGCCACGATCGAGGCGGCGCGCGCCGGCGACGCCGGGCGGGGCTTCGCGGTCGTGGCAGCCGAGGTCAAGACGCTGTCGCACCAGACCGCGATCGCCACCCAGGACATCGCCGCCCAGATCGCCGAGATCAAGCAGGCGACGATGCAGGCCGTGCGGAACATCCGCAGCCTCTCGGCCGGCATGCTGCAGATGGACGAGCGCACGGTCGGCATCGCGGCCGCGCTCGAGGAGCAGGGCCAGATGACCTATGTCATCAGCCGCAGCATCGACGAGGTCGCGACCGGAACGGCCTATCTCGCCCAGACCACCTCGACGATCCGGGATTCGGCGACGCGCACCCACGAGGTCGCAGGCGACGTGCTGGGCTCGACCGAGAGGCTCGCCGACAAGGCCGAGAAGCTGGAAACCGCCGTCCACCAGTTCATGCAGCGGGTCGCGAGCGCCTGAGGCGGTTGCGCGGATGTCGGTTTGTCTCTCACCGCCCTCATCCTGAGGAGCGAGCAAAGCTCGCGTCTCGAAGGATACGCCAGAAGGCTCCGGATACCTCTGGAGGATCCTTCGAGACGCCGCTTCGCGGCTCCTCAGGATGAGGCCGGTGGGCGGCCGCCGCGCAAAAAAACCCGCCTGCGCAAGCAGGCGGGTTCTTTCGTTTCGAGCAGCGCAGCGCTTATTCGGCGGCCTGCTGCGGGGTCTCCGGCGTCACCGAGATGCCCGGGCGCTCGCGGCCGTCGGCCTTGGCCAGCGCGCGGCGCACGCCATTGCCGTAGTCGGGATGGACCTTGTCGAAATGCGCCAGCTGGCGCTCCTCGATCTCCTTGGGGATGCCGCCCATCGCGGCCGCGATATTGGCGCAGAGGCGGTCCTGCTGGCCCTGGTCGAACAGGTTGAAGAGCGCGCGCGGCTGCGAGTAGTCGTCATTGCCAATGCGGTGGTTGTAGCGCGCCGCATCGCCCGAGATGCGCAAGGGCGGCTCCTTGGCGGAGGGCGCCTCGACCGGGCCGCCGAAGGAGTTGGGCTCGTAATAGACATCCGGGTTGCCGGTGCGGATGCCGCCATAGGTGTTCATCTGGCCGTCGCGGTGATAATGCGCGACCGGGCTTTTGGGCTGGTTGACCGGGATATTCTCGTAATGCGTGCCGAGCCGGTGGCGGTGGGCGTCGGCATAGGAGAAGACTCGCGCCTGCAGCATCTTGTCGGGCGAGAAACCGATGCCCGGCACGATGTTGGAGGGCGAATAGGCCGCGTTCTCGATCTCGGCGAAATAGTTCTCGGCGTTGCGGTTCAGCTCGACGATGCCGACGTCGATCAGCGGATAGTCGGCATGCGGCCAGACCTTGGTCAGGTCGAAGGGGTTGTAGGGCGTCTTCTCGGCGTCCAGCTCCGGCATGATCTGGACCTGCATCTTCCACTTCGGAAAATCGCCGCCTTCGATGGCGTTGAACAGGTCTTCCTGCGTCGATTCGCGGGTCTTGCCGACGACGACGGCCGCCTCGTCATTGGTCCAGTGCCTGTGGCCCTGCATGGTCTTGAAGTGGAACTTCACCCAGTAGCGCTCGCCTGAATCGTTCCAGAGCGAGAAGGTGTGCGAGCCGTAGCCGTTGATGTGGCGCACATCGGTCGGCAGGCCGCGATCAGACATCAGGATGGTGACCTGGTGCAGGCTTTCAGGCGAGAGCGACCAGAAATCCCACATCGCGGTGGGCGAGCGCAGGTTGGTCTTGGGGTGGCGCTTCTGGGTGTGGATGAAGTCGGGGAACTTGACCGGGTCGCGCACGAAGAAGACCGGCGTGTTGTTGCCGACCATGTCCCAGTTGCCCTCCTCGGTGTAGAACTTCAGCGAGAAGCCGCGCACGTCGCGCTCGGCGTCGGCAGCGCCCATCTCGCCGGCCACCGTCGAGAAGCGCGCGATCATCGGCGTCTGCGAGCCGGGCTTGAAGACCTTGGCCTTGGTGTATTTCGTGATGTCGCCGGTGATGGTCAGCGTGCCATGCGCGCCCCAGCCCTTGGCGTGGACGGCGCGCTCGGGGATGCGCTCGCGGTTCTGATGGGCCAGCTTCTCCAGCAACTGGTAGTCCTGCAGCAGAACAGGGCCGCGCTCGCCGGCCGTCAGGGAGTTCTGGTTGTCGGGGATCGGCGCGCCGGCCGTTGTGGTCATGATCTTCGACATGGGAAGCCTCCGCTGGAGACAGAGCGTCGCGCACCCTGCCGGAACTGGAATTGGAGGAACTAACATCCCTTTGTGACGATGATGTCCAATACCGTTTACGCGCACTTTCGATAAGTTTATCAAATCGCGATGATCACCCTGAAGCAGCTTCGCTATTTCACCGCCGTCGCCCGTCACCGCCATTTCGGCAAGGCGGCCGAGGAGTGCCATATCAGCCAGCCGGCGCTCTCGCTGCAGATCCAGGAGCTCGAATTGCAGCTCGGCTGCCAACTCGTCGAGCGCCGGCGCGGCGCGATCGGCCTGACCGAGACGGGTATCGAGGTCGCCGAGCGGGCGCGCCGAATCCTGATCGAGACCAACGATCTCGTCGATCATGCGAGGCACCGCCCCAACCTGCTCAGCGGACCGCTCGATCTCGGCGTGATTCCCTCGATCGCGCCTTATCTGCTGCCGGCGACCCTGCCACTGCTGCAGAAGCGCCATCCCGGCCTCGAACTGCGCCTGCGCGAGACGCAGACCGCGACACTGGTCGAGGATCTCAGCGAGGGCCGGCTCGACGTCGCGCTGCTCTCGCTGCCGGTCGAGCGCGCGGGGCTGGAGACGCTGACGCTGTTCGACGACCCGTTCCTGCTGGTGGTGCCGGCCCATCCCATCGCCGGCGGCGCGACTGTGACGCCGGAAGCCGCGCTTTCGGGCGAGAACCTGCTGCTGCTGGAGGAAGGCCACTGCCTGCGCGACCAAGCCTTGAGCTTCTGCGGCTCGACGCGGACGGACCAGCGCCGACAATACGGCGCATCCAGCCTGTCGACGATCATGCAGATGGTCGCCAACGGTTTCGGGACGACCCTGATGCCGGCGATGGCGCTGCCGATCGAATGGCGGCCGGACATGCCCGTCAAACTGTTCCGCTTCGCCGCGCCGCAGCCCAGCCGCGCGATCGGACTGGTCTGGCGCAAGACATCACCGCGTCGGATGGATTTCGAGGCGCTGGCTGCGATCATCCGCGAAGTCGCCGGCAGCATCGTCTCAGGCGGAGAGCGGAGCTACGCCGCCGAGGCCCAGTTGGTCAGCCTGCCGTGAGCCAGCCCTGCGTATCGTGAGCGAAGCCCGCCTCAGCGGTTGACCTTGTCCTGCAGGGCGACGCTGGGCCATTGCTTGTCGGCCTTGGCGATGTAGCCGGCCTGGTCCTGGTTCCAGCTTCTCTGAACGCGGGTGCTGTAGTTCAGGTAGAGCTTGCCGTCGGTGATCGTGTAGGCCGCAGGGTCGATCACGGCCTTGTAGCCGCCGGCCGCGCCATAGGCGCAGAAGCCGCCATATTGCGGCGCGTATCTGTCTGGCGCGGCGACGAAGGCGTCGCGATTGGCGGCCGAGGCAAAGCGGAAGGTCGCGCCCTTGTAGAGCGTGGTGAACTGCGCCGAGCCGGCAACGGGCTTGCCGGCCGTGAAATAGGCGACCGGATCGTAGCCCTTGATCGCCGGGCCATCGACATCGTTGATCTCGCCACCGAAGGCGGCGCTGGCGGCAACGCCCGCCGTAAGCGACAGGGCCAGCGCCAGACGCCGCCAGAACGACCATAACGAAACGCGCATGATAAATTCCCCTGGGATGCGACTGTCTTCGGCGCAAACGTGCCGAGAGCAGCCACGCCGGTCCAGACACATCCATCAACGGCGCTTCACATGCGCTTGAGCCAAACCACCAGCGACCCGCAAAGATCGCCGTGAAACGATCTCAGTGATGGGTCGCCGGCTCGCTGGCCGCCACCAGCAGCGCGCCTAGCCGCGCGCTCGCCTCGCGGCCCGACGCAATGCGCCCGAGCCTTCGCGCCGCGAAGCGGTTGCGCCCGCCGCGTGCGGCAAGCCGCTGGCCGAGCAGCGTTTCGGCCTGCGCGAAATCGCCGGACCTGACCAGGCTCTCCAGGGCGATCTGCTCGAAGACATCGCGCTGGGCGTTCGAGCCGCCGGCGCCGATGCGATGCGGCGCGGCCAGACGCAGAAGGCGCGCGGCCTCGGCATAATCGCCCCTGCGGAAGGCGATGATCCCTTGCGCGGTCGCGGCACCGGTCTCGCCGGCGACGCGGGAATCATGCGAGCGGCCTTCTCGCGAATCGCGGACGAGGTTTGCGGCCACGGTCGCGGCGGCGTCCTGGCGGCCCGCGCCGAGCAGCGCCAGCATGTAGTGCAGATCGGCGAAGACGAGCCGGCGGTCATTGACCCGGCCCTCGGCGATCAGCGCGAGTTCCTCCCAACGCGAGCCGACATCGACGCCTTCCAGCTCCAGCCGTTGCAGCAGCGAGGCGGCGTTGGCGAGGTCGCGGAAATCGTCGGTCGGCGCGGCGCGAACGGCGGTGTCGTAAAGATCGAGCACGGCGTCGATTTCGCCGAGTTCGAGCTGGAACAGCGCCATGTGCCAATGCAGATGGAAGCCGAAATTGCTGCAATGCTCCCATTCGCGGGACTGGCCGAGCCAGGCGACGCCGTCGCTGGCGCGGCCGGTCATCTCGAAGCAATGCGCGACGGCATGGCGGCCCCAGGCGTCGCGCGGCGCAAGCTCAACGGCCTCGCGGCCCATCGCCTCGGCATCGCCGAGATGGCCGAGTTCCTCAAGCGCGAAAGCCTGGCAGCCCCGGACATAGCCTGAGGTGGCGCTGCGCTCCGAGAAGGTCGCCAGCGTGGTGGCTCCCGCCCGGGCCATGCCGCGGATGTCGCCGATCATGAAACGGATCGCCTGCACCAGCTTGAAGGCGAGCACGTCGCGCGGGCAATCCGAGAGCACGACCTCGAAGACATCGGCCGCGCGCGCGGGCTCGCCATCGAGCCAGAGCTGCAGGGCGGAGATATAGCGGCGCTCGCGCTCCAGCGTCGGCCGGGCGGCTGCCGCAGCGCGGGCGGTGTCGAGGCAGATGCGGGCCTGGCCGACGAGTTCCGCCCGCGCCAGCGTCAACAGCAGGATGCCCTTGGTGGCATGCCCCTGCGCGAAGAGCGGATCGGTGGCGAGCGTCTTGCCCAGTTCGTCCGGCGCGCTGCGGGCGTGCGCCAGAACAGCCTCCACGGTCTCGTTCCAATGGCCGACCGCGATCTCGCAAGCCAGGCTGGTGGCGTTTCCGTAAGCGTCGGTGAACATGAAAATCCTCGCTGCCGCGCCCTGATCGGACAGATGGATTTTCTTCTACCAGCCCCGAATCCGGATGGTTTTCACGTTCAGGCGCTGGGCAATAACTGTTTCGTGACGGGGTTTTGATCGGTTTGGCGCGGCCTGGGCGCCGCCGCGGCAGTTTCGTCAACAGTTTGAACGGGCTGCCTCGCGGGCGCCGGACGCATCGCCCATGGCGACGATTTGAACCAGCCGACGATGAGCGCGGTGGCGATGACGATGGCGATGCCGGCGAAGTTGATGGCGAGGCTGACCAGCGCATCCGTACCCAGCAGATGGAAGGCGAGCGAGGCCGTGCGCGCCGCAACGAGGCTGACGAGGAATGTCGCGAGCGACTGCCGCCCGACCTTGACCACGATCATCGCGAGCCCTTGCGTCAGGCGGGCGCGGCGCGGCTCGACCCATGACAGCACCAGATAGGCCAGCGCGAGGAAATGGACATAGCGCAGCCAGTGCAGGTCGGTCTTCTCGTTGCCCGGCAGGATCGCCGTGTAGGCCCGCTCCAGCGCAGGCAGCGCGGCATGGAAGCCCCAGAAGCTCAGCGGCAAGCTGACCACGACGATGGCCGCCGCCAGCGCCAGCCACCGCCGGTCCCGCAGCGGCGGAGCCCTGAGCCAACCCATGCCGAGGGCGAAGCCGGTGAAGAAGATCAGTTGCCAGGCGAAGGGATTGAAGAACCAGCCGAAGCCGGTCCAGGGATTGCCCGGCAGGTTGATCCCGATCGTCCAGACAAGCGCGTAAAGCGCAAGCGACAGGGCGGCCGGCAGCAAACGGTGCAGCAGCGACGCCGCCATCATGACCGGGATCAGGGCGAGGATGACCAGATACATCGGCAGGATGTCGAGATAGCCCGGCAGCCAGCGCAGGGTCAGAAGACCGGCGATGGCGGTGGCAGGATCGCGCAGCAGATCCGGCAGCGGATCGGTGTTGAGGCCGCGCCCGGGAAACAGCGTCTCGGCCGAGAACATCACCCCGATGACGACGAGCACGACGCCGATCTGCGCCCAGTAGACCTGCCAGAGCCGATAGACGATGCGCGCAGCACCGAGCCAGAAGCCGCGCTTCACGAAGACCGAACCGAAGGCGATCGCGCTCGCCAGCCCCGAGCAGAAGACGAAGAGCTCCGTGCCGGAGGAGAAGCCGAACCGCGCCGGAATCCAGGCGTTCCACGGGTTCAGATCGGCATGGGCGATGAAGATGATGAACATCGTCAGGCCGCGGAAGAAATCCAGCCTGACGTCGCGCTCGCGTTTTGCGGGAGTTGCGCTGATGGCTGCCGCGCTCACAGCTCAGATCTTCCCGTCATAGGCGCGCCGCGCGATGCGGCAGGCCAGCACTGTGAAGGCGTTACGACCGAGCGCGGCCTCGACTTCGGCGGCCAGCGTGTCGGCATCCTCGATCCAGCGCCCCTCCCCGCCGAGCGCCTGCGCGACGGCTGGAAAATCGCTGCCGGAAAAATCCACCGCCGCATTGGGTCGCTGGCTCGATCGCTGCTTCATCTCGATCAGGGCCAGGCTCTGATCGACCAGCACGACGATAACGACGGGAAGGCCGAGATCGCGCGCGGTGGCGAGTTCCCCGAGCCCCATCTCCAGACCGGCATCGCCGACGAAGGCGATGACCGGCGCGGAGGGCTTTGCGAGCTTGTAGCCCAGCGCCAGCGGCACGGCGCAGCCCATGGTGCAAAGCCCTGTCGATTGCAGGATCGCGCGCGGAATATCGGTTTGCCAGATCTGCGAAAGCAGGATGCGGTGCGCGCCGGAATCGATCGTGATCACGGTGTCGGCAGGCGCGGCCGCGCGCACGGTCTCGAAGACGAGGTCCGGCCCCCAGCCGTCGCTGGCGAAGGCCTCGCGCAGGGCGGCGCGGGTGCGACCCGGCTCGCCGCCCGGCCATAGGCCGCTCGCCACGGGCGCGGCGTCGAGCGCGGCGAGGCCGGCGGCGACATCACCGACGACGAGATGGTTGCTGTGGTGCATGCCGTGCTGCATCGCCTCGGCGACGAGATCGACCACCACCGTCCCCTCCGCGAAAGGGTTGCGCCAGTTGATGCGCATCTCGATAGGGTCATAGCCGGCGAGCAGGACGAGATCGGCCGCCTGGATCAGCGGCAGGAGATGCCGGTCGGCCTTGGGCGACAGCCCCGCACCGGCGAGGGCGAGCGGGTCGCTTTCGGGCAGCACGCCCTTGGCCTTGTAGCTGGTGACGACCGGGATGCCGCGCCTGCGGGCGAAGGCTGTGAGCGCGTCGGATGCGCCCTGATTGACGATGTCGAGCCCGGCGATGATCAGCGGCTGCCTTGCCTGCGCCAGCGCCGCGCGGGCCGCGTCGAGCGCCGCGCCCTCGGCAGGAGCAGCCGGCAGCGCTGGCGCGGCTGCGCGATATCGGCTCGCCTGCGCCGGCCCTTCCGCAACGCCGATCGGCACGTCGATATGGACCGGGCCGGGCCGGCCCGACAGCGCCACAGCCAGCGCCTTGTCGACCACCGCCTCGCAGGTCTGCGCCGTGGCGCGGAAACTCGCCTTGACGATCGGCCGCAGCAGCGCCTGATGGTCGAAGACCTGATGGGTGTAGCTCTCGGCCTCGGCCGAATCGACGCAGCCGGTGACGAAGACCAGCGGAACCCGGTCCTGCTGCGCATTGACGACGACGTTGACGGCGTTGGCGACGCCGGGGCCCAGCGTGGCGTAAAGCAGGCCCGGCGCGCCCGTCGCGTGCCATGCGCCCTCGGCCATGAAGCCCGCCGCGTTCTCGTGCTTGGCCAGGATCGGCGCGATACCGGCAGCCTCGAACGCCTCGACCAGCGCCAGAACCTCGCCGCCGGGAATGCCGAAAGCGTGCCGGATGCCCGCGCCCGCAAGGCGGCGAGCGATCAGATCAGCGCCGGTGACAGGCTTCGTTTCGGGCATGCAGGCGAAATCCGTGGCGGCCGCGCGAGGCTATGCGCCTTCACGGAACGCTTCGGCATCGGCGATCACGCCATCAATGACACGTCAATTCTGCGTGACCTGAAAATCCGGTTCGCCCAGCAGCATCAGGTCGGTGTCGTCCGGCCGCGCGCCGGCCGCCGTCAGCATGGCGTGGACCTGCCCGCGGTGATGGGTCTGGTGGTTGAAGAGATGCACGACCAGCAGCGCGCAAGGGCGGCGCATCTCGCGCTGCGTCGCGCCGGAGAACCAGGTCAGTTCGCCGGAGAGCCAGTCCTGGGCGAGGCTGCCCGCCCAATCGGCGATCGTGGCGTCGGTCGCCCTGCGGCGCGCGATCAATTCCTCCCAGTCCTCGACCAGCCGGGGCGAGTCCTTGATGCCGCAGCCGGGCCTAGCCGAGCCGGTGAAGCGGCTCAGCCACATCTCGTCGGCCCAGAGCAGATGATTGAACGTGCCATGGATCGAGCCGAAATAGGCGCCGCGATCGGCCCGGCGCGCCGCCTCGTCGAGAGCGGACGCCGCCGCGATCAGGCTCCCGTTCTGCCAGGCGTTGTAGCGCGCCATGGTCGCGACGAAGGCTGTGTCGATCATAGCCCTTGCCTCCTCAGATCACATTGGCCTCGAGCAGCGGCCGGCCTGCGACGATGCGCTCATGGCCAAGATCGGCAAGATCGAGGCTGCGATAGCGGCCATGCGCGATGTGCTCGGCCAGGCCCCGCCCGACCGCCGGCGATTGCTGCAGGCCGTGGCCCGAGAAGCCGTTGGCGAGGTAGAGGTTTTGCACTCCTACGGCCGGGCCGAGGATGGCGTTGTGGTCGAGCCCGTTCATGTCGTAGGGCCCGGTCCAGCCGCGGCCTGGGCGGATTTCCTCGAAAGCCGGGATGCGGTGCGCCAGCGCCGGCCAGACCGTCTCCTCGAAGAAGGACCAGTCGACATCCTCGACATCCGGATCGGTCTCGATCCATTCGCGGTCGGTCTCGGTCGGGGGGGACGCGCCACCGATGAACATCTGTCCGTCGCTGCCGCGCGCGCCCTCCGGCCGGCACCAGACGCCGCTTGTGTCGATCAGCAACGGGCAATTGCCGACATCGCCCTTGCAGGTCCAGGTGAAGACGTTGCGCTTCATCGATTTGACAGGGATCGCGATCCCTGCGGTGGCGGCGAGCCTCGCGCCATGCGTGCCCGTGGCGTTGACGGCCGCTCCGCAGGCGATGCGGCTGCCGTCGGTCAGTTCAACCGCCGCGACACGCCCGCCTTCGACGACGTATCGCGCGACCTCACCCTGCCGGTACTCGACGCCGAGCGAGCGCGCCTTTTTTCGGTAGGCCTGCAGCAGCGCCCAGCCGTCGAACCAGCCCTCGCCGCTGACGCCGAAGGTGCCGCAGGCGAGGTCCTCGACATTGAGCCAGCTAAATTTGCTGCGCAGCAATTCTGCAGCATAAAGTGCAACATCTGCGCCCTCGCGCGCCTGCACCTGCTGGTTCGCGGCGAGGACAGCTGAGCCCTCGGACCCGGCGAGATAGAGGTAGCCGCCCTCATGAAGGTCGATCGACGGCGTCTCGCCATCCACGCCGAGATGCCGGCCGACATTGCGCAAAAAATCGATGCCGTGCAGCGAGACGCGGATGTTCACCGGGCTGGAGAATTGCTGCCGGATCGAGGCCGCCGAAAGCGCGGACGCCGCCTGTCGATAGGTCGGGTCCTTCTCGACCACGACGACCTTGCCGGTGAAGCCCGGATCGGCCGCGAGATGGAAGGCGATGGAGGAGCCGATGGCCGCGCCGCCGCAGATCACGACATCGGCGCTGTCAGAACGAGACGACATGGGACGATCCGTATCGGTGCCGCCGCGCGGAACGACGGGGTTGGTGACCTGGACGCATGAATGACCCGCCTGCCCCGTCTTGTCGAGAGGCCAGCGTCATGGCTGGCATTCGCGCAGCAGCCAGTCGCGGAAGGCGATCACCGCAGGGACATGCTCCCGCGCCTCAGGATAGACCAGGTAGTAGGCTTCCGAGCCGGTCACCGGCAGGTCGAAGGGAATGACCAGCGAGCCCGCCCGCAACTCCTCCTCGACGAGGAAGCGCGGCACGATGGCTAAGCCCAGCCCGGCGACGGCCGCCTGCGAGACCATGGCGAACTGCTCGAAGCGCGGCCCCATCAGGGCCCGGCTCGGGGCAAGGCCCTGCTGCTCCAGCCAGTTCGCCCAGGCGCGCGGCCGGGTCGATTGCTGCAGCAAAGGTGCGCGCAGCATGTCGGCGGGAGCGACGAAGCCGAGGCGCGTGACGAGGGCGGGCGCGGCGACCGGCACGATCTCCTCGCCCATGAGCCGATGCAGTCTTGCGCCGGGCCAGACCGGGTCGCCGAAATGGATCGCCGCGTCGAGCGGTTCGCGCGCGAAATCGAACGGCACAAGTTTGGTGGCGAAGTTGATGGTGATGCCGGGATGCGCCTCGGTGAAGCGCGGCAAACGCGGGATCAGCCAGCGCGTGCCGAAGGTCGGCAGGATGGCGAGATGCAGCACGCCGGCAGCCCCGCGAAAGGCCATGGTCGAGACGGTGGCCGCCGCGATGCGGGAGAGGCCGTCGCGGATGTCCGCAGCATAGGCGCCGCCGGCCGGCGTCAGGCTGACGCGCTGGCGCACCCGCTCGAACAGCGCCACGCCGAGCACCTGTTCGAGATGGGCAACCTGCCGGCTGACCGCGCCTTGCGTGAGGTTGAGTTCCTCGGCGGCGCGCGTGAAACTGCCATGGCGCGCCGCCGCCTCGAAGGCGGCGAGCGCCGACAGCGACGGCACGCTGAGGCGGCCGGGAGCCCATTCACCGATCATGATCAATTCTCATCAAGTCGTGAGAACATATCGGTTGCTGGAGTGCCGTGGAAGAGGGCATTGTGCGGGCTGAATTCGAGAGGCTCGATCCCACCCGAGCCCTCATCCTAGGAGCCGCGCAGCGGCGTCTCGAAGGATGTTCCAGTGTCCGCTGGATCATCCTTCGAGACGCGGCCTCCGGCCGCTCCTCAGGATGAGGGTCGTGGTTCACGCTGAAGAGACATAGCCGCATGACCTCCCCCCTCCCCCAGGACGCGCTCGCGCTGCTGAAGCGCCTCGGCGTGACCGACGCAGCTTTCGCGGCGACAGGCCTCGTCGCCCGTTCGCCCATCACCGGCGAGACGGTCGCGACCTTGCGCGAAACCAGCACCGCCGAAGCCACTGCCGCGATCGGCCGGGCGCAAGCCGCGTTCCTCGCCTGGCGCAAGGTGCCCGCGCCGCGGCGGGGCGAGTTCGTGCGCCTGCTCGGCGAGGAACTGCGCGCCGCCAAGGCGGACCTCGGGCTGCTGGTCACGATGGAGGCCGGCAAGGTCACCTCCGAGGGGCTGGGCGAAGTGCAGGAGATGATCGACATCTGCGACTTCGCGGTCGGCCTGTCGCGCCAGCTTTACGGGCTGACGATCGCGACCGAACGACCCAACCACCGCATGATGGAAACCTGGCATCCGCTGGGCGTCTGCGGCGTGATCTCGGCCTTCAACTTCCCGGTCGCGGTCTGGTCGTGGAACGCCGCGCTCGCCTTCGTCTGCGGCGACAGCGTCGTCTGGAAGCCCTCTGAGAAGACCCCGCTGACCGGACTCGCAGTGCAGGCCATCGTCGAGAAGACGATGAAGCGCTTCGGGCCGGAAGCGCCGGCCGGCCTCTCGGAAATCCTGATCGGCGGACGCGAAATCGGCGACATTCTCGTGTCGGATCATCGCGTTCCGGTGGTCTCGGCCACAGGCTCGACCCGCATGGGTAAGGAGGTGGGCCAGAAGCTCGCCAGCCGCTTCGCCCGCGCCATTCTCGAACTCGGCGGCAACAACGCCGCGATCGTCGCCCCCTCGGCCGATCTCGACCTCGCGCTTCGCGGCATCGCGTTCGCGGCGATGGGCACGGCCGGCCAACGCTGCACCACGCTGCGCCGCCTGATCGTGCATGAGAGCGTCTATGACGCGCTGATCCCGAAGCTGATCAAGGTCTATGCTTCCGTCACGATCGGCGATCCGCGCGAGGCCGGCGTGCTGGTCGGCCCGCTGGTCGACGAGGCAGCCTATATCGGCATGCAGACGGCGCTGTCTGAGGCGAAGGCCGCCGGCGGCACGGTTCATGGCGGCGAGCGCGTCGATGTCGGCGCGGGCGGCTTTTATGTCCGCCCGGCGATCGTCGAGATGCCCTCGCAATGCGGCCCGGTCGAGCGTGAGACCTTCGCGCCGATCCTCTATGTGATGAAGTACCGGGCGCTTGCCGAGGCGATCGCGATCCAGAACGCGGTCGGGGCGGGCCTGTCCTCCTCGATCTTCACGCTCGACATGCGCGAGGCCGAGAGCTTCATCTCGGCGGAGGGCTCCGATTGCGGCATCGCCAACGTCAATATCGGCCCGTCCGGGGCCGAGATCGGCGGGGCCTTCGGCGGCGAGAAGGAAACCGGCGGCGGCCGAGAGGCCGGCTCCGACGCGTGGAAGGCCTATATGCGCCGTGCCACGAATACGCTCAATTACGGCACGACATTGCCGCTGGCGCAGGGCGTCAGCTTCGATGTGGATGCCTGACCGAATTAGGGAGAGAACCATGTCCGAGCCCGCCCGCAAATCCGCGCACAGCCACAAGCTGGCCGAGTTCGCCTGGGACGACGCCTTCCTGCTCGACGAGCAGCTCGGCGAGGACGAGCGCCTGATCCGCGACACGGCGCGCGACTATGCGCAGGAGAAGCTGCAGCCGCGCGTCTCCGAGGCCTATCTCAACGAGACCACCGACCGCGCGATCTTCAACGAGATGGGCGCGCTCGGGCTGCTCGGCGTCACTGTGCCGGAGGAATACGGCTGCGCCGGCGCCAATTACGTCTCTTACGGGCTGGTGGCGCGCGAGGTCGAGCGGGTCGATTCCGGCTATCGCTCGATGATGAGCGTGCAGTCCTCTTTGGTGATGTATCCGATCTACGCCTATGGCGACGAGACGCAGCGCAAGAAGTACCTGCCCAAGCTCGGCTCCGGCGAATGGGTCGGCTGCTTTGGCCTGACGGAGCCCGATGCAGGCTCCGACCCCGCCGGGATGAAGACCCGGGCCGAGAAGGTGTCGGACGGCTACAGAATCTCCGGCTCCAAGATGTGGATTTCGAATTCACCGATCGCCGACGTCTTCGTCGTCTGGGCGAAGTCGGCGGCGCATGACAACGCCATCCGCGGCTTCATCCTCGAAAAAGGCATGAAGGGGCTGTCCGCCCCCAAGATCGGCGGCAAGCTCTCATTGCGCGCCTCGATCACCGGCGAGATCGTCATGGATGGCGTGATCGTGCCCGAAGAAAACCTGCTGCCCAACGTCTCGGGGCTCAAGGGTCCGTTCGGCTGCCTCAACCGGGCGCGCTACGGCATCTCCTGGGGCGTGATGGGCGCGGCCGAGGACTGCTTTCACCGGGCGCGGCAATACGGACTCGACCGCAGGCAGTTCAACAAGCCGCTGGCCCAGACGCAGCTCTTCCAGAAGAAATATGCCGACATGCTGACCGAGATCACGCTCGGCCTGCAGGGTTCGCTGCGCGTCGGCCGTCTCATGGACGAAGGCAAGATGGCCCCGGAGATGATCTCGCTGATGAAGCGCAACAATTGCGGCAAGGCGCTCGACATCGCCCGCCAGGCCCGCGACATGCACGGCGGCAACGGCATCTCGATCGAATACCACGTCATGCGCCACGCGGCGAACCTCGAGACGGTGAACACCTATGAGGGCACGCATGACGTGCATGCGCTGATCCTTGGGCGCGCGGTGACGGGCTTGCAGGCGTTTTTCTGAGCCTTTGGAAGGCATAGTGGATCGATAGATGAAGCGCGCTTGGCCTGGACAGGTCTTGAGCTTGGCGGCCTGCTTCATTGCCGGCACGGCCCTGAGTGCAGACCTTCCTTGGCGGACGCCAGTGCCATTCGTCGTCGATCCGTTCAAAATGTCCGACGACGAACCCCTGATGATTGGCAGGCTGACCACGCTGGACTGGCAACAAGCGCTATCGGTCACGGCGTCATATGCTCGGCCGGTCTATCAGTCGTTCGATTTTGTTTGCCGCCGCAATCGACGCCTGTGCCCGGCGCGAGACGAGATTCATTGCAACTTGCGCACCTTTGGCAAACCCGCGCAGGAGGACGGTAAATGGGTGCTCCTGAGCGAGTGGGTAAACTCGGAAGGGTGCGAGCGCCTCGACTATTTGCGATCTCATCAGACAGGCATGCACAGCGCCGTTCGTTTAGAAGGCCCCGGTCTCGGGATATCAGGACCTGAGATGTTCGAGGACTTCCCTTCGCCCGGTCCGATATTGCCATGACGAAGCATCGCATCGCCTCCGATGGCGGCCGGATAACAGAAGACGTCCAAGGGCTTTCGGCACAGGGCACCCGGCAGACGGTCACCACGACCGACCTGCTGAAGGCCGCCGCGCTTGTCTGCGTTTTCATCGACCATTGGGGCCATTACCTCGCGCCGGACGAGATCTGGTGGCGGGTGGTCGGCCGGGCCTCGCTGCCGGTCTGGTTCTTCCTGATCGGTCTCGCCCGTTCCCGAACGACGCCATGGACATGGATCGGGCTCGGCGTCGCCTTGAGCCTGCTCGACCTCTGGCGCGAGGGCTCGCTCGCCGACGCTCAGCTCAGCATCCTCCTGAACTTCGCAGCGATCCGGCTCGCTTTGCCGGCGATCCGGCGGCATGTCTGGCCGCATATCTGGCGGATCGCGTTGCTCGTCGCAGCGCTGGCGGCGCTGTCTCCGGTCGCCAACCAGATCGTCGAGTATGGCACGGAGGGCTGGCTGCTGGCGCTGGTCGGGCTCGCGCACCGGCGCTGGCTGGATGCGCCTGAACGGCGCACGCTGATGCTGCGGATCGGGCTCGCATTGGTCGCGGGGCTGCTGTTCATCGCTGTAGAGGCGCGGGATTACAGCTTCGAGGGCGTCGAGATCGCCGCGCTCGGGCTCATCATCGCGGCGGCCTCGCTGCTGCTGTTCCGGTTCAGGCGGGCGGAGATCGAGCGCCCCCTGCCCGCCCCTGTCGCGGCGACCCTGCGCTTCTGCGGCCGCCATTCGCTGACGATCTATGCAGCGCAGATCGTCCTGTTCACTGTGCTGGCCGCAATGTTCGTCGGCGACCCAGATCAGGCGGAGGAATGACAGAGATGGATACTCCGTCGCCCGCAGCCCCCGCCCCGCTCGCCGGCCTTCGCGTGCTCGAACTCGCCCGCATCCTCGCCGGCCCGTGGATCGGGCAACTGCTCGCCGATCTCGGCGCGGATGTGGTCAAGGTCGAGGCGCCCGAGGGCGACGATACGCGGCAATGGGGGCCGCCCTTCGTCGAGGGCGTCGATGGCGAGCATCTGTCGGCCGCCTATTTCCACTCGGCCAATCGCGGCAAGCGCTCGATCACGGCCGATTTCCGCACGGCCGAGGGGCAGGCGCTGGTGCGCAAGCTCGCCTGCCATGCCGATGTCGTGGTCGAGAACTTCAAGGTCGGCGGATTGGAGAAATACGGGCTCGATTCGGCATCGCTGCGTGCCGCTTATCCCCGTCTGATCTACTGCTCCGTCACCGGCTTCGGGCAGACCGGGCCCTACGCCCCCCGCGCGGGCTATGATTTCTTGGTGCAGGGCATGGGCGGGCCGATGTCGGTGACCGGCGAACCGGACGGCGCGCCGATGAAGGCGGGCTATGCGGTCGCCGACATCTATACCGGCCTCTACGCCTCGGTCGGCATCCTCTCGGCTCTGCGCCGGCGCGACGCCACCGGCGAAGGCGCGAGCCTCGACATGGCGCTGCTCGATGCGCAGGTCGCGGTGCTCGGCAACCAGGCGATGAACTATCTGGTGTCGGGCAAGCCGCCGGCGCGGCTCGGCAACGCGCATCCCAACATCGTGCCTTATGACGTGTTCCCCGTCGCCGACGGCCACATCATCATCGCCACCGGCAATGACGGGCAGTGGCGCAAGCTCTGCGAGGTTCTGGGCGAACCGGCGCTGGCGGGCCATCCCGACTATGCCGAGAACCGCGCCCGCATCGCCAACCGCGTCGCGCTGACCGCGCATCTGCATGACCTGACCCAGCGCTATACCAAGGCCGATCTGCTGGCGGCGCTGGAGGCCATTGGCGTCCCGGCCGGGCCGATCAACGCGGTCGACGAGGTCTTCGCCGATCCGCAGATCGTCGCGCGCGGGGTCAGGGTCGATCTGCCGAGCGCTGCTGCCAAGGGCGGCTCGATCCCGACGGTGGCCTCACCGATCGTGATCGACGGGGTGCGGCAGGTGTCGCCGCGTCCGAGCCCGCGGCTCGGCGAGCATGCCGACGAAATTTTGAACGATCCGGCCTGGGGAGGCGGCGGATGAGCCGCTTACCAGAGGCGACGCGCGCCGAGGGCGTCGAAGGCGGTGTCGGGAGAGACCAGCGTCAGGTCTTCCACGAGCGCTTGACCAGCAAGCATGCGATCGAACGGGTCTCGATGCTCGCCGGGGACCAGGCCACCGCGAAGCGCATGTTCATGTCGGAAGGGCAGCAACTCGAAGCCGTCGGCTGCGCAAAGCTGTGCGAAGTCAGCGACAAGCGGCTGAACCTGCGGCAGCTTTCCGATACGCAATTTGGTCGCGAGTTCCATGGCCGTGATAGAGCTCACAACGACACGATCAGCCTCTTTGATAGCGTTGAGCGCAGTCGCAGACAGCCGGCGGATATCGTAAGCCCACCAGATCAGCGTGGCGGAGTCGAGAAGAAGTCCCAATCGTCACGCCCTTCCCATAGCCGCAGCTCGTCTTCGGGCAACGGATCGAAAATCTCGTCGCCTACATCAATCAAGCCCTGCATCCGCCCCGGCACACGCACCGGCCGCTTCGCCTCGATCGGCACCAGCCGCGCGATCGGCTTGTCGCGGCGCGAAATCACGACCTCGCCGCCCTTCTCGACCTCTGCGAGCAGGCGCGAGAGATGGGTTTTTGCCTGATGGACGGTGACACGGGTCATCATCGCTTCCTCTTCAACATGACCAACTTAGCTAAGTTGCACGGGCAGGGTCAATGACGACAAAAATGCGCACCGGCGGGCAGATCCTCGTCGATCAACTCCTCATCCATGGCGTAACCGACGCCTTCTGCGTGCCCGGCGAGAGCTATCTCGCCGTGCTCGACGCGCTGCACGACGCCTCGCTCAAGGTCACGATCTGCCGGGCCGAGGGCGGCGCCTGCATGATGGCGGAAGCCGCCGGCAAGCTGACGGGCAAGCCCGGCATCTGCTTCGTGACGCGCGGGCCCGGCGCGACCAACGCCTCGCCCGGCATCCATATCGCCGACCAGGATTCGACGCCGCTGATCCTGTTCGTCGGGCAGATCGAGCGCGGCATGCGCGAGCGCGAGGCCTTCCAGGAGCTCGACTACCGCGCCGTCTTCGGCACCATGACCAAATGGGCGACCGAGATCGACGACGCCGCGCGCATCCCCGAGATCATCAGCCGCGCCTTCCATGTCGCGACCGCCGGCCGGCCCGGCCCGGTGGTGATCGCGCTGCCGGAAGACGTGCTGACCGACCTCGCCGATGTGGCCGATGCGCAGCCCTACCAGGTCACCGAGACGCATCCGTCGCTGCTCCAGACCATCGACCTGCAGAAGCGGCTCTGGGCGGCGAAATCGCCGGTCGCGATCCTCGGCGGCTCGCGCTGGGATCCCCAAGCCATCGGCCGTTTCCAGCGCTTCGCCGAGCGCTTCGACCTGCCCGTCGCGGTGTCGTTCCGCCGGCAGATGCTGTTTCCGGCCGACCATCCCAACTTCGCGGGCGATCTCGGCATCGGACCCAATCCGAAGCTGCTGAAGTGCATCCAGGACAGCGACCTCGTCATGCTCGTCGGCGGCAGGCTCTCGGAGATGCCGAGCCAGTCCTATACGCTGTTCGGCATCCCCGAGCCCGGCCGGCCGCTCGTCCATGTCCATCCCGACGCGGAGGAACTCGGCCGCGTCTACCGGCCGGCGCTGGCCATCAACGCCTCGCCGACGGCGTTTTGCGCCGCGCTCGAGACGGTGCATCCGCCGCAGGAGATCCCATGGGCAGGCGCGGCGGCTGAGGCGCATGAAGCCTATCTCGGCTGGAGCGAGCAGCCAGCCCCGGTGCAGGGCACATTCCATCCCGGCGAGGCGGTGACCTGGCTCAGGCGGCATCTGCCGGCCGACGCGATCATCTGCAACGGCGCGGGCAACTACGCGACCTGGGTGCATCGCTTCCACCGCTTCACGAGTTTCGCGACGCAGCTTGCGCCGACCTCGGGCTCGATGGGCTATGGCGTGCCCGCCGCGATCGGAGCCAAGCGGCTCTATCCGGAGCGCACCGTCGTCGCCTTTGCCGGCGATGGCTGCTTCCTGATGAACGGGCAGGATTTCGCCACCGCCGTGCAATACGACCTCGGCGTCGTCGTCGTCGTGATCGACAACGGCATGTACGGCACCATCCGGATGCATCAGGAGAAGCATTATCCCGGCCGCGTCTCGGCGACGGAGCTGAAGAACCCCGATTTCGCGGCCTATGCGCGCGCCTTCGGCGGCCATGGCGAGCGCGTCGAGACGACCGCCGAATTCGGCCCGGCCTTCGAGCGCGCGGTCGCTTCGGGCAAGCCGGCGATCATCCACTGCCTGCTCGACCCCGAGGTGATCACTCCGGCCAAGACGTTGTCCACCATCCGGGCGGAGGCGTTTGCGGCAAAGGAATAGGCGTCGAGGCAGGCCGGATGGCGCGCCCCCGCGGCAACCATTCGATTGCCAAACCAGCCGCTGCATTCTTTTTAACGACGCTTCCGGATTTGGATTGAACTTTTGCCTGCCATGGTCGTTAGACGATGCAGTCAGGAGAGCGAAGGTCATGATGCGGGTCAGGTTTATTGCGATGGGCGTTGCGGGCGCGGCCCTACTGGCGGTTGCGCCACAGGCCCAGGCCGCCAACATCTTCGACGATTTCGCCAAAACGTTCTTCGGCAGGCCAACCGCGCCTCAAGCGCAGCAGGTTTACAGCGACCCGCTGGAAATGACGGTGAAGCCGCGCCGCAAGGCTCCGAAGTTTTCCGAGACCTCGACCAAGCCGCGCCCGCCGGTGGTCCAGCTCGATCCGGCGACCGACCCGAACTGGTATCTGGCCGACCCGACGCTCAGGCGCGGCGACATCGTTGTGACCAATGGCGGCGTGCTCGTCTACCAGGGCCGCGACAGCGACGTTCTGCGCCGCAGCGATTTCGCCTCCCTGGGCAGCGGCAAGGCAAATTCGAAAAAGGCCGGCTCGAGCGCATGGCAGCAGCAGTTGCAGCAGGCCGCGGCAGGCGGGCGCAACTTCTTCCGCTACGACACGCCAACGGTCGCGACGGTATCTCTGACGGACGCCAAAACCAACTGAGCGAGGCGCAAGAGCCGATCCAGTCGCCCGCGCGATGGTCAGTAGGTCGCGCGGCCGCCCGAGAGATCGAACACCGCCCCAGTCGAGAAGCTGCATCTCTCGCTTGAAAGCCAGGCGACGAGTTCGGCGAGTTCATCGACCGTGCCGAGCCGGCCCAGCGGGCTCTTGGCGATCATGGTCGCCACCGTCTGCTCGCTCATCTGCATGAGCAGCTCTGTTTCGATCGCGGCCGGGGCGACTGCGTTCACCAGAATGCCGGTGCCCGCCAGTTCCTTGCCATGGGCCTTGGTCAACGCGATGACGCCGGCCTTGGCGGCGCTGTAGGCAGCCAGAGTCGGCGTGCCCTCCTTGCCAGCGAGCGAGGCGATGTTGACGATGCGGCCATAACCACGCGGCGTCATCACCGCCGCGACCGCGCGCGAGCACAGGAACGTGCCGGTGAGGTTGACCGCCTGGACGCGCTGCCATTGCGCCAGAGGCGTCTCCGCTATCGTGGTCGAAGGGCCGGTGAAACCGGCATTGTTGATCAGCACCGCGATGGGGCCGTGACGCGCCTCCGTCTCGGCCGTCGCGGCCTCGACGGCGGCTTCGTCCGCGACATCGCAAGCGATAAAGCCGTGCGGCGACGACCCGGCTGCGAGATCCCAGACGACCGGCGTCAGCCCGTCCCGCGCCAGCCGCCCGGCAACGGCCTGCCCGATCCCCTTCGCTCCGCCCGTGACGACGGCGATACGCGGCTGCGGCATCGCCGCTCAGGCCAGCCGGGCGGCGACGAGCTTCCTCAGCCCGCGCAGATCCTTGACGAAGCCGCGAATGCCCTCGGCCAGCTTGTCGCTCGCCATCGCATCCTCGTTCATCGCGAAGCGGAAGGCCTTTTCGTCGAGCACGATCGGCTTGGTGAAGGCGTCCGAGACCGATTGCGGCGAGGCGGCTGGCGACAATCTGCGCGGCAGGTCGCCGGTCGCGGCGGCCAGTTCGTCGAGCAGGCCGGGCCCGATCGTCAGGCGGTCGCAGCCGGCCAGCGCCTCGATCTCGCCGGTGTTGCGGAAGGACGCGCCCATGACGACCGTCTTGATGCCGAGCGCCTTGTAATAGGCGTAGATACTCCTGACCGAGACGACGCCGGGGTCGGTCTCGGCCGTGTAGGGACCGCCGCCGGCCTTGACGTGCCAGTCGAGGATGCGGCCGACGAAGGGCGAGATCAGGAAGGCCTTCGCATCGGCGCAGGCGACCGCCTGCGGCAGCGCGAAGAGCAGCGTCAGGTTGCAGTCGATGCCTTCGGCCTGCAGCACCTTGGCTGCCTGGATGCCCTCCCAGGTCGAGGCGATCTTGATCAGGATGCGGTCCTTGTCGATGCCGCGCGCCTTGTAGGCCGCGATGATGGCGCGCGCCTTGTCGAGCGTCGCCTGCGTATCGAAGGAGAGGTCGGCATCGACCTCGGTCGAGACGCGGCCCGGCACGATCTTCGTCAGCTCCGCACCGAAGGCGACGGCGAGCCGGTCGCAGACCGCATGCACGGCAGCCTCGCCGGAGCCGCCCTCGCGCTTGCCCCAGTCGATCGCCTCGTCGACGAGATGGGCATAGGCCGGGGTCTCGACGGCCTTCAGGATCAGGGTCGGGTTGGTAGTGCAATCGACGGGCTTGAGGCGGCGCACCGTCTCGATGTCGCCGGTGTCGGCCACGACGACGGTCATCTCGCGGAGCTGGTCGAGTTTTGAAACGGTCATTGCATATCCCTGGATCACGGGGTCACTATCGAGGCCCAGTATCAGCGACCTGTGACGTCATTGCGAGCGCAGCGAAGCAATCCAGCGATGTGCGAGACGCTGGATTGCTTCGCTGCGCTCGCAATGACGACTGAGCTTCAGCTCTTCACCGCGCCGGCCGTCAGCCCGCCGACCATGTTCTTGCGGAAGCCGTAATAGATCACCGCCGGCGGAATGGCGTAGAGCAGGCCAGCCGCCATCAGCAGGTTCCAGGGCGCGTCGTCGGCCGAGAGGAAGAGGCCGAGCCCCACGGCCAGCGGCACCGCCTGCTCGCTGGACAGCAGCAGGAAGGCGTAGAGATACTCGTTCCACGCCAGCAGCAGCGCATAGATGCCGATGACGACCATGGAAGGCTTCATCAGTGGCAGATAGACCAGCCGGAAGAGCTGCAGCGAGGTCGCGCCATCCATGATCGCGGCCTCGTCGAGTTCCTTGGGCAGCTTGTCGGAGGCCTGCTTCAGCACCCAGATCGCATAGGGCGAGGCGAGCGCGACCATGGCCAGGATCAGCGCGGTCTGCGTGTTGAGCAGTCCGTAATTGCCCATTGCCTTGTACATCGGGATGGCGAGGAAGGCGGCCGGGATCAGATAGGTCGCCAGCGCCAGGTTCATGATGGTGCGCCCGCCGACGACCTTGAGGCGGGAGATCGCGAAGGCGGCGAAGGTCGCGACGAACAGCGTCAGAAGGCCGGTGGTGACCGCGATGAAGAAGCTGTTGAACATCTGCCGCCAGAAGTTCGACAGGTAGTAGTGCTGCTGGTTAAAGACGATCTGGAAGTTCTGCAGCGTCGGCTTGGCCGGCCAGAGCGTGCCGGCCAGCATCGATTCCTGGCTCGAGATCGACAGCACGAACAGGTGATAGATCGGCAGCAGCGTCCAGAGCAGGACGGGGATGGCGATCAGGATGAGCTTGCCTTCGTCGATGACCTTTTTCACGCTTCGGGTCCCTTCGAGAGGCGCTTCACCATAAAGTAGACCATCGGCAGGATCAGCGGCATGGCGACGATGATCGAGGCGATGCCGAGATCGAGATTGTTGTTGCGCATGTAGCGGATGCCGAGCGTGGCGAGGACATGGTTGAGGTCGCCCGGCCCGCCGCCCGTGAGCAGGTAGACGCTGTTGAAGTCGCCGAGCGTCCAGATCATCGAGAGCATGGTCGAGGTGACGTAGAGCGTCGCCAGCGACGGCCAGGTGATGAACTTGAACTGCTGCCATCTGCTGGCGCCGTCGACGCTGGCCGCCTCATAGAGATCCTGCGGGATGGCGAGCCGGCCGGTGACGAGGATCAGCGTCCAGAACGGCAGCGACTTCCAGATATGGACCATGATCGAGGAGGCGAAGGCCAGGGTCGGATCGGTCAGCCAGCCCGGGCCCTCGACGATGCCGAACCACTGGAAGAGCTGCGAATTGATCATGCCCGTCTCCGGGTTCAGCATGACCCGGAAGGACAGGATGGTCGGGATCGAGGGCACGGCCCAGGGCAGGATGAACAGCACCAGCACGATCCGCACCCAGGCGCGCTGGGCGACGAAGAAGCCCGACAGCCACAACGCGATCAGGAACTTCAGGTTCACCGCGATGAACAGGAAGAGGATGGTGTTGATGATGGTGCGGATGAAGATCGGGTCGGCGAACAGCGCGCGGTAGGAATTCCAGTTGAGCCCGAGCCAGAAGCCATAGGCGACGGGGTAAACCACCATCACGGCGAAGACGAGGATATAGGGAGCGAGCATGATCGCGCCCCAGAGGGCGCGGTCGCGGGTATGGCCCGATGTCGCGCTGCCGGGCGCGCTGACCGGAATCGCCATTGTGGCGGCTGTCATGGCTTGCTCCCTCTCGATCCTGTCTTTCGAGACAGGTCAGCGCCCCGCGACTCAGTCTGAATCGCGGGGCGCTGTCTTGGTGGGCTCAGAGCGGCGGCGTCAGCCGGCGATCTGCTTGATACGGGCGATCATCTCGTCCACGGCGACTTCCGGCGTGATCTTGTCCTGGACGACGCGGTTGACGGCCTTGGCCCAGACGTTCTCGGCGTTGGCGGCCGTGAACTTGTAGTTGTAGACGAACTGGAACGGGATCGTGCCCGACGAGAACTGCTTGTAGACCAGCGCGCGGTGGGGATCCTTGCCGTCGGTCCAGAACGGGCTTGCGAGCCCGGACTTGGTGGTCGGCAGCCAGCGGCCAAGCGAGCCCTCGACGAAGGGACGCAGGTTCTCGTCCTTCATCATGAAGGCCATGAATTCCTTGCCGCGCTTCTTGTTCTTGCCGTCGGCGAAGACCACCGCCGTCTTCACGGCGGCAAGGTTGGGCAGCGGCTTGCCGTCGGGCTTGTCGGGGAACTGCGTGGTGCGGATGTTGTCGAGGTAGTTCTTCTTGGCCTGCTCGCGCTGTTCGGCGGTCAGAGCCGGATTGTTCATGTCGTCGAGATGCTTGGACGCGATCGAGATCGTTGCGTTGTGGGTCATCGCGATGGTCTTGTTGTGGAAGGCCACGTTGTTGTCGGGGTCCAGCCAGTTGACCGAGGAGGGGGGCGTGCAGCCGCGCTGCAGGATATTGGCATAGGCCTTCACGGCCTCCGCCATCGCCTTCTTGTTGGCCGGCTCGTCGAGCACGATCTTGCCGGTCTCGTCGACGACCTTGGCGTCATAGGCGTTGGCGAAGGTCAGGAACGAGTAGAAGGTGTCGGACGCGGCGACGCCCATCGGGTGGCCGACGGCGTAGACGCGCTTGCCCTTGGCGCGCAGGCCGGCCTGAACCTTGTCGCACCAGAAGTCCCAATAGCCATTCCAGCCCTTGGGAATGTCGCTTTCCTTGAAGCCGGCCTCTTCCAGCATGTCCTTCCAGTAGGTGATGTGCATCATCTGCTGCTGGACCGGGAAGGCGTAATAGGCCTTCTTCTTGGTCTTGTCGTTCATCAGGTTCACGCCGACCAGCGAGTCGGGCAGAATGTCGCCCTTCAGCGGCTCGATCACGTCGGAGACGTCCTCGAGCTTGCCCTCGAAGGCCCACTGCCCGGTGGTGCGGAAATCATAGGTCGTGCAGAAACCGACATCGGGCGGCGTGCCGGCCTGGACCGCGCCGACCGACTTGGTGACGCAGTCTTCCGTGGCGTAGAGAGAGAGATCGACCTTGACGCCGGTGGCCTTCTGGAACTTGTCGACGACGGCCAGCAGCGCGTCGTCCTCGCCCTTGTAGAATCCCTTGGTGAACCAGACCTGGACCGTCTCCTGCGCGAGCGCAGCCCCGGACCAGCCTGTCACGACAGCGGCGGCGGCGACGCCGGCCACGAGATGACGCATAGGTTTCATCGGTATCCTCCCATTTAAAACGTTTAAATCCGGCGTTTTATCGCGCCTTGTCGAGGACACTAGTCGAAAACCCCTGTGACAAACAAGCCGGGCGAATGCAGGAAATATCGGCATTCGCGACAGTCCCGCCCGGGCTCGACCGCGACTCGCCGGACAATCGGCGCGGCATGACAGCGCCGACCTTCACCGATATGTCATATGCAAGGTCTACCGCCGCGCGCAGAGATGGACCGCCCCATGGGCAGGAGAACGACGATGCTTGTCAGGACATTGGTGACGAAGACGATTCTTGCCGCAAGCGTGGCGACGCTGGTCGCCGGCGCGCCGCTCTCGGCGCTCGCCGCCGAGGGCAAGCTCGTGCTCTATACCAGCCAGCCCAACACCGACGCACAGCAGACGATCGACGCCTTCAAGGCGAAATACCCCAAGGTCGATGTCAGCTTCGTGCGTGACGGCACGCCGCGCGTCATGGCCAAGCTGCGGGCCGAGTTCGAGGCCGGCGCGCCCCAGCCCGACGTGCTGCTGATCGCCGATTCGGTGACGATGGAGGGCCTCAAGAAAGAGAACCGCCTGCTGGCGCACGACAAGGCCGACGTCGCGGCCTATCCCGCCGGCATCCACGATCCGCAGAAGATGTGGTTCGCCACCAAGCTGATCACCACCGGCATCGTCTACAACACCAAGGCCGCGATGAAGCCGACAAGCTGGGCCGATCTCGCCAAGCCGGAGGCCAAGGGCCTGCTCGCCATGCCGAGCCCGCTGACCTCGGGCGCGGCCCTCATCCATACCATCACGCTGACCGGCACGCTGCCCGGCGGCTGGAGCTATTACGAGGCGCTGAAAAGCAATGGCGCGCTGGCCGCCGGCGGCAATGGCGACATCCTCCGGCAGGTCGCCACCGGCGAGAAGCTCTACGGCATGATCGTTGATTTCATGCCGATCCGCGAGAAAGCCAAGGGCGCGCCGGTCGAGTTCGTGTTCCCGAGCGAGGGCGTCTCGGCCGTCAGCGAGCCGGTCGCGATCCTCAGGACGGCCAAGAACCCCGAAGCCGCAAAGGCCTTCGTCGATTTCCTGCTCTCGGCCGAAGGCCAGGCGCTGGCGCTGAAGCAGGGCTATGTCGCAGCCCATCCGGATGTCGCGCTGCCCGCCGGCTATCCGGCCCGGGCCCAGATCAAGCTGATGCCGTTCGACGCCGCCAAGGCGCTCGCCGACGAGACCGCCGCGCGCAAGCGCTTCAGCGCGATCTTCGAGTAAGTATGCGGGACGGGGGCCGGTATAGGTGACCATCGTCGCGCCTTCGCCGACAGGCCGGAGCAGCAGCTTCAGCCTGCCCGTCCCGGCGCTCCGCTTGCCTGCCGGCCTCGGCCTGCCCGCGCTGCTGACGCTGGCGGCGCTGCTGCTCGGAGCCCTGCCCTTCCTGCGGCTGGTGGCGGCGGCCTTTGCGCCGGGCTGGCGCTTCGCGCCCGACGCCGCGCTGGCCGAGATCGGCAGCCGCGCCGCCGTCAACGCAACGCTGCACACGCTGGAGACCGCCAGCCTGTCGGCGCTCGGCGCGCTGGTCGTCGGCGGCTTCGTGGCGCTGGCGCTCGGCGTCACCGATGTCCGGGGCAAGCGGCCGCTGGCGTTTGCCTTCGTCTTCTCGATGATGATCGCGCCGCAGGTGGCGGCGCTCGCCTTTCTTTCATTGTTCGCGCCGCATTCGGCCATCCTTGGCTGGATTGGACTCTCGCCGGAACCCGGCACGCCGAACCCGCTGCTCGGTCGGGGCGGCATCGTCCTGGTGATGGCGCTGCACCATGCGCCGCTGGTCGCGATCACACTCTGGTCGGGCCTGCGCAGCGTGCCGCATTCGCTGATCGAGGCGGCGCAGATGGAGGGCGCGAGCCCTGCCACCATTGTCTCGCGCATTCTGCTGCCGGTGCTGCGGCCCCAGATCATCGCCGCCGCGCTGATCGCCTTCGTCGCCGGCATCGGCAATTTCGGCATCCCGGCGCTGCTGGGCCTGCCGGTGAACTACCTGACCTTGCCGACGCTGATCTATCGCCGGCTCTCCAGCTTTGGTCCCGCCGGCCTGTCGGACGCGGCTGCGCTCTCGCTGCTTGTGGCGCTGGTCGCGGGCTTCGGCATCCTCGCCAGCGTGCTGGCGACGCGTCGGGCCGGCGGCAAGGTCGAGATCGAGCGGCCGCTGCAGCCGTTTTGGTATCTCGGCCGCGCGCGTCCCGCCCTGACGGCGGCGCTCTGGCTGCTGCTCACGCTCAAGCTCGGTTTGCCGCTGCTCGCTTTGCTCGGCGAGGCGCTGACGCCGGCGCTCGGCGTCGCGCTGAGCTGGCAGAACCTGACGCTGGACAAGTTCGCCGAGGTGCTCATGCGCCAGCAGGTCACGGTTCGGGCCTTCCGCAACTCATTCCTCTTCGCGGGCGCGGCGGCCGTCATCCTGTCGCTGCTCTCTATCGCCTTCGCCTATGGGCTGGAGCGGCGCATGGGCCGGTTCCGGCGCTGGGTCGAGCTGGTGATCGAGCTGCCCTACGCCCTGCCCGGCGTCGTGCTGGCGATCGCCTGTATCCTGCTCTTCCTCAAGCCGCTGCCGGTCATCGGCGTCAGCCTCTACGCGACGCCCTTCATCATCCTGTTCGCCTATCTGGCGCGCTTCCTGCCGCTCGCGCTGAAAGCGCCCGTCGCGGCGATGGCGCAGATCGAGGCGCATCACGAGGAGGCGGCCAGGCTCGACGGCGCGACGCTCTGGCAGATGCTGCGCTACATCGTGGCCCCGATCCTGGCGCCGGCCGCCATGGTCTCAGGCCTGATGGTCTTCCTGATCGCCTTCAACGAACTCACCGTCTCGGCGCTGCTCTGGTCCTCGGGAACCGAGACGCTCGGCGTCGTGCTGTTCTCGCTCAAGGAAGCGGGGCTTGCCGGCGAGGCCGCGGCGGTGGCGATCAGCGCCAGCGCGATTATCCTCGTGGTGATGCTGGGGCTGGATCTGCTCGGCCGGCGTCTGCCGGAAAACGTTCTGCCCTGGCGGCTTTGAGCCGCGTTAATCCGGCTTGCTCTCGCCCATCAGCAGCGCCCGGCTCGCCTTCGCTTCCCTGACGATGAAATCGACGATGGCGCGCACCCGCGCCACGTCCTTGAGATCGGCATGGACGAGCAGCCAGAAGGAGCGCGTGATCGAGACGGTCTCGGGCAGAACCGGCACTAGGCGCGGCTCGCTTTCGGCCATGAAGTGGTGGATGACGCCGATGCCGGCCCCGGCCACCACGGCGTTCATCTGCGCCAGTACGCTCGAACTCTGGACCTGCGCGCGCAGACCTTTGGCGACCTCGTCGAGATAGTCCAGTTCGGGGGTGAAGATCAGGTCGTCGATATAGCCGACGATCCGATGGGCGAAGAGGTCCTCCGGCCTTTCCACCTTCGGCATCGCGTCGAGATAGCTCTGCGAGGCATAGAGCCCGAGGCGATAGTCGGAGAGCTTGCGCGCCACGACCTTGCCCTCCTTGGGCGGGGCGAGCGTGATCGCGACATCGGCCTCGCGTTTCGACAGCGAGAGCAGGCGCGGCATGGCGATGAGCTGGAGTTCGAGGCCGGGATAGGCGGCCGAGAGTTTGGCGAGGCGAGGCGCCAGGAAGACCGTGCCGAAGCCGTCGGGCGCGCCGATCCTGACCGTGCCGGCCAGCGCCATGTCGGCCCCGCCGATGTCGCTCTGGATCGCCAGAGCCTCGGTCTCCATGCTTTCCGCCTTGGCCAGCAGGCGCTCGCCATGGGCGGTCAACGTATAGCCCTGCGGCCGGCGCTCGAAGAGCTTGGCCTTGAGCGATTCCTCCAGCGAGGTGATGCGGCGCGAAACCGTGGCGTGGTCGGCGCCGAGCCGGCGCGCGGCCGCCGTCAGCCGCCCCGAGCGCGCGACGGCGAGGAAAAAACGCAGATCGTCCCAGTCGAACCTCTCCAAAGCCGCCCTCCCCGATATTCGATTTTCCGCACGGCATCTCGGCCATGATCGCTATAGCCGTGCGCAAACGAGAATGGTAGGGGTGAAGGCAATCACCGGACACCACCATTCGTAGGGAGGGCGCGATGCGTCAGGTCGGGCATTTCATCGGCGGCAAGCATGTCGCCGGCACATCGGGCCGCACCGCCGACATCTACCAGCCGATGGACGGCTCCATCATCGGCAAGGTCGCGCTCGCCTCGGCTGGCGAATTGCGCGCCGCCGTGGAGAACGCAGCCGAGGCCCAGCCGAAATGGGCGGCGGTCAATCCGCAGCGCCGGGCGCGCGTGCTGATGAAGTTCCTCGACCTAATCGCGCAGAACAACGACGAACTGGCCGAACTGCTCGCCCGCGAGCACGGCAAGACCATCCCCGACGCCAAGGGCGACATCCAGCGTGGCGTCGAAGTGGTCGAATTCTCGCTTGGTGTGCCGAACCTGATGAAGGGCGAATTCACCGACGGCGCCGGCCCCGGCATCGACATCTATTCGCTGCGCCAGCCGCTGGGCGTCTGCGCCGGCATCACGCCGTTCAATTTCCCCGCGATGATCCCGCTCTGGAAACTCGGCCCTGCGATCGCCTGCGGCAACGCCTTCATCCTGAAGCCCTCCGAGCGCGACCCCGGCGTGCCGATGCGGCTGGCCGAACTCTTCATCGAGGCTGGCGGCCCGCCCGGCATCCTCAACGTCGTCAACGGCGACAAGGTCGCGGTCGACGCCATCCTCGACGACCCCGACATCAAGGCGATCGGCTTCGTCGGCTCGACCGCGATCGCCGAATACATCTATGCGCGCGGCTGCGCGGCCGGAAAGCGCGTGCAGTGCTTCGGCGGCGCCAAGAACCACATGGTCATCATGCCCGACGCCGACATGGACCAGGCGGTCGATGCGCTGATCGGCGCCGGCTACGGCTCGGCCGGCGAGCGCTGCATGGCGATCTCGGTGGCGGTTCCGGTCGGCAAGGCGACCGCCGACGAACTGGTGAAGCGGCTTATTCCCCGCGTCGAAAGCCTGAAGATCGGCCCCTCGACCGACGCCTCGGCCGATTACGGCCCGGTCGTCACCAAGGCGGCGATGGAGAAGATCAAGGCTTATGTCGATATCGGCATCGAGGAGGGCGCATCGCTCGTCGTCGACGGGCGCGACTTCAGGATGCAGGGCTACGAGAACGGCTTCTATGTCGGGGGGTGCCTGTTCGACAACGTCACCAAGGACATGCGCATTTACAAGGAAGAGATATTCGGACCGGTCCTCTCGATCTTGCGCGCCGAGACTTATGACGAGGCGCTGAAGCTGACCAACGACCATGAATACGGCAACGGCACCGCGATCTTCACCCGCGACGGCGACGCCGCGCGCGACTTCGCATCAAAAGTGCAAGTTGGCATGGTCGGCATCAACGTGCCGATCCCGGTGCCGCTGGCCTATTACACCTTCGGCGGCTGGAAGCGCTCGGTCTTCGGCGACCTGAACCAGCACGGCCCGGATTCGATCCGCTTCTACACCAAGACCAAGACGGTGACGGCGCGCTGGCCGAGCGGCATCAAGGACGGCGCGAGCTTCGTGATCCCGACGATGGGTTGAGGTGCACCGCAGCCGATGCTATCATTTCTGATAGCATCGGGGAGGGTTCGATATGGGTCAGGTGCTTGTTCGCAACATCGACGACGAAACGGTCGCCGGTCTCAAGATCAGAGCCCGTTTAGCTGGCGTTTCTTTCGAAACCTTCGCGCGCGACACGTTGCGCGCGGCGGCCCCGCTGACGGGCAGCGAAAAGATCGCGTTGCTAGCCGAATTTCATCAGAAGCACGGTCGTTTACAGACGATGACGGCACCCGAAGATATCATTCGCAACGAGCGTGACAAACGCGATGATCGTGGTTGATGCAAGCGCAGCCATTCGTTGGTTCATTCCTGCCATACCGGGCGGAACCATCTACCCGTTTCCAGCGACTGATCAGCCACTTGTCGCGCCCGACTTGTTCATCGCCGAAGTGCGCAATACGGCTCTTGTCTACCATCGCAAAGGCGAGCTGAGCTCGGATCAAGCCAAAGCCATGGTGGCGACGATCGACCGCTTGATGGCGGGATACTTTTCGCTTGAGGAGTTGGCGGAAGTAGCTTGGGTCATGGCGTTGGAATTCGACCATTCCGTCTATGACTGCTTCTACATCGCGCTAGCTCTTCAGATCGATTCCCATCTAGTGACGGCAGACGAACGCATGCTGCGAAAATTTGCTGCCACGGTTCATGCCGATCGCCTCGTTCATCTCGCCGACTGGCAGCCCGCGTCATGAACCCGTTCGCCCTTACCGAGGACCAACTCGCCATCCAAGAGATGGCTCTCGGCTTCGCAAACGACACGCTCGCGCCCAACGCCGTGCGCTGGGACGAGGACAGGCATTTTCCCGTCGAGGAGATGCGCGCCGCGGCCGCGCTCGGCATGGGCGGCATCTACATCAATGAGGATGTCGGCGGCTCGGGGCTGACGCGGCTCGATGCGGCCCTGATCTTCGAGGCGCTCTCGACCGGCTGCCCGACGGTCGCGGCCTATATCTCGATCCACAACATGTGCGCCTGGATGATCGACCGCTATGGCGACGAGGCGCAGCGCCAGCGTTTCCTCCCGAAGCTCTGCGCGATGGAGCATCTGGCGAGCTATTGCCTGACCGAGCCCGGCGCTGGCTCGGATGCGGCGGCGCTCAAGACGAAGGCGGTTCTGGACGGCGACCATTACGTGCTCGACGGCCAGAAGCAGTTCATCTCGGGCGCGGGCGTCGCCGACATCTATGTCGTGATGGTGCGCACCGGCGAAGCCGGGCCATCGGGCATCTCGACGATCGTGGTCGAGAAGGGCACGCCCGGTCTCTCCTTCGGGGCAAACGAGAAGAAGATGGGCTGGAACGCCCAGCCGACGCGGGCGGTGATCTTCGATAACTGCCGCGTGCCGATTTCCAATCGGATCGGGCCCGAAGGCATCGGCTTCAAGATCGCGATGGCGGGGTTGGACGGCGGGCGGCTCAATATCGGGGCTTGCTCGCTCGGCGGCGCGCAAGGGGCGCTCGACAAGGCGCTGGCTTACGCGCAGGAGCGAAAAGCCTTCGGCTCGCGCATCGCCGATTTCCAGGCGCTGCAGTTCAAGCTCGCCGACATGGCGACCGAGCTCGAGATGGCGCGGACCTTCCTGTGGCGGGCGGCCTCGGCGCTCGACGCCAAAGCGCCCGACGCGACGAAGCTCTGCGCCATGGCCAAGCGCGTCGCGACCGATTCAGGCTTCGAGGTCGCCAATCAGGCGCTGCAGATCCATGGCGGCTATGGCTATCTCGCCGATTACGGCATCGAGAAGATCGTCCGCGACCTGCGCGTCCACCAGATCCTGGAGGGGACCAACGAGGTGATGCGGATGATCGTGGCGCGCGGTCTGGTCGGCCGCGCGAAGGGGAATTAAGGCGCTGGAAGAACCCCTCTCCCGAGTGGGAGAGGGGCAGGGGTGAGGGACGGACGGTGCAGGCTGAAGAACCGGCAGGCCCTCATCCGGGAGAAGGGCATAAGCGGCAGCGCCTGATCGAACAAAAATGAGCGTGTTTCGGGAGAAGACTTCATGACCACCATCGCCTTCATCGGCCTCGGCAATATGGGCGGGCCCATGGCCGGCAATCTGGTCAAGGCAGGGCATGAGGTCCGTGCCTTCGACCTCAGCGACGCCTCGAAGGACGCCGCAGCCGAACTCGGCGTCGGCATCGCGGGCTCTGCCGTCGAGGCCGTCGCGGAGGCCGAGATCGTCGTTACCATGCTGCCGGCCGGCAAGCATGTGCTCTCGGTCTGGGCCGACATCCTGCCTTATGTGAAGCCAGGCGCGCTGCTGATCGATTCCTCCACCATCGACGTGGAATCCGCCCGCAAGGCGCATAAGCTGGCGGCCGAACGCGGCTGCCTCTCGCTCGACGCGCCGGTTTCCGGGGGCGTCGGCGGAGCCAAGGGCGGCACGCTGACCTTCATGGTCGGTGGCACGGAGGAGGCGTTTGCGCTGGGCGAGCCTGTGCTGGCGAAGATGGGCCGGCGCATCGTGCATGCGGGTGCGGCCGGAAACGGGCAGGCCGCGAAGATCTGCAACAACATGATCCTCGGCATCTCGATGATCGGCGTCAGCGAGGCCTTCGTGCTGGCGGAAAAGCTCGGCCTGTCGCATCAGGCGCTGTTCGACGTCGCCTCGACCTCGTCTGGCCAGTGCTGGTCGCTGACGACCTATTGCCCGGTGCCCGGCCCGGTGCCGACCTCGCCGGCCAACAACGATTACAAGGCCGGATTCGCCTCGGCGCTGATGCTGAAGGACCTCAAGCTCGCCCAGGAAGCCGCGCAGGCGGCGGCCGCTTCGACCCCGCTCGGAGCGGCCGCAGCCCAGCTTTACGGCATCCACAATGCCTGGGGCGAAGGCGGGGCGGATTTCTCCGCGATCATCCATCTGCTGCGCGGGCGCGATCCTGCTTAGACGACCGGCATGAGACCGGCTTGCCGGGTCTGGCGGAGAGGCGCTAGGACAGGGCATGAACGATGTCACGCTCCGCCGCGAACGCTCCGCCCAGACCGGCTTCGCCACCAGCACTCTCGACCGCCGCGCCGACCTCCGCGACAAGCCGGACGCCGTCGAGGCGCTGCGCCACCGCTCGGACACGCGGCTGACCATCGTCTCCGGCGAGACGCCGGTGCTGAAACGGCTCGATGGCGAGGCGCTGACCGTCTGGTTCAGCCATGCCGAGGCGCAACTGCTCGGCACGGGGCTCGACGAGGCCTTTCTCGGGCTGGCGCCCGGCGGCGCGCCGCGCTTCGCCCGGCTGATCGACAAGGGGCTGGTCAACAGCCTGCGCGAGCGGCCCGAACTGCTGCTGACCGACCTGCGCTCGGTGGCGCTCAAGAAGCTCGTGCCCAAGGACGAACTCGGCCCGCTCGGCGAAGGCAAGGCGCTGCTCGACTGGCACGCCCGCCACCGCTTCTGCGCCCAGTGCGGTGGGCCCTCCGAGCCCGGCTCGGCCGGCTGGAAGCGGCAATGCACCGCCTGCGGCGCGCAGCATTTCCCGCGGACCGACCCGGTGGTGATCATGCTGGCGACACGTGGCGAGAACTGCCTGCTGGCGCGCCAGTCGCGCTTCGCGCCGGGCATGTATTCCTGCATCGCGGGCTTCGTCGAGCCGGGCGAGACCTTCGAGGATGCGGTGCGCCGCGAGACCTGGGAGGAGGCCGGCCTGCGCACAGGGGCGGTGCGCTACATCGCCTCGCAGCCCTGGCCGTTTCCGGGCTCGCTGATGATCGGCTGCATCGCGCAGGCGCTGAACGACGACATCGTCCTCGACGAAACGGAGCTGGAGGCCGGGCGCTGGTTCTCGCGCACTGAAGCGCTGCAGATGCTCAAGGGCGAGCACCCTGACAACCTGTTCTGCCCGCCGCATATGGCGATCGCCAACACGCTGCTGAAGGCCTGGGCGGTGGACGGGGAAGAGGCTTGAGGCCTTCCCTTCTCCCCTTGCGGGAGAAGGTGGCGCGCAGCGCCGGATGAGGGGCGCGCTACGCTGTCAACCGTCGTTTGGCATCGAACGCCATCGATTTAGGGCGGCGCGACCCCTCACCCTAACCCTCTCCCGCACGGGGAGAGGGGACAGCTCAGCCCTACTCCCCCGGCTCCGCGAACGTCTCGCGGAACGGATGGGCCGGATAAACGCCCAGAATCTTCATCTCCTTGGAGAAGAAGGCCAGTTCGTCGAGCGCGCGCCTGAGCGCCGGGTCTTCGGGATGGCCCTCGACATCGGCGTAGAACATCGTCGCCGAGAAATGACCGTCGACCATGTAGCTCTCGAGCTTGGTCATGTTGACGCCGTTGGTGGCGAAGCCGCCCATCGCCTTGAACAGCGCGGCAGGGATGTTGCGGACCTGGAAGATCAGCGTCGTCACCGTGCGGGCCGTGCCGGCGCGGGCGAATTCAGGATATTTCGAGAGGATGACGAAGCGCGTGGTGTTGTGCTTCTCGTCCTCGATATCCTCCATCAGGATATCGAGCCCATAGACCTCGGCCGCGATATGGGGAGCGATGGCGCCCCGGGTCAGGTCACCCGATTGCGAGACCTGCCGGGCCGAGCCCGCCGTGTCGGCCGCGACCTCGGCCTTCAGCCCGAGCTTGCGGATGATCTTGCGGCACTGGCCGAGCGCGTGGATGTGGCTCTGCACGGTCTTGAGCGTCGCCAGCGTCGCGCCTTTCAGCGCCATCAGATGGAATCGGATCGGCAGGAAATGCTCGCCGACGATGTGCAGCCCCGAGCGCGGCAGCAGATGGTGGATGTCGGCGACGCGGCCGGCGATCGAGTTGTCGATCGGGATCATGCCGTAACGCGCCGTGCCGTCGCTGACGGCGGCCAAAGCGTCCTCGAAGGTGGCGCAGGGCAGCAATTCGCAATCCGGGAAGACCGCGAGCGCGGCCTGCGAGGAAAAGGCGCCGGGCTCGCCCTGATAGGACACGATCATAGCGGTCTTGGACTCAGACATCGACTGAACTCAGGCTCCGGCGCGGGATTTCAGGACCGCGCGGGCGCGCTCCAGGTCATGGGGCGTATCAACGCCGAGCGGCACGTCGTCGACGACGATGATGTCGATGCGCATGCCGTCCTCGACGGCGCGCAGCTGCTCGAGCCGCTCGCGCTTTTCCAGCGGCGAAGGCGGCAGCGAAACGAAACGGTCGAGCGCGCGGCGGCGATAGGCGTAGAGCCCGATATGGTGCAAGAGCGGGCCGTCTCCCGAAGGAGCCGTCGCGCGGGTGAAGTAGAGCGCCCGCATCCGGCCGGGCGCAATCTCGGACCCGATCGCCTTGACGACGCTGGGCTCCGTCTTCTCCTCGTCGCGGGTGATGATGGCGGCCAGCGTGACGATGTCGACGGCGCGATCCGAGAGCGGGCCGACGGAGGCCGCGATGACGCGCGGGTCGATCGTCGGCAGGTCGCCCTGGACGTTGACGATGACGTCGTGGCGGCCATTGGGGTCGAGCAGGTCGGCGGCCTCCTTGATCCGGTCGGAGCCGGAGGGGTGATCGGCGCGCGTCAGCACCGCGACCCCGCCGACAGCCTCGATCGCGGCGACGATCAGCGGCTCGTCCGTCGCCACCGCGACCGGACCGATGCCGGCCTCGATCGCGCGCCGCCAGACATGCACGATCATCGCCTCGCCATGGATGTCGGCCAGCGGCTTGCCGGGCAGGCGCGTCGCCGTCATGCGCGCGGGGATCAGGATGAGCGGATCGGACATCTTTTGGGACAGGGCTCGGCGGAGAGGCGTCAAAAGGTCTCAAAGCGGAGGGTGCTTATACGAGTTGCATTGCAGCGCGCAAAGCGGTTAAGCAACCCTCGTATATGCTGGCATCCGACGGTGCCGGCTGGGCCGCTTTACCGGCCTCCCGCGCCTTTGCGCGAGAGGCGTCTCAGGGTTCGGATGCGATGGATATCGAAACCAACAAGATCGCTGGTGCGGTTCTCTCCACATTGCTGGTGGCGCTGGGCCTCAACATGATCTCCGGCATCGTCTTCGCGCCGAAGAAGCCCGCCATTCCGGGCTACGAACTGCCGAGCGACGAGCCTGCCGCCGCCTCAGGACCGGCCGCTGCCGCCGCCGACGAGCCGATCGTCGTGCGGCTCGCCAAGGCCGACGTCGCCAAGGGCGCATCCGCAGTCGGCGCCTGCAAGGCCTGCCACACCTTCGAGAAGGGCGGGGCCAACAAGGTCGGCCCGCATCTCTACGATGTCTATGCGCGGCCCAAGGGTTCGGTCGCCGGCTTCGGCTACTCTGCCGCGATGAAGGCCAAGTCCGGCGAAGCCTGGGAGGCCGAGCAGCTTGACGGCTTCCTGAAGAACCCCAAGGCCTATATGCCCGGCACCTCGATGGCCTATGCCGGGCTCGGCCGGCCCGATACGCGCGCCGACATCGTGGCCTATCTCAACACGCTGGCCGACGCGCCCAAGCCGCTGCCGAAATAAGCCGCTGCGGCGATCTGGCGCTGCGAGGAAACCTATGAGCCGGGCCTGTGCGCCCGGCTTTTGCTTGTGTCGCGCCGGCCGCCGCCGCCATGCTTCCGCCTTCGCGATGGCGTCAATCGCAGGAGGCTGGCGTCGCTTGAGGCAAGCGACATAATGGTCCGGCGAATCGAACAGGGAGACAGCGCACCATGGCGATCCGCTTCACGCGCCGCAGACTGATCGAGGGCGCAAGCGCGCTTGCCGCCGGTGCCGCGCTTCCGGGCCTCGCAGGTCAGGCTTTCGCGCAGGAGACCGAAAGCCACGGCCTCTCGACCTTCGGCGAACTGGCGCTGCCGCCGGACTTCCCGCACTTCGCCTATGTGAACCCCAAAGCGCCCAAGGGCGGCACCCTGACGATCCAGATCAAGCGCGCCGGCGGCAACCAGGGCTTCGACACCTTCGACACGCTCAACACCTTCGTGCTGCAGGGCAATGGCGCGGCCGGCATGGATGCCTGCTTCGACAGCCTGATGGCGGGCTCCGCCGACGAGCCGGGCTCGCTCTATGGCCTGCTGGCCAGAAGCGTCGCGGTCTCGTCCGACCGGCTGACCTACCGCTTCCGGATGCGGCCCGAGGCCAAATTCCATGACGGCACGCGCGTCACCGCCGGGGACGCCGCCTTCACCTTCAACCTGCTCAAGGCCAAGGGTCACCCGTCCTACCGGCTGATCCTGAACGAAGTGGCCTCGGCAAAAGCCGAGAACGATGACATCCTCGTGGTGCAGTTGTCGCCCAAGCGCAGCCGAGACCTGCATCTCGTCGTCGCGGGCCTGCCGGTGTTCTCGGAAAAATACTGGTCGACGCGCAATTTCGAAGCGGCGACGCTGGAGGCCCCGCTCGGCTCGGGCGCCTACAAGGTGGCGCGTCTGGAGCAGGGTCGCTTCATCGAGTTCGAGCGCTTCCCCGGCTATTGGGGCAAGGATCTGCCGGTGAATATCGGCGCCAACAATTTCGACCGGGTGCGCTGGGAGTATTTCCGGGACCGGCAGGTCGCGTTCGAGGCGTTCAAGAGCGGCGTCATCACCTTCCAGGAGGAGTTCACCTCGCGCATCTGGGCCACCGGCTACGATTTCCCGGCGATCAACGAGGGCAAGGTCAAGAAGGAAGCGCTGCCGAAGACCGACCCGACCGGCTCTCAAGGGTGGATCTACAATCTGCGCCGCGAGAAATTCGCCGATCCGCGCATCCGAGAGGCGCTGGGCCTTGCTTTCGACTTCGACTGGACGAACAAGAACATCATGTTCTCGTCCTTCTCGCGGATGACCTCCTATTTCGAGAACTCCGACTCCAAGGCCGTCGGCAAGCCCTCGCCCGAAGAACTGGCGCTGCTGGAGCCGTTCCGGGGCCAGGTGCCCGAGGAGGTCTTCGGCGAGCCGTTCCTGCCGCCGGTTTCCGACGGCTCGGGCAGCGACCGCGCCTTGCTCCGCCGGGCCGACGAGATGCTGCGCGCCGCCGGCTGCAAGCGCGACGGCAACGTGCTCAAGCTGCCCAATGGCCAGCCCTTCGAGATCGAGTTTCTCGACTCGCAGCCGGCGCTGCAGCCGCACACCCAGCCCTTCCAGGCCAATCTCAAGCGGCTTGGCATCAACGCGACCTCGCGCATCGTCGATGGCGCACAATATCAGCGCCGGCTCGACGAGTTCGACTTCGACATCATCAGCCGGGCGCTCGGCGGCAGCGCCATCCCCAGCGATAGCTTACGCATCGTCTACGGCTCGGAAGCCGCCAAAACGCGCGGCTCGCGCAATGTCGGCGGCGTCTCAAGCCCCGCGATCGACGCGATGATCGAGAAGATCGGCCAGGCGGATTCCTACGCCGAGGTCGTGGTCGCGGCGAAGTGCCTCGACAGGCTGCTGCGCGCCGGACGCTACTGGATCCCGATGTGGTGGAACGCCAGCGAATGGCTGGCCTATTGGGACATGTTCGACCGGCCGCAGACCAAGCCGAAATTCGGCTCGGGCGCGCCCTCGACCTGGTGGTATGATGCGGAGAAGGCCAAGCGGATCGGGCGGGGCTAGTCGGCGAAGCCGCGTTTTTGCCATGACACGGCTAGCAGGAAAATCACGATGAAGCCCTCGACCGCACTGGCCCTCAATCGCGATTTGATTCGCCAGACGACAAGTCGCTTCCGCGCGACCAATCCGCGCGTTTTCGGTTCGGTCAGCCGAGGCACGGACGATCAGAACAGCGATCTCGATATCCTGGTCGATCCTCTACCCGGCGCCACCCTCTTCGACCTCGGCGGACTGCAGATCACGCTTGAGGAAGCTCTGGGCGTCAGCGTCGACGTGTTGACGATCGAGGACCTGCCGCAGCGTCTTCGTGCGCGTGTTCTTGCCGAGGCGCAGCCGATATGACTGCCGAGCCGCGGCTGATCGATCTTTTGAATCACATATTGGAGGCCGCGCTAAAGGTAACAACTTATGTCGAAGGCATGGATAAAAACCGCTTCCTGGCGGACGAGCGCACGCAGCAGGCGGTCGTCCTGAACTTGCTGATCATCGGCGAAACCGCCTCGCGGCTCCTGAAGACAGAGATGAAATTCCTGCAGCGTCATCCCGATATCGAATGGAACAACATGAAGGGAATGCGAAACAAAATTGCGCACAGTTATTATGACGTTAGCATTTCCATCGTCTGGGAAACCATTAATAGCGCGTTGCCTGATCTCGTCGTGCGGTTGCCGGCGATGATCGAACTTGCGAAAGCTGAGCACCCCCCATGCTGAGCTACATCGCCCGCCGCATCGCGCTGATGGTGCCGACTTTGTTCGGCATCCTGCTGATCTCGTTCGTCGTCGTGCAGTTCGCGCCGGGCGGCCCGGTCGAGCGCATCATCTCGCAATTGCAGAACCCCAATAGCGGCGCGACCGACCGGATCAGCGGCGGCCAGGGCGGCGACGGCCTGCAGGCCGGCGGCGACGCCAACTCGTCCTATCGCGGTGCGCAGGGGCTCGACCCTGCCTTCATCAAGGAACTCGAGAAGCAGTTCGGCTTCGACAAGCCGGCCCATGAGCGCTTCGGCAAGATGCTCTGGGATTATATCCGCTTCGATTTCGGCCGCTCCTATTTCCGCGACGCGCCCGTGCTGCAACTGATCAAGGAGAAGCTCCCGGTCTCGATCTCGCTGGGGCTGTGGATGACTCTGCTCTCCTATGCGGTCTCGATCCCGCTCGGCATCCGCAAGGCGGTGAAAGACGGTTCGCGCTTTGACACCTGGACCAGCGCCGTCGTCATCATCGGCTACGCGATTCCCGGTTTCCTGTTCGCGATCCTGCTGATCGTGCTTTTCGCCGGCGGCTCGTTCTGGCAGATATTTCCGCTACGCGGGCTCTATTCCGATAATTTCGCGCAAATGAGCTTTTTCGGCAAAATCGCCGATTATCTCTGGCACATCGCCCTGCCGGTGACGGCGATGGCGCTGGGGGCCTTCGCCACCTCGACGCTGCTGACCAAGAACTCCTTCCTTGACGAGATCAGGAAGCAATATGTGCTGACCGCGCGGATGAAGGGGCTGTCGGAGCGCGGCGTGCTCTACGGCCATGTCTTCCGCAACGCCATGCTGATCGTGATCGCGGGGTTTCCGGGCGCTTTCGTCGGCGCGCTCTTTGCCGGTTCGTTGTTGATCGAGACGATCTTTTCGCTCGACGGGCTCGGGCTCCTCTCGTTCGAGGCGATCGTGAACCGCGACTATCCGGTCGTCTTCGCCAATCTCTACATCTTTTCGCTGATCGGCCTCGTCGTGCATCTTATCACTGATTTGACCTACACTTGGGTCGATCCCCGCATCGATTTCGAGACGCGGGAAACCTGAGCGATGACCGACGCCCTGCTCGACGTAGCCCCACAGAGCCTGCGCAGCGATCTGCCCCTCGCGCCCGCCGAGGCGAACCAGGGCTGGCTCAAGCTCTCGCCGATCAACCGGCGCCGGCTCAACAACTTCAAGGCCAACAAGCGCGGCTGGTGGTCGCTCTGGCTCTTCCTGACGCTGTTCACGCTGTCGCTCTTCGCCGAGTTCCTCGCCAACGACCGGCCGCTTCTGGTCCGCTACAAGGGCGAGTTCCTGTTTCCGGTCGCAGTGAACTATCCCGAAGAGAAGTTCGGCGGATTTCTGGCGACGACCGACTACCGCGACCCGGTCATCGCCAAGGAGATCGCGGAAAACGGCTACGCGGTCTGGCCGCCGATCCGCTACAGCTACCGCACTCACAACCTCGATCTGCCGGTGCCCGCGCCCGCGCCGCCGACCTGGATGCTCAAGGACGAGCAGTGCAAGGTCGTGGCAGAACGTCTCGGCGGCAGGGGCTGCCGCGACCTCGAATGGAACTGGCTCGGCACCGACGACCAGGGCCGCGACGTGGTGGCGCGTCTGATCTACGGCTTCCGCATCTCGATCCTGTTCGGGCTGATCCTGTGCAGCATTTCGTCGGTCATCGGCATCGCGGCCGGCGCAATCCAGGGCTATTTCGGCGGCTGGACCGACCTGATCTTCCAGCGCGTCATCGAGATCTGGACCTCGATCCCGGCGCTCTACCTGCTCATCATCGTGGCGGCGATCATCACGCCGAGCTTCTTCGTGCTGCTCGGCATCCTTTTGCTGTTCTCCTGGGTCGCGCTCGTCGGCGTCGTTCGCGCCGAGTTCCTGCGGGCGCGCAACTTCGAATACGTCCGCGCCGCGCGCGCGCTCGGGCTCTCCAACCGCGCGATCATGGTCAAGCACCTGCTCCCCAACGCCATGGTGGCGACGCTGACCTTCCTGCCCTTCATCCTGAACGGCTCGATCACGACGCTGACCTCGCTCGACTTCCTCGGCTTCGGCCTGCCGCCCGGCTCGCCCTCGCTGGGGGAGTTGCTGGCGCAGGGCAAATCGAATCTGCAGGCGCCCTGGCTGGGCTTGTCGGGCTTCGTCGTGATCGCGCTGATGCTGAGCCTGCTGATCTTCATCGGCGAGGCGGTCAGGGATGCCTTTGATCCGCGCAAGACGTTTGCGTGATGGGTGTGGTAGGCTCGTGATCTAGGAGACAAGCGATGAATAAGATCGTGCGTGAGCATTATCCAGCCGCGAAGCTACCTGTCGATCTTCGCGGCGGGTTGCCGCTGGACGCCGTGGTTCGCATCTTGATCGAGCCCGAAAGCGACACACCCGCCATTCGTTCTCTCAAGGAAATCGATCTCCTCCGCCATGCACCATTTCGCTCGATGGACGACATCGTCGAGGAAGTCCGGGCTCTGCGCGATGAGAGCCTATGAGGCCAATCTTTTACTGGGACTCGAATGCCTTCATCGGCCTGCTGGAAGCCTCTCCTGAAGAACGCGAGCCACTCGCCCGGATGTGGGCCCATGCCGAGGCAGGCCGGATTGAAATAATTACCTCCGTCATGACAATCGCGGAAGTCCTCGTTCGACCCTTTAGGACCGGCGCGGGCGCCTTGCTCCAGGCTTATGGAGGAATCCTCGGCAAAGGCGGTTTGGTTCGGCTAGTCGAGACCTCAACAGCAGTCTGGCTCGAAGCAGCCACCAACCGTGCTCTTCTCAATCTTAAACTTGCTGACGCAGTTCATCTTGCTTCTGCTCGACGAGAGGGAGCCGTGGCGCTGATAAGCGCAGACAAGCGTTTGCCGTCCGGTCCGCAGATGACGGTCGTTAGTCCGCAGAGCACAGAGATGGAGCACCTGCTATCGAGTCTCGAATGACCCACTCCCCCCTCCTCTCCGTGCAAGACCTCTCCGTCGCCTTCCGCCAGGGCGGGCGCGAGACGCTGGCCGTCGATCGCATTTCTTTCGACCTCGCCAGGGGCGAAACGCTGGCGATCGTCGGCGAGTCCGGCTCGGGCAAGTCCGTGACGGCGCTCTCGATCCTGAAGCTGCTGAATTACCCTGCCGCGCACCACCCGTCGGGCACGGTGATGTTCGACGGGCAGGACCTGATCGCCGCCGACGAGGACGCGATGCGCAAGGTGCGCGGCAACGACATCACCATGGTATTCCAGGAGCCGATGACCTCGCTCAACCCGCTGCACACGATTTCGCGGCAGATCGGCGAGATCCTCGAACTGCACAAGGGGCTGCGCGGCGACAGGGCGCGCGCCCGCACGCTGGAATTGCTGGCACTGGTGGGCATCCGCGACGCGGAAAGCCGGTTGGAGGCCTATCCGCACCAGTTGTCCGGCGGCCAGCGCCAGCGCGTGATGATCGCGATGGCGCTGGCCAACGAGCCCGACCTCCTGATCGCCGACGAGCCGACGACGGCGCTCGACGTCACCGTGCAGGCGCAAATCCTGGCGCTGCTGAAGGAGTTGCAGGGCCGGCTCGGCATGGCGATGCTGTTCATCACCCATGATCTGGGCATCGTCCGGCGCATCGCCGACAGGGTCTGCGTGATGCTCAAGGGCAGAATCGTCGAGCAGGGGCCGGTCGCCGAGATCTTCGGCAATCCGCAGCATGACTACACCAGGCGCCTGCTTGCGGCCGAGCCGAAGGGCCGGCCTTCGCCGGTGCCAGACGGGGCCGCGACCCTGCTCGAAGCCGGGCCGATGAAGATCTGGTTCCCGATCAAGTCCGGCTTCCTGCGCCGCACAACCGGCCATGTGAAGGCGGTCGACGGCATCTCGATCACGGTGCGGGAGGGCGAGACGCTCGGCGTCGTCGGCGAATCCGGGTCAGGCAAGACGACGCTGGGGCTCGCCATCCTGCGGCTGATCTCCTCGGATGGGCCGATCGTCTTCCTCGGCGACCGGATCGACGGGCTGACCAGTTCGGCCGTGCGGCCCAAGCGCAAGGACCTCCAGGTCGTCTTCCAGGATCCTTACGGCTCGCTCTCGCCGCGCATGTCGGTGGCCGAAATCGTCGCGGAGGGCCTGACCGTCCAGCAGAGTTCGCTCAGTTATGCCCAGCGCCGCGAGGTCGTCGCCGGGGCGCTGGCCGATGTCGGGCTCGATCCCGCCGCCATGGATCGCTACCCGCACGAGTTCTCCGGCGGCCAGCGCCAGCGCATCGCGATCGCACGCGCCATGGCGCTGAACCCTAAATTCATCGTGCTCGACGAGCCGACCTCGGCGCTCGACATGTCGGTGCAGGCGCAGATCGTCGACTTGCTGCGCGACCTGCAGGCCAAGCGCAAGCTCGGCTATCTCTTCATCAGCCACGACCTCAAGGTGGTGCGTGCGCTCTCCCACAGGGTCGTGGTGATGCAGAACGGCAGGGTCGTCGAGGAAGGTCCGGCCGAGGAGATATTCGCCCGGCCGCGCGAGGCCTATACGCAGGCGCTGCTGGCGGCCGCGCTCAATCTCGAGCCGGTCGGCCTTGCCGCCGTGCGGGACTAGCGCATGCCCCGCGCGATCCTGATCGTGCTCGATTCCGTCGGCTGCGGCGGGGCGGAGGACGCGGCTGCCTATGGCGATGCCGGCTCCGACACGCTCGGCCATATCGCGCAAGCCTGCGCGGAGGGACGCGGCGACCGGGACGGATTGCGCAGCGGGCCGCTGAAGCTGCCGAACCTGGCGCGGGTCGGACTGAGCCATGCCTGCGAGGCATCTACGGGCGCGAGGCTTGCTGGCGTAGCGAGACCAGCCTCGCCGTCCGGCCAGTACGGCTACGGCGTCGAGGTGAGCCAGGGCAAGGACACGCCGTCCGGCCACTGGGAGATCGCGGGCTGCCCGGTGCCGTTTCCATGGGGCTATTTCACCGCGCTGGAGAACTCGTTCCCACCGGGCCTGATCGCGGCGATCATCCGCGAGGGCGAGCTGCCCGGCATCCTCGGCAACAGGCATGCCTCAGGCGTCGGCATCATCGACGAGCTGGCGCAGGAGCACATCACGAGCGGAAAGCCGATCTGCTACACCTCGGTCGATTCCGTGCTGCAGATCGCCGCGCATGAGGAGCATTTCGGGCTGGAGCGGCTCTATGGCCTCTGCCGGAAAGTGCGTATTCTGGTCGATCCGTTGCGGATCGGACGGGTCATCGCGAGGCCCTTCATCGGCGATGCCGAAAGCGGCTTCACCCGCACCGGCAACCGCAAGGACTTTTCGATTCCGCCGCCCGACGAGACCATCCTCGACCGCCTGACGGCGCAGGGGCGGAAGGTGATCACCGTCGGCAAGATCGGCGACATCTTCGCCCATCGCGCCACCGGCGAGGAGGTCAAGCGCTTCGGCAACGCCGCCATGTTCGATGCCGCGCTGGAGGCCTGGGAGCGCTTGCCCGATGGCGGCTTCTGCTTCGTCAATCTGGTCGATTTCGACACCGAGTTCGGCCATCGCCGCGATGTGCCGGGCTATGCGGCGGCGCTGGAGGCGTTCGACGCGATGCTGCCCCGGCTGGAAGCGGGGCTGACGCCCGGCGACCTTGCCGTGATCACCGCCGACCATGGCAACGACCCGACCTGGCCCGGAACCGACCACACCCGCGAGCATGTGCCGATCCTCGCCTTCGGACCGGGCGTCGGCGCAGGTCCGATCGGCCGGCGCGAGAGCTTTTCCGACATCGCCGCAACGCTTGGCGAATGGCTTGGCGCCGGCGCGGTCGGCCCCGGCCGCTCCTGGCTTGCAGCGAAGCGCTAGTGCATCGGACCGAAAAGTGGATTCCACTTTTCGGTCCGATGCAAAAAGCAGATGCCAGATCGCCATTTCGCGTCCGACAGGACCCATGGCGATCTAGGCCGCCGCGACCCGGTCGCAGAAGGCCGCAACCTGCCGGCGGATGTCCTGCGCCTGCGAGGCCAGCGTGTCGGCGGCCGTCTTCAGGCTGCCGGCGGCGTCATGGGTGCGCACCGTCATGGTCTCGAAGCCGCTGACCATGCTGGCGCTGCGCTGCGCGCCGTCCGACGAGAACCGGGCCTGCCTCGCGATCTCGCTTGTCGCCATATCCTGCTGATGGACCGCGACGGCGATCGCGTCGGTCAGCCGTTCGACGTTCGACATGGCCTCGACGATCTCGCAGATCACGGCCTGCGAGCGCTCTGACGCCGTCTGCATCACGCCGATCCGCGCCGAAACCTCGTCGGTCGCGGCCGCCGTCTGCGAGGCCAGCGCCTTGACCTCGCTTGCCACCACCGCAAATCCCCGGCCCATGTCGCCGGCGCGGGCCGCCTCGATGGTGGCGTTGAGCGCCAACAGATTGGTCTGCGAGGCGATGCCGCGGATCATTTCGACGACCGCTCCGATGCTCTGGCTGTTGCTGGCGAGATGGCCGATCTCGTCGCTGGCGCGCCGCGCCAGTTCGGCTGCGACCTTCGAACCATCGGCCGACTGCGTGACGTTGCGGCCGATCTCGGCGATGGACTGGGCGAGTTCTCCGCTGGCGCTGGTGAGATGCTGGATGCCCTGCGTCGTGCTCGCCGACGCCTCCGACACCACGCCCATTTCGCGGCGCGCCTGCTCTGAGGCCTCGGCGAGTTCGCGCGCATCCGACTGCATGTTTTCCCGCGCGCTGTCGAGCACGGCCATGGCGGCCGCGATCTGCCGGCTGAAGCCGTCGATCTCCTGCCGCAGCAGACCCGACCGGCGCGCCAGATCGTCCGCCAGCGCCTTCTCGCGGCGGCTGGTCGCGCGCTCGCGCTCGGCGGTCTCCTGCGCCAGACTGAGATTGCCCTCATTGGCCGCCAGAAGCCGGCCCATGATCATCGCATAGGCCATCAGGAAGACCGTCTCGACGATCAGCACCACGGCATGGAGCAGGACGCGCAGCAGGCTGCCACCCTGATAGAACACGGCGGCCGGCAGCGCATATTGCAGCGCGAGGTGATGCAGCGCCGTCAGCCCCGCGCCCATCGCGATCGGCCGCCAGTCGCAGAAGCCGGCGAGCAGCGCCAGGACGGCAAAGTAATACATGTGGCTGTCGGGCTGCCAGGGATGGCCCGACAGGCTGTAGACCATGATCGAGACCTGGCCCACCAGAACGACCGCGATGACCAGTTGCGTCACGACGGCGACGCCGAAGACCCGGAAGGTCAGCAGCGCGGCGCCTGCAAGCACAAGCGCGAACGCAGCCGCCATCCCGGTCTGGGTGTCGAAGACAGGCCCGGCGAGCCCGAGCAGCAGCCCGTGCAGGATGGTCAACCCGAGCAAAGCCCGGGCCGTAAGGCCGCGAATGGCGTCGAGCGTCAGGATCATGGCGTCGCCTTGCGCGAGACGGCCTGGTCCAGACAACCCGCAAGACCGCTGAGCTTCAGTGCAAGCGCGCTTCCCGGCAGCGCGGCGACAAGCCCGTAATCGGGCCCCGTCACGATCGTGACGAAGGGCCAGGCGCCGCCGCGCAGCACCCTGAATCCGGCGGCCAGGCTGATCCCGGCCGCCGCCTGCGCGGAGGTCCATGGCGGAAAGACGAGCGCGAAGGGCTCCGTCCCGATCGGGTTCGCGCGCGGCAGCGAGGCCAGCGCCGAGAGACAGGACAGCGACAGGACGAGCGCGACGACGCCAGCCTGAAGGCCACGGCTCGAGGGTGACGATGCTGCGGGGAGCGGTCGTGCGGACCCCGCCGCAGGTTCGGATCGTGACGGCAGGCAAGATGTCGAAAGCATCGGATGTCGTTATCGGGCGTGGGTAAAATTTAGGTTTATGCGGCGGCCTGTCCGAGCGGCTCCCCGGCGGCGTTAGGCTTCTGTTAAGACGCGCGGACTACAACCTATACGTGTCTTACCTGGAGCCGCCCATGTTGCGTCGCGCCTCCCGCCTGATCTCCGATCGCACTGCAACCAGCGCGGTCGAATTCGCGTTCGTCGCGCCCGTCCTGCTGCTGATGACCTTCGGCATCATCGGCTACGGCTATGTGCTCGGGATCTATCATGGCATCCAGCAGATCGCGTCGGAGGCGGCCAGAGCCTCGGTTTCGGGGCTGAACGACGCCGAACGGGCGCGGATAGCGCGCGATTTCGTCGTCGCGCATGCCTCCTCCTACGCCTTCATCGACCCTGCGAAAATCAGGGTCACGACAAGCCAGAGCCCGGCGCCCCAGCAGGTCTTCGAGGTGGCCGTCGTCTACGGCTTGGGGCTCGGCGTGCCCGGGCTCGGCCCTGCGGTCAGCGGCGTCATCGCCGGGGCTGCGACGCCGCTCGACCAGGTGCTGAACGCGGTTCTGGGCACGCTGGGTCTCGGGTTGGGGCAGGCCGATAGTTGGGTCACCGGCGTGCGCTGCGGCGGGGCGGTGCTGGTGCGCTAGCTCCGCAGCCGATCCTTGATCCGCTTCATCAGCCCGTCGCGGACGTCGCGATAGGCCTCGAGCATCTGCTCGCGCGTGCCCTGCATCACGGTCGGGTCCATTGTCGGCCAGTATTCGACCTCTGCCGCGACCGTCCGCGTCAGATCGAGCGCCTTGTGATGGGCCTCGGGCGAGAGCGAGACGATCAGGTCGAAGTTCAAGCCCTCCCACTCCTCCAGTTCCTCGATCGATTTCGGCTTGTGCTTGTGGGCGTCGATGCCGATTTCGTCGAGCACCGCCAGCACGAAGCCGTCCGGCTCGCCCTTCCGCGCCCCGGCCGACTGGACATAGACCGACTTGCCGAAGAAGTGCTTGGCCATCGCCTCGGCCATCGGCGAACGCACGGCGTTCTGCGCGCACATGAACAGCACGCTCTGGACCTTGCGGGAGGCCGGCGGCTCCACCCGCCTCAGCCCTTCCAGTGCAGGGCGTAGATCAGGGTGAAGAGCCGGCGCGCCGTGTCGTGGTCGATCTCGACCTTGGTCGCCAGCCGCTCGACCAGAATGGTCGCGGCCTCGTCGTGAAGTCCGCGCCGGCCCATGTCGATCGCCTCGATCTGCGAGGGCGTCGCCGTGCGGATGGCCGCGTAATAGCTCTCGCAGACCATCTCGTAGTCCTTGATGATGCGCTTGAACGGCGTCAGCGAGAGGTGGTGGCTCACCACGAGGGCGCCGTCCGCCAGCCTGATTTCAAAAACGAGGCGGCGTTCGACCAGCGCGAGATGGGCGTGATAGGGGCCGCCCTCATGGCCCGACAACGCAAAATGGTTGCGCTCGATCAGATCGTAGATCGCGATCGCACGCTCGTGCTCCTGATCGGGCGTGCCGCGACCGAGCGACGCCTCGTCGAGCGTGACGGCGGCGAGGCATTGCCGTTGGGACTTCTGTTCGTCGGACATCGGCTCTCCCGTCTCCGCGCGCGAATCTGGAAGCGCCTGTCAGAGATTGAGCCTGATCGTCACGGAACGGCCATGCGCCTGCAAGCCCTCGGCCTCGGCAAGGAGGGCGGTCGCGCCGGCCAGCGCGCGCAGGCCCTCGGGGCTGCATTTCAGCAGCGAGGTGCGCTTCATGAAATCCATGACGCTCAGGCCCGACGAGAAGCGGGCCGAGCGGGCCGTCGGCAGGACATGGTTGGGGCCGCCGATATAGTCGCCGATGGCTTCGGGCGTATGGCCGCCGAGAAAGATCGCGCCGGCGTTGCGGATCAGGCCGGCGAGGCGTTCGGGCTCCGCCGTCATGATCTCGAGATGCTCAGGGGCCAGCCGGTCGACCAGCGGCACGGCGGCCTCCAGATCGGCGACCAGCAGGATCGCGCCGAAATCGGCCCAGCTTTTGCCGGCGATGTCGGCGCGCGGCAGGCTCTTCAGCTGCGACAGCACCGCCTTCTCGACTTCGGCGGCCAGCCCCGCATCATCCGTCATCAGGATCGACTGGGCCGAGACGTCATGCTCGGCCTGCGCCAGCAGGTCGGCGGCGATCCAGTCCGGATTGGCCGTGCCGTCGGCGATGACCAGCACCTCTGAGGGGCCGGCGATCATGTCGATGCCGACCTGGCCGAAGACGCGGCGCTTGGCGGCGGCGACGTAAGCGTTGCCCGGACCGACGATCTTGGCCACGGGCGCGATGCTGGCCGTGCCATAGGCGAGCGCGGCCACGGCCTGCGCGCCGCCGATGCGGTAGATCTCGTCGACGCCCGAGAGATGGGCGGCGGCCAGCACCAGTGGGTTCACCTCCCCGCGCGGCGTCGGCGCGACCATGACGACGCGCGGCACGCCGGCGACTTTCGCGGGGATCGCGTTCATCAGCACGGATGACGGGTAGCTAGCCGTGCCGCCGGGCACATAGAGCCCGACCGCCTCGATCGCGCTCCAGCGCCAGCCGCTGCCGATGCCGAGCGCGTCGCTCTCCCAGCTATCGGCCGGCTTCTGGCGACGGTGATAGGCCTCGATGCGGGCGCGCGCGGTCTCCAGCGCCGTCAGCAGCTCCGGCGAACAGGCGGCGAGCGCTGCATCGATCTCGGCCTGCGAGACGCGCAGCGTGCCCGGCGTCAGCGTCAATGCGTCGAAGCGGGCGGTATAGTCGATGACCGCCGCGTCGCCCCGCTCGCGCACGTCGGCGATGATGTCGGCGGCGACACGGTCGACCTCTTCTGAGACCTCGCGCTTGGCGCCGAGCAGCGCGGCGAAATCCGCCTCGAAGCGGCCATCCCTGTCGTCGAGCCTGATCGGCATCGGAGTGTCCTGCTGGTCCGTCGAAGATTTGGTTCAGGCGTCTGGGTGGCCCGGTATCGCCACAGCTTCCCAGACGGGTCCGAGATCCTTCATCTGGCCCTCGATGCATTCGACGTCCAGCCGGATCGCCGCGCCATCCGAGAAATGCAGGGTCAGGTCGCCGGCCGGCGCGTCGCGCTCGTCAAACGTGATCGCGAGCAGGTTGAGCACGACGTCCGGCGAGCCTGCGTCGATGCCGGTGCTGCGGGCGCTGGTGACGCGTTCGAAATGCAAGGCGGTCAGCCGGCGGCGGCGCGCGCCGGAGGCTGCGCCTTCCCAATCGAAGCGGCGGAGCGCGAGCGCGAAGCGGCGCTCGGCGGGGCGAAAGACGATATCGCCGATCTTCAGGACGGCGTCCTGCAGATGGGCGGAGATGACCGCAAGATCATCGCCATCGAGCGCGATGAGCTTGAGAGGGTCTGCGGCGTCGTCGGACATGGCCGTGTTCTGGCGACGCAGCCGCGTTGCGTCAACCGCTGATACGCTCGACCTGCGCGCCGCAGCGCGTCAGCTTGGCCTCCAGCGCCTCGAAACCGCGGTCGAGATGGTAGACGCGGTTAATCGTGGTGTCCCCCTCCGCCGCGAGCCCGCCGATGACCAGCGAGACCGAGGCGCGCAGATCGGTCGCCATCACCGGCGCGCCGGTGAGTTTGGCGACGCCCTCGACATGGGCGACGTCGCCGTCGAGCCTGATCTTCGCGCCGAGCCTGGCCAGTTCCTGCACATGCATGAAGCGGTTCTCGAAGATGGTCTCGCGGATGCGCGAGGTGCCCTTGGCCCGCGTCATCAGCGCCATGAACTGCGCCTGCAGATCGGTCGGGAAGCCGGGGAACGGGTCGGTGTCGATATCGACCGCGTTCAGGCCATGGCCGTTGCGGCGCACGCGGATGCCCTCATTGGTCGAGGTCACCTCGGCGCCGGCCTTGACGATGGCGTCGAGCGCCGACTGCAGCAGGTCGGCCCGCGCGCCTTCCAGCACGACGTCGCCGCCGGTCATCGCGACCGCCATCGCATAGGTGCCGGTCTCGATCCGGTCCGGCAGCACGGCGTGATGCGCGCCGCCCAGCCGCGCGACGCCGGTGATCACGATCCGGCTCGAGCCCGCGCCCTCGATCTTCGCGCCCATCTTGGACAGGCAGGCGGCGAGATCGACGACCTCCGGCTCGCGCGCGGCGTTCTCGATCACCGTCGTGCCCTGCGCCAGAACGGCCGCCATCAGCGCGGTATGCGTGCCGCCGACCGTCACTTTCGGGAAGACGATCTCGGCTCCTTTGAGACCTTTTGGCGCCCGCGCCAGCGCATAGCCGTTCTCGATCGTGATCTCGGCCCCGAGTTTTTCCAGCGCCATCAGCAGCAGATCGACCGGCCGCGTGCCGATGGCGCAGCCGCCCGGCAGCGAGACCTTGGCCTCGCCCATCCGCGCCAGGATCGGGGCGATGACCCAGAAGCTCGCCCGCATGGTCGAGACCAGTTCATAGGGGGCGCAGGTATCGACGATCTGGCGGGCGGTGAGCGAGATGGTCTGGCCGGTCTCGGCCGACTGGCCGATGCGCTTGCCGGCGACGGAGCGATCGACGCCATGGTTCGACAGGATGCGCGAGAGCGCGGTCACGTCCGACAGGCGCGGGACGTTGACCAGCGTCAGCGTCTCGTCGGTCAGCAGGCTCGCGATCATCAGCGGCAGGGCGGCGTTCTTGGCGCCCGAGATCGGGATCGTGCCAGTCAGCGGCTGGCCGCCGGTGATGCGGATCTTGTCCATCGTCAGTCCTGCTGGAGCGCAGCGGCGCGAAGGGCCGGGCGCATGAAATAAAAGATCAGGACCGGGGAGGTTCGGCCTGGAGGGGCTGCTCGGGCTCTCGCGCTTGCGCCTCATCCTGACGGCGGGCGCGTCCCTGCGCCTTGCGGCGCTTCAGGTTCTCGCGCAGGGCGGCGGCAAGGCGCGCCCGCTTCTCGTCGTCGGCGGATGGCTGGCGGGTCACGCAAATCAACTCGGCATGATGGGTTCAACGCCCGGAACACGGCGAATTCGCGGCGCAACCGATAGCCCTGTGCGGCGCATTCGACAAGCACGGCGACAAGGCTCGCGGCGAGACGCCTGCGTGCCAGCATCGGACAGGCGCTGCGCCGGAATGGCTCAGGCGCCTTGGGCCGGCGGCGCTTCATCGGCGACGCATGCCGGTGCGGTCCCCCGTTTCGCCGCGTGGGACGCGAACGCGTCAGACCTGGCACGACTCATGCGTGCATCGTCCATCGTTGGATAGCCGAGCGCGGCTTCCCACACGATCGGCGGCGGGTTGCCGAAAGCATTTCCGCGTCAAAATCATTTAGCAAACAAACCTTAATGAAATTAACCATTTCCCGGGGTTTTCGTTTACACACTGTTAACTTCGCCTACCCTGATCCAGTGCCTTGTTGCGTTGCGGAAAGAGGGATCAGCGGCATGTTCGCGTCATTTGCCCCGTTCACCGAGACAACCCCTGCGACGCAGACCGAATGCTGCGAGGTCATCGACGCGGTGCGGCGCAAGGCCGGCTTCCTACCCGAGGTGCAGCTCGCCTACGAGGCCGAGATCAAGACGCTGTGGGTGACGATCAAGCCTGAGCTGAAGCCGGTCTTCACGCTGCAACTGCTCGACAGCCTCGGCAAGATCCAGCGCGCCATCATCGCGCTCTGGGGCCAGCCCGAGCAATATCATCGCTCGCCGGTGCGTTTTCTCGCTTTCCGCGGCGCCGGGCCGTTCTTCACGCTCGGCGGCGATCTCGACTTCTATCTCGACTGCCTGGCCAAGAACGACCGGGCGGCGCTGACCGAATACGCCAGGCTCTCGATCGAGGGCGCCGTGCTGAACGCCGGCGGTCTCAACGGCACGGTCATCACGCTGGCGACGATCCATGCCAAGGCGATCGGCGGCGGCATCGACGCACCGCGCTCCTGCAATATCATGATCGCCGAGGAGCAGGCCTCGTTCGTCTATCCCGAGATCAAGTTCAACCATTTCCCGATCACGGCGGTCGCGATCCTGTCGCGCCGGATGGGTCCGCGCGCCGCCGAGCGGATGCTGCTCTCGGGCGAGGAGATGAGCGCGACCGAGTTCATGGCGGCGGGCGGGCTCGAGGCGGTCGTACCGGCCGGCACGGGCGAGGGCTGGATCCGCAAATACGCCAATGATTCCCTGCCGATGCATGCCGCCAAGACGGCGCTGTTCTCTGCCTTCAACCGGCGCGCCGGCGACCTGCGCGGCGAGCTCGACAGCCTCGGCGGGATCTGGACCGACTGCATGCTGCGGCTCAATCCGGCCGCGATCTCCAAGCTGCAGCGGATCGCCGCGACACAGGACCGCATGCTGGCGCGCGTCTATCAGCGGTCCGCACCGGCAATCGTCGGCGGCGCGCATTGAAGCCGGGAATTTGCCCGGCCGAGACGTGATCTAGCCCGCACGGCCTAGGGGACGAAATACGAAACATTTACCTCTCCTGCCTTAAACCCTTTGAATGGCGAGGTTTACGGCGCGTAGTGCGCTCGATAGATCTCGCCGGCACAAGGCAAGAGCGGATGGCAGGCGCTCTCGGGCGTATTCTCAAAGGCGGGACGAGCAGACCGACAGAGGGTTCCGACCTGCCGGGCTACCGCCTTTTGGTCTCTTCGCTGTTCTCCTCGCCGGCCTCGATCGTTCCCGGCGGCATCGCCGGCATCCTGACGCCCTATCTGTGCTGGCTCTCCACCGGGATGAGCCTGTTCATGACGCTGACCGTGCTGGTCGGGCTCGTCGTGGTCGTCAGGCTGATCACGGTGGTCAGCTATCGCAGGCGCGATCATTCCGAGGACAGCTTCGCCGAGACGCGGCGCTGGGACCGTGAATATTTCATCGGTGCGACCGTGTTCAGCGCCGTCCTCGGCTATAGCTGCTACATCGCGCTGGCGCAGACCGACGATCCGGCGGCGCATATCACCTCCGTCGCATCGACGATCGCGCTGGCCTCGGGCTATGTCTCGCGCAATGCCGGGCGGCCGAAATTCGTCGCGGTGCAGTTGCTGACCTTCTGCGTGCCAATGGCATTCGGGCTGATCCAGGCCCACAACGTCTACTACCAGTATATCGGCTATTTCGCCTTCCTGTATGTGATCGCCAACATCGCCATCACCAATTCGCTGCACCGCAACCTGCTGGCGCTGAGCGACGCGACCAAGCAGTCCAAGGCGCTGGCGACGGCGCTGCATTCGCAGAACCTGACGCTCGACGCCGCGCTCAACACCATGATCCACGGTCTGGCGATGTTCGACCGCGATCTCAAGCTCGCGGTCAGCAACGCGCCCCATCAGGCGCTTTACGGCATCCCGGAAACGCTCGCCTTGCCCGGCACGCCGCTGACGGCGATCGCGCGGTTCCTGATCGAGCGCCAGGTCGTGGACGGCGATCAGGTCCGCGACATGCGCTCCACGCTCGCCATCGTCCAGGGGACGCAGGCGACGCTGACCCGCGAGCTCCAGACCCGCAGCGGGCGCGTTCTGGTCATTTCCATCGCGCCAGCCGCCGAGGGCGGCGTGCTGATGCTGACCGAAGACGCGACCGAACGGAAGGCGACCGAGGCGCGCATCGAGCAGATGGCGCGCTTCGACGAACTGACCGGGCTCGCCAACCGCTTCGAATTCAACACGCAACTGGCGCAGGCCTTCGCGCGGATGGACCGCACGGCCGAGCAGTTCGCCCTGCTCTATCTCGATCTCGACGGCTTCAAGCAGGTCAACGACAGCCTCGGCCACGATATCGGCGACCGCGTGCTGACCGAGACGGCCAACCGGCTGCGGGCCGCGATCCGCACCGGAGACCATCTCTCCCGCTTCGGCGGCGACGAGTTCCTGCTGATCCTGCCCTCGGCCGACCACGCCGTGGTCACCACCATCGCCCAGCGCATGATCGACGCGATGGCGAAGGTCTTCCTGCTCGACACCAAGAGCGTCTACATCACCGCGAGCATCGGCATCGCGATGGCGCCGCATGACGGGGCCGATCCGACCGATCTGCTGCGCCATGCCGACACCGCGCTCTACAAGGCCAAGGCGGCGGGCCGCAACACGTTGATGTTCTTCAACCCGGCCATGGCCGAGGAGATGCTCGACCGGCACGAGATCGAGGTCGATCTGCGCAAGGCCTGCGACGACGGCGCGCTGGAACTCTACTACCAGCCGATCGTCGATCTGAAGACGCAGGAGATCGTCTCGCGCGAGGCGCTGATGCGCTGGCGTCATCCGACGCGCGGCATGGTGCCGCCCGGCATCTTCATCCCGATCGCCGAGCAGTCGGGCCTGATCGCGGCGATGGGCGACTGGGCCGTGCGTCAGGCCTGCAAGGACGCGGCGACCTGGCCCTGCTCGATCGGCGTCTCGGTCAACATCTCGCCGCTGCAGTTCCGCGAGCCTCGGCGCATCGTCGAGACGGTCAAGCAGGCTCTGCTGGCCTCGCGCCTGACCTCCGACCGGCTGACGCTCGAGGTCACCGAATCGCTGCTGATCGAGGATAACAAGACGACGCTCGCGGTGATCGACGAGTTGCGCAGCTTCGGCGTGCGCTTTGCGCTCGACGATTTCGGCACCGGCTATTCCTCGCTGGCCTATCTCTCGACCTACCCCTTCGCCCATGTGAAAATCGACCAGAGCTTTACCCGCAACGTCACCGAGAACGAGGCCTCCAAGGCCATCATCGAGGCGGTCTGCCAGCTCGCGCGCCGGCTCTCCATGACCGTCGTCGTGGAAGGCATCGAGACAGACCAGCAGCGCATCGCGGTGCAACTGCTCGGCGCGCAGCGGGCGCAGGGCTATCTGTTCGGCCGGCCCGAGCCGATGTCGAGCTTCTCTCCCGACAAGAACCGTCACGTCGCCTGACCCGGCTGTCGTGTCACGCCGCCTCACTATGCGGTGACAGGACGATGCGTTTGCCGCTGGCTTCGCTTAACTGACCATCCGAACGACCGGCCTGAGGGTGGATGGGCGCATGACCGAGCCTGGGATATCGACGGGCGCGGCCGTGCCGGAGCACAGTGACGACAGGCCCGCATGGCGGCGCTACCTGCCGGTCGCCGTGCTGACGCTTGCCATGGCCGGCGCCTATGCGGCGGGACTGCATCGTTATCTGAGCTTCGACGCCGTGCTGCAGCACCGCGAACAGCTCCAGCAATCCGTCGCCGCCAACCGCCCGGTGGCGCTGCTCGTCTTCGCCGGGATCTATGTCGCCGCAGTCGCGCTGTCCTTTCCGGGCGCGGCGCTGCTGACCTTGCTCGGCGGCTTCCTGTTCGGCGGCGTGCTCGGCGGCGCGGTCATCGTGGTCTGCGCCACCATCGGCGCGATCATCGTGTTCACGGTGGCGCGCTCGGCCTTCGGAGAAGCGCTGCAGCGCAAGGCGGGACCGGCTCTGGCGCGCATCCTCGCCGGCTTCAAATCGGACGCCGCGTCCTATCTCCTGTTCCTGCGGCTGGTGCCGGCCTTTCCGTTCTGGCTGGTCAACCTGGCGGCCGCGCTCGGCGGCGTCAGCCTGCCGGTCTTCGCCTGGACGACGCTTGTCGGCATCATCCCCGGCACGCTCGCCTTCGCGGTGGCGGGCGCAGGGCTCGATTCGGTGATCGCGGCGCAGCAGAGCGCGCGCGCCGCCTGCCAGGCGGCCGGACGCGCCGACTGCGCCGGCGGCCTCGACCTCAAGGCGATCCTGACGCCGGAACTTCTGATCGCGTTTGCGCTTCTGGGCTGCGTGGCCTTGATTCCCGTGATCTGGCGACGCATCAGCAAGGCGAAGACGGGCGACCGGGGAGACGCGGCGTGAGCGAGACCAAGGCAACGACGACGCCCCCGCCGCTGACGCCCGACATCTGCGTCATCGGGGCGGGCTCCGGCGGGCTCTCGGTCGCGGCGGCGGCCGCGATGTTTGGCGTCCCGGTCGTGCTGGTCGAGCGCGACAGGATGGGCGGCGACTGCCTGAATGTCGGCTGCGTTCCTTCCAAGGCGCTGATCGCGGCTGCCGCGCGCGCGCAAGCCATCCGAGAGGCCGGGCGCTTCGGCATCAGTGCGGGCGAGCCGCAGGTCAATTATGCGCAGGTCCACGACCATGTGCATCGCGTCATCGCGGCGATCGCGCCCAATGATTCGGTCGAGCGCTTCGGGGCGCTCGGGGTCACCGTGATCAAGGGCGAGGCGCGCTTCGCCAGCCGCAGCACGGTCGTGGTCGGCGAGCAGGTGATCAAGGCGCGCCGCTTCGTCATCGCCACCGGCTCGCGACCCTCGGCCCCGCCAATCCCGGGCCTCGCCGACATTCCCTACCTGACCAATGAGAGCGTGTTCGAGCTGACGAAGCTGCCGGCACGGCTGCTGGTGCTTGGCGGCGGCCCGATCGGCGTCGAACTGGCGCAGGCGATGGCGCGGCTCGGCAGCGCGGTCACCGTCGTCGAGGCGCAGACGCTGCTCTCGCGCGATGATCCCGAGGCGGCGGCGATCGTGCGACGCCGGCTGCTACGCGAGGGGGTGACTCTGAAGGAGCGGGCCAAGGTCGTCCGGGCCGAGGCGATCAGGGGCGGCGTCAGGCTCGTGCTCGCCGGCGAGGCGGACGGCGCGGAGGAAGCGCTCGACGGCACGCATCTGCTCGTCGCCGCCGGACGCAAGCCCAATATCGAGGCGCTCGACCTCGATCTCGCCGGCGTCTCCAGCGACGTCGAAGGCGTGATCGTCGATCGGGGCCTGCGCACGGCGAACCGGCGCATCTACGCCATCGGCGACTGCGCCAGCGGCCAGGCCGGCGCGCTGCAATTCACCCATGTCGCGAATTACCATGCCGGCCTCGTGCTGCGCAGCGCGCTCTTCCGCCTGCCGGTCAAGGTCCAGGCCAAGGCGATCCCGCGCGTGACCTATTGCCACCCTGAGCTTGCCAGCGTCGGGCTTTCGGAGGAGGAGGCGCGCAAGGCCGCCAGCGATATCCGCGTGCTGCGCTGGCCCTATGCCGAGAACGACCGCGCCCAGGCAGAGCGCGAGACCGAAGGCTTCGTCAAGCTCGTCACCGACAAGAAGGGCCGCATTCTCGGCGTGACCATCGTCGGCGCGCAGGCAGGCGACATGATCGTGCCCTGGTGCATGGCTGTGCAGAAGGGCATGGGCGTCAAGGACATGGCCGGTCTGGTCTTTCCCTATCCGACGGTCTCCGAGGTTTCCAAGCGCGCGGCCGTCTCGTTCTACGCGCCGCTGGCGGCCAAGCCGGGCATCCGCAAGCTGATCGGCTTTCTGCGCCGTTTCGGATAGACTTCACGCCCGATGCCGAATTCACAGCCCCCACAGAAGTCTCTTTCCGTCAGCGTACCGCGCGGCCTGACCCGGCTTGGCCTGTCGGCCAAGCTCCTGGTGCTGACCGTGCTGTTCGTGATGGTGGCGGAGGTGCTGATCTACCTGCCCTCGGTCGCGAACTTCCGGCGCAACTGGCTGAACGACCGGCTGGCGGCGGCGCAAGTCGCGGTTCTGGTGCTGGAGGGCGCGCCGCAGGACGGACTGCCCGATGGCAGCGAGGCGCGGCTGCTCGCGGGCGTCGGCGCACGCGCCATCGCGGCCCGGGTCGGCGGCGCGCGCCGCCTGCTCAGCCTCGATTCGATGCCGCTCGAAGTGGTCCGGACCGTCGATCTGCGCGATCGCGGCTGGATGAACGCGATCAAGGAGGCGATCGAGGTGCTGGTCACCCCGCCGCACGACAAGCCGATCCGCGTCATCGGGCAGGCGATGGGGCAAGCCGATTTCGTCGAGCTCGTCATTGACGAGGCGCCGCTGCGGCGGGCCATGCTGGTCTTTTCGGCCAACATCCTGCTGCTCTCGCTGCTGATCTCGGGGCTGACGGCGGTCGCGGTCTATCTGGCGCTGAACTGGATGATCGTCGGGCCGATCCGGCGGCTCGCGGCCAATGTCATGGAATTCGAGGCCGATCCCGAGAACCCGCGCAACATCATCGAGCCGACGCAACGCGCCGACGAGATCGGCGAGGCCGAGCGGGCGCTGGCCCGCATGCAGATGACGCTGGCCGACGAACTGCGCACCAAGAAGCACCTCGCCGAACTGGGCCTGGCCGTCAGCAAGATCAACCACGACCTGCGCAACATGCTGGCCGCCGCGCAGCTGATGTCCGACCGGCTGGTCGACACCCGCGACGCCAAGATCAAGCGCTTCGCGCCCCGGTTGATCGCGACGCTCGGTCGCGCCATCGATTTCTGCCAGGCGACGCTGGCCTATGGCCGGGCGACCGAGGCCACGCCGGTCCTGCGCGACGTGGCGCTGCGCCAGCTCGTCTCCGAGCAGGCGGAGTTGCTCGGCCTGCCCGAAAGCAAGCTCGTCGGCTTCTCCAACGAGGTGCCGGCCGATCTGATTGCCCCCTGCGACCCCGACCAGATGGCGCGCGTGCTGCTCAACCTGATGCGCAACTCGGTGCAGGCGCTGACGCAGGCCGGGACCGATGGCGGCGGCCAGCCCATGCTCGTGGTCAAGGCGCAGCGTAGCGAACGCGAGATCGCGCTACGCGTCGCCGATAACGGCCCCGGCGTTCCTCCTCGCGCCCGCGAAAACCTGTTCCTGGCGTTTCGCGGCTCGGTCAGCCCCGGCGGCACCGGCCTGGGGCTGGCCATCGCGGCCGAACTGGTCCGGCTGCATGGCGGCATGATCGCGCTGGAGCCATCGCCGATGGGGGCCGTGTTCAAGGTGACGCTGCCGGCGGCAAGGCAGAACGGAAACTGACGCTGGTCGTCGAGACGCCGCTTCGCCGGAAGCTGCGGGAGCGACGCCTCGGCGTCAGCTACCGACCCGTGCCGGCATTCACCCGCCGGGTTACGCCGCAGGACGAATAGCCGGCATTCGCAAAGATCTCCCGAGCACGCCGTTCAGCCGCGGCGGCGCTGGCGTTCGGAATGACGACACAACCGGCTTTTGGCGTGGTGCAGCACATCGTCACGAACGTATGGCTCATGACATCCGTCGATGCCGGCTTGTTGCCGCAGGTATTCGAGACCCGGCGGCACGCAGCGGCCGCATTGCGCATCGCCGCCTCCTGCGTAGTCGCCCAGACGACAGGGGCGTTGCTTTCATTGCTGCTCGACAGCGCGGCCCAGCGATCCTGCGCGCCGACCGACCCGGAGCAGAGAGCCAGAACGGCTGCCAATACGACCAGTCTCATGGTTCCCCCTATTGCCCCCACCTGACGATGAGCGCTTTTCGCTGGCCGGTTGACCGACCTGTTTTCGTCATCGCAAGGTTGCGCAAGTACAGACAGTCTGCAGACATCGAGATGCTATCGCTGAACGAACGTTACTGGCTAGCCCAGATCACCCGCGCCATGAAGGCGATCTCGCTGAGGTTCAGCACCCGCTCGGCGTGTTCGGGATTGAGCGAGGCGAGCTCGACCGTCCTGGCGGTCTGGCGTCTGAGCTGCTTGGCCAGCACCTCGCCCTCGACCGTCTTGACCACGACGCGGTCGCCGCGCCGCACTGTCGCGGTCGGCGAGACGATGATGGTGTCGCCGTCGCGGTAGAGCGGCAGCATCGAATCGCCGGCGATCTCCAGCGCATAGGCCTTCTCGTCGGCGACGCCGGGGAAGGCGTTCTCTTCCCAGCCCGCCCCGACCGGGAAGCCGCCATCGTCGAAGAAGCCGCCTGAACCCGCCTGCGCGAAGCCGATCAGCGGAATCGTGCGCGAGGGCGCGGGACCGCGCCGCATCACCACCGCCATGAACTCGTCGAGCGAGGCGCCCGTCGCCTGCAGAATTTTTGCGATCGATTCGGTCGAGGGCCAGCGCTCGCGCCCGTCCGGCCCGATGCGCTTGGAGCGGTTGAAGGTGGTCGCGTCGAGCCCGGCCTTGCGGGCGAGGCCGGAGGCGCTGAAGCCATAGCGCTGGGCGAGCGCGTCGATGGCGCTCCAGATCTGGTCGTGGGACAGCACCGCGGAGGCCTCATTCCTGATGTTGCCGGAAAGGCGGGGATGGAAATAGGAAATATCCCCTATCGCATGAGACTTCAATCAGTTTGTTGGGGAGAGCGCGATAAGGTTTGCCCTGAGCCGGCCGCTGCCGCTATGTCGCCGCATCATCCCGACAGCCCGAGACCAGCCCGTGCCGCTCATCTACAAGATCTGCCCCGAGGCGCTCTGGCGCGAGGCCGAGGCCGCCGGCGTGTTCAGGGGCGCGGCGGTCGATCTCGCCGATGGCTTCATCCATTTCTCGACGGCTGAACAGGTCCGCGAGACGGCGGCAAAGCATTTCGCCGGCCAGCGCGATCTGGTGCTGGTCGCCTTCGACGATGATCGCCTCGGCGAGACCCTGCGTTACGAACCCTCGCGCGGCGGGGCGCTGTTTCCGCATCTCTACGGCCCGCTCGACCCGAAAGCGGCGCGCTGGATCGCACGGCTTTCATCCGGCGACGATGGGCTGCACCTGATCCCGGAGGATGTCGCGTGATCGACGCCCTGTTCAGCCTGGCGCGCCCGCTGATCCACAAGCTCGACGCCGAGACCGCGCATCGCCTGACGGTGGCGGCGCTTGCGGCCGCCCCGCCGCTCAGGCCCTCGGCCGACGACCCCGTGCTGGCGACGCAAGTCTTCGGGCTGAGCTTTCCCAACCCGGTCGGGCTCGCGGCCGGCTTCGACAAGCATGCCGAGGCCATCGACGGCGCGCTAGCCTTAGGCTTCGGCTTCGTCGAGGTCGGCGGCGTGACGCCGCTGCCGCAGCCGGGCAATCCGCGCCCCCGCGTGTTCCGGCTCGTGGAGGACGGAGCGGTGATCAACCGCTACGGCCTCAACAGCGACGGCATGGACGTGGTGGCCGGGCGGCTGGCGAAGCGCCGCGCGCGCGGCGGGATCGTCGGCGTCAATCTCGGGGCCAACAAGGAGTCCGCGGACCGAACGGCCGATTACGCCGTGCTGACGCGAAAACTCGCTCCCGTCGCGGATTTCCTGACGATCAACGTCTCGTCGCCCAATACGCCGGGCCTGCGCGACCTGCAGGGCGAAGCTGCTCTGGACGAGCTGATCGCTCGGGCGCTGGAAGCCCGTGACGCGGTTGCTCACGCGAGCGGAGCGCGCACGGCGATGCTGCTGAAGATCGCGCCGGACCTGAGCCTGCCGGAGCTCGACGGCATCGTCACGGTGGCCCGCCGGCGCGGCATCGACGGCATGATCGTCGCCAATACCACCGTGGCGCGGCCCACGACCTTGCGCGGCGCGGCGAAGGCGGAGACCGGCGGGCTGTCCGGGCGGCCGTTGCAGGCCGCCGCGACCCGCATCCTGGCGCAGACCTTCCTGCGGGTGGAGCGGCAGTTCCCGCTGATCGGCGTCGGAGGGATCAATTCGGCGGCGGCGGCGTCCGACCGGATCAGGGCCGGGGCCGATCTCGTGCAGTTCTACACCGCCATGGTGTTCGAGGGGCCGGGCCTGGTGAAGACGATCAAGGCCGGGCTGGCCGAGGAGGCGCGCCGGGCCGGTCTGACCCGTCTGTCGGCGCTGACAGGCCGCGACGCGAACGACTTCGCGGATGGAAAAGCCTGAGCGTCAGCGCCGCGACGCGAACAGCCGCGACAGCAGCCAGAGCGGGATCACCAGCAGCGCGCCGGCGATGACCCATTGCCCGACCTCGCGCACGGCGCCGAAGCCGAGATCGCCGATCGACCGCACGAAGCGGGCGGCCGCCTGATAGAGCGCCTGCGGCGAGAGCCCCAGAAACGCCATCGCCGCGCCGACCAGCAGCGAGATGAACAGCAGCCGGACGAGGACGCCGAGCGGCGAGCCGCCCAGAAAGCGTTCGATGTTGCCATTGGCCATGTCAGCGATCCCGTCTTCCGGCTCGATCTCGATAAACCAACAAAAGCGCCGTCATCCCGGACGCAGCGAAGCGGAACTCCGGGCTGACGACGCGTTTTATTGGCCGCCCTGGTTCCAGACAAGCTCAATCGCGTTGAATGAACCCTGAACGGAGCCCTCAAACCGTCGCCGACGCGCCGACGCCCGACCACGCCGTGCCGGCGATCTTGGCGGCGGCGATCACGGCCTGGGTGCGGCTGTCGACATTGAGCTTGGTCAGGATCGCCGAGACATGGGCCTTCACCGTCGCCTCGGAGACGCCGAGCTCATAGGCGATCTGCTTGTTGAGCAGCCCTTCGGACAGCATCATCAGGACGCGCACCTGCTGGGGCGTCAGCGTCGAGAGCCTGCGCACCATGTCGGCGACCTCAGCATCGACGGGGCTCGACAGGTCGATGCCCGGCGGCGTCCAGACGCCGCCGTCGAGCACAGCGCGGATCGCCTCGCCCATCTGCGCGACATCGGCCGTCTTGGGCAGGAAACCGAGCGCGCCGAATTCGATGCAGCGCCGGATCACGGCCGGGTCGTCATTGGCCGAGACCACGATAACGGGCACTTCGGGATGGTCGGCGCGCAGGAAAAGCAGCCCCGAAAAGCCCTGCACGCCGGGCATGGTGAGGTCGAGCAGCACCAGATCGGCGTCCGCGCCCATGCCCAGCGCCTCGGTCAGCGCCTCGAGCGAACCGACCTCGCTGACATCGGCGCCCGCCAGCGCGCTCGACACCGCCTGCCTGAGCGCGCCCCGGAACAAGGGGTGGTCGTCCGCGATCACGATCCGCGTCACAGGCTGCCGACTCATCGCGCTCGTCCTCGTCCGTCCGCTCATCCTGCCCCAGACGCGGCTGCGATCTCAAGCAGCGTGCATGCTGGTGCGCCGTCAGCGCATGAACGCTGGGGATAATGTGCGTCATCTGCTCCCAAACGAGGCCTATTGCAATGCACCATAAGACCGAGGCGGACAGCGCCTCGCCCCGGTTCGGCATCGCTCAGCGCCGGCCGCCAATGAAGGCGACGAGATCGGCGTTGAGCTGGTCCTTATGGGTGATGAAGAGCCCGTGCGGCGCGCCCTCATATTCCTTCAGCGTCGCTCCGGGGATCAGCTTGACCGCCTCGCGGGCCGAGATGTCGATCGGCACGGTCTGGTCGTCGTCGCCATGGATGATCAGCGTCGGCTTGTCGAATTTCGGCAAGTCGGCGCGGAAATCGGTCTCGGAGAAGGCGCGCACGCAGTCGATCGTGCCTTTGGGCGAGGCTTTCAGCGCATGGACCTGAGCCCAGTCGAGGATTTCAGCCGAGACTGCCGCATTCAGCAGGCTGACGCCGAAGAACATTTTACCGAAGCCGGCGAGGAAATGCGGCCGGTCGGCGGTGAGCCCCTCGACCATCTCGTCGAAGACCGATTGCGGCGCGCCGTTCTCATGCTCGGGCGTCTTGAGCAGGAAAGGCGTGATCGCGCCGACCAGCACTGCCCTGGCGATCCGCGCCGTGCCGTGGCGGCCGACATAGCGGGCGATCTCGCCGCCGCCCATCGAGAAGCCGACCAGCGTGACGCCGTTCAGGTCGAGCGCATCGAGCAGCGCGGCCAGATCGTCGGCGAAGGTGTCGTAATCGTAACCGGTCCAGGGCTGGTCGGACTGGCCGAAGCCGCGGCGATCATAGGTGATGACGCGGTTGCCGGCCGCGACCAGCGCCGGCACCTGATACTCCCACATGTCGCCATTGAGCGGCCAGCCATGGATCAGAACGACCGGTGCGCCGGTCCCGGCTTCGCGATAGAATATCTGCGTGCCGTCGCCGGCCTTGATGAAGGGCATGGTCGTTCTCCGCTGCTGGGAAAGCCCGGCCGCGAAGAGCCGGGCCTGTCGGGTTTCAGCATGGGAACGTGACAGGCGATGGTCGGGTTCCGGACGTCACGCCAATGTCAGCGCCGCGCCGCGATCAAAGCCGGACCGGACCGGAAGGCGAGCCAGAGCAGCGGCACGAGGCTGCCGAGCCCCAGCGTGAGCACGATCAGACCGAGCGCCAGCGGCCTGGAGGGCTCGAAACGCCAGATCAGGAAGCCCGAGACGAGGAAGGCGGCATAGAGGTCGATCAGCGTCACGACGCCCCAGGGGTCGTTGGCGATCTTGGCGAAGCTCGCGGAGAAGGAGGCTGTCGCCCCTGCCCAGATAATGGCTGCCGCCAGCACGAGCGCTGCGGCGAGGAATACGAAGCGGAGCGGGGTCATCGGGAATTCTCCAGTCGGGCCATGCTTCAACCCGCCGCCGGCAGGAGCTGTTCCAGCGCCTCGATCCGGTCGGCCTCGGCGGGCGGCTTGTCCCAGCGGATGCGGCTGATCCGGGGGAAGCGCATGGCGAGCCCGGATTTGTGCCGGGTCGAGCGCTGCAGACCCTCGAAGGCGACCTCGAAGACGAGCCCGCTTTGCGCATTATGCGTCACCTCGCGCACCGGGCCGAAGCGGTTTTGCGTGTGCTTGCGGACATAGCGGTCGATCTCGACCAACTCCTCGTCGGTGAAGCCGAAATAAGCCTTTCCGACCGGCACGAGTTCGTCCGCGCCCGCCGCACCTTCCCGCCAGACGCCGAAGGTGTAGTCGGAGTAGAAGGAGGAGCGCTTGCCGTGCCCGCGCTGGGCATACATCAGGACGCAGTCGACGAGCCGCGCCTGCCGCTTCCATTTCCACCAGTAACCCTTGGGACGACCCGGCAGATAGGGCGAGTCCCGCCGCTTGATCATGCAGCCCTCGACGGCCTCGGCATCGTCGCCGGCTCCCGCCGAGGCAGGGTCGGCGCGCGCGGCGGCGAGATCGTCCCAGCTCGTGAAGGGAATGACCGGTGAGAGGTCGAAGCGCGCACCATCTAGCCGGCCGAGGAAAGCCTCCAGCCGGGCGCGGCGCTCCTCCAGCGGTAAGCTGCGGATGTCCTCGTCGCCATCGACCAGCAGGTCGTAGACGCGGATATGGGCCGGGGACTCGCTCAACATCTTCGGCGTGACCGTCTTGCGGTTCAACCGCTGCTGCAGCGTGTTGAAGCTCTGCACCGCGCCCTCGCGCATCACCAGCAACTCGCCGTCGAGCGCCCCGTCCAGCGTCAGCGCCTCGACGAGGTCGGGAAAAGCCCCGGCGATGTCCTCGCCGGTGCGCGAATAGAGCCGCGTCAGGCGCGTGCCATCAGCCTTCGTGCCGCTGACCGCCTGCACGCGGATACCGTCCCATTTCCACTCGGCGCTGAAATCGGCCGGCGAGAGCTTTTCGAAATCCGTGTCCTCAAGCGGGTGCGAGAGCATGACCGGGCGGAACGGCGCGGGATCGGTCGCCTCCGGCCGTGGCCTCCTGCCCTCCAGCCAGGCGAACAGCGTCGCATAGGGCGGCTCGAGCCCGTGCCAGACCTGCTCGACCTCGTCGGCGGGGATGCCGCCGAGGCTGGCGGCGGCGGTCTTGGCCAGGCGCGCCGAGACGCCGATGCGAAGAGAGCCCGTGATCAGCTTGAGCAGGGCCCAGCGCCCGGTCTCGTCGAGCGCATCGAGCCATGAGGCGACGAGGCGCGGGAGTTCTGTTTTTCCGGCGGAACGCAGGCCGGCGACGACGTCGGGGAGGGTGAGAGGCGGGCGGTTGTGGCCGGGTTCAGCGGTTGCCGCATAAGGCTCTTCCCCTCCCCACTCATCTCGGGCCTGCCCGAGATGAGCATCCAATATGTCCAAGTCGGCAACACCCGACTTGGATTGTGGGGAGGGGACAGGGGTGCGGGGGGATCGACCGGGCGAGCGCTCACCAGGCGGGACGCCCCCCCTCTCCATCTCTCCCCCACAAGGGGGGAGAGAGGAGCCATGTCCGGGAGGCTCCGGCGCCGGCCACATCAGCGCCACCGTCTCCGACAGGTCGCCGACATAGTCGTAGGACAGCGCAAACAGCACCGGGTCGGTGCGCTCGCTGATTAGCGTGCGGATCAGCCCGGCCTTGGCGTTGGGGAAGACCAGCCCGCCCGTCATGGCAGCCAGCGCCAGCCCGCGATCCGGGTCCGGCGTGGTGCGCAGATAGTCGGCGATCAGCGCCAGCTTGGCGTTGCGGCGCGGCTCGTAGGCGAGGCGATCGAGCAGCCAGGCGAAGCGGTTCATGGCGCGGCCTCGCTTTCGTCGCCATAACCGACAAGATGCAGGGGCTTCGCCTTCAGGCCGATCGTGCCGCACCAATGCACCAGCGCCTCGGCCTCGCCATGGGTGACCCAGATTTCGCCGGCCCCGACCTCCCGGATCGTCGCCTGCAGATCGTCCCAATCGGCATGGTCCGAGACGATCAGCGGAAGTTCGACGCCCTTCTGCCGGGCCCGGGCGCGCACCCGCATCCAGCCCGAGGCGAAGGCGGTGACGGGATCGGGAAATTTGCGCGCCCAGAGGTCCTGCGTGGCGCTTGGCGGGCAGATCACGATCGCGCCGCCGAGGTTCTTTCGCTCGGTTGCGACGACCTTCCTGATTTCGCCGAGCTTCGCACCCTGCGAGATGTAGAACTCCGTCAGCTTCTCCATTGCGCCATGGACATAGATCGGCCGGTCGTAGCTGGCCTCTCGGATCAGGGCCATGACGCGCTGCGCCTTGCCGAGCGAATAGGCCCCGACGATATGCGTGCGGTCGGGAAACAGCCTGACCGATTCCAAGAGCTTGGCGACCTCGGCATGGGCCGGCGGATGCCGGAACACCGGCAGGCCGAACGTCGCCTCGGTGATGAAGATGTCGCAGGACACGGGCTCGAACTCTGCGCAGGTCGGGTCGCGCTCGCGCTTGTAGTCGCCCGACGCGACGATGCGCAGGCCCCTCGCCTCCACCACGATCTGCGCCGAGCCCAGGACGTGGCCGGCCGGCACAAAACGGAAAGCGACTTCGCCGATCCGTACCGTCTCGCCGGGCTCGGCCTCCTGCCGCTCGCCCGTGAAGCCCTCGCCATAGCGCAGCGCCATGATCGCGAGCGTCTCGCGCGTCGCCAGCACCGCGCCATGGCCGGCGCGGGCATGGTCGGAATGGCCATGGGTGATCAGCGCGCGCGCCACGGGCCGCACCGGGTCGATATGGATGTCGGCGGGCGGGCAGTAGAGCCCGGCCGGGGTCGGGATCAGCAGTTCCGACGGGCGGAAGCTCGGGGCGGCGCTGTGTCTGGCCAGTGTCATTCTCCTCAGATAGACCGACGCCCATGATCGAAAAGGGTTCCACCACGCATTCCGCCGGTTCGGGCGATCCGACTCTCGACCGGCGCTATGCCTGGGCCGAGGCTGCGCTCAAGGAGGGCGACGCTCAGGCTTGCGTCGAGATCCTCGACCAGACGCTGGCTCAGGCCTACGGCTTCACCGCCGCCTGGCATCTCTACGGCCAGGCGCAGGAAGCGCTCGGCCATAACGAGGAGGCCGCAACCGCTTGGCGGCAATGCCTGACGCTCGACCCCAACGACCATTTCGGCGCGCGGCTCGACCTCGCCCGCATCGGCGCGATGTCGGCCGAGGAGGCGACGTCGGAAAATTTCTCCGGCGTCTTGTTCGACGGCTATGCCGAGCGCTTCGACAGCCATCTGGTCGAGACCCTGCGCTACACCGCGCCTGCGCTTCTGCGGCAGGCGCTTGCCGGCCTGTGTCAGGAGCGAGGCAGGCCGTTCCGATTCGACATGGTCTACGATCTCGGCTGCGGCACCGGGCTTATGGGCGAGGCGATCAGGCCCGAGGCGGGCTTCCTTGCCGGCTGCGATCTCTCGCCACGCATGATCGAGCGGGCGCGGGCCAAGCGCGGTGCTGACGACCAGCCGCTCTACGACAAGCTCGCGGTGGCGGGGCTGACGAGCTTCCTCGTCAGCCGGCCTGACGCGTCCGCTGATCTCGTGATCGCGGCCGACGTCTTCGTCTATCTCGGCGAGTTGGGAGCGGCCTTCTCGCAAAGTCGCCGCGTGCTGAAGCCTGGCGGGCTGCTGGCCTTCACGGTGCAGAGCCACGCCGGCGAGGGCGTGGTCGTGGGGGCAGACCGTCGCTTCGCCCATGGCGAGGGCTGGCTGCGCGAGCGGCTGGCGGCGGCGGGGATGCGGCCAGTGTTGCTCGAACCGGCCAGCACGCGCGAGGATCGCGGTGTGGCGGTGCCAGGGCTTATCGTAGTGGCGGAGCGGGGGTGAAGGAGGTCCGATCAGGCTGATAGCCAGACCTCATCAACGCGACATCGGCGCCGGCACATGGGGGTGCCGCCATTTCGCCCTGGCCGATGCTGGAACGATCCGCTCGGCCTGTGGTTATGCCCCTGACCCAGATGAAGCACTTCTGGTCCGCCGGCTCTTTTCACGACCGGTGATCCGCCGGCTCGCTCTGCATTTTGCCTGGCCGGCTCGCCCAATCATGGAGACACTGATGCAGCTACCCCGTGGAACCGTCGTCGCGCTCGTTGACGGAAAGCATTTCGAGCTTCACCGGAACGGTGGCGACGAAGCGAACCCCGAACTGTCGGCGATGAGCTCACCCAGCCTTGGCGAGAGCAACAAGGGCGGTGGGGCGGGACGCGATTCAAGCTCCGCCAACCCGACCGGTCATCAAATCGATGAAGACGCCCACGCTGCCGCAGCCACGGAATGGCTCAATCAGCAGGTGCTTGGGCACAAGATCGAAAAGCTCGTGATCGTCGCCTCGCCTCGGACATTGGGCGAAATGCGGCGCCATTATCACAAGCAGCTCGAAGTCGCGCTTGTGGCGGACCTCTCCAAGGATCTGGTCGGGAAAAGCGGGGCTGATCTCATAGCGGCTCTTCAAAGCGCGTAGGAGCTCTAGCGGAGGAACGAGACGACGGGATCGGCTTCCGGCTCATCGCGCTCGGCGGGGCTGGGCCGCCTCCTGGCGTCGACGGCCTCTCATTCCTCTTTCGTTCTCATGGACCGCGCCCTATGTCTGGCGCGTATGTCCCCCTCTCCGCTCCTCCCTGCCGCTTTTTCCGACTGGTTCGCCAGCCGCGGCTGGGCTGCCCGCCCGCACCAGCTCGCCCTGCTGGAGGAGGCCCGGGCCGGGCGCTCGACGCTGCTCGTCGCGCCGACTGGGGCGGGCAAGACGCTCGCCGGCTTCCTGCCGTCGCTGGTCGAGCTCACCGAGCGGCAGGCGATGCCCGGAGCCAAGCGCGAGGGCCTGCACACGCTCTACATCTCGCCGCTGAAGGCGCTTGCGGTCGACATCGCCCGCAATCTGGAGATGCCGATCGCCGAGATGGGCCTTCCCATCAAGGTCGAGACCCGCACCGGCGACACCTCGGCGGCCAAGCGCACCCGACAGATCGCGCGCCCGCCCGACATCCTGCTGACGACGCCGGAACAGCTCGCGCTGCTGGTCTCGCACCGCGACGCCAAACCCTTCTTCGCCTCGCTCCGGCGGATCGTGCTCGACGAATTGCACGCGCTCGTCACCTCGAAGCGCGGCGATTTGCTCTCGCTCGGGCTCGCCAGGCTACGCACGCTCGCCCCACAGGTCAGCGCGGTGGGCTTGTCGGCGACGGTGCGCGAGCCGGTGGACCTGCAGCGTTTCCTCGGCGGCGCGGAGACGCCGGCCGGACTCGTCACCGTCACCGGCGGGGCTGCGGCGCGCATCGGCATCCTCGCAAGCCGTCGCCACCTGCCGCTGGCGGGCCACACCACCGGCCACGCCATGCCCGACATCTACAAGGCGATCCAGGAGCACAAGCTGACACTGGTCTTCGTCAACACGCGCATGCAGGCGGAATTCGCCTTCCAGGCGCTGTGGTCGATCAACGAGGACAATCTGCCGATCGCGCTGCATCACGGCTCGCTCGATGCGCAGCAGCGCCGCAAGGTCGAGGCGGCGATGGCGGCAGGCAAACTCAAGGCCGTGGTCTGCACCGCGACGCTCGATCTCGGCATCGACTGGGGGGATGTCGATCTCGTCGTCAATATCGGCGCGCCCAAGGGCGCGAGCCGCCTGATGCAGAGGATCGGGCGGTCGAACCACCGCATGGACGAGCCCTCGCAGGCGCTGCTGGTGCCCTCGAACCGCTTCGAGCTGCTGGAGTGCCGCGCCGCGCTCGACGCCGTCGCCGAGGCCGCGCAGGATACGCCGGAACCCAGACTTGGCGGGCTCGATGTGTTGGCGCAGCATGTGCTCGGCGTCGCCTGCTCTGACGGGTTTCAAGCCGACGCACTTTATGAGGAGGTCCGCACCGCCTCGCCCTATGCCGGGCTGGAGCGGGCGGATTTCGACGCGGTGGCGAGCTTCGTCGCCACAGGCGGCTACGCGCTGCGCTCCTACGAGCGCTTCGCCAAACTGCGGCAGGACAAGGCGGGGCTTTGGCGCGCCAGCAACGCCCGCATCATCCAGCAATACCGCATGAATGTCGGCACCATCGTCGAATCGACCATGCTCAAGGTCCGGCTTGGCCGCGCGCGCGGCGGCAAGCCGGGCCAGCCCTCGCGGATCATGACGGGCGGGCGGGTGCTCGGCGAGGTCGAGGAGTATTTCGCCGAGACGATGGTCGCCGGCGACACCTTCATCTTCGCCGGAGAGGTGCTGCGCTTCGAGGGCATCAGCGGCAACGAGGCGATCTGCTCGCGCGCTGCGCCCGGCACGGACCCGAAGATCCCCTCCTATGCCGGCGGCAAGTTCCCGCTCTCGACCTTTCTGGCGGCGCGCGTCCGGGCGATCCTGGCCAGCCCGAAGGAGTGGACGACGCTGCCCGACGAGGTCTCGTCCTGGCTGCATGCCCAGCGCCTGAAATCGCGTTTGCCAAAGCCCGGCGAATTGCTGGTCGAGACCTTTCCGCGGGGCGGACGCTTCTACCTCGTCGCCTATCCGTTCGAGGGCCGCTTGGCTCACCAGACGCTCGGCATGCTGCTGACGCGGCGGCTGGAGCGGGCGCGGATGCGGCCGCTCGGCTTTGTCTGCAACGATTACGGCATCGCCTGCTGGACGCTGGGCGATATGTCGGCGGCGATCGCGCGGGGCTCTTTAAGCCTCGACGATCTTTTCGCGCAGGACATGCTCGGCGACGATCTGGAAGAATGGCTCGCCGAATCGGCGCTGATGAAGCGCACCTTCCGGCAATGCGCCGTGATCGCAGGCTTGATCGAGCGAAACTTTCCCGGGCAGGAGAAGAACCGGCGGCAGGTCACCATGTCGAGCGACCTCGTCTACGACGTGCTGCGCAGCCACGAGCCCGACCATGTGCTGCTCAAGGCCGCACGCCAGGACGCGGCCTCGGGCTTGCTCGACATCCAGCGGCTGGGCCAGATGCTGACACGAATCAGCGGCCGAATCATTCATCAGCCGCTGGAAAGGGTCTCGCCGCTCGGCGTCTCGGTGATGCTCGAGATCGGCCGCGAAGCGGTCTATGGCGAGGCCGCCGACGAGATTCTGGCCGAGGCCGAGGCGATGCTGGTGGAAGAGGCGATGGCGTGACGGCTTTGGCGATGGGGACGACGGGATCGCAAGCGGCCTTCATGCTCGGCCGGCTCGCGCTCGTGCCCGATCTGTCGGGCGCGCTGTTCCTGCCCGACGAGCGCACGCTTATCGTCGCCGACCTGCATCTGGAGAAGGGCTCGGCCTATGCGGCGCGGGGCGTCTTCCTGCCGCCCTATGATTCAGCCGCCACGCTCGCCGTGCTTGGCGCCGCGATCCTGCGCTGCCAGCCCGCCCGCGTGATCGCGCTCGGCGACAGTTTCCATGATCGCGGCGGCCAGGCGCGGCTCGACCCCGCCTGCCGCGACGCGCTGGCGAGCCTGCAGCGCGGCCGCGATTGGCTCTGGATCACCGGCAACCACGACCCGCAGATCGGCCCGGCCCTCGGCGGCGGGGTCTCTGAAGAGATCGAGATTTCGGGCGTCGCGCTGCGCCACGAGCCTGATTCTGGCGCGCACGGCTTCGAGATCGCCGGCCATCTCCATCCGGCCGCCAAGGTCAGGATGCGCGGCCGGGCGCTGCGCCGGCGCTGCTTCGCGCTGTCGCCGCAGCGCTGCGTGATGCCGGCGATGGGCGCCTATGCCGGGGGCCTGAACCTGCGTGACCGCGCTTTCCGCCCTCTCTTTCGCGAGGGGCTGAGCGCCCACATGCTCGGCGACGGCAGGCTCTTCCGCATCGACGAGCGTCTGCTGCTGCCCGACTGAGTTCTGCCCGGCCCGCTTTTTACCGAGCGGGTTGCGGGTTGCGTCGGCACGGGCCTTGTGGCATCAGGACGCCGCTTCGGAACTCAGGCCAGCGCCCGCATCGCCTCGCGCGATGCATAAAAGACGCCTGCCAGACGGTCCTGCTGCGGTAGCTCAGTGGTAGAGCACTCCATTGGTAATGGAGAGGTCGAGAGTTCAATCCTCTCTCGCAGCACCAGCCCATCTCCTTGATGCGGCTGAGAAAATAAGGGAAACAATGGGTTAAGTCGCTTCTGATGATACACAGAGGCGCTACACATGGCCCTTCCGATGACCCGCCCGACCAAGCATCCCAAGACTGGCGGTTATCAGATCCGCCGCCGAGTCCCGAAGCCCCTTCAGGGCATCATCGGGAAGGCTGAGCGCGTCATAAGCCTCGGGACCAAAGAGCCTGAAGAGGCCAAGAAGCGAGCCCCCGCAGCCAATCGGAAGATTGATGAGGAGTTCGCGACCGCCCGCGCTGCGTTGGAACCTGCCCGGCGTCTATCGCAACGCGAGCTTACGGCACTCTGCGGAGAGCTGTACCGGGAAACGGTAGGGCTCTGGGAGGATGACCCCGGCACTGCGGAGAACTGGCAGGCATACGCGGATCAGCTCTACGATGAGCTTGAGCGCGATGGGACGACCGGGGACGCAGTAGGCCCCAGCCGGAGCGATCTCGCGGACGCTAAGCGCATCACTCAAGCGCGCGGTATCCCGGCTGATCAGGACAGCATCCGCCGGCTCGCATCCGCGTTCTACAGAACAAAGCTGAAGGCTGCCGAAACGTTGGCCCGCCGCGCCGATGGCGACTACTCGTCGGATCAAAATCTTGAGACATTTCCCGCTGTGGAGTTGGAGAAGCCGCAGCCTTCGGCGAAAGAGCCCCTGACCAGTGAGAGCCTCCTTGCTCATTGGAGCGCAGAGAGGACGCCCGCAGCGTCCACCATGCGAAGCTACCAGGGGAAATTCCGGCAACTCGCACGGGTACTCGGCTTCGACGACCCCCGCCGCGTCACACCCGACCACGTGATCCAATTCAAGGAAGCCCGGCTCAAAGAGGGCAAAGACCCCGGCACAGTCGCGGATGACGTGTTGGGCATGGGGGCGGTGTGCAAGTGGGCCGTCGCCAACCGGAAACTCGTCAGCAATCCTTTCGCCGGCCTTGCCCCTAAGGTGAACCGCAGGGGTCCTGCCTCTCGGCACCCTTATGATGACGCGGACGCCAAACGCATTCTCACTGCCGCCCGAAAGGAAGACGGTTGGAAGCGCTGGTTGCCGTGGCTGCTTTGCTTCACCGGTGCAAGGGTCAGCGAGCTTGCGGAACTGCGCTGCCGCGACGTGCGGGAGCGCGACGGTGTGACGGTTCTCGACATAGTGCCGCAGGTGGCGAGAGCCGGGAAGAACGACATCGCTCAGCGCATGATCCCGCTTCATCCGGCTGTGATCGCGGAAGGCTTCCTCAAATATGTTGCCGACCTTCCGCCCGATCCTAGCGGCCCGCTCTTTCCCTCCATCGCTCCGGACCCGAAAGGCAGCCGCGTCCACCCTGCCACTGTGCAGACTGGTCGCTGGGTTCGCGACGTCGTCGGGATTAAGGACCCGGAGAAGGCCCCGAACCATTCGTGGCGGCACCGCATGGAAGACGAGCTTCGGAAGGTGCGGGCGCTGCCAGAGGTTCAGGACGCCATCACGGGGCGGAACAACCCCCGCAACGCGGGTGCTGGTTATGGCAAGGGTTTCCGAGGGATGCCTGACGAGGTCTTGAAGGACCTTCAGCGCATCCCCTCCCCAGTTGCGCCGCAGGTTCAGGGCTCCCTCTAGGCGCGGGCCAATCCCTTCCACGGCTAAATAAGCGCGCCACACGTCGCGCCACACGGCATCCCCAGTCGTGTTCACCGCAGCACACCTATCCGTTGCTGCGTCGCTTAAGCAGCGGGAAAGCCTTGGATTTCCAAGCCGCCGTCCCATTCACCCCCGCACATGCGCGCATGGATAAATATCCAGCGCGGCATTCAACTCATTGAAAAACATGATAAAAATTCAAACTTGTTCTTGACCCAGGCTGGGGGTTTGTGAGAGATATGCAGCCTCGGGTTCGCCAACCCGCCGCCCACACCATCGACTTACGAACCTGCCGAGCAGCCGCTTCCCGCGCCGCACGGAACCCTGACTCATGAGTCCTGCCATGACCTTCCGCCTCTCCATCGTCCCGCCCAGCATCACCATCGGCCCCTACTCCGCGACCCTCGACGGCCTCGGCTTCATCGCCGGGAAGAACGAGGGCACGCCAGGAGCCTGGGAATGCGGGTGGACCCGTCTTGTCGGGTGGACCTCCAGTCCCATCGGCAGCCTTCTGCCGCACGGCTATCCGCATTTCCCTGACCCGGCCGCTTCGCCCAGCGATCTGACGAACCCAGCGCGACGCTGAGGCGGAACCGGCATGATGTCGCCGAACGCGTCCAAGTTGGACAGTGACAAATTTTCGAAGGTCCGAGCGCTGATGATAAAGGGCGCTACGGAAGGCGAGCGCAAAGCGGCCCGTGCAGCGGCAACGAAGATGGCGCACCGGGCCGGCCTTACGCTCGATCAGGCTATCTCGCAGATACACACTGCGCCAGCACCAGCACCCGCACCTGTCAGCTGGCCCGACATTTTCGCTGGCGTGGACGATAGAATGGAGGAACGAGAGCCTGGCTATAAGGCTAGGGTAGCGGCTGAAAAGACCGCGAGAAAAGAGCGGCGCGATGTCGAACGCGCTCAGCTTCTGCAAAAATATGGCAGCGAGGAGGCTGTCTTCGCTGATACCGAGCGTGAACGCCTTTTAGAGGAGGCGCTGATGCCCATAGCAGACCAAGGCGTTTTCCACGGCAGCGACGAGACCCATGTGAACGGGTATTCCGGTTGGACGGCTGGCGAGCCGAATGAAGCCCTTTGGACAGCCTTGAAGCTCGCTTACCCCTTCCCGGACGACCTACCCGGTGTGTGGGCGGAATATCTAATGTGGGAGGCCCTGCAAGAAGCCCGCAACATATTCGATGAGAACGCCTCACCCGCTATATTCGTTCGAGCGCGAACCGCCGCGTTAGAACACTTGATGGATGTCATGCCCGCGCCATCCTGGCTAGGCTTGCGTGCTCGCATCGCATGGCTCTGTCGTGTGTCAAGCTTAGACTTCTATAGACAAGGTAATGAAGACCTTACCCTTGCTCGCACGCTTGGTGCAGATTTTGAGGGGCTATTTGCCGCCGTCCAGAATGGACAGCCAAATCCAAGCGACAATTTAGCGGATACCTTTCCCGCTCGCCGCACTAATGCTGACAAACGGCGAGACGTTCTGTCCATGTTGGACGCTGAGCCAGGCCTGTCAGACCGCGAGATTGGCCGTCGTTGTGGTGTTAGTCCGCAGACCGCTGGCAACTGGAGGAGGCGGAGGTAATAATTTCTCCTCCATCGGCCTGCTGTCCTTTCGGCTCACCAAGCAGCGGGCAGAATAATTCCACCGGAAAAATGTCTGACCACAATCGATTGAGCAGCGGCCCGAGACTTCCCCCCGTGCCCGCCCCGGTCTCCCTCGATCGCTTGCACGCGCGTTCCTTTGGCGTGACACACGAACCGTCAGGAACCAACACCATGACCACCACCACCACCACCGCGCTGACCATCACGACCATCGAGAATGAACCCCGCGTCCTCGACACGGACCTGGGGATTGAGCTGGGGATGGCCGATCCCCGCAAAATCCGTCAGCACATCATTCTGGCGCATCAGGTCGAGCTGGAGGACTTCGGGACCCTTCTGACGCGGCGCGTCACAAGTGGTGGCCGCCCTGCCCAGACGTTCTATTTGAACGAAGAGCAGGCGCTTCTGGCCTGCATGCTCTCCATGACTCCCACGGCCAAAAAGGTCCGAGCCGAGGTCATCCGGGTCTTCACCGCGTACCGGCGCGGCACCCTGGTCCCGGCCGCAGCGCCGGCCATCCAGGCCCCGACGTCCCTCAAGGAAGCCCTGCTGCTGGCCGTGCGCCAGTGCGAGCAGATCGAGATGCTGACCACCATCAGACGTGTGGCGCTTGCGAAACGTGAGCCGGGCAGCCGCGTGAAATGCACCGACAAGCTGGTTTTGCTGTGTGGGGCGCTCGAGGCCGACCCCTCGGGTCTTTTAACGGATGCAGGCCCGTCGGTTGAAACGACAATGCTGGCCTTTGGCGCGTGCTCAATCTACAGTTGCCTAACGAGATGCCCGAGCGTCTTTCACCTATGCGGTTAAGCGAGAGCGAAGTATGTCCACAGCTGCAAATGACGAATGGATCAACCAAAAAGCTCAGTCACTAGGTCATTGGTGGGCTCAGTTTGTAACTCCGAATGGCACTAAATTTGGTGGGACAATACCAATCGACCGGACGAAGACCAACTGGATTAAAGGCAATTTAGATAAACTCGGCGTACGTTTGAGTTCAGCAGTGGATCTTGGCTCTTACGAGGGCTATCACTCGCAACATCTCGCTGAATTTTAGGGGATGGAGCGCGTTGTTGGCCTAGAGGGACGACAAAATAACGTAGACCGTGCTCGGTTTGCAAATGAAATATGCGGATCATCCAAGGTAGCATTTCACGTATATGATCTTGAAAACATCAAAACACACCCCTTACCGGTTTCGGGGAAGTTCGATTTGATGTTTTGCGCCGGCCTTTTGTATCACATGACCAAGCCCTGGGAGATCATCGAATGGATGTCAGGCCTGACAAACAAGTACATGTTTCTTGATACTCATTATGCCGATGTGCCTTTATATAGGGCGGGGCCGTGGTGGGGCAACGTTTACCCTGAGATGGGTAGTGAAACATGTGGAACGCTTAACTATGCTTTTTGGCCCACCCTTGGCGATCTTACAATGATGCTATTGCAGCACGGCTTCGTGCCTCGCTTCCAGTATCGCTATGGAGCCGGCCACTTCCTGCAGCCGCGAGTCTGGATGCTCTGTGAAAAGGTTCCGAATGGCTTGAGCGGGGCCGAGCCCCTGGGCACGAATCCTCTCCGCCCAGATGCTCGTGAGGTGGTGAGTAACATCGACGAATATCCGGGAAAGAGCCCGTTTCATGATCTCTCACCAGCGCTGGACATGCTTATAGCCTTAAAGGCGAAGCGCGAGGAATTTGATGCGATGTACGAGCATGCTAAGCGGCAAGGCGATATTATCGAAGCGCAATCAATTGAACTTCACGCGCTACGAGAGGCTCAGCGTAAAATTTGACGCCGAGAGATCTAGACTCTTGTCCACTCATTCGTAACCGAGGGATATAGGTGCGGCAGCGGCGGTCATCGCGGGCATTTGCTTTAAGACGAAGCAAACATCAATACGCGGGAGGACCAATGTATTCGTCGTGCTTAACAGGGTGATGAAATACCCCCCTTTTTTGAAGGGGGGGGCTTCGGGATCTGCCGCTTGGGTCGCAGGGCCGGTCGGATATGTGGCTGGTTTGTGCTGTGCGAACCGAGGGCATTTGCGCCTTC
>Ga0209902_100242_pt1 | contig 84288 bp, 73 predicted proteins | sample FECB27metaG_FD_188304 | JGI IMG/M metagenome (GOLD analysis project Ga0209902, IMG submission 188304) | Cyanobacterial communities from the Joint Genome Institute, California, USA - FECB-27 (SPAdes) (version 2) | ecosystem: Environmental > Aquatic > Thermal springs > Hot (42-90C) > Microbial mats... | reverse complement strand
AAGGAACTAGCGGGAGCATTCCTTGGTAGGTCTTAAACTCTTGTCTCTAACGTAGTACTCAAAGTACTTAAGCTGGTCAGATTAAGGCTTTTTTCAAGCCCCCGCCTTTAGGCGTGGGGTTTCTGACGACAATGCACTTATATAGATTCAATGACCCTAAGAATCTCTTCATTAGTAGCCGGACCATTATTATCAATAATCGCATCCCATTTGTGGTTAATGCTTGCTGCTATCTTATTGTATTCTTCTATTTTCTCATCTGATACTGGTATGTGATCTGAGTTGTCTCTATTTCTCACTCTTCTCAAACATTCTTTTAAATCAGCAGACACCTTTATCAGTTTTACTTCGTATTTATTTCGTAATGATGAATGCAGCCGATTGAATCCTTCTCCTGCCCCTAAACTTTCAATCATTACCTTACTATGCTGCTGAAACTCCTTCTCAATTTCCTTCTCAACTCTTTCCCAACCATCCTCACCAGGCGCTAATTTCAGCCATATCGGTTCTACTCTTAAAAACTTTATGTTTGTATTTTTATTTACTTGACTTCCAATATATGTTTTTCCTGCTCCTTTTGGACCAATTAATATGTAGAGTATTTTCCTCATCTTCTTATTACCTCTAAAGACTTCTTTCGATCACTCCATTTACAATGCCTCGATCAACTTGTTAGCTTGTTGGTAGGAAACAAAGTTCATAGCGCAAGAATCAAACGAAGGCCATCTTCAACAAGCAAGCCTCAGGTAGCGCCTCAACCTGGAGCCGAAGCCGCCTAACATTCCGAGTCAGCGGCTGCGAGCAACCTTTGCAACTATGCCAGGGACTGAAGGAATTCCCTTAAACTGGGGTTGTTCTACCGCAAAAATACATAGAGTGATGCGTTTTTTTTGTAAAAAATACTTTTTACTTAGAATGCTCCAGTCTCCAACATACCTGTTATTACGTTGAAAAAGCGTTTTCCAAAAATAGCTGACAGGACTCCACAAATCAAGGATACTAATACAAAAAAATTGATAGTTGCATTATTCCACGTCCAATCGTCTAATGCACCGGAAGAGAACAGATGAAGCAAAACTGGAATTAAACCAAGTACAGCCCCAATCACGAAACGACGTATTATGCCAATTAGAACCTGTTTTTGAGAATTCTTATCTTCAGGTGTCATGCTGGAAAATTCTCCTTGATCGACTAGCTCAGATACAACCACTATGTAACACTTTTGTTAGCTCTATCCCCTGAACTACACCACAAAAATAAATTCATTTTAGACGGTGAATCGTTCGGCAAGCATTTCCAAGCATCCCATTAACCCATTAGGACTGACCGCATTTTTTCAACAGGTCTGGTCTTAACCGCCCCACTCACACAAAATTGTCGGTGCCTGCTACTCGTACTGTGCAACTTCAACCTTGGCTCTCTAAGCTTCGCAGGTACTCTTCGTATTCAATCTTGAATTCAAGTGCATTTTTGAAGTCGGCACAACGGTGCGACAGCGCCTCTACAACAGCTTCCTTGCTTGTTTCTGTTAAAGCAATGATCTGGGGCTTTTGGGGAACGCGAAACTGAGTGTGGTCGTGAAACGTAATTGTGACAATGGTTCCGAGTAACTCTCCTTCTGTTGACTCAATGGTGCTCCACATCCAACGCTGTTGATCAGTTTCTTCTTTGGTACCCCATTCTCTTGAGATATTGAAATCGCCAGGGAATCTGGGCTTGGGGCGCAATCCAGCTTCTTTTAGCTGCTTGTGAACAGGTAGAAACAGCCAGCCTAGATACATTCCGTACGCCATATCACCCGCTCTGTTGAATACGTCTACCAACTTATCAATATTCTTCTGAATTAGAGTTTGCCAGTTTGCAGCTATATGAGTGTCAATGTATTGAGCGATCGCAAAAATATCGCTGTTCTTGTTTTCCGAAAGAAATTCCTTTAATAATTCCATCGAAAGCGATTTCCCGATTGTGTCGCCTTGTATTGTGGCGCATAACGGATGCGAGAGGATTGTAAAAAATTGACCTCAATTGGGCAGCACAATATGGCACGGATGCAAGCCCCGTTGTTCAAGATAGGCTGTGGGAGTACAACCAGCAAACGTACGGAAGTCGTGAATGAAGTGCGCTTGGTCGAAGTAGCCGCACGTTAAAGCGACATCCATCCAATCGACGTGTTCTTTTCCAGCCAAGAGGTAAAGCACTTGCCGCAAGCGCTGAACGCGACAAAACAGCTTGGGCGTCAACCCCACTTCATCGCGGAATAGTTGGCTGAAATGGCGCGCGCTGAAACCGATTTGATCCGTCACTGCGCGGACTGTGGGCATGGGTAATCGCTGAAACTGGCGTAACGCGAAATCAACAGCAGGATGTCGTTCGGGCGGCTGCGCCATCAGAGTCAGGAGGAAATGCTCCAAAACGAGGAAGCGAGTTTCTAAGGTTCGAGCTTCGAGTAGGCGATAGCGAAGCGCTGCTGCATCCGGCAGATCGCGGAGTTCTCCGGCGCGACGATTCCACAATTCATCCAGCGATACAATCTGATTATGCAATTCTCCGGCAGCAAGCGCAAAGAACGGGGTAGTGCCGCCCGGCTTGAAATGCATGCCCATGACACAGACTTGGCTATCGTTGTCGATGATGAAGTTTTCAGAATGGACTCCACATATCCTAATGCCGCGTGTGCTGCCACACCGTGCCCGACTGTGCGGATCAAACAGAGGGATCTCGTCCTTGCGTAGGTTGATGACTAACTCCATCGAACCAATCGGCAGCAAGCGTACCTGTGCCTTCGGCAGGTTGTCACCCTCGCTAGACCACAAAAACGCCACGAACTGTGATAGTGGCGAGCGAGGGATATAAGTGTGGTAAATCATAGAGCGATCGCAACAAATACTCAAGTGTAAAATACTCGTTTCCAATATCTGCAAATTCCAGCTTTGCCCCTGTGTTTGCGGATTTGATAGTTACTTTGGACATCGCATTTCATGCATTAAACAAAAACGGCGATCGCTCCTTAAGCTCAACTCCAACGATTTGTTAGCTTGCGCAGCGATCGCCACTGCTCTCTATGTAACGACGCAAAACCAAGTTGATGAGAGTTTTGTACTCTGCACCTTGAGACTGAAACCATGCCATGACATCCAGGTCTAACTGAATTAAGCTTTGCGCCTGCGTAGGCGGGATTCGCAACGTAGCCTTCTCAAAAAACTCCTCGGTCAAAGGCGGAATGTCAGAGTAATTAATCTTTTCATCTGTCATTGCCTCTAGTGCTGCCCAATTAGTACGTGAGGTAATGGAGTTTGCATCTCAATTGATAGTGTAAACTTCCGTTGCGCGCGCAAACGCTTGTTATGCTGCATGGGTACGGATTAACTCGGCAATTTCAGCAGCTATCTCGTTCACTGTATGCGTAGCTGTGCTTCGAGCAACCTTATCCGCTAGCGACGGGCTATAATCTTGAACCTCTTGCTTTGAAATATTATGCCAAATTGGAAGTAGTATCTGCTCTCCACTCACAGTTCGCGTGACAATGCCATCAAGTTCATAATTTGTCCAGCCCTTACTAATGAATGCGTGGGAAAGAACAACCAGCCCAACGCGACTCTTAGCGAGTCCACGGTCAATCTTACGCCGCAAGCTGTCACCGATCCGCAGTTCAAATTCGTCGTACCAAACTCGAAGATTTTCAGAGACTAAAGCAGCAGCGAGAGGTCTCACAACGTAATCCTTATCTTCGGAGGCGTGGGATATAAAAACATCGTACTCCTTCACTCTATCAGGACTATTAGCGGGAGGCTCATCTTGAACCAAGCTAGGTACAGAAGACAGCGGAGCCTCGCGTAGTTCTGCTAGTGGACCTGGCAGAATGCGGGCAGATGCTCGAACCGAGCCTTGCAAACCTTGCATATCCACTGCGATATGCCAGTGACCGGAATGCGGAATTTGCAGTCGAACAGGAGATTGTCTGGCAAGACCACCATAGTACCGATGTTGCCTGCCGTTCTTATAGCTTCCGAAGTTAGAACTATCGAGTAACTGGACATTTGCTGCGCTACCTGAAAGGGTCACCTCAACGATTTCACCGCTCTTCCGATAACCCAAGTTATGATGAACAAATTGCATATTTTCTAGTTAACTTTAATTCGAGCAGTCTAACTAGCTATTAGACAGAAATTTTTTGGATACGCACTTTACTAAGAGAGACTGAATCAGGATTGTAAGCGTTTGCCTTCATGTATAGACAGAATTTTTCTAAAAAATATCCACTTAGATATATTATACAAAATCTTTAAGTATATTTACTTTGATGAGAGTAAATTTATGGATAATTGCTAACAATATCCGACCACTGCACTTTTTTCTGTTTTTCCCGATGGTAAGAAAAGAAGTATTCTGGAGTTTGATAAGTACAATAAGGAGCGATGCCAACGCTTAAACCAGCAGTCTGGTGCAGCGCAGTTTTGGTCTACTGACGCATTTACGGAAACAAACCTAAACGAATCCATAACTGTCGTGCTGCTACTTGAGAAGGGCTGTTTATCTCCAAATACTCTACAGTGACTTTTCCAATTGAAGTGATGCCCGTAACCGTACCAGACTCAACATTGGCTTGGAAATGCTCATCCCATCGGTCTTGTCTTGGATGAAAGAAACGAGCTTCAGTATTTGAATCAGGTTCGATACCACTGATGCGAGTTCCTTTACGGAGATTACATGAGCGACATGCAAGGGCTAAATTGGACTCATCATCTGCACCTTGTTTAGAGAGCGGGATAATGTGTTCGACCTCGAAGGGAAAGTTGAATACCAGTTCAGGTGCATGACAGTACTCACAACGATGATTGGCTCGTTCTGCAACCACAGCGTAATAAGGGTTCATTGACTCAATTGCTGCATCAATGCGGCTGTCCGGGCTGTTGCAGCTCTTAGTTCAGTCTCAACAAGATTATCTAGCTCTGCTTGTTGCTCTGGCGGCAATGCTTGTCCTTGATCTCGTGCTGTCCGCCATAAACTCATCAACTCCGATAACCGTTTTTGTTGATCTTGACTAAAGAACGGATCAGGACGAAAGCTTTGAATAACAAGCAGCGCACTGAACTCAGTTTCACCTAACTGAGCCGTCAACGCATCTAGCGCTTGCCCCGCTGTTTTGCCAACCGATTGCTTGTCACCTGCAATAGCGCGATAAGACTTTTCACCGTTTGGATTAGATATTGGCAAAATAGCTACTGTAGTCATAAAACCTCGTGGGAAGTGTGGGAACTCAGGGTCTTTAGACCTGAGAGGAAACACGACTCAAGCGGCTTTAGTCGCCTTGCTCCATTACCGCCTTGGGGTTACTTGAATCGGTGTACTTTTGTAATGTACTTTCGATGGGACAATTACCATCTCAATTCGTTCACCCTGTACGCATAACGGTTTTGCTCTGTAGAGCCTTCCCAAAAGGGAGTAAAGTTAGCCGAGACTTTGTTATTGGTCGGCACTTATCAAAGACACTGGCTTAACCCAATAAACCTGTTTAATCCTTGATTTCTAGAGCTACAGACTGGCGAAAGCATCCGTAGGTAGGAACTTAAACACTTACCAATAACGTAGTACTCAAAGTACTAAGTCGGGTCAACTGTGGTCGAGTCTTAGGCGCTTAAGCCCAGTGTCTTTAGACCTGGGTCGTTGACTCTTCCAATTGGAATTCGCTTGCCTCAAATTATAGCCCTAAGCAATATCAATCGTGAACTGAGGTGTGTAGCTTTGATTCAAAATTGATCGCCCCACAGATACCCTGTTACATGAAAGATAGGCGTCTCACTGATAACAATTCCTTAGTTCCAGCCAATCAGAGGTCATTGCTGACAATACCCGACCACTGCACTTTTTTCTGCTTTTCCCTACGGTAAGAAAAGAAATACTCTGGGGTTTGATAAGTACAATAAGGAGCGATCGCTATCTGTTCTGGACTAATTCCCATTTGTTCCATCTGTAAAGCATTCACCCGCCGCACATCTAGCCGCACCCGTCCTGGATTTGGATCTGGGAGTAAGGGTGAATTTGGTAGCTCGTACAATGCAGCTACTATTGCTTTTTCATCACTATGTGGTATAATGCTGTTCCCAACTTCTGCAGCGACTTGCTCGGAGACTTGATAAACCTCACCTGCGATCGCTGGTCCCATTGCAATTCGTAAATCTTGAAGTTTGCTACCTTGTGCTTGCATTCGTTTGATGGCTTGCGGTACTATTTTGAGCGCAGTACCACGCCAACCGGCATGAATTGCTGTCACATGTCCGGTTTTGTGATCAGCAATTAGCACGGGTGTGCAATCAGCGGTAGCTACCCATAATGCTTGTAGAGGCTGGTCGGATACTAACCCATCTCCTGATACCAAGGCATAATCACCAACGTCCTCGACCTCGTCTCCACCTTCTGTTAACTTACCTGTAATTTCTGTTGGAGTGAGGACGGTATTGCCATGTACCTGTTTTAAGCGATAAACTGATGCCTCAGGATGCAGCACCTTTGTCAGTTCCAAAGGAGAACTAGGCGAAAACTGCTGAGTAAAAAAGCCGTGGTGCCAGGATTCCAGTAGACTGCAGGTCAGATAGGGTAGTCCTTCCCAAGTGCGCCAGTGCCAAGAGTGCATCTTTAACCAAACCTAAAAACAAAAATAAATAGCAGTCAATTCATCCTAACTTGAACGAGTAAATTTAGGTAAACTGTTGTGGGATTGGATCGGCAAAAGTTGGATTGCGCCCTGCGGCGCAAAAATACTTATATACCATTTTCGCTACATCTTTTTGAAACTGTTTCTTCAACCAACCAAATCCTCTGGGACTTACTGGCTCAAGGCGCTGAAACAGGATGTGTCGTCATTGCTACTGAACAGACCGCCGGACGAGGACAATGGGGTCGTCAGTGGATGTCCCAAAATGGGGGATTATATCTTTCGGTGGCAATAGCTCCCCAGCTAAGCGCAACGAACAGCTACCAACTTACGCTGGCGACGGCTTGGGGAATTGCTAAACAATTGCGAAGCTGCGGCGTTCCTGTTGAAATTAAATGGCCCAATGATTTGGTCTTGCAGAGGCGCAAACTATGCGGTATTTTAACAGAAACCAAAGTGCAGCACTTCCAAATCACCCAAGCAGTGATTGGTGTGGGCATGAATTGGGCAAACCCAGTACCGGAAACTGGAATAAATCTGGCAATGTGGCAAGCAAATCAGCACATTAAATGCATCCCATCTTTAGAAATGCTGATTCTTGAAGTGTTAATTGGAATAGAATCTGGTATACAGTGCCTGTTTGAAGAAGGAGCCAATATATTAATATCCCGCTATCTAGAGTTGCTAACAAACATGGGTGATAGAGTCTACATCAATGAGACTGTAGGCACTGTAGTTGGTGTGACAAATACTGGGGAGCTTCGGGTTTGCATGGAAACAACAGAACTTAAATCAGTAAAAACACCAGAAATTTACCTTCAGCCCGGTACAATCAGTTTGGGTTACTTTCATTCATCTGATTAAGGAAGAACTTTACATTGGATAATGGTTTCGTAGTCAGCGCTTCAGCACTTACTACAAGCAAATCCCCCATCCAAAATCTAAAATTAACTGACAAATTACTGAGTTAATTTCTTTAAGCTAAATCCACACACAACACCAGAGAAACAATGACGCAGCGCAATCACTCGACCGAGAACCGTTTGCATCAATTGTGGCACCGATGCCTATCAACAAGACGCTTTGCGTCTACGCTCCCAGCACAAAGCCTGTCTTGGCTTGGCACTATCAGTATGCTCACAAATGGTGGCTTGGTGTTTGCTCAAACCGAATCAGCAATAGACAACATCGTTCCCACTGCTGAAAGCTCGCAACCAGCCCCATCTGCAAATCCAGTTAAAAAATATTCTGGAGAACAGAACAATAGCACTTCCGGTTCAGAAGCGGTTCGATCACAACCAGAATTTTCTCAACGCCGCGCTAGACTGAGACAGAGACTATCCAAGTCAAAAGCGTCGAGTCCTGCGGTAGTTATCAGAAATTCCAGATACCAGGCAGAAAGTTCCAGCCCTGCGGTAGTGATCAGAAAATCAAAACGTCAAGCAGAAGATTCACAACCAGAGGTAGTGATTAGAAAATCAAAACCTCAGGTAGCAGTTTCTGTGCGTACTGAAAGTGTGAGAAAGTTAAGAGCAAGGTTAGGGAAAAAACCTCAAGTAGAGGATTCGCAGCCAAATGCAACTGTAAGAGAAGAAAAACCTCAACAAGAGGTTTCCCAAAAGAACTACCCCGCTGCTCCTTCTGCTGACTCCACCAGCAAAGATTACAATAATTCCTACATTGACCCCACTGATTATCAAGTAGGCGTGACCAATAAGTATGAACCACCCAATTCTGTGGTGATCACACAACGATCTAGTACTTGTAGAAGATTAGTGGGGCAAAATGTTCCCAACAGCATTTGTGCTAAGCTTCGATATCAAAATCAGCGTGTAGCAGATTCCAATACTGAATCAGCCGAAAAGAAAGCGCCTAGTTGGATTAGAAGAAGCAAACCTACCACATTAGCAACTGTACCGCCAGTTAGACGTGTGAAGAGTGAAAGAAACTCTTTGATGCGTCCCACTCGTGGTATTGGTTCTGGTGTTTTAACAAGTAGTCTCAGGCGTCACACTTCTGAAGAGGCTTCTGGTAGTGTGACTAAAACTACATTCCGCCCGAATCGATTTATCCCCAACTTCAACCAAACCACAACAGTCAGTTCTGTGCCGATTGCACCAGCAGCAGGTGGTTTATCAGCGCCAATGACCGCTGATAATGTTGCTCCTCGTCCCAGTAATCTCACTTACGACATCCCACTGGCAGCAGTATTGCCGCAAATCAACTACAATGGCGTCTACGGTGGTAGACTCGCTTATGGTGGTACTGGATTGATGTATCCCCTTTCTGCCCCCTCTCCAATTACTTCTTTGTTTGGTTGGCGAGCTCATCCGATAACAGGCGATCGCCGTTTCCACTCGGGTACAGATATCGGTGCGGCAATGGGAACCCCTGTTTTAGCTGCCTACTCTGGTAAAGTAGAGAGTGCTGACTGGTTGGGCGGCTATGGTATGACGGTGATACTTAACCACAGCAACGCGCAACAAACTCTTTACGGTCATATGTCAGAAATTTTTGTTCAACCCGGTCAGGTGGTGTCCAAGGGAACCGTTATCGGCCGAGTTGGTAGCACTGGTAACTCCACAGGTCCCCACTTGCACTTTGAGGTGCGCCAACTGACACCAGAAGGGTGGGTTGCTACTGACCCAAGTACTCAATTAGAGTACGCCCTCGGTCAATTAATTCAATCCTTGAATACTACAGCTCAAACTCCTCAGCAATCAGGCAGCTAGAAAAGTCGAGGGAGGGAGTGAGGGAGCGAGAGAGTGAGGGAGATGAGGAGCCAGCGCCCTTCGGGTATGCCTTCGGCACACCTTCGGTGAACGCAGTCGCCTGCGGAGGGAGACCCTCCTGCAGCGCTGGCTCACCGTGCGGGGGTTCCCCCCGTTGAGGCGACTGGCGTGGAGATGAGGGAGATAAGGGCAATAAAGTATTGCCTTACCCTGCTTCCTCTACTCCCCCAACTTCCCGAACTTTTTGAGCGTAGTGAGTTTGTAAAAGCGCCAAACAAAAACCCCTGCTGCGATCGCCACTCCAATCGACTGTCCTATCCACAATCCAACACCCCCAAGACCAAGGTGAAATCCCAAAAAGTAGCCAGTAGTCAACCCAATTGCTGGGAATGAGCCAGTTTCACTTCAGCCGACTCTTTAAGCAATCAATGGGAGTCACCCCTCACGAATATGTACTTCAGCAACGGGTCGAACGAGCGAAGAAGTTACTCAAAGAAACAAAATTATCGGTAATGGAAGTTGCTTTCTTGTGCGGCTTCAGCAGTCATAGCCATCTAGGTAAATGGTTTCGGCAGTATATAGGAATGACTCCTAAAGCTTACCGAGCCAACTAAAACTGACTCATGTAAGTAGTACTAATGTACAAAAAGTGAGAAAATACTAGAAAAGTACAAAAAATCTTGGTAGTGAAAGTGTTGATTGTTTACAAGTAACCATGTTCAACCAAAAACGTAGGTGAAATGTCATTTGGAATTGTGTCTGTGGCTTGTGTAAGTTCTTGATTGCCAGAAACCATGAATTTTTCCACGTATTTGCCGAGAATATCCCCCTCTAAATTCACCCAACCGCCCGGGCTTAAGTACTGGAGATTGGTTTGGGCATAAGTGAGGGGAATCACTGCTACCATAAACTGCGAGAGTTCTGGCTGATAGTCGGCGACTGTGAGGCTGATGCCATTGATGGCAATACTGCCTTTGGGAACAATATAACGGGCGATCGCTTTTGGCGCTGTAAACGTCATTTCCCAAGACGTTGCTGTAGCGTGTGCTGAAACCAGTTCACCTATACCATCCACATGCCCCATGACAAAATGACCGCCTACTTTACCCCCTACCCGCAGCGATGCTTCCAAGTTAACGTACCTTTGTTGTGTTTCCTCTTGTCCTAACGTTGTGCGGCGCAGGGTTTCTGGTGAAGCCGTAGCGATAAATCCATCTTTTAAAATTTTTTCTACCGTTAGGCAGATGCCATCGACTGCTATGCTGTCGCCTGTCGCCAAATCTTGCATAATGACATTAGATGACTCACTCACACAAGTAATTTGCCAAGAATCCCCCCCTAGGGGTCTTACGGTTCCTAATGCTTGGATTATTCCTGTAAACACGGCTTTTTTGCAAAACTAACTCTATTTATTACCTATTTTTGCCTAAAAGCACCTCGTAATTCTCTCAAAATTTTTGCTCAGGCGAGTATAATTTCAAACAAAACATTATGTCAAAATCTCAAAACATTTACATCTGTTACTAAGCTACTTGGGAAAGTAGATTATTGTCGAATTAGACTTGTTTGACTTACTCTGGTGTTCACATCCATTTAGGAGTTTAATAGAAGCAATTATAGAGAATGAAGAGTTATGTTTATTTTTGCCCCAACATGGCTTGTTCAAAAGTACGATTTGTTACATACTACCCTAGCGCTCAAAGGATTTTAGAGGCTTAGCCAATGCTTGAAATGAAAGTCGCTGGCATAGCATTAGATGCCATAACCCGCAGCCCGATTGTCCTCTTAAAGGACGCTTCAGACCGTCGTGCGTTACCAATTTATATCGGTCAGGAGCAAGCGAGGGCAATCATGGGCGCACTGGAGAACCAAAAGCCTCCTAGACCCTTAACCCATGACCTGATTGTGAATATTCTAGAGGCATGGAACATGACTGTAGAACGGATCATCATTCATTCGTTACAAAAAGATACATTTTATGCTGCTTTGATTATTAAGCAAGGCGATGTCAAGAAAGAAATTGACGCGCGTCCTAGCGATGCGATCGCTATTGCCCTCCGTACAAATACTCCAATCTGGGTTATGGAAGAAGTCATTGCCGATGCTTCTATCCCCGTAGATCGGGATGCTGATGAAGCTGAACAGCAAGCCTTCCGAGAATTTATCTCCAATCTCCGACCAGAGGATTTGATTAAGCGCTTTGGCAGTAGCGAAACATAGATGAGATATAAACGATGAGTTATGAGTGACTTGCTGAAAAACTCCTAACTCCTACTCCCAACTCTAAGTTAAAGATGCAATACCGACGCTTTGGGAAAACGAATCTACGCTTGTCTGTGTTTTCCTTAGGGACAATGCGCTACTTAGCTTCACCCGAAAATGCATGGCACACCATCCACAAAGCTATAGTGCTAGGGATTAATCATGTAGAAACTGCCAGAGGATACGGTAAAAGTGAGGAGTATCTTGGTGAGGCGATGTCTAGCGACAAGCAGCCGCGCGTCTACGCCGTTGGGTTACCAGTTAAGCGTTCTCAAGTTCACATCACCACCAAAATTCCACCCACACCAGATGCTGACACGATGCGTCGGTACATCGATGAATCTCTAGAACGACTTAAGTTGGATTATGTAGACTGCTTGGGGATTCACGGCTTAAACACATGGGAACATCTCGAATGGGTAAAAGCCAAGGGTGGCTGTATGCAGGCAGTGCAGGAAGCTGTTGCCGATGGTAGGGTAAGACACGTTGGTTTTTCTACCCACGCACCACTAGAGATCATTTTAGCGGCAATAGATACAGATTTATTTGAATTTGTCAATCTGCATTATTACTATTTCTTCCAACGCAACGCAGAGGCAATTCAGCAAGCTTTTGAAAAAGATATGGGAGTGTTCATTATTTCTCCTGCTGACAAGGGAGGACGCCTGTATACACCACCCCAAACCTTAAAGGATTTATGTCATCCTTTTTCACCCTTAGAGTTAAATTATCGGTTTTTACTAAGTGACCCTCGAATAACTACTCTCAGCACCGGACCAGCACATCCAGATGAATTAACAGAACCTTTGCGAGTTGCAGACTCTAAACCAGAGTTGACCCCAGAGGAAAGAACTGTTTTTCAACGTCTAGAAGATCACCAAAAGGCTGTGGAAACAGATAAATGTAGCCAGTGCTACGCGTGCTTACCTTGCCCAGAAAATATTAATATTCCAGAAGTATTGCGGCTACGCAATCTTGCCGTAGCATATGATATGACCGACTTTGGACAGTATCGCTACAGAATGTTTGAAAATGCCGGTCATTGGTTCCCAGGAATGAAAGCTAACCGTTGTACAGAATGCGGTGAATGTCTTCCCCGGTGTCCAGAAAATTTAGATATTCCCGCTTTGTTACAAGATGCTCATAATAGGCTCAATGGACCATCGGGACGAAGGTTATGGAGTTAAAGCTAAGGAAATCAACTTCAAAAAGATAATTTGACAGTGCTAGTGACACGTAGAACAGATTCCTGTTGAAATCTTTGCTTATAACTTGCAATCACCTGTTCAATCATATGATTTTTACTTAAGTTATTTTCGTAAATTAGAATAACTAACTTAGTCTTTTCCTTTATCAGTTTGCCATCCTGATTGAGGTACTGTCCGTAAGCATCCATGACAGTTAATCCTTGTTGAAAGCGGGGCGTAATCACACTGTTTAAAAAAATCTGCCACTCAGCATCAGATACCCTTAAACCTCCTGGTTTAGATAAGCCAAAGTACAACTCATCTTTAGTAAGAATCCTTTCAGTTGATTTTGAAGCGGATGTTTGAGGTAACTGGGCGCTTGCAAAATTATTTGTATGAGCAGGTTCGATAAAAAGTAAACCTGCCAGAATAACGCTATTTAAACTTTTTTGCAAAATTCTCATCGAAGTCGTATGGTTGATATTGCCAAGTTATGACTTCACCGTTTAGTTTTAGCGTTCCGAAAAACTGAAGCAATGCGATAATTTACAATATTTACCATCAACAGTGCAAAGAGGAGCATCCGAAGGGAAATCACAATTGCATGAATTTTGGCAAGTAGCAACCGATACTATTAACTCATAGATAACATATAATTAATTTAAGAAAGTGAGCGAAGAAAGAACTCCGCAGCTAGGAACTCAGTAGTCAGCTTGAAGAAAAAGGATGCAAGCCCCTCAAACAAGTTAAAAGTTAAAAATTAAAAGTTAAAACAAATATTAAATTTTTCTTTCTTTTTACTTTTGACTTGGTTCTTTTTACTTGTTCTGGCGTCCTTATTTAAATCCCCGCGCATTTATTTATGGGAATGTATTGTGAGTTCTGTGTTCCTACTCTGCGGTCTTCTTAATAAAACTTTTGCTGATTTCATGCTGATTTCTACAATAATCTCGCCAAAGGCAACGTAAATCCTACTACAACATCTTCACCATTTAAAATTGCTGTAGCTGGATACTGTGTGATTGAACCATCCCGACGATAAACTAAAGCTTGCTGATTTTGACGGTCAATTAACCATCCCAACTTGACACCGTTAGCTATATATTCTTCGATTTTTGCCTTGAGTTTTTCCAAGCTATCGTTTTTAGAACGAATTTCAATAACAAAGTCGGGTGCTAAGTTGATAAACTTGTCTTCTTGCTCATCCCAACCTTCAGGTAAACGTCCTTTAGCCACAAAAGCTGCATCAGGCGATTGCGCGGAGCGCAGTGCCTTCGGCAATCGCACAGCAGTATTTGGTAATCTAAAACCCGTGCTTGAACTGAAAACTTCACCTAAATCCTGACTTTCTACCCAAGTCAGGAGATAAGCTGTTGCTTTTGCTTCTCTATTTCCAGAAATTCCCCCTGTTGGTGGCATAGTTTCTAGAGTTCCATCAGCATTGCGTTCAAACCGAAGTTCTGGGTTTTGCGAACTCATAAGCATAAGTTCTTCATCGGTGACAGTATAGAAAAATTGCACCTGAGCTTTTTTGCTGTTCATGACAATGCCATTGAAAGCTTGATAGACAGTTCAATTTTAGGCTGGAATGACATGACCTCTTTGTCCCTGTACACGCCACCCTAAACCTAAAACGTATCAACATTCTTCATATAACCAAATTCATATCCTGGCATACGCTTTTTACCCCATTCACACATCAAATCGGTAATTGGTCGAACTGATTCGCCCAATGGGGTTAGTGAGTATTCAACCCGAGGTGGTTTCTCTTGATAAACTTCGCGGCGTATCAAACCGTGGATTTCTAGTTCACGCAGTTGTTGCGTCAATATCTTCTGTGATATTCCCGGAATCAATTGCTTCAATTCACTAAAACGTTTCGACTCTTGTCTAAGCCACCACAAGATGACACATTTCCACTTACCACTAATAACTTCTAGGGTGACTTCCACTGGACAATGGTATTTCGCTTCACGCATCCTCACTCGTCCTATTAGTATCCATTTGGTAACTATCAACAGCCTGTGATACCAGATATTAAGTGGTCAGATGGTGACACAAGCAGCATTTCAATCTAAATTACCATGTGGCAAATTTCCAACGCATGCAGCAAATCATGAGTATTTCATGACTTACTGGGCGAGTGAAAGTTAATTTTCTTACTGAAGGGACAAATTTATGGAGCTACAGAACAAGGTCGCCATTATTACCGGTGCTAGTGGAGGAATTGGCGAAGCAGTCGCTAGGGATTTGGATGCAGCAGGCATGAAATTAGTACTTACTGCCCGCTCTCAAGATAAGCTAGAACGACTTGTGTCTAGTTTCAAGAATGCCAAAGCTGTACCAGGTGAAATTACAGATCCGGGTTTACCACAAAAATTGGTAGATACAGCTATCCAAGCATTTGGTCAGCTGGATGTGGTTTTTAGTAATGCGGGTGTGATGACTGTCGGTTCCATTGAAGAAGTGGACATTGAAAAAATCTGTGATATGGTACGCATCAACGTTGAGTCCGTTTACCGAATGGCTTACACCGCACTGCGATACTTCAAACAAACTGGTAGTGGTTTTTTAATCCACACTTCCAGTATTTCTGGTTTAAAAACAGTTCCCAACATAGGCGCTTACTGTGGGACAAAGTTTGCAATTGAAGCATTCACAGATTCGCTGCGGATGGAGCTAGCTGGAACTGGCATTGGTGTTGCTTGTATTGAACCAGGAACAGTGGACACGGGACTATACCAGAGCTGGGATGAGAAGAACAAAGATTTTGTCTTCTCTGGAGGAGCATTACAGCCTGAGGATATTGCACGTTGTGTCCGGTTTATCCTGGAACAACCTGCTCATATGCTAATTCCCCGGCTGCTAGCTGTACCCGCGAGTGAACCAGTATAAATAAAAAATGAAGGATGAAGTTTTTCAAACTTCATCCTTCATTTTTTACGTTTGATGCACAACTGTAGTTGGAATGACTGTTTTCTCTTCGCTAGCGGAACATACTACTTACAGAGCTGTCTTCGTGAATCCGCCAGATGGTTTCCCCAAGCAGATTAGCCACTGACAGCACTACTAACTGTGGAAAGCGTTCGCTTTCTGCGACTGGAATCGTATTTGTGACAATGACTTCCTCAAATACGCCACTTGACAAGCGCTCAATCGCTGGTGGCGAGAACACCGCGTGAGTGGCACAGGCATACACCTGACGAGCTCCTTCCTCACGCAGCAGTTTTGCTCCCGCAGCGATGGTACCGCCAGTGTCTATGATGTCATCCACCAGCACTGCCGTTTTGTCCTTGACATCACCGATGACATTTAACACTTCAGCAACGTTGTGAGCCTGACGACGTTTATCGATAATCGCCAGTGGCGCATCGTTGAGCTTTTTCGCAAATGCCCTAGCTCGTGCTACACCACCGACATCTGGGGAAACCACGACAAGGTCAGGCAGTTCTTTGCTTGCTAGATAATCAAGCAACACTGGAGAACCGTAGACGTGATCTAGCGGTATATCGAAATAGCCTTGAATCTGAGCTGAGTGCAAATCCATTGCCAGAATACGGTTGGCACCTGCTTCTGTCATGAGATTTGCCACCAGCTTGGCAGTGATTGACTCTCTTCCTGCGGTTTTGCGGTCAGCGCGGGCATAACCATAATAAGGAAGGACTGCCGTTACCTGCCGTGCGGAAGCACGTCGACAGGCATCAATCATAATTAGCAGTTCCATCAAATGGTCATTCACAGGACGACAACAGGGCTGGATGAGATAAACATCACAGCCCCGTATCGATTCCTGGATTTGAATATATAGTTCTCCATCCGCAAATCGTTTGCGAATCATTGGTCCCAAGTCCATGCCCAGGTAACGAGCGACTTCTTGAGACAGTGGTACATTGGCAGAGCCAGAGAGCAGCCGCAGGCGATTGTTTTCAGCTAGTCCTGTTGCAGTTGGCTGCACTTTTAAAGTTGCAGAACTCAGCACAGCAGATCCTCGATGTGCATTCATGGCAATCTTATCACCAGACATTTGACAGGTTTAACCCAAAATACTAAAAAAAATATCTGTGAGCTTTTTTGAAGCTTTCATAAAATTTTTATACATACCTCTACAAAACTACATTTTGCTAATTCTCCAGCCCTTGCACATACAAACAATTGATAGCTTAACTGACATTAAGTCAGTAAACCATACCCATGATTTAGATTTTTTAGCTTCAATTGAAAAAATCCAACTGAATTTGGATGTATGCTTAGCAGAATGCTCTCCTTTAACCACGTCATTTATTGCTGTGAACAAGCCAGCTTAACTTACCGTTATCTTGAAAGAAGAGTAAGTATAAATACTTCAAAGCTATCCTAGGTAAGGACAGCTGGATATTCAATAATACTCGTTTTGAGTGGAAATGGAGAAACTGTTAAACTAAATTTCCAGTTTTGCATCAAACACGGTGATTAAAGGGTCACGGAAGTTAATATTGATCCTTGAGATTTGTTGGAGGGCGATCGCTACTCCAAGCCCACCATACACAAGCACAATGGCACTGGTAAAATTCTTGCCATTTGCGACGATACTCTTCCGTCATCACAGGCGAACGACGATTTATCCAGACTTGTACAGCTTCCAAACTACTTGAGTGACAGTTAGGACAGCAAAATTCATAAGCATGAATTGCCGTGTTTGTCCATTCAGGTGGCGTTGGAGCAAAAGCATCCATAGTCATGAGTTATGAGCCATATGCCATTACTTGTATCAATTATGCATGACTATACAAAGTCGTTAGACTTGTGGTTGCCATTGAAGCCTATAAACCAGGTATTCTAAGCATAAGCATATATATATTAAAAGGTTTTTGACTCTCCCCGCTATAAACACGCAGGGATTCTAAGCTGATTAAACATGGAACCAAACGCTGAAATTCGCCGTTTGCTAGATTTGATGCCTGCTTCGGGTCGAATGCTGACAAAAATCGTCAGCAAACCTGAACAGGCAAAAGTGATTGACGCAACATTTCCATTGCCTTGGAACAGTGAACGACCAATCTATATTAATTTCGATTTATGGCGTCGCCTGACAAAACCGCAACGCGATTTATTACTATTACGGACTGTGAGCTGGTTGACGGGAGTCAAGTGGTTTAAACCTGACATTTATCAAGGTGTGGCGATCGCCGGTCTTTTGGGCGCATTTGTAGAATCAGCCCAAGCAGATGCAGTGGGTGTAGTTGTCGCTGGTGGATTAACTACGCTGGCTATGCTTCGCATCTGGCGCACTAACCGTTCCCAGCAAACAGAGTTAAACGCCGATGAAGCCGCCATCCGTGTCGCGCAACGACGGGGTTACTCGGAAGCTGAAGCAGCAGAACATCTGTTATCTGCAATTGAAGCGGTGGCAAAGATTGAAAAGCGTTCTGGATTAGACTTTACTGAGTTGATTCGTAGCCAAAACTTACGAGCAATAGCTGGTTTGTCATCAGTACCTGTTCCGGAAGACTTTGATAATTAATCACCAATGACCAATGACTAATGACCAATGACCAATGACCAATGACTAATGACTAATGACTAATGACTACAATGATACAGTTTGTATTCGTAGCCGTTGACTGCTGGTAAGGATTTTGTGTCCACAACACAGTTTTTCACTTCCTCTGGTTCGTTAGCATAAAAGTTTACTAACCATAAGTCAAAAGGACGTGGCAGCGTCTTTAATGTCTTTTGCAGGGCAGAGGTGGAAGTACTAGGATCTTCATGTTGATGTGCTAAAAGAAATAGAGGTGATGTATATTTTGTATTTTGAATTGAATTTTCAGACAAGTCTGATCCAAAGTTTCCTCGGTTCAGAACTTCGGTAATTTTGAATTCCCTGGCGATCCCCATCATTTCCCCAATGTGTACATGAGTTTTTTGGGTTGTGGAAATGAGTACAGGGACATGGGATGTTTGCTCAATGAGTTGTACAAATAAGTCTGGACGGTAATATTTTTGATAGCCTAGATTGCAAACAACGGTGATAGCGCTTACCAATCCCATTAACCAAATGATCACCACAGCTTTTTTGCCATTTATTCCCCATCTGCCTTTCGCCAATGTGGGATGATGCCAACAAACTGCCAAACTTGCCCCAAGTAGAACTATGACAGCGGGAAAGTAGACAAAGTTATAACGAGCGCCCCGTGTGAGGTCAATACCAAAAAAATAGGTAAAAATAAAAAATAAAGCGATCGCCCCGACAACCAAACCAACAAACACTTGAACCATCAAACGGGTTTGTGGTTGTTTAAGTTGAACTTTAATCCCACGCACTAAAATTGGTACTGCCCAGATAAAGAAAATTAGCATTAATATTCCAGAAGCAATCACAACCGCTAAGTGTGGTGCTTCCACTGGTAGCAAGGAAATCATTGTAATCCATGCGGCTATTGCTTGAAAAATTGGGTTGATCCAAGCCATTCCAGTACGTGAACCTTGAATCCATTCAGTCAACTTACCTCCATAACTGTTATGTAAAAACACGGGTAACCAAACTAAAGCCGCTACAAATGTACCCGCAGCAACAGCGTAGATTCGCAACCAAGGGGCTGAGGGGCTGGGGGAATGAGGGGGATGAGGAGGATGAGGGGGATGAGGAGGATGAGGGGGATGAGGAGGATGTTGCGCCTTTATCTCCCCCATTTCCCTTATCTCCCTTATCTCCCCCATCTTCCTTGTCCACTGTCGCCAAGCAAGAAACAGCAAAACCAACGCTTCGCTACAGAGGGTGAGGGTGAAAAAGTAGTGAGTAGCAATGCCTATAGCATTAATGCCCACCCACGAAAGGGCTACCCAGATAGGTATTTGAGTACGGTTTTGGATGTGGCGACTGGCAATGACTAAGCAAGCGAGGGAAGCAATGACCCACAAGATTGCTAAAGTGTAATGACGGGCTTCTTGTGCTAAAAAAATGCCATAGGGTGATGTTGCCATCATCGCAGCCGCGAAATGGCTCACTAGACGGGAACGAAATGCGAGCTTGCTTAAAGCATAAACAGCTGGAATAGATGCAGCACCGAAAACAGCAGCGAGCGATCGCGCTCCCCACAAGGACACCAAACCCTCATGTGTGGGAAACAGGCGCATCCACCAGTGAGTCAGGAAAAAATAAAGCGGCGGATGATTGCTTTCACTCGATAGATGTTTCCAGACATCTTTTATGGTAGCTGTCGGCTGTGGTTGTAGTGGTTGTAATAGGACATCGACAGAGATCGGCTGATCTAACGGTACTGGCAAAAAGCTATTACCGAGGCTAAACACCAGAGTAGAAAACTCGTCAGTCCAAGGGGGTTTAGCACTCAAGTGAGTGAAGCGCAAACCGATGGCGATCAACACCCATACCGTCAGCAGTAATAGAGTTTTGAGTTTTGAGTTTTGAGTTTTAAGGACTAAATTCATAAATTAGGAGTTATCACTTATAACTAATAACTCATAACTCATCACTCTTTGTTCCCTTCTTTTATTTCACCTGTGTGACGCGCCAACTCAGCTTCAAGTTCACCCAAAAGTTCCAAACAGTAGCCACCGCAATGGCAATCAGGTTAGCAATGTAGCGGTTGGGAATGACGAAATTGAACACCAAGTTCAACACCAACACATTTAACACCAATCCGGCAAGACAGATCATATTAAATTTCAAAAACCGCTTCAAGCGCTGACGCCATTGCCGCTGCTGGCTACTGACATCAGCAAAAGTCCACACATCATTCCACAAAAAATTATTGACAATTGCCACTTCACCTGCTATAATTTTGCTACGCGTAAGAGGCAAAGCCAAGGTCGTTGGGTCACTGAGCAAGTAAAGCACTACCATATCTACAAATACCCCTGATAGTCCCACCAAGCCAAAACGGAGGAAGCGATCGATGGGGAAACCGACGCGTTGACTGACTTGACTGAATCGTCTAAGCCGACCTGTAGATACCCGTAAGAGGATAAGGTGGTGGATATAATCAACATATTGCTTCCAAGTTACCTTACTTTCACCCTCTTTGCGCTCACTGAACACATAGCCAACTTCCGCAATTTTGCCGACGTTTCCGCGTCCGATAGTTTCCAGCAGAATTTTGTATCCTACGGGATTGAGCGTTTGACCGACTATACAGTCGCGACGGAGCATAAAATAACCACTCATCGGGTCTGACACTCTTGACAGAACCCCTGGTAAGATGATCAATCCTAATAACTGAGCACCTCGTGACAAGAAACGCCTGGCAAAACTCCAACTGCTGACTCCACCACCTTCTACATGACGGCTAGCGACAGCTAAATCTGCTCCCTGCTCCACCGCTTGCAACAGTTGCAACAGCACATGGGGTGGATGTTGCAAATCAGCATCTATCACTCCTAAAACACGTCCTGTGGCTGCTTGCCATCCACGAATCACTGCACTGGATAGTCCCCTTTCATGCTGTCGTCGCATCACCCGGAGTTGCGGATATTCTTCCATTAAAGACTGTGCTATCTTCCAAGTCCCATCTGGACTATCATCGTCTACGACAATCAGCTCGTAGTTTCCTGGTATAAACTCATCTAACAAGTTGTTCAATATAGAGACGATTTTTTGGATATTTGCAGCCTCTTTGTAAGTCGGAATCACCAGAGACAACAGGGGTTCACTATCTGCGTTTATCGTTGCTCTCGGTAATTCTGGAATTTGTAATGCACCAGTGGGTACTGGCAAAAGGGAATTAGGTTCGATGATACTCATTTAGATAATGATTATTTGAGGAACAAATTTTCACTAATTTTGTAAATAATATCAAGCCCGGTAATACAGCCTTGAATAATTTCGTAGTGAGGACTTTAGTCCTCTTTAGTTGATATCGCAAAGGCTTTTGTCCTTACTACCAAAAAATATATGGAGAATTAACCAAACATAATATAACGACCATGTCAAGTTTCGATACAGGTTATTTTCTCATCCTTAATTTGAGCAATTCTATTTTCAAAAAGCATTTCTCAAATCTTAGTATTTTTGATAGTATTCGCCTTGAAAAAAAGTTATACGTAGTTATGCTACCCTATCTTTAAACAGCACGTTTTGCTGCTTCATGTTTGGTTTCCAAATTAAATAAATCAGGAAACCAGTTGCTACGTATATGAAGAAGGGTGTCATTAAAGAGAGACGAACATTGTAATACTGAGGCAATACTACTTTGTATAAGTAATCTAGCCAGTGCAAAAAAAGCCCTCGATAGAGGAACATCCCTATATTTATAAGTAAATTGCTAGACGGAATCGTAGAGACTCCAGCTAAATTGATAAAAATAGATACTATCCCCAATAACTTAATATATTTCAGTTGACAGTACACAATTGGAAGAATCATAAACGGGGTAGCAACCACTAAATGACGTGGACCAAAGCAAACGTCACCTGACCATGCATAGTAAGAAGCATTGAACACAAATACAAAAGCAAAGAAAATAAAACAAAAGAGTATGGCATTGTTTTTATTAAAAGTCTTTTTAATAAAAGAAGCAAAAAACAAAAATGTCAGGGGAAAATATAGAAAAATTCCTCGGTATGGGCTAAGTGTCAAACCCCATATTCTTTCTAAAGAAGGCAAAGAGAACATACTTTTCTGCATCGATTCTTGTTGATTCAACTGTAGGAGAAACAGCGAGTTAGGAGTTTTAAATACTGACCCTGTAATACTTTGGTTATAAAGCATAATTATTACTATAAAAATTGAGTAACCTAATAACAATAAAGATATGTCTATAAGCAATTTTTTCTTTTGCTTATCTTTAATTTTTAAATATATCCAAAATCCAATAAGCAAAGAAATTGGAATAATAGCAATATAATCAACGAATTGAGCCAAACCTAAGAAAACTCCGATTAAGAAACTATTTGCTTGATTAAGAATCAAATAAAAAGCTATAAAAATAAATGACATTGTGTATACATGAGCCCAAATTCCATTAGTAGAATAGAAAAATACTAAGGAACCGAAAATAAAGATAAAAACGAGCCATAATTTTTTTGTCAAGTCATTTGTGAAATGATTTAAAGTTTTAAACATTATGACTGCCACAATTCCAAGAAGAGGAGCCATGACGCAAACATTCGACAATATATTAAATATTGACCAATAAACCTCTCCTACTGGAATGCCAAGAACCCTCATTAACATTTGGTGAATAAAGTAAATAGGAGCCAGGATAATTGGAATACCAGGCGGAATGACAGAATAAGCATTATTATTAAGTATCAAAATATCTATATGAGAACGGTATCCTTTTTGGAGAGCAAATGTACCGAAATTAACAAATGAGTGAATCGCATCAGTATAGCGATTGGTTTGAGGTCCATCAGGCGTTGCATGAAGACCAATCAAAATAAATACAGTGATGAATATTCTATGAGAAATTTGCTTGATCATCTTTAAATAGTTATTAATACAAAGTTTTTCCTACCTTAGGGTAGGAATTGCCAAAAACTGGCGCTAAATTTCCATAAGGAATTAAGAGTAAAACTTTACTCGAATTAGAGTAATAGCAATTTCTACCCAAAAATTTATTTTTCAGTAGGTTAAGTACCGAGTTGCAAATGAATTCTATACAAGGTAATGCACCAACTGGCAAATGAAAATCTATTGCCTTCCTGCTTTTTGAAGTCTAGCTACTCCAAACAAGTTTCTTGCTGCAACCACCAATATGAGCAAAGTATAGCACTCGTATTTGGAAAAAAATTTACTTAATTTACTCTTTACACAATTTCCAAAATATGAAAAATAGATGAAATATTACTATACTTTCTCCAAATAAAAAAAATAGCTTGTCAAATATCATCATAATTTTGTTGAAAACTGATATGATATTGTGTTGATTAAACAGGTTTTTCATAGAAAACTTATTTATAAAATATATTTTTAAAAATCATTTTACATATCTTTTATGCTTTTTTATTTGCAACAAGTATTTGATTCACGTTTGTCCGGAAAACAGTATTTCAAATAACTACAGCAGTTTGCATCTTTATTGAGCTACACCTTTTCAACTCAAGAGCCAGATAAGCGAGCAAATTTTACTTCTGACTCCTTGACAAAGCGTCTCCGGCTCCGATCCTGACTTTTGACACCAATATTGCTGCTATATGTTTGATACCAGCTTTGTAAAGTTATAACAAAATTTACAAATTATTGTTATGATTCGCCAAACTAAGTCTATAGGATTCCTCCGCAGATTATTGAAATACATGTAGGGTGGGCAATGCCTACCATATCTGGGTTATATCTGGGTTTTGGTAAGCATTGCCCACCCGAAAGATACTTAGATTTTTTTAAAATAAAACCGGATTGCTATATTATGTCTATGTATAGTATAAGTATTTCCTATGTAATACAGTCGTACTTTTGACACACCTGGTATAAACAGCCGAAAATAAACGGAGCTAGATACTTTGTTTTTTACCAATGCGAACAACCAGTAGAGAACGGCTCTTCCCAAGACAGCTAACAACTTGGCTTACGGTTCTCATTCTTGTTTTGCTAGGTTTGGGGATATTTTTTCGCTTTGTTAATCTTGAGCAAAAAGTCTACTGGCACGATGAGGCTTATACTGGACTACGGATGTCTGGTTACACTAAAAACGAGTTTGTCCAGCAAGTGTTTAACGGACAAGTCATTGGTGTTGAATCTGTCAGGAAGTATCAGTACCCTAATCCAGAAAAAGGTGTCATTGACACAATCAACTCTTTGGCAGTGGAAGATGCTCAGCACCCTCCACTTTATTACGTACTTGTAAGATTATGGGTGCAAATTTTTGGAAATTCAATCGCAGTCACCCGAACCCTATCAGCAATCATTAGCTTGCTTGCGTTTCCTTGCATTTATTGGCTGTGTCTAGAATTATTTGAATCACCCATAACAGGATGGATGGGTGTAGCACTTTTAGCAGTCTCTCCCTTTCATGTATTGTATGCCCAAGAAGCACGGCAGTTCAGTTTATGGACGGTGACTATCTTACTTGCAAGTGCTACACTGTTACGAGCAATCCGGTTAGGTAGCAAGCGGCTTTGGGTGATGTATGCCATCACAGTAACACTAGGACTGTACACATTCTTGTTTTCTGCATTGGTGACGGTTGCTCACGGTATCTACGTATTTGTTATTCAAGGCTTTCGATTTACTAAACTCGTTAAAGCGTACTTGGTAGCAGCAAGTGCTGGTTTTCTCGCTTTCGTACCTTGGATTTTAGTTCTTATTAATAACTTGTCGCAAGTCGAACAGACAACAAGCAGCGCTCAAAAAAGACAATCAATATCAGCTTTAGTCACAGGGTGGACGAGTAATAACAGTTATTTCTTTGGTGATTTTTGGCGCTATGAACCATTTTTTCCAGATTTAAATATTCCTGGTTTGCGTTGGGGTCGATATCTAGTTCCCTTACTACTCATATTGGTGGTATTTTCTTTTTATTTTATATATCGCCGAACTGCAAACCAAGTTTGGCTATTTATTTTTACCTTATCTGGAGTGCCTGCTTTAGTTGTCATATTAAATGATGTTCTTCTTGGAGGCAAGTTGAGTCTTCGCTCTCGATACATCATCCCCTGTTATGTAGGTATTCAACTAGCTGTTGCTTACTTATTAGCAAGCCAAATTATCTGTAATAAAGTGCTAAAACGCAGATTTTGGAAATTAGTTTTGGTAGCAGTTCTTTCCATTGGAGCTTTATCGTGTGCAGTCAGTTCCCAAGCAGAGACATGGTGGAATAAAGGAAGTCACGCAAATCCCCAAATAGCTCGAATAATCAACAGTTCCATGAAACCACTTTTTATCAGTAGTAATTATTCCCTTAATATTGGAGATATCATGTCTCTGAGTCATTTGCTAAAACCAAACGTGCAAATGCAGTTAGTCACAGAACCCAATATACCCAAAATTGCTGATGGCTTCAGTGATGTCTTTTTATATAATCCCTCTAAAAAATTTAAATCAGACCTGGAAAAGACATTCATTCTTGATAATGTTTACAAAAACGGGAGACTGTGGCGGCTAAAGAATAAAAATTAACCGACGTAAATATTTAAAGTAATAGAGTCTAAAAATATGCTACTCGAAGAAAGAAAAATTCAGAGACGGATATTCTCGATAGTAGCAATCCAAGTGTTAGGGCTACTTATTGTAGGTCTCTTGACTATTTTTAAGATGGTGGGAACTCATGATTTAAATATTTACTACAGATCTTCGCTTTACTTACTAGAAGGTAAATTACCTTATCGAGATTTTAATTTAGAATATCCGCCATTTGCACTCTTACCTTTTGTTCTACCCAGAATGGTAGCATTAGGGCTTGCAAAGAATTATTATATATATGCCTTTTTATTTTTGTTAGAAAACATATTATTCAGCACAATAAATATGCTGTTCCTAGTACGAGTGGTATCAGTGTATGCTTCTCAACGTCAAACAATAAGAGTCTTAGTTTTCTACACATTATTTGCATTAATCATTTCACCAGTTCTACTCTGGAGATATGATTTATTTCCTACAGTATTAACAGTTGTAGCTTTAGTTGCTGTCTTATCTAATCGTCCTACTTTAGCAGGTATTTCTCTTGGATTGGGTGTAGCTGCGAAACTTTATCCTTTGGTGTTGCTTCCCGTCTTTACAGTTTATTTTTTTACCAATAAATCCTACCGTGCCATTCTAAATATATGGTTGGGAACTCTTGGTACAGTTTTTCTGAGTTTTTTACCATTTCTCATCACTACCAAAGACAAGCTGTTTTCCTTTTTGGATTACCATAAAGAACGGGGTTTACAAATTGAATCATTACCTGCTGGAATAATTAGCTTGGTACACAAGTGGGGGTTGATAGAAGTTAAAACGGTTGCTGGCTACGGTTCACGAAATATAGTTTCTCCTTTAGATGATATAGTGCTGGCTGTATTGCCCCTCTTATTAATTATTGTCTACATTTCCATGTTAGTGAGTTGCTGGTACCGTTTTCGAGAAGAACGCTATAAAAATGAATTGATGAAAGTGGATAGCTTAGTAGCTTACACGCTGCTTGCATTGTTAATATTTATTGTTACAAATAAGGTGTTTTCACCTCAATATATAGTATGGCTCATTCCTTTTGCGGCGCTATTAAAACCACGCCACGCTATTTTGATGCTAGCTATTTGTATCACTACCTATATCATGGCGTCATTTGGTAGTTTTCGCCAGCTTGATTATGTTAAAATTTTATGGTTAAATTTGAGAAATTTTTTAATTTTAGGATTTAGTATCTGGATATTTTTAGATTATCTGCCAAGCTCAACAAATTCTGTGCTAAGGCGAAATAATGCCAATTAGCAAGAAGATTGTCAGAATAAGAAATGTGGTTCGCTTTTGATAAACTGTGTCTACTGTAACTGTTGATGCTATTCTTGACCGTGCCTTGAGTGGGTACGATTTGTCTCCCGAAGAGGGAGTGATATTGTTGAAACAAACTGACCAAAATGCACTCGCCGCCATTCGTGCTACAGCTGACAAACTACGTCAACAGCAAGCGGGTGACACTGTTACTTACATCATTAACCGTAATATCAACTTCAGCAACATCTGTGAACAGCACTGTAGTTTCTGCGCCTTCCGGCGAGATGAAGGGGAGGCGGGTGCTTACTGGTTAGACTGGGCGCAGATTTTGGAAAAGGCGACAGATGGGGTGCAACGGGGTGCGACGGAAATCTGTATGCAAGGAGGATTAAACCCACAAGCGGTCTTGAACGGAAAATCGTTGCCTTATTACCTTAAGCTTGTAGAAACTATTAAGCAGGAATTTCCCCAACTGCATCTACACGCTTTTTCTCCCCAAGAAGTGCAATTCATAGCAAGACAAGATGGACTTGAGTATGCCGATGTCATTATAGCTTTGCGAGATGCTGGTGTTGACTCTATGCCAGGAACAGCAGCTGAAGTGTTAGATGATGAAGTGCGGCGTATTCTTTGTCCAGAAAAAATCGACACAGCAACTTGGCTTTCAATTGTGAGTACAGCTCATAGACTAGGTTTGCACACTACTAGCACAATGCTATCAGGGCATATTGAAACGCCAGAACAACAAATAAAGCATTTGGAAAAATTGCGAAGTCTCCAACAAACTGCCATCCATCGGGAGTATCCTGCCCGTATGACTGAGTTTATTTTATTACCCTTTGTTGGCAAAGAAGCACCCAAACCTTTACGTCGCCGTGTAGGACACGAGCAACCCATTTTGACAGACGCACTGCTACTAACCGCTGTAGCACGGATTTTCTTAGGAAATTGGATTCCTAACCATCAACCGAGTTGGGTAAAACTGGGGCTTTTAGGTGCAACAGAAGCTTTATTGGCGGGTTGTAACGATATCGGTGGCACATTAATGGAAGAACATATCACGACAATGGCAGGCGCTCAAGGTGGTACTAATATGTCAGTCGAAACTTTACAAGCTGCTATCACCGACCTAGGACGTCCCTACCAGCAACGTGATACTTTGTATCGAAAAGTGGAACGTTAGGTTATAGGTTACGGGTTATGGGTTCAATTGTGCTGTATCCTATACCCTGTCCCCCTATGAGATGATCCCCATGATACCAATCCAAGATAGGATGGACGTTGATTTAGGTATTGTTTCACTTGATGCTTATGAAGCGCTATTGGTCACGTCTGCTTCCCCTAGTTTTGGTTGTCGTTATTGGTTTGATGGGCTGTAACAGCAGTCCTGGTGCTTTAACAGGGGATTATCGTCAAGATACCTTAGCTATAGTTACGACTTTGAGGACTGCTTTAGAGTTACCACAAGATTCACCCGATAAAGCAGCAGCTCAAGCAGAAGCGCGTAAGAAAATCAATGACTTTGCAGCTCGCTACCAGCGGGATAGTTCTCTTTTTGGTCTAGCTTCCTTCACAACCATGCGAACTGCTCTTAACTCCCTAGCGGGACATTATAGTTCTTATCCAAATCGTCCTGTGCCAAAAAAACTTAAAGACCGTTTAGAGCAGGAGTTCGCACAGGTAGAAGCAGCGTTAAAGCGTGGTGCTTAAATATAACTGCTACCCACAGTCTAGAGTCAAAGTCTTGAGTCCAAAGTTTTGACTGTTGAGCTTTAACTCTAGACTCAGCAATGTTTTTGTGACATCATCAAATCAAAAAAGTCAGACGCACTCCACCTGCGGGATGCGGTTTTCTTGCCCTATTAAATAAAAGCTAATAAAAGCTTATGGATCCCACAAAAATATTTCTGGCAGTATAGCAAACAATGGGCGCATCCCAACGTTGCATAAGAAATTCCTGTAACTGCTCATTTGCCAGTTAAATATTACCTATAAGTGAACCGCAACAGGACGCTCCAGAAAGCCGAGGAGGTAAGCAGAGGATACCAGTAAGGTGAATAACAAACAAAATTCGGCAACAGAAATAGGGGTTTGGGAGTCGATACAATGTAGGCTTCAAAACCCCTATTTCTAAATCATAGAATTCGATACACTTCATCCTACGTAATTAAACTTAGGGTTGATGGTTGTTTTGTCTTTGTACTTGTACGTATGTCCAACTGTCCTTTGAATGTTGCAAAATCAATGTTCTTTTGGCGACGCCTGCTTGCTGCTGCCATTTTTAGCAGTAGTTTGTTGATTCCCTTTTTGAGGAATCAGCCAGCAGCGGCGCAACTCACAGAGTATTGCCATTTATCACCTCCTCAAGCGCAAGAAAAAGAAAACTTACGTTTGTCAGCACTCAAAGGCAATCAAGAGCAAAAAGTTCGTTACCAGCAACTTTTGCAACAACACGCACAAGCTTTGCAGGAATGCCGCAATCGTAATTGGCCTAAGCTGCAAGCAATCTGGTTACGTTTGTATCCGTGTGATGTTCAGCCAGGACTGGTTGACCAAATCATGGATCGGATTGTCAACCGAGGTTATAACGAAGTTTATTTGGAAGTTTTTTATGATGGGCAAGTTCTACTACCGACAGGGGCTAACCCCACAGTTTGGCCTTCTGTGATTCGCACGCCAGGAACAGAAAAGACTGATTTGCTCGCCACAGCAATTCAAAAAGGGCGGGAACGCGGTCTTAAGGTTTACGCTTGGATGTTCACAACAAATTTTGGCTATACTTACGCCCAGCGTTCAGATCGAGAAGGGGCGATCGCCCGTAATGGTAAGGGTCAAACCAGCCTCTACGTCGTAGATAACGGTTCTCAGGTATTTATCGATCCCTACAACTTGCAAGCCAAACGAGATTACTACCAAATGTTACAGGAAGTGCTGCGTCGTCGCCCAGATGGGGTACTCTTCGACTACGTGCGCTATCCACGACAGGCTGGCAGTGATTCCATTGCCACGAAAATCACAGATTTATGGCTGTACAGTGACGCGACCCAACAGGCTTTATTTCGACGGGCGCTCAATTATAAAGGATTGGAATTCATTAGACGCTTTTTAAGTAAGGGATATATTACAGCAGGAGATGTAGGAGAGGTCGATAAACTCTATCCTCAAGAAGCAGAACCTTTGTGGCAGGGTCGCACTCTACCCGCAGAGCAAAAGTCAATCCTTCCCGCAACCCAAAGGCAACCGAAACTACAATTTGAGTTATGGCAGTTAGCAGTCGCCCACGCAATGCAAGGCATCCTCGATTTTGTTGCCCTAGCTGCTTATCCAGCACAGCAACAAGGCATTCCAGTAGGGGCAGTATTTTTTCCTGATGGCAACCAAATGGTCGGTCAAGGGTATGATTCCCGCTTGCAACCTTGGGATAAGTTCCCCAATACCCTACAGTGGCATCCTATGGCTTATGCGAATTGTGCCGGTGCCGACTGTATTGTGGCGCAGGTACAGCGGGTTGTGAACATGGCAAAACCAGGTACCCAGGTGATTCCAGCTTTAGCTGGTAAATGGGGAGAGTCAATAAGCAATCGTCCTCCGCTAGAAGTGCAAATGCAGGCGCTGCGCCAACTTGCACCCCAACTCACAGGAGTCAGTCATTTTGCTTATTCTTGGCAAGACCCACAGCATGATAACCAGCGTAAATTCTGTCGCGTTCAGTAATTGCAGGAGTTAGGAGTTAAGAATCAAAATTTATAACTCTTAACTCTTTTAAGCAAAGCCATTACATCAAAATGTCCATTCGTAGTCTGGGTTATCTAGTGCGGCGCGGACAGAAGCTAAGTTAGCTAGTTCTTTGAATGGGCTGGCTTTAGCTATTTCTGTAATGGAATTCAAAGTAAGGGCTAGTTGTTGGTTATTATCAGATGCGATCGCACTATCAACTACAGCAAATAAAGCGCGAAAATTTTCTGCACGTTCATCAAACGAGCGATCAAGATACGCCATCAACAGTTCTCGTTGGACGTTTATCTTGGCGATTGTTGCTTTCTCCCAAGCATCAATTTCGCGTCGCTTCGTTTTTTCCTGCTCTGCTATCTTCAGATAGTCGGTATATGCTGAAACCATTTGCTGCAGGCATTCAATAGGATTGATAAATTCGTTGAAAGCAACTTTCTTGAAAGACATCCCTAATTGCCTCCCAAAGTACGGTACTTGGCTTGGATGGACGCAGTAGCTGGGTTTAGCTGCCCTTCACTATCCAAAACAGGAGTTTTCATGATTTCTGCAAGTGCTTTCACTAGAAGTGCTACCTGTTGAAACTTTTTGGCATCACGGTTACGCTCAAATGGTCGAGATTCCAAATCGTTGAGAGCTAAAACTGCACGAGTATTCAAATCTTCCACCAAAGTGCTTAACTCAGTAATTCGCCGTTGAACCTGTCTGAGAAAATCTCTAGCAGCTTCAAGTTTGGCAACTTCGGTGTTGACCTTAGCTTCATATTCTCGTGCTTTTGTCAAAGCTTTTTCACCTTCACCAGCAAGCATAAAGCCACCAACTGCTAAGGCGGGTCCAACCGTAATACCTCCCAGAACAAGAGTACCAAGTGCCATTCCACCCCCACCAGCAGCTAGTGAGCCACCACCAAGCCATGCTAAAGTGGCATTCGTAGCTGCGGCTCCACTAAGTCCTGAGATAGCTGCTCCCGTACTCGCAACTCCCACAGACGTGGCAAGACCTGTTGCAGTCTGACCAGCTGCTGCTCCTGCAAAAACTGCCTTAACACCACCTTTAAAAAATTGCTCAGCTTCTGTAGCCGCAGCTTTATACTCTTGTAGCTTTTGAACTGATATTTCCAATCCTTCTAAAAACTGCATATCACTTTGAGAGGCACGCTGACCAATGCGCTCAATGAACGCTACGAACCGACCAATGGTAAGCATTTTGACGTTCATCTGGAGTTGACCATAATCTTCTGCCAGCTTGTTGCTCGCTTCCCAGTCTGCTTGAAGCTTGCTGATAGCATTCTCGTGACGCTTTTGAGCACGCTTGCCAATCTCATTTGCATCATTCATGTTGTTAACGCCTTCAGCACCTTTTAGCGCTCCATAGGCAGCACTCCCTAAAGCAACAGCACCCAAGATAAGTGGAATCATAAAATACTCCTGATTGTGATTAGCGATGAAAGGTAGGCTTCTAGAGATTTGCTCAGCAACACTTGAGTCGCCTTATACATATCTTTCCCTGATCTACAAAGTCATCACCATTCGTTCAGGAGCGAAATCTTAAAACTTATATGAATTTAGTTACAAAGATTCTTAAGTAGTCGTAATTATAAAAGTGCTAATAATTACAACAAATAATTTATCTGTATTTATCTGGGTTCGTCTGCTACAGCCTGCGCTTCCAAATAGCTCATGACCGGATTTTTGCAAGAAATCTCATCAAGAAACGCTGCTATAAAAAAAGGGCAGGTATAAAACCCACCCTTCAAGCAATATCGATTAGAAATCAACTACCTAATTGCCAATCTCCGGCGCACTCAACGAAACCGCAGGCGCTTTTTGCTGTGCCAAAGCGGGTAAGGAATCTCGTAACCTCTCTGTTAGCTGTACAGTTGTCGCATCGTACACCTGAGTCAGCATTTTGGGATACAATCCAATACCAATGATTGGTATCAGCAAGCAGGCGATGATAAAGATTTCGCGGGGTTCGGCGTCTATCAGTTTCTGGTGAGAAACTAATTCTTTGTTCTCTTCACCGTAGAAAATCTCCCGCAGCATTGACAGCAAATAAATCGGAGTTAGAATTACCCCAATTGCCATCAAGAACACCACAATAATTTTGAAGGTGGGGCTATAGGCATCGCTGCTAGAAAAGCCAACGAACACCATCAACTCGGCAACAAAACCGCTCATTCCTGGCAAGGCTAAAGACGCCAAAGAACAAGTTGTCCACATGGCAAACATCTTACCCATTTTCTTACCAACACCGCCCATTTCATCCAGCATGAGGGTGTGAGTACGGTCATAAGTTGCCCCTACTAGGAAGAACAAACTTGCCCCAATCAAACCGTGGGAAACCATTTGCAGCATTGCCCCATTCAAGCCCAAGTCGGTGAACGAAGCAATACCAATTGCCACAAAGCCCATGTGAGAAATTGAGGAATAGGCAATTTTCCGCTTCAGGTTTCGCTGGGCAAAGGATGTGAGGGCGGCGTAGATGATATTCACGACCCCCAAAATCACCAAAACTGGGGCAAAATAAGCATGAGCATCGGGAAGCATCTGGGCATTCATGCGAATGAGCGCGTAACCGCCCATCTTCAGCAGAACACCTGCCAGCAACATATGTACGGGGGCTGTGGCTTCACCGTGGGCATCTGGTAGCCAAGTATGCAACGGGAAGATGGGAAGTTTGACGGCGTAAGCAATCAAGAAGGCAGCGTACAGCCAAAGTTGGAGATTGAGGCTGAAGCCTTTGGCTGCAAGCGTTTGCATATCAAAAGTGACGGTATCACCATGAAACGCCATCGTTAAGCCAGCTAGCAAAATAAACAGCGAACCGCCTGCTGTGTACAAAATAAACTTGGTTGCTGCGTATTGTCGCTTTTTGCCTCCCCAAATCGAAAGCAGAATGTATATCGGTACCAGTTCCAGTTCCCACACCAGGAAAAACAACAGCATATCCTGGACGGCGAAAACAGCAATCTGACCGCCATACATCGCCAGTAGCAAAAAGTAAAATAGCCTCGGCTTGAGGGTGACGGGCCAAGCTGCTAAACTCGCCAGGGTGGTAATGAATCCAGTCAAAATAATCAGGGGCATCGACAAGCCATCTGCCCCTACCGACCAATTCAAACCGATCTGTGGAAGCCAGCTATAACTCTCAAACAGTTGCAAATCTGGATTGGAGAAATCGTATCCAGTATAAAAAGCAGTCACAATCAGTGCAAAATCTATTAGCCCTATGATTAGGGCATACCAGCGCACTGTTTTGCCTTCTTTATCTGGAATGAAGGGAATCAGCAGTGACGCCGCTATCGGAAACAGAATAATCGTCGTCAGCCACGGGAAATTTGCTGTATTCATCGGGATTCGTTAGTCAGCAATAATAATGTTCGGCTATCAACTACTAGCTATTTACTAGCAGTTTTTGCAGGGCTTGGTCTTCAATCTTAGGTTTATTTAATAAAAGTAAAGAAAGATGAAGGAAGGTAAATGCATCCTTCATCCTTCATCTAGATACCACATATCTAGCGAATCGCTCACTGCCCGTGGGGACAGAAATAGAGACGTAGCATGCTACGTCTCTACATTAGGTCACACCAAAAACAATCACTAAGCCCAACACAGCCCCAAAGATAATCAAGGCATAGAATTGAGCGCGACCGTTTTCCAGGTATTTCAGACCTTCCCCGGTGACAAGAGTGAAAAAGCCTGTGAGGTTTACAGCACCATCGACAACGCGGAAGTCAACTTCCATCACTTGTCTAGCTAGACGACGCAAACCGAGGACAAAAACACGATGGTAAATGTCATCAAAGTACCACTTATTCAGGGATAGCTCATAAAGTGGCTGGATTTTTTGAGCGATCGCCACCGGGTTGATTTTACCCCAGACATACATTAAGGAAGCTATGGTAATCCCAATCAAGGAAATGCCAACTGAAGCGCCCGCCATAATGTAGAATTCTGTCGGGTCGAATTCAACGGCTTTTTCCACAACTTCCGCTAAGGTTTCGTTGGGTGAGAAAATAAACTCCTCAAAGTAGTTGGCAAAAGGTGTCCCTACCAAACCAATCAGCATCGAAGGAATTGCCAAAAGCGCTAACGGTAGGGTCATTGTCCAAGGCGACTCGTGAGGATATTCACTGTGACCGTGACCATGACCGTGGTCATCATGATGGTGTTCCTCGGTTGCCTCCAGTTCTCCTTTGGTCATAGCACCAGGACCAAAAGCAGGGGCAGTATCAAAACCTGCGACAATTGCCATCCCTGCTGGAGACTTGAGTTTTTGCCACAATTGGCTTTGATTGCCCCGGAATTTTCCTTCAAAGGTGACGAAATACATCCGGAACATGTAGAAAGCGGTAATTCCAGCAGTTAACCAGCCGACACCCCAGAGAAATGGGTTCGCATTAAATGCCGCGCCGAGAATTTCATCTTTTGACCAGAAACCAGCAAAGGGCGGGATACCAGAAATTGCCACACAACCAATGAAGAAGGTAATTGCCGTCACTGGCATATACTTCCGCAGTCCACCCATCAACCGCATATCCTGCGCCAAGGCGGCGTCGTGACCGACAACTCCTTCCATGCCGTGAATCACAGAACCAGAACCAAGGAACAGCATCGCCTTAAAGTAGGCGTGGGTCATCAGGTGGAAAAGTCCTGCGCTGTATGCGCCGACTCCCATAGCCATCACCATGTAACCGAGTTGGGAAATGGTGGAGTAAGCTAAGCCCTTTTTGATGTCGTTTTGCGTAATCGCAATTGTCGCACCCAAAAATGCTGTAAATGCCCCAGTAAAGGCAATCGTGTTCATTGCTGCGGGGATGTGTTCAAAAACTGGGTACATCCGGGCAACCAGGAAAACACCCGCTGCCACCATCGTTGCCGCGTGGATTAGGGCAGAGATGGGGGTGGGACCTTCCATTGCATCTGGTAGCCAGACGTGCAGGGGGAATTGGGCGGATTTGGCAACTGGACCGAGGAACACTAGAATTGCAAACAGAACGGCAAGGACATTGCTTATAGAACCTGTTTGCACGAGTTGTGTCAGGCGATCGCCCATGACATCAAAATCAAAGCTTCCCGTTGCCCAGAATAGCCCCAGAATGCCCAAAAGCAATCCAAAGTCGCCCACTCGGTTGGTGACAAATGCCTTTTGACAAGCATCTGCTGCTGCCTTGCGATCGTACCAGAAGCCGACCAGCAAGTACGAACACATCCCGACCAGCTCCCAAAAGATATAAACCTGTACTAAGTTGGGGCTAACCACCAGACCCAACATTGAGGAGCCGAACAAGCTGAGATAGGCGTAAAACCGGACATAGCCTGGATCGTGAGCCATGTAGCCATCCGTATAAACCATGACCAAGAAGGCTACCGTTGTCACAATCACCAGCATCAGGGCTGTCAGGTGGTCAATAGTGTAGCCCATGCTCAGGTGAAAATTCCCTGCCGCTGCCCATTCCAAGGTGCGGGTATAAGTGGCGTGTCCTTGAATTTGACTCCACAGCAGTGCCCCCGACAGCGCCATCGCGGCTCCCATTAAGGAGATAATCAATGCCGCGTTTAGCTGTCGCAGGCGGTTTGTCACCTGATTCAACGAGATTAACCCTAGACCGACCAGCATTGCCCCAAGAAGAGGTAATACCGGAATCAGCCAGGCATACTGATAGATTACTTCCATCACTGACGCCTACTTTTAGAATTATTGACTAATTTGTCGGAACTGTTAATAATTGTGACACACACCCTTTAGGATAAAATACCCCACCCGACGGTAGTTGGGTGGGGTTGTTAAGTTTGGTTTTAGATTTAATCATTCAGTCATGAGTCGTTAGCCATTAGCCAAGATTATAGAGTTAGCTGTTTGCAGCAGAGCCATTCAGACTGAAAATCTTTAGTTTTGGTTAAAAGTCATAGATTTTTAAACGAAAAGATTCTGAGCTAATGACTGATAACTAATGACTAATCAGTCTTCATGCAGAACGGCAGCCTAAATCGGCTGTTTTTGGGCTATGGTAAGTTATGGGGCGATCAGTGTAGCAGACTTTAATTTCTTCCAAAGCTAAGAGTAAATCTTCTCTTCCACGAAAACTTTCCAAACGCACCCGTACTATCCCATTTTCAATCAACAGTAAAGTTGGCAGTGACTTAAGCTTGTATTTTGTCGCTAGTTTAAAATTGTCATCGGCGTTCACTCCCACTAATTTAATTTGGTCGCCGCATTGAGCTTGAAATTGCAACAACAAGGGGTGAATGATTCGACACAACCCACACCAAGGTGCTCCAAAATTTACTAAAACAGGAGTTGGAGATTCTAAAACTTCTTGAGAAAAAGTCCGCTCACTAACCGACAACACCATGACGCCTCTGAAATTATATGCTTTTGATATCAAAACTAACTGTCAGCAGGAGAAAGTGCGTTGTCAGAATGAATGCAAACATTTCAGTATTGGTTGCTACGCTGACAAACAAGCCAGTATGACATTCAAGACGGTAACTCTCTCAAACTTTTAGCTCTTTATAGCCGTTACTAAAGAGATATTTTTCACCAATTTGGTACCGACCTTTGCATAAAGCTTACCCACAGGTGCCCATTAACATTTACAGGTATCCTTCTCCTGCTTCTGTCAAGGAAGAAGGCTGTTTTTTGTGAGGCAGTGCGCCCTTGGAGGTTACTCCGAGTGTGCGCTCCTGCCATCCCACAGGCTAGCTTGTGGGAGCTAGACGCTCTTACACTATTGAGTACTTTCTCAAGTATTGGTCGCAGTTGGTTAGCTTGCTTTTCGCCAATTTTAATCAACCAATTTTAATCAACTACAGTTGATTATAGAAAAGGGAATGGCGAATGATCAAGTCTCTCCCTAGTCTGGCGGTTGACTAGCAACTACCAAATGTCAAATCTCAAAACGACTAAGCGCACCCCCACTGACAGCTACTTCCATTCATCCTACATTGATTTGGTAGCAGTTGATAAGATGAAACCAATATTTCATCCTATCAATTCCTGTTTATTATTGTGATTATGTTAAAATCATGATTTTATCTTACTTGTGAATTCTAGCAATAGGGGGTGTGACCACCAAAGTAGCAGCACAAAAACGGCAACCCCTAAATAAGCAGGACGGAAAAATTCCTGCCATACGATACATTGACGACCGTCAAGAACAGCTGCAAAAGGCATGATAGAGGTGCGCTGTTTGACTTGAACAAATGCTTCCCCATAGCGAGCGCTCAAACGGCGATCGCCATGCCAAACGCCAAATAAATGGTGTAACACTAACCCGATTGAAGTGACAAGGGTAAAACTCGTACCCAGCCAAAGGGTATGAGCAACACACCAAATAATCTGTCCTACCATTTGTGGATGGCGGGTGATGCGAATAATTCCTGTTTCGTAGAGATGGACTTCGGGCTTTTGGATAGCAGCAATTTCTAGTAGATTGAAAGTAGCAGGATACAAAAACAAAAACGAAATAGCCGACAGCACCCAGACTAATTGCTGCACTCCCGGTACATTTTGCACATACCAAAGTTGCAAACCATCGTAGCGGTGGTTAAAAAAGTAAATAATTAAGTAAACAGCCACGGGCAGGCTGGTTAGTGCAAAGAAAATGCGGTAAAGCCTAGCTCCAATATGTTTTTCTGCCCAAGGGCGCAGAAAAGCACCTCCACTATGGACAATTGCAAAACCAAATAGTAGTCCCAGCATGACAAAATGACTAAGGGTTAACCAAGCCGGCTGCATCATATACGCAAATGAAGTAATTTAAAGGAAACTTAATTTAGTACAACGAATACCACAAACTATGTAAAAAAATCTCTGGCAGGATATCCTGTTCCCAAGCACTCTGTGCGTTAGATGAACACCAGTTGTTCATCTTGATCAGCACTATAGGATAATATCACCTGATGAAAAAGCTACCGTCTGATGTGAAGCAAGTTCTCAGTGCTAAAGAGAAGTTGATTGCGACTTCAAAAAAGGAAAATTGGTTAGAGGAAGTCCAGCGTGCTAACCAAATTTGTCTCAATGACACTTCGTGGCTGGCATTTGTGAACAGTAAACTGTCCTGGGATATTAGGTTACAAAAGTCCCTAGAACTTATCAAATAAGAATTGGAGGTAAGTCAGTGGGTGAAATTAAACATAAAATGCGCTCTTGGTTCGTAGTTAGCGCTAAAGGGCTCAAGGCAATGATTTTAAGGGCTAAAGCCCTTACTACAAACTTTCGTTTATTTACACCTACCTACTTATCACACAAAACAAGCCGTGCTGCAAAAAAAATGCCGCAGCAAAAAGAGACTCCCTATGTTCAACTCAGATTAATGGCACTTTCCCCAAGAGGTAAACAATTTACTGCTGATATCAATGACCATATCACGAAACAAATTGTAACTTTCAACAACCTGAACCAACTGGAATTGACTTTATATTTGCGTATTTTCCCTTATTATATCAGTCAAGAAATATATAATAACAGGGTGCAGAGGATAGGGAACAGGGGACAGCGCTGTCATCTGTTCCCTGTTCTCTATCACCTGAAGCGGCGAAAAGCAAATGTCTCTCAGTCCAAATGGTCGTATGCTGAATTAGATGGCTTCATCCACTCTGTTGTCATGAATAATTCTTCAGTCATAAGAGTAGATGCTGACTATTGCAATCAGTTGCATCCGTGTTGGGGACATACAAATAAACACAACTGTCCAAACCAAGGATTGACGATTGGCTGTAGTAGAAGTCGTGGATTTGAGTTATATGCAGATTTGGTTGGAGGGCGAAATGTCGCAATGAGAACGTTGTTACTCCGGCAAGACGGTCGTAATACGGGGCTTCTTGTAACAGCCTACCCCCCTAAATCCCTAATTCATGGGAACAACACCATTGTCTCTCCTTTTAGGGCAGACCTTAGCGGGGTGCGTCGGATGCGTGAAACCAAAACCCAAAAGCTTTCAAGCTTTTTAAAACCAAGGTGGAATTTAAACACAATTCCCCTCAAAATTCACTCATGATGGCTGGAAAGTAGAAAAGAAGACTTTAGTCAAGATGATATGCTACTGTCTTTTTCGAGTAAAGCCTCCAAATTTAACAAGCAATAAATCACGATCTGCCAGAAGGCTCATTACGCTGGTTTGTTGAAGACTGCCGCTCCTCTCAAAGTTTGTGGGTTTAGCCTTATGTCTGACCTTCCTTTCACTTTAGATCAGTTACGTATTCTCAAAGCGATCGCTGCAGAAGGCAGCTTCAAGCGCGCCGCTGATAGCCTGTACGTTTCGCAACCTGCCGTTAGCTTGCAAGTGCAAAACCTAGAACGGCAACTAGATGTCCCGTTATTTGACCGAGGAGGACGTCGCGCCCAATTAACCGAAGCCGGACATCTACTTCTGAGCTACGGTGAAAAAATCCTCAGTCTGTGTCAGGAAACCTGTCGCGCGATTGAGGATTTACAAAATCTCCAAGGCGGGACTTTGATTGTTGGCGCTTCTCAAACCACCGGCACCTATCTTTTACCCCGGATGATTGGGATGTTCCGACAAAAATATCCAGATGTGGCGGTGCAATTGCACGTCCACTCTACCCGCAGAACCGCTTGGAGTGTCGCTAACGGACAGGTGGATTTGGCAATAATTGGCGGCGAAATTCCGGGTGATCTGGTGGAATCTTTGGAAATTGTTCCATACGCCGAGGATGAACTGGCACTGATTGTACCTGTAGCTCATCCCTTTGCCAAACTTGAAACGATTCACAGAGAAGACCTATATAAATTACAATTCATAGCTCTCGATTCTCAATCTACTATCCGCAAGGTCATTGACCAAGTGCTATCACGCTGTGACATTGATACGCGACGTTTTAAAATCGAAATGGAACTAAATTCCATAGAAGCGATTAAAAATGCCGTACAATCCGGTTTGGGGGCAGCCTTTGTCTCGACCTCGGCAATTGCTAAAGAGTTACAAATGGGGGTGCTGCACTGTTCTCCGATTGAAGGTGTCATAGTCAAGCGGATGCTGAGGCTGATTTTTAATCCTAATCGCTACAGATCCAAGGCAGCAGAAGCATTTAGTCGGGAAATTCTACCCCAGTTTGCTACACCTGGATGGAGTATGGAAGTGTTAAAAACGTCACACAAAGCCATAACAGTCAGTGCATTCGATGTAGGAACGCATAATTCTCACGATGATTAAGATGTAGTCATTAGTCATTAGTCATTGGTCATTGGCTCTTGACTATTGACCATTGACTATAGACTATGGACTATGAACTCTTGACGAATCATGGAAGTTTATTGCACTCGTCCACACTGCCCTCGCCCGCAAAACAATTTTCTAGATTTAGATGATCATGCGACCTTGAGAACGGTGCAGCAAAAATACTGCACAACTTGTGGTATGCCGCTGATTTTGGTGGGACGCTATCTACCAACAAGGTTACTGGGACGAGGCGGATTTGGAGCAGCGTTTTTGGCACGCGATCGCTATACCCCAGGAATGCGCCAATGCGTGGTTAAGCAATTTCAACCAGCAGGCAATTTAAGCCCTACTCAACTGCAACTGGCACAAGATTTATTTGAGCGAGAAGCAGTTGTTCTAGAGGACATAGGGCACTTACACGAGCAAATCCCTGACTTGTTTGCTTATTTTCCCGTGATCGTTCCTAGCTTGCAACCCGGACAGCAAGACCAGTTTTTTTATTTAGTACAGGAATATATTGACGGACAAGATCTAGAGCAAGAGTTAGCCCAAAAGGGCAAGTATTCAGAACAAGAAGTTTTGGAAATCTTGCGAGAAATTCTCAAGCTACTCAAGTTTGTTCACGAAAAAGGCATTATCCACAGAGACATCAAACCTTCTAACATCATGCGCCATCGTAACGGCAAACTTTACTTGCTAGATTTCGGCGCAGTCAAACAAGTTACAAACGCTCCCATTGGTGCATCTGGTGCTTCCACTGGTATATATTCTATGGGATTTGCTCCGCCCGAACAAATGTCTGGAGGTCAAGTCTTCCCATCTACAGACTTGTACGCTTTGGCTGTCACAACCCTGATGTTACTAACGGGTGAAACACAGATAACTCAGCTGTTCGATGGCTATAGTAACCAGTGGAAGTGGCAAAGTCATATAACTGTCAGTAGGCACCTTGCTGATATTTTAAACAAAATGCTCCTAAGCGCAGCCAATCAACGTTATCAGTCAGCGCAGGAAGTTTTAGAGGCGATCGACGCACCTCAAAAACCTGTACCTTCTACAAAAATTAATCGTCGTCAACCTGCTGTAACTCCACAGCCACAGTCACAGCAAATACAGGCTCCACCGCAACAAAAGCCGTCTCCTTCTGTTAGTCCGCCTGCACAGCAATTTTCTCTTATAAAAGTATTAGCAAGAGCAGCGTTTAGTGGGTTTGAAGGAGCATTGATTGCGATTGGTCTTTTGAGTTTGCTGAAATCGCCAATCATTACCCTGGCTGCTTCTTCTGTCATTTTATTAGGGTTGATTCTTGCCCAATGGAAGCACTGGATTGGAGGATCTGATTTATTCATTTTTCCTGCAATCACATTGCCGATTGTCCTATTCTTTTTACGTGGCAGTCTTACCATCCAAGAAGTCGTTATTTTGTCTATTGCAGCTGCTTTAGTGGCGATCGCAGTTACAGCACTCTTTCGTCTCATTTACAAATTGTTATCCTTGATACTTTAAACAGAGGAACTCACGGTTACTGAGTGGGAATATTCCAATCTCAAATCCCTAATTGCCAAGCGCTGTGCAACTTGAGATTTATTTTTGCCAACATATTTAAATAATCATCGTAAAAAAAATGCTTCACAGCCTACCAAGCACAGCTTAGATAAATTGCTTGCGACTACTTTAACGCTAGGTTAATAAATTTAACTCAAGGTTAAACGCAGTAATGACACAAGCATCCAGTGGTTTGCAAATATATTTAGTACATAATCCGAAATACTGCGACTTAAGTTTGTAGTTTAAATTTGTTGTATTCCTAGTAAACGCAGATGCCAGAAAAGCTTAAAAGTTGAAGCAAGACTTATGGAAATTTGGTAGTATCTCTAGAAGAGAAAAAGATTTTTCCTCCATAAGCAATGCTGGCATAATTTAATTTCGACCATCGAAAGTAACCTAGCTTATCCAGAAACAACGCTTTTGTATAATCAATAATTCGTAACTAATTACAAATTACTTTGTTCAAGCAAGCAAATATATTTCTGGAATAAAACATGAATAATTATAAATTTGAAATGATTTTTACTTTCTAATAGTATTAATACAAAGAATTAAAAAAAGTAACAAATTATGAAAAACTCAAAAATATAAATAGCCAGAATTAATTTATTTTAATAAAAAAATAGCTATGATGTCACAAAAAAACGAAACTGCGGTTTTGGTTCTAACTCTGGTGATTACACTGGGATTAGTAAGTGCTGTTTATTGGTGGCTGAATCGTTCTGGTATTAACATAAGTTCTTTTAGCAACAATCAATCACAACAAGTTGAATCGAATATTGAAAACTTTGCCCAAGTACCAAATATCCCCTCTGGCTTATTTAGCTATGGTGGTAGTACCACTTGGGCACCAATCCGTAAAGAAGTTGATTCAGCTATTCAAACTGTCTTTCCTCAATTTCAACTACGCTACACCAACCCCACTTCAGGCGCACCTGGTTCAAGTAGTGGCATCAAAATGCTGTTAAATAACCAATTAGCTTTTTCTCAGTCGTCGCGCTCAATTAAAAATGAGGAATACCAACAAGCGCAACAACGGGGCTTTACACTCAAAGAAATACCTGTAGCAATTGATGGTATTGCGATCGCAGTGAACCCCAGTCTCAACATCCCTGGTTTAACAGTTGCCCAAGTCAAAGAAATATACACAGGTAAAATTACTAACTGGCAGCAAGTAGGCGGTCCCAATCTACCGATAATACCTTACTCTCGCCGTATAGAAGAAGGTGGCACCGTCGAATTTTTCGAGGATAACATCTTAGGGAGTGAAAAGTTTGGGGAAAATGTGCAATATATTCCTACGACAACCGAAGCCTTAAGAGAAGTAGCGAAAAATACTGGTGGTATGTACTACGCCTCTGCTCCTGAAGTTGTCGGACAATGTAGTGTTAAATCCCTGCCATTGGGAAAAACAGCCGATAAACTGGTTCCACCCTATCAGGAACCATTCGTTCCTCTTTCTGAGTGTTCGCAAAAGCGTAACCAACTCAATGCAGCTGCTTTCCAAAGTGATCAGTACCCCATCACTCGACGGTTATTTGTGATTGTGAAACAAAATGGTCAAACAGATCAGCAAGCAGGAGAAGCTTACGCTAGGTTACTGCTGACAAATCAAGGTCAGGAATTAATTTCTAAAGCTGGATTTGTTAGAATTCGCTGATTGAGAAGAACTCAGCTTGGGCTAAACGCAAAACACAGCTCAAGACAAGGATCTTCAAAGGGAGATTCCGCATGGTGGAAGAATTCTTTTTTTCTCTCGCCTTTAAATTCAAAGAGCCACTGTAGTGGATCGGTTCTGCGGCATAAAGCAAATGGCGCGGGCTTAGTATTATTCCTCGCCACCCAGTCAGACAGAATTCACCTGGGAATTCTGACGTAGATTGCTGAGTTGTTTCTTGGTCAAACAATTTGTGCAAGACATCTTGGGTGGTCAAGCATTGCTTGCCTAACGTGGAAGCAAGTTCCACTACCACCCAAGCGTCGCAAAAAAGTGGCTGGTCGTTCTAGTAGCATCTACTACAGTTTTGCCCCAGACATTATTCCTCAATGTTCAATCCAGCCCTTGCCGTTGGGGCACAAACAAGGGCAATTTGTTGCTCCCTACCAAGAAGCTCTTGTCCTCCCTTATGAATTTCCTGGTAAACGAAACAAATTGAACATTAAGGCTTTCCAATCCGGAAAGTAGCGAATTATGTGCAATCTGTTTGTGGTGGTCAAACAGATTGGTCAAATCAAGCAGCAAGAAAGTGTCAGTGTCGTTAACTTACTGCTAACTCAGCAGGGATAGTGAACTCAATACCCAAGTAGGGTTTGTCAAAATTCGCTCTCCACTGCATCTGGTCTTGCTTTAGCTGACTCTGTTAATGGACTCTGCTGGCAAGCAAATGAGATTGTCGCCTTGAGTGAGGATTAATCCGCGTTGACGCAGTTTGCCCATCAAGCGGGTGACGGTGACACGGGTCGAACCGATCGCACTGCCAATTTGGGCATGGGTGAGGGGGAACGGCAGGCAATAACCGCGAATCACATCTGGATCGGTATCGCTCATTGCCGGTTCTCCATATTCCTCAATCAACAATGTGAGGAATCCTAAGAGTCGGTCAATTGTGCGCCGTTGTCCTAAGGCACTCAGCCACAGCAGCTTGCGCTGGTGCTGATACCTGAAGGCATCCATAACTTCGCGGCGGAAGTGAGGCCAGTTGTCTAAATCGTGCCAGTACATCCACAGCACCGCAGTTTGATCAACGTGGGCGTAAGCCTGGAGTGTGAACGGTGACTGAGCAACAATTTCAAACGGTTGTCCCGCACCAACAAACCCTAAGAAAGCTTCTTCTGGCGTTCTGTTGATACGTCGAGATGTTAGTTGACTGGCAGTTGCACTAACCTGGGCGGTTCCCACCATGCGGATCGCACCCCTTTGCACCAAATACAGCAATCCAGGTCGGGCTGGAATGCGCTCATCTTTGCTAAAGGTGCGGCAGCGGTAGTGTTCCTGAGCCCAATCAAGAATTCGTTGCCAAGTCAGAAAAGGACGTGATGCCTCAGAAAAGGAGGATGGAGATTGCATAGGTAACTAAGAGCGTTCGGCTGAAGACAAATACGTCATAAAAAGGTGCAAGGAGTGCCTTTTTGTTGGCACTTCAGGCATTAAACCTAGCCGTGCCAGTCATCCAAAAGGTAGAAAGTTATGTTCTACTCTTTTGTTATACTTCTTACTGTACAATGATGGTAGTAAAATTTACCCCTTATTAATTAAATTTTGCACAATTCTAATTTTTCTTTTTGTAAATTAAACTTATATCCTAAGACAGATGACATAAAACCAACACCTTCAGACAACAGTGAGTTTACCTGAAAAGTCTCGGCATCAAAATTTACTGGTTAGTAAATACACAGCTATAAAGCAGTTAATATACAGCATTTTAGATACCAGTTTAAGTAATTATACTAAAAACAGACTTATAATATGTAGAACATATAAAAATATTCCTCTATCTCAGGGTAGAGATGAGAATAAAATTATTTATATTTCAGGCATAGCTTTGCAGCTGTCAAAATCTGAGAAATTTCCCGCGATGGAGATTGCCAATGGCATTGTTTCTCATATTTCAGGAAACCATGACCAAGATTTCAAAATTCAAGTCGTTTCCCCTGGCTGGATTCATTTGGAAGTGACTCACCCGCTGTTGGCTGCTTGGCTGCAAAGCCTCGCCCTTAGCACAGGTGGACAAATCAATTCAAAATTCAAAATATGTCCTGCGGACACGCTACGCCGTACCGTGCAACCTCCGCAGGAGGCACAAAATTCAAAATTAAAGCTCTCTCCCTCATCCCCCTCATCTTCCTCATCTTCCTCATCTTCCTCATCCCCCTCACTCCCTCACTCCCTCACTCCCTCATCTTCCTCATCCCCCTCATCTTCCTCATCCCCCTCATCCTCCTTATTCACTGCTCAATACGCTCATGCACGCTGCTGTTCACTAGTGCGGTTGGCGATTGTTGAGGGATTGATCCAACAGGGGGAACCAAATCAAGACGATAGTGAAAGTTCTAAGCAAAGGCTTTTGTCAAGCATTCTTACCCCTAATCCTATTCCTTGGCTGAACTGTGATGAAAAACTCCGCTTCCATCACCCTGCTTCCTATCGCCTCATTAACGAATTAGTACGAGTGGTAGACTCTTTGGCGTTTCCTAATTTGGGTAGATCACTCAACTGGGAAAAAGCTGCGACCCCTTTAAGTCGAGCTTTTGAAACTTTCTGGTGTAAATGCCAGATTTTTGGCGAGGTGAAAACTGCCTCCCCAGAACTCGCTCAAGCCAGAATCGGATTAGTCTTGGCTACACAGTCAGTCTTAAAATTTCTGCTGGAAGAAAAATTAGGTATTATTGCGCCTTATGAAGTATAAACAATAAAGCCTACAAAAAATAAACTTTTTTTAACAACTATTGACTCGTCTAATCCAGCAATGTATATTATCTGGTGTGTGAGGAGCGAACCAGCAAGAGCACCGAGACGAAACACGGCCAGTCGTCGGTGCTCTTTCTGATTTTGTTAGCGCCATGAGGCGTGTATAGATTTGTTAGAGACGCGGCATGGCGCGTCTGTACATTTGTTCATTGTCAGAAAGAACTACCAACCATTCAGGAGAGCAAGAATTTTTCAATAGCTGCTGCGGCTCCGTCTTGCTCAACGTCAGGAGCCACCCACTGGGCGATCGCTTGCACTGCTTCTGGTGCATTACCCATAGCGACACCAATGCCAGCATACTCTAACATTTCCACATCGTTGAAGTTATCGCCAATAGTCATGACGTTGGCTCTTTGGAGTCCCAGTAATTCTTCAGCTAAGTAACGAACTCCAGCACCTTTGTTGACACTCGGGTTAGTCGCTTCAAAAAATGTGGCAACAGATGTGGTGAGATACAGTTCGGCGGGAGTGTATTGGCGGCGCAAATTTCCCAGCAACTGTTGAATAACATTTGTGTCGTCGCACAAAGCCAAAACTTTTGTGGGTTCATCGCTGGTGACTTGGCGTAAGTCTCCCACAGCAATCGGGGTAATGCCAGTACGTTCTCCGTAAAGTGCAGTTTCCCTGGTTATCTCGCGTACGTAGAGTTGGTCATTAATGTAAAAATGAACAGATAAGAGCGATCGCAGTTCTGGTTGTTCAAAATAGTCTAGAAGCTTGTGTGCTAATTCTCGAGAAACCGGCAAATGGCGATGAATTTTTTGGTTGGCAGGGTCTTGAATCCAAGCTCCCTGGTAAGCTAACAACGGTAGATTAGAGCCAATTTCTTGATGAAAGCGCAAAGCTGAGCGATACATACGACCGGTGGCGATCGCCACCTGAACACCCCGGGAACGCGCCGCAGCAATTGCCTGCTTTACGGCTGTGCTGATACTGTTAGATTTTCCGGCGATCGTCCCATCGATATCTACAACCAGTAGTTGAATATCAAGAGTAGATAAACCCTGAATTTCAGGTGATGCCAATTCAGTGGTAGACACTTTATGCATAATTGATGAGTAAATATTAAAGTCCCAGTAAGAGATTAACAGGCTATTAATCTGTTGAAAGTGGTAAGGGCGAACACGGTTGACGAGTTAATGCTACCAAACGTATGAAACCATAGTTATATAGATATACAGCTTAGAGTAGTGGAACTGTGGGTAGTAGCTCGTAGATCTTAGATAGAAAGAAAAATCTTACCTACGAACTATTACTTAGTATCGACTTACAAATTTTTTAAAACTATAAAATAAATAATTTTTATATTTATATTTTTTATATATAGAAAATCCTGGGTGTGATTTAGATCATTGATGTTGCAAGGATTGCGCAATTAACTTAATAACAATGGAGAAATAGCTTTTTTCGGAAAACAGCATTATAAAAAGCTCAAATTTCATAAATTTGAAATAAAGAATCGGAAAATATAAAAATTCAAAAAATTCTGCTTTTAGATATAGTTACTTAATACAATCCCAGGATATAACTTAGTTAATCAGCAAAATCACGCAATTTCAAACAGGTGATTGAGCTTATGGATCAGAGTATTTTACAATTTAAGACTAAAAAATAAAGGGTTTTAGGGTTTTTATGATCAAGAAAAAATTAACAGGACTCTTCGCTGCTGCGGCAGCTATCACAAGTGTATTTTCCGCTGTTGCTCCTGCAAGCGCCGCTACATTTACCTGGGATAATTTACAAACCTATGATGTCAAAGACAAATCAACTGATGATTCAGGCTTCCAATCCCGGATTCCTCAGTTCCAGCAATATGTACAACAAGAAGGAATTTCAATTCCTGAAGACAAATTAAATAGACTAGATCCCTCGAGGCTGAGCCTGAAAAACGACAATAATATTCGCGTTTGGTTCCTAAATGAGGGCGCAGGCTACAAAGACCAGTTGGCTTTTGAAGCGATCAAAGGCTCTGAATACCAAAAAGGATTGGTTTTTGATAACATTTCCTGTAATACCTCTAATAGCGCCAATTCAGCGTGTCAGCTTGGGGAAAATTCTGGTGCTTTGGATATTGGAGATTACGTTGATTTAGGTACGATATCAGGCGGCTCACAACTCAATTTCTTCCTAAAAGCAGATGGATTTAATAATCCCAATGGAAATGTGTATGGGGCAGATCCAACTCAAAATCCAGACAACTTGGATCACATAGTAGCTTATGAAGTAGATGATTACCTGTTGTTGGGTTTTGAAGATTTATATGGACCACAAGGTTCGACAGCAGACGGAAATGGCAATATAGCAGCTGATCGCGACTTTAACGACGTAGTTTTCCTGATTGATTTTGGTAGGGACAATATCGCTACAGTTCCAGAACCAGCAAGTGCGATCGCTCTATTGGGTGTGGGAGCAGTTGGTATACTGAAACTGCGTCGCCGTCGCCAAAACAAAGGTAAAGAAACAGCGTGAACTACCCCATCAAGCGCAGAGCGCTTAGGGTGGAGCTTCCAACTTCACAGAGGAATGCCGCATCTTAGGCTTACGCCCGCGAATTGGTCTTACTTCCTCTCCATTGGCGTAAGCCTCCCCCGTCCCAGAGGAGGACAGCATTCTGAGACCTTCTGCTCTAATATTCATCGCTGCATTATCATCTCTATCATGATGAGTACCGCAACTTGGACAAGTCCAAGTCCTGACATCTAGCGGTAACTTAGAGATTTGATAATGACAATTAGAGCAAAGTTTGGAACTGGGGAACCATCGGTTTATTTCTACCAACTTGCCACCACTGCGTTCTAATTTGTAGGACAAGAAGTTGACAAAGGTTCCCCATCCTGTATCAGAGATTGCTTTCGCTAGTTTATGGTTACGAACCATGCCCTTGACGTTTAGATTTTCAACCACCACAACTTGATTGTTATCAACTATCTTTCTAGACAGTTTGTGTAAGTAGTCTTGACGGACATTGCTAAGTCGTTCGTATACCCTAGCCACAATTCTTGTAGCCTTGAAACGACGATTGCTGCCTTTTACTTTGCGTGCAGCAATGCGTTGTTTCTTGGCTAGTTTCTTCTCATGTTTGCAAGCGTGTTTTGGGTTTGGATATTTAGAAACTTTTTCGCCATCATAGGTAATTGCAAAATCCTTGATACCCAAATCAATACCAATCACCTGCACCCAAGTATTTGATGCTGAGTAATCACCCTCATATTCCATCAACACAGAAGCATAGTACTTACCTGATGGGCATTTACTAACGGTGACAGTCTTGATAGTTCCATCAAGTGGTCGGTGTATCTTAGCTCTTACTTTCCCGAGGGTTCCTGGGAACTTCAAGCAATCATCGATTTGTTTTACTTTCTGTGGGTATTGGATCGATTGACGGTGATGTTTTGATTTGAACCTAGGATATTTTGCTCTACCTTCAAAAAAGTTTTGATATGCACGACTCAGATTGAGGCTTACAGATTGCAAAACCTGTGAATAGCACTCTCCCAACCATTCAGTTTCTTTATCTTTTTTGAGTGCTGGCAACAAAGAGTTTAGCCCAGACTGAGACAAGCCTTTACCAGTTGCTTTATAGGTTTCAATGCATTTATTCAACCCATAGTTCCACCACCAACGCGCACAACCAAAATGCTGTGCAAGTATCTGAACTTGTTGTTCTGTAGGATACAACCTAACTTTTACGGCTTGCCGTCTCATCTGAACTTTTCCCAAATATCGACCTGTTACTATTATATACATATTGCAATAATATTATTCCGCACAAGTCTGGGCGAAACTAAATGTTCTCTGTCCTCATTCGGCAATACTCATATCAGTTGAGAACGATTTCGGTTTAAAGCGCTGTCCATCCCCACCTTATGGGTACATTGAAGGTGGGGACTTCCGCGATACTGTTAATTTTTTCTACAGGATTCTTTCTACAGGTTAGATTTGTCGTGGAAGTCGCTGGCTAAAATAGGTTTATGTCCCAAACAACACCTACAAATCAGTTGGCTTCCGATTCCTTGACGACAACACGCCCCACATTCATCCTAGTGGATGGTCACTCCCTGGCATTTCGTTCGTACTTCGCTTTTGCAAAAGGAAGAGACGGCGGACTACGAACAAAGACGGGGATTCCTACAAGTGTATGTTTTGGTTTTCTCAAATCCCTATTGGAAGTTATGGGAAGCCAACAGCCACAAGCAATGGCGATCGCCTTTGATTTGGGTTTGCCAACTTTCCGCCACGAAGCAGACGATACATATAAAGCAGATCGTCCAGGGACACCAGAAGACTTTGTTCCAGATTTGAAAAATCTGCAAGAGTTGTTGGATGCTTTGAATCTGAAAATTGTCACTGCTCCTGGTTACGAAGCAGACGATGTGTTGGGAACTTTAGCACAAACTGCGACGGCTGCTGGATATCAAGTCAAAATTGTCACAGGCGATCGCGACTTATTTCAACTTGTTGACCCCGAAAAAGAAATCAGCGTTTTATATTTTAGTCCGGAAGCGCTAAAGGGTTCAAGAGCAAGCATTACGGAATTTGGACCAGAACAAGTTAAAGAAAAGCTTGGTGTTGCACCATCCCAAGTTGTTGATTATAAAGCTCTTTGCGGCGATAAGTCAGATAATATTCCTGGTGTCAAAGGAATTGGCGACAAAACAGCGGTGCAGTTGCTGAACACGTATGGTTCCCTTGACAAAATTTATGCTGCGTTGGGTGAAATTAAAGGCGCAACTCAGAAAAAATTAGAAGCTGGAAAAGAAGATGCTGAAAAATCTCGTTACTTAGCGGCGATCGTCGTTGATGTTCCCCTAGAAGTTGATTTAAAAAATTGCATTCTCCAAGGCTTTGACACAAACAACCTCACACCCATTTTAGAAAAGCTAGAATTTAAGTCTTTTTTGGGCAAAATTAACGAACTTCAGCAACAGTTCGGTGGTACTGAGGAAACACCACAAACTCAAACATCAGAACCACTTCCCACTCCCCACTTCCCACCCCCGAGTAATGAGGATAATGATTTGTGGTTTTTCACTGCTGATGATACAGCAGCTCAACAGCAACCTGCTGCTTCTGCTATTAAACCACGCATCATTAATACCCCAGAGCAACTCAGCGACTTGGTGAACCTGCTGCAAAAATTTACAAACCCACAGACACCCGTTGCTTGGGATACTGAAACCAGCGATTTAGAACCACGGGACGCTTCGTTAGTGGGAATTGGTTGCTGCTGGGGAACAGAACCTGATGAAGTCGCTTACATACCCATTGGTCATAAAGTAGGGGAAAATTTAAACAAAGACCTTGCACTAGAAGCACTACGCCCAATTTTAGAAAGTGCTGATTATCCTAAAGCTTTGCAAAATGCTAAATTTGACCGCTTAGTTCTACGGTGTCAAGGAATCAAGCTAGCGGGAGTCGTGTTTGATCCGATGCTAGCAAGTTATGTCCTCAATCCAGATAGTAACCATAATCTGAGCGACTTGGCTCTGCGTTACCTGGGTTTGACAGCGAAAAGTTATGCCGAATTAGTTCCAAAAGGCAAAACGATTGGCGATTTGGACATTCCCACCGTAGCAGATTACTGCGGCATGGATGCTTATAGCACATTCAAACTGGTGCCAAAATTGCGGGAGGAACTGGAGAAAATTGATGTAGAGACGCGACGCCAGTCGCCTGCGGAGGGAGACCCTCCTGCAGCGCTGGCTCGCCATGGCGCGTCTCTACAAAAACTCCTGCTGGAAGTGGAACAGCCGCTAGAACCAGTTTTAGCTCAAATGGAGTATACAGGCGTCCGCATAAATACAGCTTATCTGCAAGAACTGTCGCAGCAGTTAGAAGTAGATTTAGCCAAGTTTGAACAGCAAGTTTACGGCATTGCTGGGGAGAAATTCAACTTGGGTTCCCCCAAACAATTGAGCCAGATATTGTTTGAAAAATTAAAATTAAGCACTAAGTCTTCCCGCAAAATTCAAACCGGTTATTCTACAGATGCTGCGACATTGGAAAAGCTGCAAGAAGTCGATACAACTGGCATTATTGATGCCATTATCGAGTATCGTACTCTTTCTAAATTGAAGTCCACCTATGTAGATTCTTTACCAAAGTTGGTGCGTCCCGATACTCAAAGAGTGCATACCGATTTTAACCAAACGGCGACGTCTACTGGCAGGTTGTCCTCTTCCAATCCAAATTTACAAAATATCCCGATTCGCACTGCTTTTAGCCGCCAAATTCGTAAAGCATTTGTACCAGAACCAGGTTGGCTGTTAATCGCTGCTGATTATTCACAAGTTGAATTGCGGATTTTGGCTCATTTGAGTCAAGAGCCTGTTTTAGTAGAAGCTTATCAACAAAATGAAGACATTCATACTGTAACGGCGCGGTTAATTTTTGAAAAAGAAAATGTAACATCAGACGAGCGACGGTTAGCAAAAACCATCAACTTTGGTGTAATTTATGGAATGGGTTCCGTTAGGTTTTCACGCTCAACTGGTGTGGATAAAGCGGACGCCAGCGAGTTTATCAAGCGCTTTAACAACCGCTATCCCAAAGTTTTTGAATATTTGGAGAAAGTGAAAAAGCAAGCGATCGCCCAAGGTTATGTAGAAACAATATTAGGGCGTCGTCGTTATTTTGAGTTTACTAGTAACAGCATACGCAAGTACAAAGGCAACAAACCAGAAGATGTTGATCTGAAAAAACTTGGTAATTTAGGTGCTTACGATGCTGGGTTATTGCGTGCTGCTGCCAATGCACCGATTCAAGGCTCCAGCGCTGATATTATCAAAATTGCAATGGTGAGGCTGCATGAAGTTTTGCAAAATTACCAAGCGCGTCTTTTGTTACAAGTACACGACGAATTGGTGTTTGAAGTTCCACCAAAAGAATGGGAAGAATTACAACCGCAAATTAAGTCCCTGATGGAAAGTGCGGTATCGTTGAGTGTACCGTTAGTTGTAGATGTGCGTGCAGGTGACAATTGGATGGAGACGAAGTAGGATGACAGGAAATATTTAACATGAAAGAACTCAGAACTCAGTTGTCAGAATTCAGAATGAAGAAATGAATAGAGTCCGAGTAAGCGAGTGTAATTCTGTACAACGCCCTTGGGGAGTAAAAGGGGGAAACACCACACCAAATTGAAAATTTGGTGGTCTACAATCACCTGTAAGGGTCTTACCGTGAACTGATTGATTCTGAGTTCTGAGTTCTGTACCTATCGTTCTTCTTCAAGATTTCCCCTTTCTACTTCTTCTTACTTGAGATAAAAATTGAATACGTGTTTATCTGATTTATATGTCAAATTTCTGTATTCCGAAGTTGAGAGAGGAGGGAAAAAGTAGGATTGGAACCGACTTAAGCTTTCACAAGTTTCTAAGGGAAAAGGTTTTTTCTCAGGAACATCATCCCACCCTACGACAAGGACACCACCTTCACGTAAAGACTCGTAGCATCCCGAAAATGCTTCTTCTACGTCTTTTCTATCATTCAATCCTCAACCAAAAACTCCATTACAGATAATTAAATCTAAATCGTTATCTTTGAAGTAAAGCTTTAAATCACTCATAGAGCCAGTAATATGCTTTTTGGCTCCATAAATTTTTTTCATTGGGTTAATATCAATCGTCCAGTATTCTTTTTTTCAAACCATTTTTCATAGTGCTTTGTGTAAGAACCACATCCTACAAATAGCACTTTAGTAAATTCTTTTCGCTCAAGAAAATAGGGAATAATTTTTTGTTCCAATATGTAGCGATCGTGATTTATGATCGGCATTTCCCGACCTAAAACTGTGTAGGTAACGACTTTTAAGCCTCGCAAAATCATTTTCGGGTTAGTGAGCATATGTAATTTATAACACGTATAAATTTGCCAACACGTGTATTAAACAGGACAGACTTAAAATTTAAGTTAATAAAAGTTTAAATATGAGTAAAAACATAATTGTGCAACTATGTTTTTAGTAGTGGATGTATGTGCTGGTAAAAATAATTCTTAAACTTCTTATACCAATTCTCTCTAAACTTGCACTTAATAAATATTCCTCTTTTCCTTGGCGTTCTTGGCGTTCTTGGCGGTTCCTTTTTTAATATTAAGTGCATCTTCATGGGGAATTGGTATTACACTTATTCATGAATCAATAGAGAAAAACGTACCAACGCAGTATTTCTCCTGATTTGTGAGTTTTGTGTTCTGTGTTCTCTCCCCTCACAAAAAATCTTTTTTTCAAGAAGCCTATTCATCAAGACCGCACGAATTATTTCAGCGCCTTTGGTGAAACCGTACCCTCAAAACTCTTCATCGACAAAAAATTCGGTGTCGTCTGATTCAGAATTCCTTTCGTTGGAACCAGCAAGACCCCAAAGGGGTTGCAGCAGCGCCACGCCAATTATCCCTACGCCAGCACTGAAAGCTAGCACTAAACCTACTGGGATTTGAATCGACTGGAACGTAAGAAATCTTAAAGATACTGGTTCAGCGTTTTGAACTGCGAGAATGGCTGTTCCCACCACCCATAAAGCCACAACTATCGATATCAGTAAATTAGCAAGAGTTTTCATAAACGAGTTATTCTCCCTTGGGTTCTGGTATTCCTTCAAAAATAACACCACCTTAGGTGTGGAAAGTTTCTAACCTCAAGCCTTCCTGTTGCAAAACTTCATACAAGGAGACACTAGAGGTAGAATATACCTAATCCTTTCTATATGTAGCAAGGTATAGATAAATTCACGTTTTCTGGTTTCGGGTCAAACAAAGGTAGAAATTCAGCAACCAGAACTGCTTAATCAAAAAAGCGCATCTGATGCACCTTCATTAATTTGTCACAATAGTATCAGTCATTTATCGACTGGCTGAACCAGCATAGTCGGGGATATATTTAATCCCACAATATGGTGCTGGATTATGGTTTGGGGTGAACATCAGCGCAGCAGCCTTCTTTAGGTGATGGGCGTTGTCAACAATAACTGGTGTGGGGTATCTCGGTTAGTGATTTTTACCGTCCAACTCAAGTCAGGTAGGACTTGGGCTACTGTGCGGGCAAACTGCAACGAGAAAGCGAGTATCGTAGACAACAAGAACTGCTTGCTGTTTTGTGTAAACTGTTTCAAGGTAATTTACAATCGCTCGTGTCACTTTTCGCTCCTTGGGGAAAGTGAACTCATCAGCAATCATGCCTAGCCATTGATCGGTACTGAATTTCATTTTACCGGAATCGCTACTGACGCCGATTTTTGCCAATTTCTCTGCTCTATCGTGAACACTGCTTTTCAAGTAGCTTTGCGCAAACTGAGTATAGAGATAATTCTCCCCATCGTACTTTTTCTCACCGATTCTGAGCAATGTCAACCCCTCAGCAGCCCTTCGCCAGTTATCACCTTTGGTCTTTAGTTGCCCCAACCGCATGGCAACAACGCTGCCATTGCCAGATGAGAAGAGGTTTCATTAAAGCACGACAACACGAACCACAAGTCAAAGCGCTTTTGGCAAAAGCTACAGCATCACAGCGCATTGGTTTACTCGCACAAAAAGGCGTTTATGAATTTCATCACCACATCCATCTATTGAACCAATCCGATGGTGTAGAAAAAGTTGCACAGCTTTTGAAATTAAGCAACTCAACTGATGAAGTTAAGCAGCGCGTCCTGCAAATTTTGAAAAAATATCACGATGATCCGTTACTTTTAGGCAAACGCATCATCCTGTTAACTCGCGGTGATGAAGGTTTTCCCAAACCGATTTTGATTTCACACCGACATTATTGCTTTCGCTTGTATGCCGTTATGGACTGTGTATTGATTGAGTCCGATAGCACTTTGCATATTATAGATTTTAAAACTGGTAAATCTGATTTTGACCGACGACAGGCATTAGTTTATTTGCTTGCCGCGCGTTATCTTTATCCTACACATCAAGCGATCGCCTCATTTTATAATTTAGAAGTTTGTAAAAAATCCGAGATAATTCGCGTTACTCAGAGTGAATTAGACTCAATAGAATTTGAATTGGCTGAAATTGCCAGAAAGCATCAGGAAGATTTGCACAAATATCAAGAAAATAACAGTAAGTTTAACAAAATCTTTCCCGCAAATCCTGGTTATCACTGCCGCTTTTGCCCATTTAACTCAATCTGTGAATTTTCTACTTTAAAAGCTTTATCACCGCAGCAAAATGAGAAAAAGAAATTATAAGATTATATAAAAAATGTAAACAAAAACAATATTTTTACCAAGAAAGAACTCAGGATTCAGAATCATTCGTCAGAATATTAAACGCGTCAACTTGATCGCGAACTAAGAGTTCTGGTCAGCCGTATTGGTAAGACAGCCCCCGTCAACAACATGCGGAGACCAACTAGTTTTTTTTCGGCACTTATTTCCCCCGGATTCTCCTTGTGGGGATATTCTGATTACTGTGTTCTGCGTTCTGCGTTCTTCTTAAAAAATCTTGACCTTTGTTCGTAAGCAAAAACCAGCGTTCATTAGCAACAACTCAAGCACCTCGCTGGTGTATCGGGATCTCTCCCACAATCCAGCCTTCGACTACGACATCCAAGTCGAGGAGAGCCGCAACGGAGAGACGCGCCGGATATTGAGCAGCCAAATACCGCAGCAGGTGGCACTGTTCACGGGGTGTGAACTACCTACACCGACCTTACGGTACGGTGTAGGCTTCTGACTTCATTGACCGTCGCCCCTTGCCCTTACGGGTAGGTGGTCTTACACAGCCTCCATCAGCAAGAACGGGGTTCCCTCCGCCCATAGATAATATCCGAATACCTTCATTCCTGATGTTCAATGCTGCATTACCATCACGGTCGTGATGAGTATTACACTTGGGACAATCCCATTCACGAATATCGAGCGTTAACTCATCAAGAACGTGACCGCAACATGAACACGTTTTAGAACTGGGAAAGAATCTTCCAATTTCCACAAGTTGTCCTTCTTTACGCTTCAACTTGTAGTCCAGAAAGTTAACAAACATTCCCCAGCCTACATCGGATATCGACTTTGATAGCTTTCGGTTCCGTACCAATCCCTTCACGTTGAGATTTTCTACAATGATGACTTGGCTTTCGTCTACCAGTTTCCTACTTAGTTTGTGTAGAAAGTCCTGGCGGGAATTTTGAACCGTAGCGTGAACCTTGGCTACTAGTTTTCTGTATTTGTTTCTTGAATTACTTCCTTTTACCTTACGGGCAAATTTCTTTTGTTTTCTGGCTAGATTTTTCTCATGACGCTTAAGATGTTTCGGGTTTGAATGTTTGATAATTTGTTCACCATCATGAACAATGGCAAAGTCTTTGATTCCAAGGTCAATACCAAGCGTCTTGTTGCCAGATAGTTCTCCAGCCTCACCGTCAACCTCAAGCAGGATTGAAGCAAAGTATTTGTCTGTAGGAGTTTTACTGATGGTAACAGTCTTAAGTTTTCCTTCAATCGGTCTATGAAAGACTGCTTTAACAACACCAATTTTAGGGATTTCCAAACAGTCTCCCACAACTTTAACGTTTTGAGGATATTGGATTGATTGCTTATGGTGCTTTGACTTGAACCTTGGAAACTTAGCTCTACCCTCAAAAAAGTTTGTGTAAGCCTTGTTCAAATTGATTGCTACACACTGCAAAACAGCAGAATAACAATCCTCTTTCAACCAAGGATGTTGTACTTTTAATTGAGGCAAGTAAGCTTTGTAAACACTTAATTTTAACGACTTCCCTGTTTCTTCATAGTGTTGAATGCATTGATGCAAGGCATAATTCCAATACCATCTAGCACAGCCAAAAGACTTGGCTAGCGCTTCTTGCTGTTCGGTTGTTGGGTATAGCCTGACTTTAACTGCCTTCAACACTTTTAATTACCTCCTCATTATAGCTATGATAGCATAAATGAGGAAATAATGAGGAAACAAATGAAAGATAAATACATTAGAGTTAGAACATCTGAAAGAAGATTAAATAAACTTCGCTTATATGCAGCTTTAACAGAAAAGACAATGACTCAAGTAATTGATGAGATGATTGACTCGTTAAAAATCCCATCTTATTGACAAAAACGAGGGTACCCCACTCCCGCGCTAACTACCAAGTAAGCATAGGTCGGAGGTACGCCTCGTTTTTGTCCGGCTATTCATCCCACACCTCACTTCGTGTAGGATGTGGGATGAATAGCCGTTTAAGCTAAATAATAAAGTAGGGGTGCAAGGCACTGCGCCTGTACAGGTGTAAGGGTGTAGAAAAATGTTTTCTACACCCCGTCTTTACAATGGTGGTAATTCTTCCAGAATCGTAAACCGGATGTGATTAATCGCTAACTCCCCAATTGAGACATCTTCTTTGGTGAGCCGTAAACCCTTACTTGTTAAAGTTTCAAAGGTAATTCCTTTGCCAATTTCAATGTGATACCAGGATAAACCCATAAAAAACCGTGTAGGATAAGGTCCATCGTTGCCTATATCATCAGGATTTGATTCCATAGGCAACCAGCCAAAACCAGGTAGGTAGAACTCCAACCAAACATGATTAAAGTCCGGTTGCAGGGGAACGTGCTGGTATTCGGCATAGGGGGGACATTTGTAGCGACCTACCGTACGACAGGGAATGCCATTTAAACGGCATAAGGCAAGTAAAACGCCTACATACTCGCCACAGGAACCCACACCTCGCTCTAAAACAATATCTGGGGTGTCAATGTGAGGTTTTATGCCATAGGACAACTCGTCGTAGACATAATTACGGATGCTGTACATTTTCCGCAGCAAATTGGTTTCAGTACCAACTGCTTCACGCGCGCCGCGACGGACAATGTTCGTATCCATTGCTAAATCGTCATCATCTACTAAGTAGCGATCTTGAAATTCTGGTAATAGTTCCTCCAGATCTTCCACATCTGCTGGGGTGAGGCGATATTTAATTCCCCGGACTTCCAAAACTGCTTTCCAACCAAAAATATGCCGTTCGCCTGGGGTGAGGGCATCAAATTTAAAGACTGCCACACGTTGCCCTTCTATCACTTCTTCTATGAAAGGTAAACCAATGGGTTCAACGTGTTTCACCTTTTGGCGGTCAGTTTCCGATGGTAGGGCGATACGCCATTCTACCTCTGGTAAATACACCTCTTCTAATGGGGAAATTTCCTCTAAATAGGACATTTCTATCAGATAGCCATTAGAGAGGGCGTAGCGTTTATCTGGGTCGTAATGGTAATGTAACGGATGAATAAAGGTGCGATCGCGGTAAGATAACTGATGACTCGGGTCAGCATTTGGGTTATCCCGGACATACGGCTCTTCAGAAGCGTAGGCGATGTAAAGATTTTTCTCGCCCGTCTGGCTATTTTTATGTATTGCTATCCCCGAGGGAGAATCAAACGGCGTCAACACGCTGAATTGAACTTCCCCAGTTGCCCTGTCAATGCTGTAGACAGTTTGCTCGGTGCGATCGCAAACCCAAAGCGTATCCTCGTCCACTACCAAACTTTCCACCCCGACCCCAGGGGCATAAAATTTAGTAATTTGTTTTCGCGTAGCGCGGTCAAAAATCAGAATGTCCCCCTGCTTTTCGCAACTGACGTAGACAGTTGATTCCCAAACAGCAATCCCATCAGCCGGATAAGGCAAGGTGACAAAATGTTCCAAACCCAACGAACTCAGCTTGGACAAATAAACACTATTACCCCGAGTCACCCAAAGAGTATCCTCCCAAACCGCAAGACCCGTCACATCCATAAATTCTCGGACTTGATGCGGATTGAGAATTTTCGTGTTGTCAGACTCAGGGTCAATTTCCAGCAAATGCCCTTTGGTAGTATCAATAGCAATCAGTGTATCCTTGATGAATGCGATGCCACAGAGGGCGGCAGCACCAAGGGGTCGAATTGTCCTTTTGCCAAACATTTGGCTAGTGGATAGAAAATTGGGGAGTGCAAGATTCATATTAAACTGGTTTTGTCAACGGTATAGCACGCCTAGAATCAATGGTGGAATGTCTTGTGTGACAAAGTTCCCTACTTCTATTACTCATAATTATCAATATTTTCTGTGATGAAATTCCTCTGAAGTCGTAAGGACAGCCATGTTAGCCGAAGGAGAAAATTGGGAACCGTTAAGAATAACACCTGTACTGTACAGCTTAGAACTCAACCTAATGTAACTTTGTATTGATGGTATTCCAACCATTGCTAAATTATGATGGAATTTTGTAACCATTCCCTGTGACTTACACGATGTCTGCTCATTCTCTGCCTGAAAAAGCCGCCGCCGTTTGGCATAGTTTGGAAGTTGATAAATCACTGGAACTGCTCAAGACAAACGCAGAGACTGGCTTAACGCCCCAAGAAGTACAACAGCGGTTGCAAAAATATGGCCCCAACGAACTAGAAGAAACTGCTGGACGCAGCGCTTGGGAAATTTTGGTCGATCAGTTCAAGAACATTATGTTGTTGATGCTGATTGCCGTAGCCATAATTTCTGGGGTTTTAGACCTGTTAGCTTGGCAACAAGGCTCGTTGAAACCTGGTGAGTTGCCATTCAAAGATACAATCGCCATTTTAGCGATTGTTGTCCTCAACGGCATACTCGGTTATGTCCAAGAAAGCCGTGCCGAAAAAGCCTTGGCAGCCCTGAAAAAACTCTCCTCTCCCAACGTGCGACTTATTCGCGACGGCAAACCAGTGGAGGTGGTAGCCAAGGATCTGGTGCCAGGAGATGTGATGCTGGTGGAAGCTGGGGTGCAGTTCGCCGCAGACGGACGCCTAATAGAAGAGTCTAACCTGCAAGTGCGAGAATCAGCACTGACTGGTGAAGCCGAAGCGGTTAACAAACGGGCAAAACTTATCTTGCCTGAAGAAACATCATTAGGCGATCGCATCAATTTGGTATTTCAAGGCACTGAAGTCGTCCAAGGACGAGCCAAGATTCTGGTCACCAACACTGGTATGCAGACAGAACTTGGCAAAATTGCCTCGATGTTGCAAGCAGTAGAAAGTGAACCCACCCCCTTGCAACAACGGATGACCCAACTCGGTAACGTCCTAGTAACGGGTTCTTTGATTCTGGTAGCGATCGTCGTTGTGGGCGGTCTTTTGCGTGGCGGTAACTTACAAGAACTGTTGGAAGTTTCCTTAAGTATGGCGGTTGCTGTCGTGCCAGAAGGCTTGCCCGCAGTTATTACCGTTACCCTGGCATTGGGAACCCAGCGGATGGTGCGTCAGAATGCCTTGATTCGCAAACTGCCAGCTGTGGAAACCCTCGGTTCTGTAACCACCATTTGTTCCGATAAAACCGGCACCTTAACTCAGAACAAGATGGTGGTGCAGTCAGTTTACACGAACAACAGCGCTTTTCGTGTGACTGGAGAAGGTTACGCCCCTAAAGGGGATTTTCAGTTGGATAGTCAAACAATTTCCATAGACCAGTATCCAGAAATCCAAACTTTATTAGTTGCCTGTGCTTTGTGTAATGACTCGTTTTTACAACAGCAACAGGGGCAATGGACGATTTTGGGCGACCCGACAGAAGGCGCACTGGTGACGCTAGCGGCGAAAGGAGGAATAGAAAAAGACCAGTGGGACAGCAAGCTGCCCCGCGTCAGCGAGTTCCCCTTCTCCTCGGAACGCAAGCGGATGAGCGTAATTTGTAAGGTTGAGCAAGTCCAGACAGGTGTATCGCCGTTGACATCGGTAGACCCTGTGATTAGCAACTTACTGCAATCTGAAAGTTACTTAATGTTCACCAAAGGATCGCCAGAGCTAACTTTGGAACGTTGTACTCACAATTACGTAGGCACGAACTCAGTGCCGTTGAAGGATGAGCAACGCCGTCAAATTTTAGCAGAAAATGAAAGAATGGCGAGTAAAGGTTTGCGGGTACTGGGTTTTGCCTACAAACCCCTCAGCGAAATCCCAAGGGAAGGGTCAGATGAGGCATCCGAGCAAGGATTGGTATGGCTGGGATTGGTAGGAATGCTCGATGCACCCCGCCCAGAGGTGAGGGCAGCAGTGCAAGAATGTCGGGACGCGGGAATTCGACCAGTCATGATCACTGGTGACCACCAACTAACAGCACGAGCGATCGCCGCCGATCTAGGTATTGCTAAAGAAGATGACCGTGTTCTTATAGGTCAAGAATTGCAGCGGATGAGCGATCAAGATCTAGAGCAACAAGTTGACTTGGTGAGCATCTACGCTAGGGTTGCCCCGGAACACAAACTGCGAATTGTTCAAGCACTGCAACGCCGAGGCAGATTTGTCGCTATGACAGGTGACGGCGTCAACGATGCCCCCGCCCTCAAACAAGCTGACATCGGCATCGCAATGGGTATCACAGGCACCGATGTGAGCAAGGAAGCCAGTGACATGGTGCTACTTGATGACAACTTTGCTACTATTGTCTCTGCCACCAAGGAAGGTAGAGTTGTTTTCACCAACATCCGCCGCTTTATCAAATACATTCTTGGTAGTAATATTGGCGAAGTTATCACGATTGCCGCTGCACCAATTATCGGGTTGGGAGGCGTTCCCCTTAGCCCGTTGCAAATTCTTTGGATGAACTTGGTGACAGACGGTTTACCAGCGCTGGCATTGGCTGTAGAACCTCCTGAACCCGACGTGATGAAACGTCCGCCCTTTAGTCCCCGCGAAAGTATTTTTGCTAGGGGATTGGGTTCTTATATGATTCGCATTGGCATTGTCTTTGCGATTATCTCAATTGCTTTGATGTGGTGGGCTTATAACTATACCAATGCACCTGGGTATCAGGGCGATCGCGAAGCTTGGAAGACAATGGTATTTACCACCCTATGTCTCGCCCAAATGGGTCATGCTATAGCCATTCGCTCAAATACCCGATTGACCATTGAAATGAATCCCTTCTCAAATCCCTATGTACTGGGAGCTGTTGTTATTACGACAATTTTGCAGCTGATGCTCGTTTACGTGCCACCTTTGCGTGATTTCTTTGGTACTCACTGGCTGAGTCCAACAGAGTTGGGTATTTGCTTTGGCTTTAGTGCTTTGATGTTTGTGTGGATTGAAATGGAGAAGTTATTCTTACGGTTGATGGGTAAAAAACCTGTATAAAGCGGGAATTTTCACTTGTATTAAAGACATTTCTTGTGGAGTGGGCATCTTGCCCGCCCTTATTACAAGAAAATTAAGGGTAGCAGCTTACTCATCCCCTTATGTACCTGAAAACCCTTCACCTCCGACAATTTCGCAACTACAAAGAGCAGCAAGTTGAGTTTACTGCTCCTAAAACAATATTGGTGGGCAATAATGCCCAAGGAAAGTCCAATTTGTTGGAGGCGGTGGAATTGCTAGCGACATTGCGATCGCACAGAATGGCACGCGATCGCGATTTAGTCCGGGAAGGGGAAGCGACATCTCAAATTCATGCCACTCTAGAACGGCAAACTGGCATCAGCGATCTCACTTTAACTCTCCGTCGAAATGGTCGCCGCACCGTTGCTTTAAATAGTGAAACTTTGCGGCGTCAGATGGACTTTCTCGGTGTCCTCAATGCCGTGCAGTTTTCTAGCTTGGATTTGGATTTGGTGCGCGGTGGTCCTGAAGGTCGCCGTAACTGGTTAGATACTCTGTTAATCCAACTCGAACCCGTATATGCTCACATATTACAGCAATATCACCAGGTTTTACGACAGCGCAATGCTTTTTTGAAACACAATGTAGAGACGCGCCACCTCTCGTCTCTACAATCTGAACTGGCTGTGTGGGATGCACAATTGGCTACCACAGGTACACGAGTGATTAGACGACGCGATCGCGCTATACAACGACTAGCCCCTATTGCCAGTGCTTGGCACGCTAGTATCAGTGGCAGTACAGAAATTCTAGAACTCAAGTACTCCCCCAATATCTCTTTAGAGCATTACCATCCAGAACAAGTACAGCAAGCTTTTTTAGACAAAATACAGCTGCGTGCTGTTGCCGAGTTACACCAAGGAACGACGCTTGTCGGTCCCCATCGCGACGAAATAGAATTGACGATTAATCAAACACCTGCTCGTCAATACGGTTCTCAAGGTCAACAGCGAACTTTAGTACTAGCGTTAAAATTAGCAGAATTGCAACTCATAGAAGAAGTTGTTGGAGAACCACCCCTGCTACTGCTTGATGATGTCTTAGCTGAACTAGACCCATCCCGACAAAATCAGTTGCTTGATACGATTCAAGACCGCTTTCAAACCTTAATTACTACCACACATTTGGGTTCTTTTGATTCTCAATGGCTGAATTCCTCTCAAATTCTTTTTGTTAAAGCTGGAGAAATCTCGCTCATGAGTTATTAGCTTTCAAATCTTTTAAAAACATTGAGAACAAAGAAACACAACAACGCACCTATTAATCCTAGCTGCCACCAACCACATCCAGCAGCAATTCCCAAAGCAGCACAAACCCAAATGGCTGCTGCTGAGGTAAGTCCGTGAATTTTAATTCGCGCTGATTCTTGGGAAGATTCACGTAGAATTTCCCCTGCACCAAGAAATCCCACACCAGCTGCAATACCCTGAATCACTCGTGAGAGAGCATCCGCATTCGGTTGATCTGTACCTGTTGCTAGGGATATGAGAGTGAACAAAGCTGCACCAAAACTCACGAGCATATGAGTTCTCAAACCAGCGGGTTTGTGTCTAATTTCGCGTTCTATGCCAATAATTGCGCCAACGAGCAAAGCAAGGCACAATCTAAAAGTAATGTTCAACCAATCATTCGGCGCAATGTAGTAAATGCTAGGCAATGCTTGATCCTTGTCAATTCCTGATGAGATATAATATACAATCACTGGTGTTCCTAATGGTAATATCCTGATAGACATATTTTGCATTGAAGACTCGTTTATTACCATCGTTGTATTTTCTCTGAACTCTAATCCCCATAATCACTTTACTTTTCACTTTTATCTGGAAAATCTCGCTTTCTTTCGTCTCTCCTGCTTTTGAGAGGCTTTTACCTTAGCCCCTTCCCTACTCAGGTTGGGAACTGGGCGGTTAGGTTCCTTTGTTGCTTTTTCCACATCACCTGAAAAGTCAGCCATAACCACAAGTTAAATCAGCATAATTAAACATAAATGGTGGAAAAATGGTGGAAGCTCGTTGTAGTAGTTTTCTAGTAGATGACAACGGACTACCTGCCATTTGTGAAGCCGTAGTTACATTACGGACACAGTCATTCCGTGTTCGTCGCAATTAGACAATAGACAACAAATTAATTGAGTGGACAAACTCTACTGGCTTGATCAAATTAAACTGCAAGACCGCGCCAAAGTTGGTGACAAAGCATATTATTTAAGCAAAATCATGCAGCGTGGTTATCCGGTGGTGCCTGGTTTTGTGGTTTCAGCGGAAGTTTTGCGAGAATTTTTAGAAACTCTCAACAGTTCGGAGGCGTTAGTCGCTGACTTGCCACATTCTTCCTTACACCTAGATGTCAATAATTGGCGTCAACTTCAGCAGGTTGCTGGGCGCTTACGTCAAGAAATTAGTACTGCTGTTTTGCCACCGCACCTGTTAAATACAATCGTGAATGCAGCTAAAGAATTGGAATCTGCATACCTGATTTTTCGACCAAGTATTGTCGTCCCAACTAAAAGACATGGGATAGGGAATACATCTGGATTGCTGGAATCCCAAGTGTGTCGATGTGATGAACAAGCGATCGCCCTAGCATTGAAGCGCACTTGGAGCCAGATGTTTCGTGCCAAGAGTTTATTGTACTGGCAATGGGCAGGCATTAACTTGCAACAAATTCATTTGGGCGTTTTGGTACAACCCTTAAAGAATGCGATCGCCAGTGGCTCACTGTATGCCAACTCTTCTGAATGGGAAATCCTAGCTACATCCGGATTAGGACTAGCAATAAATCAAGGTGATGTCTTACCAGATGTTTACTACATCCATCCGGTAACTGGTGCCGTCAGAGAGCAGCAACTAGGCAATAAAATGCTAGCTTACTTTCTTAATGATACAGCAGCTGTAGCTACTTTACAAACCGTGCCAGCTTCGCCGCTTACCTCAGATGAGTCAAGTCTTGTTACTTACCTATTAGACGAAGACCAGCAAAAACAGTACGCTTTACCAGAAGAATATCTGCAATCACTCATTCAACTGGCAAATCGGCTTGTTAAAGAAATAGGTAGACATTTTACCTTTGAGTGGACTCTCTGTTGTGACCCGACAAAGACGTTATACCTGACCCAAGTTAGCACCCCTCAAGCTACCATTTCTAATTTCCACTTGCTTAAGGGATTGGCAGCAGCACCGGGACGTGTGACGGCAACTGCTCATGTGATTATTAATTCACAGCAAAAACCAGAACAACCACCCAAGCAAGTGATTTTAGTAGCACCGACGATAGCACCTGATTGGTTACCAATACTACAAAATGCATATGGTATTATTACTGAGCAAGGAGGATTAACTAGCCACGGTGCTATTCTTGCTAGAGAATTAGGAATACCAGCAGTTGTACGAGTAGAGCATGCTACAAAAATTATTCAGACTGGCGAAAGATTACTGATTGATGGCGACAAGGGAGAAGTTTATCGTCTCACAAGAGAAGTTGGGGAATCTGGGGAGATAGGAAAAGAGGACAAGGGGACAAATCAATTCAAAATTCAAAATTCAAAATTCAAAATTTGGAATTTCTCCTCATCTCCCTCATCTCCCTCATCTCCCTCATCTCCCTCATCTCCCTCATCTCCCTCATCTCCCTCATCTCCCTCATCGCCCTCATCCCCGATAAGGGCGATGATTGGAACTCAGCTGCTAGTTAACTTGAGCCAGCCCAGTTTGATAGAGCAAGTGCAAAGCTTACCTGTAGATGGTGTGGGATTATTACGAAGTGAGCTGATGGCTCTGAATATACTGGAAGGGCAAGACCCTTATACTTGGGTGCGGGAAGGACACCAGACACAATTGCTTGAGCGTTTGCGTGAGCAAATTATGCAGTTTGCTCGCGCCTTTGCACCAAGACCTGTTTTTTATCGGTCTTTGGATTGGCGTTCTCATGAACTGTCATCTTTTAACGATAGTCTACAATCTTCAACTCAGTCTATGCTGGGGGAACGTGGCACCTTCAGCTATTTGCAAAATCCCGCAGTTTTCGAGTTAGAATTGGCTGCTTTGGCGGCTGTACAGAAAGCAGGATACAACAATGTTCACCTGTTGTTACCTTTTGTACGCACAGTGGAAGAGTTTTCCTTTTGCCGTCAAAAAGTTGAGCAAGCAAAGTTAACTCAAGTACCGCAATTTCAATTGTGGATTATGGCAGAAGTGCCAAGCGTGTTATTTTTACTACCAGAATATGTAAAAGCAGGTGTAGCCGGAATTTCAATTGGTACTAATGACCTAACTCAACTCCTGCTAGGAGTGGATAGAGAGCAAGGACAATTGGCAAAAGCGTTTAATGAACGTCATCCGGTCGTGATGGGTGCTGTTGCTCAACTGATTCAAACGGCAAAAAGTGCAGGGATTCCTTGTTCTATTTGCGGTCAAGCACCAGTGCTGTATCCTGAGATTATTGAGCAACTGGTAGAGTGGGGCATCACTTCCATTTCTGTGGAACCAGAAGCTGTTGAGCGGACATATTTGGCGATCGCTCGTGCTGAGCAAAGGATACTTTTAGAAGCAGCACGGCGTCAACTCAATCAATCAAGATAGCCCACAGGCTTCGTAATATGACACCGAACTATTCCTTATTTTGATGAAGCCTTCATTGTATTACTGAATACAGCTTAGCTTTAAATTCGAGACATTCTTTAGATGGAAGTTAAGTGAAGCAGCAAGATTTATGCTTTTCCTATATGGCATTGATTCTAAAGCTCTAACAGTCATGAAATTTGTTAGAAAATTTGTCACGCAATCTTAACTATTGTCTTTCTAAAACATAAATTCACAGAGCTACTCTATTATGCGTACTTCCTTGCTGCTGAGTGTCGCTACACTGTCGATTGTTTTTAGTGGGTTATCAGCTCAAGCTGAAACTGCAAAATCCGCCAATTCTGGGGCGATTGCGCAAAGCGCAGTGCCAGAGGCAATCGCAACTGTTGAAAGTCAAAGGCTGAGTTTTCCAAAAACCGCGCTTCAATCTCATTGGGCTACAACTTTGGCTCACTTAGTCAGTCCAATCGCTGTTAATTCTGCTGCCAAGCCTATCCCAGGAAAAGCTCTGACTTCTGCCTCTGCTCTCTTGGCTCGACCTTCTAAAACTGTAGCTCCTATGGCTCAAGTTGATACGACGACACCAGGCACGACACCAAATCAGACCATACCCGGTACAACTACACCAGACACGACACCAAATCAGACCATACCCGATACAACTACACCAAATCAGATCACACCAGACACGACGACACCAGACACGACGACACCAGGCACAACCACACCAGACACGACCGATTGGAATGCTTATCGACCCTGAAACCAACCTTCGAGAATAGGAACGACCTGCGAAGCAGATTTCCGAATTGCACATGGGCGATCAATTAATTGAAAAGCCGATTGATTTAGCAGAGTACAGGACAATTTATCTAGAGGGAGGAGATGCACCAAACTCAAATCCCATCCTGTTTTTGCATGGCTGGGGGATGACCACAGCACCCTACCGCGATAGCTTAAGTCTTTTATGCCAACGCTATCGAGTGATTGCACCCGATTTACCCGGTTTTGGGAAATCTACTCAGCGCAAGTGCGTTCCCGATCACATGAGCTACGTAAATTACGAGTCGTGATGCGTAAAGCCCCTCGCCTTTAGGCAGGGGATATAAGCGAAGAGGACAAATTTATTTGTCTCTATCTTACAGTATTGTGTAAGATAGAAATATGGCAGAACTATCTTTGACACTAAAGCTTCCTTTTTATCGACTTAACAAAGTAAAGGCGCTTGAGTTTGAGCGACTAACCGCTGTCAATACTCAGGTTGCCAACAATCTACTTTTGGTCGATAAAAAAGAACGTAAAAAGTTAACTAGTTCTGCTTTCCACCATGTAGAAATAGGTTCTGCCTGGATTAATCAAACAATTCGCAATACAAATGCAAGAACAGGAGTAAGGTATTTTAAGCGAATGTGGTTAGAAACCAATAACCAGAATTTTGAGATATCCAAGCAAGGCAATTTCTACACTGTTGCTTTCAATTTATTGAGAGGACGGAAAGGGCGAATACCTCTGGATGTTCATGCATCCTCGCATACCGAAATACTGGAAAAAATAATTGATGGATCTGCTAAGTTAGGTAGCCTAAAACTGTGTAAATCCAAAAAAGGTATTTGGTATGCACTTATATCTGTATCTATGGAAGTTCCAGGTGCAGGTGAAGTTAAAGGATGGATTGGAGTGGATAGAGGTCAAAACAATATTGCTGTCGCTGCACTTCCCAAGGGGTTTGGCAAGTTCTGGAAAGGTGGACTCCTCAAGCAGTTGAGAAGACAATTTCAACGCACTCGTAGAACACTTCAAAAAGCCAAACAACTAAAAGAAGTAAAGCGACTAGAGCAACGTGAAAGACGTATTATGACCCATATTAATCAGGTTATTTCAAAAGAATTAGTACAGTTTGCTAAGGATTTTGGAATGGGATTGCGGTTTGAAGATTTGTCTGGTTGTCGTCAGACGATGAAACAAACCAAGAAAACAAAGTCTGATGCTGCCAACAACCGTGATTCGTGGGCGTTCTATCAACTTGAATTATTTTCCAGATACAAGGCAATCAAAGCAGGTGTACCTGTTGAATCTGTACCAGCACCTTATACAAGCAAATCCGATCACCGCAATGGGGTGTTAGGGGTGCGAAATGGTGATTGGTTCAAAGGATTTGATGGTTATAGATGCAATGCTGATTGGAACGCTAGTCAGAATATAGGTCAGTGGATAGGTTTTTCATGCTCTCTGGATCTTCAGAAGGCTGTATCTGCAATGGATGCAGTTGATGCAGAGGGCGGGGTCAATGACAGTCCCTTAACTAGTGAAGCGTCTAAGCAGGTGGATTTATCCCCTGCTTAGACAACCGCTAGAATCGCCGTCAATTTATTGCGGCGAGTGTCAAATTGTTTCTTTTCTACAGGCACTGAACATTCAAACCGTGCATGTAATTGGTCACTCAGGGGGAGGTGCAGTGGCGATCGCCCTCGCAGCCACAATGCCATCCCTTGTGAGCAGTCTTGTCATCTCAGATAGCACAGGAATTCCGCTCGGTGCGTTACCAAGGGTTGCGCTGCGGAGGTTAATCGAAATGGTGATGGAAACTCCAAAAGTAAAGCCCGTGCCAATGCTGCGATTTTCACAGGCACTTCTCTACAATGGGGTGTTTAGAACTCAAAATGTGATTCAATCGGCACGGCTTGGGCTTAAAAAAGATTTACGACCGCTGCTGCGACAGATTCAATCCCCGACTTTAGTGTTGTGGGGAGGGAACGATCGGTTTATTCCAGTACAACTGGGTTATGAGTTTGCACAATATATTCCTGATGCTCGGATGATCGTTGCTGAAGGGGAATATCATGAATGGGCAATGTTTCGCCCAGAAAAATTTGTGCCAATGATCGTTGATTTTCTGGACGAAGTTGAGAAGTCAGGATCATTTTGCTCAACATACGCGGGTAAGTAGGGTGAAACTCCCGCTTTCAGCTAGAATTCGACGGGTTTCCGGTACACCAATATTCCTGACTTTCCACATTCCGTGGAAAGTCAGGACAGAAGACAGGCGCAGATTCACTAGGTTTGGACAACGGATGTCGCAAGCAACCAGATTGCCACGCCGAGACCAGCTACAGTCATGGTTGTGAGAACTGGATGCTTCGAGGCTTTCACATATATGCTGCCCGAGCGAATCCATCCTTGGTAGGTTCCCCTCTGGTGCATACCATAGCCAGCCCGATAGAGCGCGGGACGTGGGTTTGCTCCCGCCAATACCGCTCGGCTTCTTCAATTAATTGAGATGAATTCTAGACTAAGATGAACATTGGAGGAAATTAGCTAAAATTGAACAAAAATACAGTTCGTTATGCAAAAATGACAGATAAATCTTCAAAGCCTCAAATTAAAGATAAACCCAAAATCTGTGCCATTGATCTAGACAAAGAAATCATTGAAGCGCTACAAGATAGAGGTCTGCAATGTTTTAATGGCAGTTTAGGCTCCCAAGTAAAAGTACCAAATTCAGCCAGATGTGATACCCATCCAGTGTTGCTAAATTTTAATTTTCCACCTAATCTCCATGAATATGATATTGTAATTGTTGATTTGCAAGATCATGAACCAATTGAATATAACGAGATTGAACATACGAGAGCGTCGTTTAAAGGAAGCGAACAATACATTCTACTTAGCAGCTATCCAGAAACAATTTTTGACCCACGACCATTTTCTGCAAGTCTTCTTGGAAAGGAACTGCAAAAAGGTTTTCTTAAAAAAGAAACGTTACTCATCGTATTTTCTGCCCCACAGGAAAGAATCGAATACCACTCGGCAGTGGTAACACATCGCGGCTATCATGAGCAGAATTCTGTGGAGTATGCCCTATATGAGTTTATTCCATGCGTTCACACAGTACGCAATAAGATAGGTCATAATGTAGTTTTATCTGACATCACTGGAGATATAGGAAGTCTCATTCGTAACTACATTAAAAACTTTAGATACTTAGCTGTTTTTGAACATCCAACAATTTGGTTGTCTAATGAAAGAAAAACTGTTGAGAGAAGTAATTTTTTGCCTTTACTGTTTAATTCAGATAATGAAATTGTAGGGTTTGTAGACTTTTTGTTTCAGCCGACAATGATTTTTGTTTTTCCTCAAATAGTCAACAAAAAGAAAGAGTTTTTGCTTGAGTTTATTGATGAAACTCTACCTGGCATATTTCCTAAAATTTTTCCCTATTCTGAGCAATTTTCTTGGCTTAAAGCAGATACATACTTTCTTCCTAATCAAGCAAGTCTCCTCTCAAGAAAAGAATTATTGTATAATGAATATACTAAAACCTTAGCCAAGATAGAAGAAGAAATTAAGGAAAATCAAGCAAAATACAAATTTTTACATGATTTACTAACTGAAACAGATGAGCAACTCGTAAAATCCGTTGAAATATTCTTCAAATGGCTTGGCTTTACAAATGTTATTAATATGGATGAAAGTAATCCAGAAATTAAGGAAGAAGATCTTCAGCTTATTTTAAAGAATGGTTTATTAGTTGTTGAAATCAAAGGCATTGGTGGAACATCTAAAGATAGTGACTGTTCACAAGTAAGTAAAATTAAGTATAGACGCTCAAAAGAGCGAAATAGCTTTGATGTATCTGCCTTATATTTAGTCAACCACCAACGATATTTACCTCCTGATAAAAGAAAGAATCCCCCTTTCACTGAACAACAGATTGCTGATGCTCAATCAGATGAAAGAGGATTGCTAACCACATATGAGCTTTTCAAACTTTACTTTAAAATTGAAGAAGGTTTTGTAACTAAAGAAGATGCTAGAGCTGCTTTGTTAAAATACGGGCTTGTGCAATTCAAACCCTCAAACGCGAGTTTACTTGGATTTCCTCTAGAAGTTCATCACAAAGGAAAAGTCATAATACTTAACATTGATAATCTTCCTCTGCGTGAGGGCGCGACTATCATTATCTGCAACGATGGAACTTGGTTTAAAGCAGAGGTGCTAGAAATTCAAGTGAATGGGAAAAAAGTTGAATCTATTGTTGAGGGTGAAGTAGGTGTTAAACTCAGCCATGGCGTACAAAAAACATCTGAACTATGGTTGCAAGATATAGATACTAGAAACAGTTGAGCAATACTTGACGTAAGCTAACACGGCGATCAAGCCGACGCCCAAGAGAGCTTGAGGGTGATGTAATGCAGAGGTTGCTTGCCGTTACTAAATATTGATCGTTACGCAGCCATATCGCAGTTCTAATACAAATGCAAAATCCTTCTAGTTCTACACAGGGATAGAGGAACAATAAACTTCATCTAATACTGTTTATAATGACGATCACGAAAACAGGCAGTAAAAGCGATAGCAAAGCGAAATGTTTGTGCGTTTGCTTGATTGCTATCGAACCCAGAGAGTCCTTCCGGGAGGCAAATAACAAATAGTCATCAATCACCATCACACGCCGTAGCATAACACCAATCAGGCGATCGCATCCCCAACTTCCCCCACTAGCCGAGTCAGGGAGCGATTTCCTGGCTTCACTGCCTAACTAAATTCATCATCGCTTCTGGATAACGTGCGCCAGCAGCAACGCCTCGGGGCGCTACTTCATCAATTTCCCGGAGGTCTTCCAGCGTTAAAACGATGTCCACTGCTGCGGCATTTTCTAGGAGATATTGCCGTCGCTTCGTACCGGGAATCGGCACAATGTCCTCACCTTGAGCCAGCACCCAAGCTAAAGCAAGTTGTGATGGTTTACACCCCTTTCTTGCAGCAATTTCCTCAATCTTCCGCACAAGTTCCAAATTTTTCTGAAAGTTTTCGCCTTGAAAGCGCGGTGACTGACGGCGATAGTCATCCGGTGGTAAATCCTCAAACTGTTTAATTTGTCCGGTTAAAAACCCGCGACCTAATGGGCTGTAGGCTACAAAGCCAATGCCCAGTTCTCGGCAGGTCGCAACGTCCAAGCGATCGCCGTGAGGCGAGTGCTGATTAACCACAGCTTTGATGGTTTCTCTTTGATCGCGGCAGCAGATGTTAGAGAATTTAACTCTCGGGCAAATCGAGCGATCCAAAGAGTTAGAGCATTTGAATACCACCACTTACAGGTAAATAAGCTCCCGTAATAAATCTTGCTTCTTCTGAAGCTAACAGCAGAATTGCACCTGCAATATCTTCCGGCAGTCCATTTCGTTTCAATGGAACCATTTGAGCAGAAGCGTCTTTATCTTCCTGCGGTACCTGAGCCGTTGCATCAGTCAGTACTAATCCGGGTGCTACAACATTAGCACGAATTCCGTGGGGACCCAGTTCCAATGCGAGGCTATTTATAAAAGCATTCAATCCAGATTTTGCCGTGCTATGGGCAGAGAATCCCTCACTCGGAGAGCGAGACACGCTACTGCTCACTGCAATGATGCAACCCCGCTTCTGTTCAATCATGGATGGAACGACTGCCTTGCAAGGAAAAAAAGCACCTTTGAGTTCTCCAACGAGTTTTGCTTCAAAGTCTTCCCAGCGATAGTCTACAAAGGGAGCGATAGGAAACCCAGCATTGGCATTGATCACCACCGTATCAATTGGACCAAATGCCTCTGCAACCTGTTGCACCATTGCGTCTACTTGCTGAGGATCTCTCACATCTGCTTTGACGGCTAGCGCTTGACCCCCTTCTGATGCAATCGCTTCCACCACCTGCCCAGCAGCTTCCTCACTGCCATAATAGTTAACACCAACGGCTGCACCGTGGCGTGCCAGTAGTTTAGCAGTCGCTGCACCAATACCGCGACTTGCACCTGTAATGAGGACGACGCGATCGCTCATTAACTTGTAATTGTCTAAAATTTGACTATTTTGAGGCTGTGTAGTAACCATAGTCATTTCCTTTCACGCTGTTGAGTATTTAATGGCTCTTGACGAGTGGTGAGGGCTGGTTCCATCTGCCCGAGAAAACAAATTCTTCTAAAGGCTTACGGGTGCGCGGGGCTAACTCTCGTTGCTGCAACCTTTCAGACAGAGTTTGTGGATCTCCTAAATAACCCAGCGCAATTGCGGCGACTGGCTCGTAGCCTTCAGCAATGCTGTAGACCTCTCGCACTTTGGGTACGTCAAACCCTGCCATTTGATGGATAAATAAACCCAATGCAGTTGCTTGGATTGCCAGGTTGTCTGCTGCCGCCCCGACATCGTGAAATGCGTGTCGGTTCTCCACACCATTGCGCTCAAAGTAAAGCTTTGCCACAGAAACCATTAGCACCGGAGCGTTCTTCGCCCACTCTTGATTCCCTTCTGCTAGACAGCTCAATAGACGATCAAACTCAGCTTGGTTGTCTTTAGTGGCAATAATAAAGCTCCATGGCTGCTCATTGTATGAAGAAGCTGCCCATCGTGCTGCTTCTAAGACACTGCATAATTTTTCCGGCTCAACTGGTCGATCGCTGAAAGCCAGAGGACTCCAGCGTTGGCGCAGCAAATCTTCGATTGGATATTGGGCCTGGGATGTTTTGTCTATCGGCGGTTCATTTGTAATAGCATTGGTTGTCATGTGTGTACCTTAATGAATGAAGCTCAAAGTGTAGTGACGGGTTGAAGATTTGCCAGACCCATATGAAATAGAGCATCCTGTACAATTAATTCCGGCAAAACATCCTTGAACATTTGCACCGTCTGCTGAATACGCTCAAAATCTTCGGGATTGTCCAAGCGTTCGCGTAGCGTCTCTGAAAGAGAATCGCGCACTTCCCGCTCACCGATCGCAACAGCAGGACACAGACGACTAGCAGCGTCTTCTGCTTTTTGCATAATATTCTGCTTGAGAAGTTGATATTCCGGTCGCTCCCGCCAAAGCTTGATGTCTTCCCATGCTGGTAGGAAAAATGCAGGCCATCGAGCTAATGCCTGGTAATCAGAGTTGACAATCGGTACACCGAGAGTTTGTTTGATGTCTCGATATACTTGTTGCATTTCTGCCGAGATTTCCCGAACAGACTGCTCGCCAATCAGTTGGATCTCTGTGTGGCTATATGCATTTGGTCCGCGACGAACATCAGCATTGCCCTCCTGACCGACCACTTCGCCTGCCAAAGTTCGGCTCAAGGCAATTTGCTGAATCAGCAATTGGGGATTGCCAAAGGTAAATGCATTCAGTACTCTCTGGATCTGATGCCGCTGTGCTTCGTCCACATCAATTTGATAGCCCGGTTGATACCAGTCGTTAGTATCCCGGTAAACACGTTCGGTAATGGCGATCGCATCTTCCAAAAAAGATTCGGTTTGCATTGCCCCTTTGAGACGTTCCCAAAACAACTGCATCACCGATGGATACATCGCATAAGCTCGCCAGTTTGCAGGTATCCAGGGAATTCCCAACGTGGTTTGAACGTCGTTTAAACAGGCTTGAATTTCAGGTGATGCCTGGGACGGTTCGATCAACGGGAATGCTGATTGCTCGTCTTCTACAATCGCTGGTTCAGGGGATGGCGTTTGTACAGCAACTTCAAAGGACTCAGCCTCTGTTGCGGAGAATTGTTGGGGTTGTACCTGTCCATTTGATCGCTCAGTTTCAACCGACTGATTTGCTCCAGAACCATCTGTGTCTAGAGCTGCGATCTCGTTGTTCCGCCGTGCAGCTCTGTTGCTCAAGTAAGTTAACCAAGAGGGCGACAAAAACGAGTGGCTGTCTTTTCCAAAAGCGCGCTCCTTGCCAGCGCCGTCTGCGCCGGGTAACAACCGATTCATCAAACTGAGCAAATTGGAAAATAGCCCCGGAAACAGAGCATAGAACTTGGCAGAGATCCAAAAAGGAAGCGGCACAATCAATTCTGCATCACCCCGTCGAGCCGCCGCTATGGTTTGGCGAGCAACATTTTCAGCGCTGGTGGAGATCAAAGGCAACGAATCGCTAATGCTGAACCAGGCAAACTCCTTACGGTGCTGACCTTTGACAATGACATGATCCACAACGCCCGTACGGATGAAACCGGGACATACAGTTGTGACAGCAATCCCGTCTTTTGCCAGTTCTGTCCGCATCGCTTCAGACAGCCCGGTTAAGGCAAACTTACTGGCGCAATACGCCACCATGTGCGGGGAAACTACCTTACCACCAATCGAAGAAATATTAACAATCCGTCCAGCCTGCCGTTGCCGCATTTCGGGGAGAACGGCATAGGTGGTGTACAATGGTGCCCAGAAATGCAGCTTCATTGTATCGTCATAGTCCTCCATTGTCATGGTTTCCATTGGACCAACAATGTCAGTACCCGCGTTGTTGATCAGGATGTCGATCGCTCCAAAGCCATCACGCACCTGCTGCACCATCTGCTCAACTTGAGTTTGATCCGTCACATCACAAGGAAGTGCTAGAACCTCTCCACCTCGTTGCTCTAACTCGATCCGCGCTTCTTCCAGTTCTGTTGTGTCACGCGCACAGATTGCCAAACGTGCGCCTGCCTCAATCAACTGGCGCGCCATGACTAGACCTAACCCCCGTGAACCTCCTGTCATCAGTACGGTCTTGCCGTTCAGGTCGTATGTACGTTCCCGCCACCAGCGATCCAACAAAAGTGAACTCAGCAATGTACCGATGATGCCTACTGTAAGAATAAGTAAATTCTGATAGTTTACATTCATAAATAGCCAGATCCTGATGACAATGCTTGCGGTTAATGTTTAAATGAGCGCGAATGTCTTGAAGACCTTAAATTGAAAAGTGCTATGGCTGATCCTAAATCCGCTCTTAAGGAGCTTCCCTCCTGCTAAAGTTGTGCTACCTAAGTGATCGAGCTACCGAAAGGGATAAACCAGTTTTAAGTTTGGATGTATCAGCCCAAACACCATAGCCTTGATCTCCTTGACGCGGCTCCTTTGGAGCATTGCCGACTAATCACACCTGGTTCAATTGCCACTTGGGTCAAAACGTGCTATAATCAGCAATTGCATGAATGCCTATACGCACTCATGCCACAACTGACACACTGCTTTACATTTATTTACCGAAGAAGAATTCAGGAGCCAGAATCCAGCTTGGGGATTGTTTAGACTGGATGTCCAAGGGAAGTTTAGAGCAAGTGATTTTACAGTTTTGTGAATAAAGAAAAATATCCACGCTTGAAACCCCTGACTTGATTGCTGGGGTATTCTGACTCTTGACTCCTTTTCATGCCTAGCAGTCGTTCATCCTCCGACATGGATGGCAGGACGCCGCTCAGGATCTTTCTCAGCCTTACGAAGGACTTCACGCGTAACCACAGCAATATCCCCCTCACCAAACAAGATAAAGCGGAGCAAGTATTGTATCGGGTTTCCCTCAACCCAACCAAAATAACCATGCGGAATCTTACCCGTTTGGTCGCGGATGTAGAGAAGTAAAGCGGCGATCGCGTTAGGGACGGCTGCACTCTCAGCACGCAGGATGCGGTACTGACCGACCTCCACCCCTTTAACTCTGATGATGTTTGCAAATTCTGAAGCATCGGATACCCGAATCTCTAGAAACAGGATCGGATCGGTGGGCGGAATATGGTTGTCCTCGCGCACCTCTTGCTCCTTTAAAGCATACTCTCGCACATCACCCTCAGTCAATCGGTTAGCAATCAGTCGTATCGCACCTCGGCTCTGTTGATCAATGAAGCGACGGGCATTTTCGTCAATTTCAATCCGTTCCACTCGTAGTTCGAGCGATCGCCACACGCGGGAAACCAGCGAACTGAGGATGATAGCACCGATGAAGAACCCAGCAATCCTAATCCCCTCGGGTCTCTCGATGATATTGACAATAGTGGTATAGACAAACAGCAGGGTGATGGTTCCAAAAGCGAGCCTTCCTCGCTTGAGTCTGTGGCGATGGGCTGATAAGGTCACAGCAAAAGCAGCCGAGGTGATCAACACAAGCACGCCAGTTGCGTAAGCCCCACCTTGAGCTTCCACATTAGCTTTGAAGAGAATTGTGACAACAAAAGCAATAACTGTATAGACTAACACCAGAGGACGCGCTGTCCGTGCCCAATTCGGTGCCATGCCATAGCGCGGTAGGTAGCGGGGTACGATATTGAGAAGCCCTGCCATTGCGGATGCACCTGCAAACCAGAGAATGGTGATGGTACTTATATCGTAAATTGTGCCAAAGCCATTGCCTAGATACTGATGTGCTAAATAGGCGAGGGCGCGCCCACTTGCCTTGCCCCCGGTTTTAAATTCTGCTGCTGGAATCAGTAGAGTCGTTACAAAGCTGCTGGTGATCAAAAAGAAGCTCATGATCCCAGCAGCAACAGTGAGCAGCTTGTGTGTATTGCGAATGCGCCCTTTGGGCTGTTCCGGCAAATCACTCCTGCTGCCCTGCACCAGAGGCATAACCGTCACCCCAGTCTCAAAGCCTGACAATCCCAAAGCAAGCTTTGGGAATACCAGGACGGCTACGCCGATCATGACCAAAGGGTTCTGATGAGTAGCAAAAAGACTACTCTGCCAATCAGCGATCGCAGATGGTTGATTCAGAACCTGATACAAACCGACGCTCACGACAACGAAATTCAACAGTAGATAAACTCCAACCAAAAAGACTGCAATACTGATTGCTTCTCGGAAACCTCTAAGAAAAACTGCGGCTAGCAATGCCACGAGTACCAGCGTAATACCGACCGGCTGATGGTGAAGCCAATTTGGCACGAGCGGGTTTTCGATGATATGGGCAGTAGCATCAGCAGCCGAAAGGGTAATGGTAATGATGAAGTCGGTTGCTACAAAGCCGAGTAGGCAGAGTACGAATAGCTTGCCTTGCCACCAGGGGAGCAAGTGTTCGAGCATAGCAATTGACCCTTCGCCATGAGGACTTTTGGCAGCAACGCGACGATAAATCGGCAATGCCCCAAACAGCGTCAGCAAAACCAGAATCAGGGTTGCCACAGGAGAGAGAGAGCCAGCTGCCAATGCTGCAATACCAGGTTGATAGCCAAGCGTCGAGAAATAATCTACACCTGTCAAGCACATAACCTGCCACCAAGGATGGCAGCGGTGTCGTTCTTCTTTGCGGTAGGGTCCTTCCTTCTCTTTTCGGTCTTCTTCGAGCAACCAGTTGATGAACTTTGTGCCGATCCTTTTTGATGGAACGATTGATTTAGCCATCAAACGCTACTCCTGCTGTACAGCTACATTTATATAATTTGGCGCTACGATACATAGCTCTCATAATTATCCCTTCCTAAGAACTAAACTCTTCGAGTAGAGATAACGCACCCGCTTTGAGAAGGATTTTGGTCGTGTTCCAATTTTAAAAGCCCAAATGATCAGTCCACAATGTTGATTTTCCCGAGGACTTTCTCTCTTGAGCTATAACAAGCAATGCAGAGGCGTATTTATTTTTGGAAATAGGAGTATGTGAAGTACCTACACTAACTGCAAGCAGTGAGCGTGTAGGCTTCCGGTATCACTTGCCCTTCGGGTTCAGCAGTCGCCTGCGACGGGAAACCCGTCTTCAGCGCTGCTTCACCGTTGCCTCTTCATGCAAGCACGATTTGGTCTTATACAGCATCTCTCGCCGATAGGCGTTTACGCATGTCTTGCCTAGCTCCCGGCAGTCGCCCAGCCAACCGAGCGGCGAATATCTTTTGATTTAGGGATTTCTTTATCGGGAAACTACGGTATTCGCTTCCAATCCCAATGTGGTGTCTAGCCTTTTTATTTCCCCTGCGAGCGGTTCGCCCACCACGGCTACTCCTCTCTCCCAACTAGGGGTTTGGGATAGGTTGATAATACCAAAAAATTGTCAAAAACTCAACTACCCCCTCCCTCGCTTAAGAGCGGTAAGCATTGGTCAAGCAGTGTTTCGCTTTTGGCTGGATATTCATCCCACGCTGCACTTTGTGTCAGGCCTGGGGCTTCTACCGGGTTAAGCTAAAGTCAACACCCCCGGTTTACAACCGGGGGCTTCAGGCGAGAGAGTCCTAGATTACTACCAGAGGGTTTTAGATGATTAACAAAAAGGTCGCGCTGGTCACAGGAGCATCATCCGGGTTTGGACAGTTAACCGCTCATCTACTTGCTCAAGAGGGTTACTGTGTCTTCGGCACCAGTCGCAAGCAACATTCCGCGTCCCAGGGTGTAGAAATGTTGACGCTGGATGTGAAATCTGACGAGTCAGTACAATCGTGTATAAAACAGTTGATCGCACAAACTAACCGCATTGATTTGCTGATCAATAATGCCGGACAAATACACGCTAGCGTGATTGAGGAAACAAGCTTAGAACAAGCCAAGGATATTTTTGAAACAAACTTCTGGGGTGTTGTCCGCCTCACCAATGCCGTTTTGCCAACGATGAGACAGCAGCGTAGCGGGCATATTATCAATATGAGCTCGCTGGCGGGATTGGTAGGGGCAGTCGGTCAAGGTTTTTATTCAGCAAGTAAGTTTGCACTAGAGGGTTATAGTGAAGCACTCAGTGTGGAATTAGACCCTTTCAATATCAAAGTGTCTTTAATTGAACCTGGTTATTTCAAGACCAACTTTAATCACGACATGTCGCAAGGGACTTCCACTTATGCCGATTACGACAGTGTACGTGAGGCGCTGCCCTCATCAATCAGTCAGGCAATTGCACGGGGTGATAATCCCGAAAAAGTTGCACGGATGATTCTTAGGGTGGTACAAAGCCAGTCGCCGCGATTGCGGTATCGTGTTGGCAATCAGGCATGGGTGCCAGCCTTGAGAGCTATTCTACCAGATAGGCTGTTCCGACTGAGTGCGCGCAAGTTCTTGAACTTGCCATAAGTAATTAAGCGGATTTGATATTAGACACCAGAGGGAAATGTCTCCGGCGGTTCTGTCATTTGGGAATGGGGGCTGCGATCTAGAGGTTCTACGCCTGTTGTGTCATCAATATGAATCACTGCATCAAATTGTTCGGGGAGTCGTGCATAGAAGTAGTGGCTAATACGTTCGGATTTGGGCAGGTAAATCACACCAATTGCCCGCTCTAATCGAGGTTCTTGCAGTCCTGTGACTGCTTGATTGTCTTGTCGTAAATTCAGTAAAAACCGAGGCAAACCTGTGTCGTGAAACAAAGCTTCATAACTACCTGACAATGCCGGACGAACTTGTTTGAGTTCTGTTACACCACCCCAACGAGAAGCAGCCGTGACCGTACCCGTGTAAGTGCTAAAGCCTACAAGTACAGTATCATGACCATATTTTTCGCGCACAAGTTGCCCCACATTGAGTTCACCTGCATCTGCCATGTCGGTTGCTCGCGCATCGCCCAAGTGGGAGTTATGCTCCCAAACCACAACCTTTGTCCGGTTTCCTTGTGTATCTAAATGAGCAACGAGATGATCTAAGGTTTCTGCCATGTGGCGATCGCGCACATTCCATGAGGATACCCGCCCCTGAAACATCGAGCGGTAGTATTCCTCGGCATTCTTCACCAGTCGGGCGTTCTGTTCTGCGTAGAAAAACTCGTCTTCTGCAACCCGACCATCGCGCCCTGCATACTCCGCAGTCTTACGTTGCAACTCCATCAATTGATTGACAGCTTCTTTCTCGCAAGACTCGCTCAGACCAAAACTGGCAGCATACCCATAAGCCTGGGAGTCCTCGCCAAAGTGTCCTAAGCACGAATAGCGGTAGCGTGCGCATTGTGCGGCTTCTGGATCAACCTTGTCCAGATAACCAATAACCTCTTCTATTGAGGCATGCATACTGTAAAGGTCAAGCCCATAAAAGCCAACCTTCCTTGCATTCTGCCTTAAGCCATCATTATATTGGCGTAGCCAGCCGAGGAAGTTTACTACATCCGTGTTACGCCACATCCAAGTGGGAAAGCGTTGGAAGCCACCCAATGCTTCAGCAGGCGTAGGATCGTCATTCACTCCCCGTACATAGCGATTGATACGGTAGGCATCGGGCCAATCTGCCTCCACTGCTACAGCCGTGAAGCCTTTCTCTTGAATCAGGCGTTTGGTAATTTCCGCCCGTTGTTCGTAAAACTCATGGGTGCCGTGAGAAGCTTCACCTATAAGCACAAAGCGAGCATCACCAATGAGTTCCATCAGTGGGTGATAATCTTCCGCTGCACCCGTCAGTGGATGCGCTACTTGACGCACTGCATCAGTTAGTTTATTTGTAGTTGCATTTGACATGATTCTAAACCTAATGACTAGTGACCAAGCCCCTTCAAAGCGGGTGTAGGGGTGTAAGGGTGTAAGGGTGTAGGGGTAATAAGCCTCGAAGAAAAAAGATGCAAGCCCCTTTTTCAACAATGGAAAAAACAAAGAAGATGTGTTTTGAGCGGAAAGTGCACTCGTAAACACGGCGTCCTGGTATCAAGCCCCCAACGCGCGGTTATGGGGATCTTTACACCCTCACACCCCTATTCCCTTACACCCCTAATTCTTGTGTGACTTAAAGGAAAAGATTGCCGAAAATTAAAGGATAAGCTTGCCGCAGTAGAGGCTGAAAGTCCTATTGTTTCAATTGGTGATGAACTGCTTGCCGAGTTAGATTAAATAATAAATTTGCCGT
>Ga0209902_100241_pt1 | contig 84346 bp, 74 predicted proteins | sample FECB27metaG_FD_188304 | JGI IMG/M metagenome (GOLD analysis project Ga0209902, IMG submission 188304) | Cyanobacterial communities from the Joint Genome Institute, California, USA - FECB-27 (SPAdes) (version 2) | ecosystem: Environmental > Aquatic > Thermal springs > Hot (42-90C) > Microbial mats... | reverse complement strand
GTGCCTTGATTCCTTCATTTTCTCATTTGAAATGGATGTTTGAGTGGTTTATCCGACACACTACCTTTGATTTTGACACTCTTGCTATGTACGGAGTTTTTTCAAAAATCAAATAGGACTCCTATATTTAGAATTTTGTCCTGATGAACCTGTTGAGCATAACTTGATTCTCGATGAAATTTGTAAAATTGTCCAATCTGATAAATAATAAAGAGGGTGGGTACTGCCCACCTTAAAAAAGTGTATTAAAAAATCTTAATGAGCACCATCTTACATATCACCCAACACGAACAATGGGAACAAGCAAAACTCGTAAAAACGTATCGGGGTGATACCCTCGACTCTGAAGGCTTTATCCACTGTTCAACTCCAACACAAATCATCAAAGTTGCAAATACCTTTTTTCACAATCAAAAGGGATTAGTACTTCTTTATATCGACTCTGACAAAGTGAAACCTGAAATTCGCTATGAAGGAGTTGAGGATAACGAACTATTTCCTCACCTTTATGGTGCTTTGAATATTGATGCTGTCTTTAAAGTCATTGATTTTGAGCATCGTGAAGATGGCTTCTTTGAATTGCCTCATGAAATATAATAAATACTAGGAGATAGCAACTCAAGTCTTTGTAAATTAAAAATATCGAAAACGTAGCTCTCAGAGTTAGTTTGCAGGAGAATTAAGTGGAGCGAGCAGAACACAAGAAAATCAAAAAATAACTCTTAAGGTAAATGTGAAAATCAGAGATATGTTGTAAATTAAACAAAGTTTGAGCTAGCTACTAAAGACAACTATCAACAATTGAATGCTAAAAGTTACCCGCTCTCGGCTACAGCAATATAGCGTTGCTGGACTCTGTGTTGGTGTGGCGCTAGTACTTATGCTGGCGCTAGATCCTTGGCTTGCTATGACTAAGACCCCTTTTTTGCTGTTTTTTGGGGCGGTGATGGTAAGTGCATGGTACAAAGGCTTGAGAGCGGGGCTAGTGTCTACCTTCCTGTCTGTTCTGATTAGCGACTATTTCTTTATACAGCCAATTTATTCGCTGGCGCTCGATCTGCCCAACACTATCAGGCTCGTGCTGTTCGCACTTCAGGGAATCCTCTTTAGTGTGTTATGTGAGGCGCTACGTACTGCCAAGCGACGGGCTGAAGTGAGCTTAGAAAAGCTACAAGCGGCTGAAGTACGGTATCGTCACATTGTGGAGACGGCGGGTGAGGGTATTTGGTTATTTGATGCCCAGTTGCGTACGGAGTATGTTAATCCGCAATTGGCGCAAATGTTGGGCTATAGCGTGGAGGAAATGCTGCAGCGTTCGATTTCCGACTTCATGGATCAAGTAGCTCAGAGTGAAGCACAGCGGTACATAGCCCGATTGAAGCAGGGAATGAGACAGCGATTCGACTTTCAGTTTCGGTGTCGGGATGGCTCTAATCTATGGACGCTGGTTTCAACCACTCCAATTTTGGCTGAATCGGGAGAATTTCAAGGCGGACTCGCTATGGTGAGTAACCTGAGTGAGCGCAAGCAGATTGAAGAATCGCTACAACTCAGAGAAGAACAGTTGCGGTTGTTTGTGGAGCATGCGCCAGCAGCTATTGCTATGCTTGACAAGCAGATGCGATATATTCTTGTGAGCCAACGATGGCTGACAGATTTTCAGTTGCAAGACCAAAACATTATTGATCGCTCTCATTACGAAGTCTTTCCCGAAATTCCTGACTCTTGGCGAGAAATTCATGCTTCGTGTTTGGCTGGGGCGGTTCGGAAATGCGACAAAGAACTATTCCCCCGTGCTGATGGCTCAATTGATTGGGTGAAATGGGAAATCCATCCTTGGCGGAACCGTGCTGATGAAATTGGTGGCATCATTATTTTTACAGAAGTGATCACTGAGCGTGTACAGGCAGAGGAAGCTTTGCAAGCGGCTAACAAGCGCATCACGAAGATTCTTGAAAGCATAACAGAAGCTTTTGTTGCCTTTGATCGTGAGTGGCGCTACACCTACGTGAATCAGGAAGCTGCACGCCTTTTGCAAAAACCAACTGAAGAACTGCTTGGCAAGCAAATATGGAACGATGTTTATCCGGAATTAATTGGCAGTACTTTTTATCAAGAAGCTCATCGAGCGATCGCCGAACAAGTTCCCATTGAGCTTGAGGAGTTCAGTGAGGTATTACACTGCTGGCTGGAAATTAGGGCGTATCCCAGCACTGAAGGGCTTGCAGTTTATTTTCGTGATGTGACTGAACGCAAACGGGCGCAGTCAGCACTTCAACAAAGCGAAGCCAAGTTTAGGCGCTTGTTTGAGTCCAATCTCGTGGGAGTTGCTTTCTGGAATGCAGAAGGCTTCATCACCGATGCCAACGATGCCTACCTGCGTATTGTTGGCTACAGCCGTCAAGAGTTTGATGTTTTAGGCAAAATTAAATGGCACCCACTGACTCCACCAGAGTACAACGATGTGGATAACCGAGCGCTTGAGGAAGCCTTTGCCACCGGAGTTTCCAGTATTTACGAGAAGGAGTACGTCCGACGAGACGGTACACGGGTGCAAGTTGTCCTAGGTATAGCTTTAATGGACGATTCCCAGGTTAATGGAGTTGCATTTGTACTGGACATCAGCGAACGGCAAGCCGCGCTACGCGAACGCAAAAAAGCAGAACTTGAGCGCGATCGCCTTTTGCTGGCTGAACAAAAAGCGCGGGCGAAAGCAGAAGCGGCAAATCGGATGAAGGATGAGTTTCTTGCCGTTCTTTCCCATGAGTTGCGATCGCCATTGAATGCCATGCTTGGTTGGCTAACTCTGTTGCGTACCAGGAAGTTTGACGAAGCAGCCACCGCCCGGGCGCTGGAAACCGTTGAACGCAATGCTAGGGCACAGGCACAATTGGTCGAAGATTTGCTCGATGTTTCCCGCATTATCCAAGGGAAACTGCGCCTGAACGTTCGTGCTGTGGATCTATTGTCGGTCATTGAAGCAGCAATTGATACCGTGTGCCCTGCCGCCCTAGCAAAAAACATCCAACTTCAACCTGTACTTGATCCTGCTGCTGGACCAGTTTTTGGCGATTCAGACCGCTTGCAGCAAATTGTCTGGAATCTGCTATCGAATGCCATTAAATTCACACCCAAGGGCGGACGAGTGCAGATTCGCTTAGAACGTGTCCACTCCTATGTGGAAATTGTTGTGGCTGATACAGGTAAAGGAATAAGCCCTGAATTTCTTCCTTATGTTTTTGACCGCTTTCGTCAGGCTGATAGCTCAATAACTCGCTCTTTTGGCGGTTTGGGATTGGGGTTATCGATTGTGCGTCACTTAGTTGACTTGCATGGTGGTTCAGTTCATGTGGAAAGTTTGGGAGAAGGACAGGGAACAACGTTTACTGTAAAGCTACCGATAAGTCCTGTCAGCACCAAAACACAAGAACCGGAACGGGTACATCCTACCGTAGGAGCAAACGTCTGACTCACGCTTTGATATTCTCATTAGTGATATTGGTATGCCAGAACAGGATGGCTACGCGCTGTTGCGACGGGTGAGAGCGCTTGAATCAAATCAAGGTGGACGGATTCCGGCTGTTGCACTAACTGCTTATGCTAGGGCAGAGGATCGCAAGGCAGCTCTTTTAGCAGGGTTTCAATCTCATGTTGCGAAACCTGTTGAACCGGGAGAACTGATTGCGGTGATTGCAAATCTGACTGGGCGAACTATGAGGATTGAATGAACCGCAGAGGCGCAGAGGACACAGAGGAGGAGAGATGGAAAATAAGGGGTTTGATGTGGGGGAGTATGTGGATTTGATGGCTTTGTTGTTGGATCTGCAATTGAGGGATGAGTATCGAGATGGGGTGGTGGCTAATTTTGAGAGAATTAAGGCGATCGCCCAAGTTGTAAATGAGTTTCCTTTGCCTGAGAATGTTGAAGCTGCACCTACGTTTGAACCATGAATTTAGAACAAGCTGATGCAGTAGCAATAGCGACGGCTGTGCGAGAAGGTAAAGTGAGTGCGGTGGAAGTTGCCAAAGCTGCTTTACAAAGAATTGCTGCCAGAGATAATGAATTCAATTGTTTTACAACTGTAACTGCTGAAACTGCTTTGGCAGATGCAGAAAGAATTGATGGGGAAATTGCCCAAGGTAAAAATCCTGGTTTATTGGCTGGTGTACCTTTCGCTGTTAAAAACCTTTTCGATATCGCGGGGTTAACAACTCTTGCGGGCGCAAAAATCAACGCCGAAAACCCGCCAGCAAGTCAGGATGCAACAGCAGTCGCAAGGTTGAAACAAGCGGGAGCAGTTCTTGTAGGCGCTTTAAATATGGATGAATACGCCTATGGGTTCGTGACGGAAAACTCACATTATGGTATGAGCCATAATCCCCATGATTTAAACCGGGTTGCTGGTGGTTCATCGGGTGGTTCGGCGGCGGCTATTGCAGCTGGTTTGGTTCCGCTAACGCTGGGTTCTGATACGAATGGTTCGATTCGTGTCCCTGCAGCTTTATGTGGTGTTTTTGGTTTGAAACCAACTTATGGGCGGTTGTCTCGTGCTGGAGTAGCATTATTTTCCAGCAGTTTAGACCATGTTGGACCATTTGCCCGTTCGGTGCGAGATATTGCTACGGCGTTTGATGTGCTTCAAGGGGAAGATGAACGAGATCCAGTTTGTACAAAGCGTCGTCCTGTAGAGACGCGCCATGGCGCGTCTCTACAAAATCAGGGCGCGTCTCTACAAAATATCGATGGTATAAGAATTGCCATTGCCGGTGATTATTTCCTAAAAGGCGCAAGTGCTGAAGCATTGGAAGCAGTGCAAAAGGTTGCTGATGCTTTGGATGTAACCGAGTATGTCACAATACCCGAAGCACATCGCGCTAGGGCTGCGGCGTTTGTGATCACAGCTTGTGAGGGGGCAAATTTACATTTGGAGAAACTGCGATCGCGTCCCCAAGATTTTGATCCAGCGACACGCGATCGCTTTCTTGCCGGTGCCTTGATACCGAGTAACTGGTACATTCAGGCACAACGTTTTAGAAGATGGTATAGAGATAAAATCCAAGAAATCTTTCAAAAGGTAGATGTTATTCTTGCCCCAACCACACCAATTTCTGCGCCGCTTCTTGGTCAACAAACAATGATTTTAGATGGTGAGGAAATTCTCGTTCGTCCCCATCTAGGGTTATTTACTCAACCATTATCTTTTATCGGCTTGCCTGTTTTGTCAGTACCAATTCAACGCCCAAATACTCTACCTTTAGGGGTACAGTTGATAGCTGCGCCTTACAACGAAGCGGTGATACTACGAGTTGCAGCTGTGTTGGAGACTAAGGGTGTAGTATCAGCACCAGTCCTATAATACAAAATGTGTAGATTGCGTTGCTTATTGAGTTAGAAGACTGAATTAGCCGATTTTTGCAAATAATGTTAGTTTGTTCAATTGCTAAGATATTAACAACCTTGCCAAGAAAGTTAAAAAAAAGTAATTATGTTACTTAAATAGTAGAAAAGACTAAGCTCAGTAAAAAAACCACACTGCTAGTGAGTCATTCGGGTATTATGCACAGTTAAGCACGATCAACTATTCCACCAAACCATGCTTAATCGCAAACCGGACTAATTCTGCTCGGTTGTTGGTTTCTGTTTTTCTCAATAAACTGCTAACATACTTTTCCACAGTCCTGGGACTAAGGTGCAACTGCTGACCCATTTCAGCATTAGAAAGACCATGAGTTAAAAGTTCTAAGACTTCTTGCTCTCTTGAGGTCAAGTCAGAGAACATCTGGGATTTTTGAATATCAGTCAACTGGGAGTGATGCGCATCCAACGATTTTGTTGGGGTAGCGCCAGTCCCCCAATTTTCTTGATGAGAAAAACCGTACTGTGATTGAATAATTTGTGCTCGCTCTAAAAGATTGCGAATTGCCGCTGCTAACTCTTCGAGTTCAAAAGGCTTGGGCAAGTATAAATCGCATCCTGACTGGTAGCCTAGAATTCTTTCCTGTGTCTTAGTTCGCGCTGTTAGCAATATAACAGGCAACAAACGGAACCCAGGCTGTTGACGTACCCGCCGTACTAATTCATATCCGTTCATTCGTGGCATGACAATATCAGTGACCATCAAATCAGGATGGTACTCCTCCACCATCGCCAAAGCCTCTTGTCCGTCATCAGCTGTGATTACTGAATAGCCAGACAATTCAAGATAATCGCTGATAGACAGACGAGTGCCCAGGTCGTCATCCACTACAAGGATCGTCAAGGGCATGGACAGTACACCCCTAGCATTTTGGACTAAGAAGTTTGCTTTTGTAAGCACTGTAGGTAAACACAGGTAAGAATAGTACTCTTATGTTTCATACTATGACAGAATTACCAGATGATAACTCCACTAATAGTTGATTTATAAAGTCAATCTTAAATCCCTATTTAAGGTTAACTATGAGTTAAACCCATCATCAACCGACTACACTTTAACGTTTGAGCTAGCTGTATAAGAAGTTACAGTTTTTCCTGACAGTAGCGTTTAATAAAATGTGAGTTGAAAAAATCTAGTACCTTATGGTAGAAATAATCCAAGCATTAAAAAGCCATAAAAAGCTAATGTTGTTACCATTTGCGTCTTTACCATAGCTGCCTTCTTGTACTAGATATATAATTTCGGAAAATCAAAGATTTGACCAATCAGAAACGATAAAAATCTATTTCTTGCGGCTTTGAATCTTGTACCTAAGAGGTAATTCACTCTTATGAGAGTTTTTTCCTTGGCTTGCAAACTAACTATAACTAATATTTCTCTATAACTCCCTTGTTTACTACCGTCTATAGTCATATTTTGTATTTTTCCAGCAACCGTGTTCAACTTTATCTACTTAAGAGAGTTTTGATATCTTTGTGTATGCTTGGGCATACGGTAAAGCCATAAAAGCTTTATATTTTGCATTTGCTCACCGTTGTGTGTTCAAGACTCACCTTAGTTTTACCACACCATAACCCTTGCCATCAAAATCTATCGATAGACAACGCTAGTTGTTCTGGTTAGAGTATCCGTTCACAAATACGAACTCAACACATTGGCTGCTGCACCCGTTGCAGATGTAGTTGCGCTACCTTGTGCGATTGCTGTTGTTACTTGTTATTGGTAGATTCACGTCTAATAAGGCTTGACTACATTACGCATAGCGCAATTTTTCTTTGATAGGCAGCCCCTGAAAATATACTCCTTTCGCCACATTAAATAACCTGTAGCGTTGCTATACGGATTTTACCCAATGCCCGCGATCGCTTTGCCAAGACCTAGAATAATAATATACATAATTCATACTAGTCATTGAAAATTTCGGTATCAATTAATGTCAAGCTCTTGTTAAAAAAATGTCACACTTGGACTATGAAGATGTACTAAAAGGTTTAAACTTTTTGATCACAGCGTATAATAATATGGGTTGCTTGGAAAAGTTACAACATGATTCCAGAGTGAAGCTTATTTGATTTCGTCAGCAAATCAAATAATACTAAGTATAAACACTCAATTATTTTTTGAGAAGAAATTTGTGCTTGGCATCTCCCCATCTTTAACGATAGGTGTGTTATAGTCTCACCAAAATGAGAAAAAAGCTAAATTAAATAGCTAAAAACATTATTAAACTTACTTATATTTCTTCAAGAAGAATAAGTTTTTTGACTTTGTGTTGTAAAATTAATTTATAATTCCGAAAACCAAGGCTTAAAAAAATGGTTTGTAAACCATAGTCGCGGTCATTACTAGCAAGCCTGTAAAAAGGTCAAAGGTCAAGTCCACGATTTGTTAAATTTGCTGAAAATAGCGGTTTAAAGTGGCTAAAAGCTTCAAAGTTCATAAAGTTTTGATAAATAGGATGGGCTACATCCTTTCTTTACGCCCGTGGACTGTTGGAGCCGACTCTCTTGAATGAAGCGGGAAGCAGACCCTCTAAAGGAAACTTTAGTTGAATGATAAACTTTAAACAAGTTTAATAATGTTCTGTGTAGCAGTGATATCCTTTTTATGTTAATCAGACTGGAAAAACTTTCATGGGTAAAACTTTTATATTCTAAGGCTTTGAGAGTATTTGTTAATTCGCCAAACGACAAAACTATCTAGAAGCTGTAATATATATAAAGCAAGCATACCGATAATAGCTTGACTGTTCCCATCTGGTAGCATTGATAGAACCCGCAAAGTGGATCACTTATGGGTAAAAAGCAGGCATTTGACCCACCACATCTATAATTGAATTTGATTTGTCATTCAAAGCACGCGTGGACAATAGATTATGACAGGAAAAGGACAGGGATTTGGTTTTGGCTTGGGAAAAATGAAAGAACTGGCTGAAGCCTTTAAAAAAGCGCAGCAAGTTCAAGAAGGCGCAAAGCGGCTCCAAGAAGAATTGGAGCAAATGGAGATTCAAGGAGAGGCTGGTGGTGGTTTAGTTAAGGTCGTTGTTAGCGGTAACCAAGAACCTCGGCGGGTGGAAATTTCTCCTGATGCTTTAAACGAAGGAGCAGAAGTCCTTTCTGATCTCGTAACGGCAGCAATGAAAGACGCCTACAACAAGTCCACTACAGCAATGCGCGAACGCATGGAAGAATTGACCAGTGGACTGGAGCTTCCCGGTTTTTAGTCAACACTTCAACAGTCAAGAGTCAAAATTGCCTAGACTATGGACTGTAGACTATTGACTATAGACGAATAGAAAGCCCAATACATATGCCTTACAAGCTGCTGTTTGTCTGCCTAGGGAACATCTGCCGCTCGCCAGCGGCAGAAAACATTATGAACTATCTGATCGAGCAGGGTGAATTGAGCGAACGCATTGTCTGCGACTCTGCTGGAACATCGAGTTATCACATTGGTAGCCCACCTGATCGGCGTATGAGTGCTGCAGCGTTTCAAAAACTGCAAATAAAATTGCGTGGTCAAGCACGCCAATTCCAAAAGTCTGACTTTGAGAACTTTGATTTAATTTTGGCGATGGATCGAGAAAATTATCAAAACATCCTGTATCTTGATCCAACGGGAAAATATAACCACAAAGTACACTTAATATGTGATTTCTGCTCTAGGCACAATCTCAAGGAAGTTCCAGACCCTTACTATGGTGGGACAGAGGGATTTCATCTAGTTATTGACCTACTTATCGATGCTTGTGAAGGTCTGCTAAACAGCTTAACGAATTCGCGGAAGTCCCCACCCTGAACGTACCCGTAGGGTGGGGATTACTGCAGACGGCGACGATTGCATCTTTGACCAACAATAGCCGCAGGCTGTTGAGGGAAAAGATGTATGAGGAGTCGTCAAATATCTGGCTGTCTTACTGAAAATAGTATATAGTAGTAACAGGTCGATATTTTGTAGAAGTTGAGATGAGACGACAAGCCGTAATAGTCAGGTTGTACCCCACTGACGAGCAAGTTCAAATACTTGCACAACACTTTGGTTGTGCGCGTTGGTGGTGGAATTATGGGTTGAATAAATGCATTGAAACCTATAAGGAAACTGGCAAGGGCTTGTCTCAATCTGGACTTAACTCTTTATTGCCAGCGCTCAAAAAAGACAAAGAGACTGAATGGTTAGGAGAGTGTTATTCACAAGTTCTACAATCTGTGAGCCTCAATCTTAGTCGTGCATATCAAAACTTTTTTGAAGGTAGAGCAAAATATCCAAGGTTCAAGTCAAAACATCAGCGTCAATCAATCCAGTACCCACAGAAGGTAAAACAGGTTGATGATTGTTTGAAGTTTCCAGGTAAGTTAGGGGGAGTAAAAGCAAAAATACATCGCCTGCTTGATGGAACTATCAAAACTGTCACTGTTAGCAAATGCCCTTCAGGCAAGTATTATGCTTCTGTGTTGATGGAATATGAGGGCGATTATCCAGCGTCCAGCACAGACGGTAAGGTTGTAGGAATTGACTTGGGTATCAAGGATTTTGCAATTACTTATGATGGCGAGAAAGTTTCCAAGTATCCAAACCCAAAACACGCTTGCAAATATGAAAAAAAGCTAGCCAAAAAACAGCGTATTGCTGCACGTAAAGTCAAAGGTAGCAATCGTCGTAGAAAGGCAACAAAGATTGTAGCTAGGGTGTACGAACAAGTTAGCAATGTCCGTCAAGACTACTTACACAAACTATCTAGAAAGATAGTTGGTAACAATCAAGTCGTAGTAGTTGAAAACTTAAACGTCAAGGGCATGGTACGTAACCACAAACTAGCGAAAGCAATATCTGATACAGGTTGGGGAACTTTTGTCAATTTCTTGTCCTACAAGCTAGAGCGGAATGGCGGGACGTTGATAGAAATAAACCGATGGTTCCCTAGCTCCAAACTTTGCTCTAATTGTCATTACCAAATCAACGAGTTGCCGTTAGATGCCAGGGCTTGGACTTGTCCTAGTTGCGGTACTCATCATGATAGAGATGGTAATGCAGCAATGAATATTAGAGCAGAAGGTATCAGAATGCTGTCCTCCTCTGGGACGGGGGAGGTCAACGCCAATGGAGAGGAAGTAAGACCAATTCGAGGGCGTAAGCCTAAGATGCGGCATTCCTCTATGAAGTTGGAAGCCCAACCTTCAAGCAAAGCTAAGGTTGGGTAGTTCACCAGAACCTGGTATTATTCAAGCAGCAGCTTGAAACTCTCCCATCATTTTTACTTCTGGTTCTAATACAACAGACCAACGTTCTTGTACCTGATGCTGGACATGACGGATGAGATTGAAAATATCCCAAGCACTAGCCCCACCACAGTTGACGATAAAATTAGCATGGCGTTGTGCAACTTGCGCTTTGCCAATTTGGTAGCCTTTCAAACCCGTTTGTTCAATTAACCAACCTGCGGCGTAAGGTTTGGGATTACGGAACACGCTGCCACAACTGGGCAGGTGATAAGGTTGAGTATTCAATCGATGCTGTTTGTGCTGTTTAGTAGCTGCCAAAACTTGGGCTGGGTCTGCCCCAGGTTGAAGTTGAAAAGTGGCTTGGGTGACAATGCGATCGCTTCCTTGCAGAATCGAGGTACGATATTTGTAGCTCAACTGTTCCTGGCTAACAGTTTCCAAAGTACCATTAGGTAAAAGTACCTCAGCACTAACTAATATATCTGCGATACAACTATTATGTGCCCCTGCATTCATAACTACAGCACCCCCAATCGTTCCAGGGATACCAACAGCCCACTCGAATCCTTGCCATCCTAGCTCTGCTGCTTGCCATGCAATAGCTGGAATTGGTTCTCCTGCTGCTACAGTTAATCGACCTGTTTGGGGATCGAAATGACTATGGCGCAGGTGGCGAGTCACAATCACTAAACCAGAGATCCCACAATCACTTACGAGCAAGTTAGAACCGGAGCCTAGTATTGTTACGGGCATTTCATGCATTCTCGCATACTGAATACTGGCTTGCATAGCCTCTAGATTTCGAGGAGCAACACACCACTGAGCAGGCCCACCAACCCTGTAAGAAGTATATGCTGCCAGAGAGACTTGGGATTTAATAACGCAATCAGTACCGGGTAAATAAATTTCCTTAGTTTCGATGGAATTATTAGATGTTAGTTGTCTGGTGTTTGTCATGCCAGAAACTTTGCAGACATTAGCAACTGCCTGGGAGATAGTCATATTTTCTAGAATGAGCTAAATTTTGATGTTTATATGTCGTAAAAATACGACAACAGCGAGAAGCAATGTAACTATTGCTAGACGGACGCTATGCCCTTGAGGGAAATAATCTTGCATAAAGCAGAACTCCCTCTTATTGCGTAAGTTATCTTCCTTAAGAAGTCGCTTGAACTGGCGGGCATAGTGTCGCCATGACTTCGGGAATCACTTGATTGAGATTCCCTGCTCCCAGAAACAGTGCTAAATCTCCACGGTGCAGAGTGTGCTGCAAGTAGTTGCTAACTAAGGCTATTGGTTGGTATATCACCTGTGAGTGCTGCTTAGCTACTTCACTAGCTAGTTTTTCACCACTGACTAGCCCCAGATCTGGCTCGCCTGCACTGTAAATATCAGTGAGGACAACTAAATCAGCATGACTAAACGATTGAGCAAATTCCTCCAGAAAGGTGAGTGTGCGGCTATAGCGATGGGGTTGGAAGATGGCAACGACTCTCTGGTGCGATCTTGCCTGTAGGCGTGCAGCAGCGAGAGTAGCGCGAATTTCACTCGGGTGATGGGCGTAGTCGTCAATAAAAGTGATGCCATTAGCTTCACCCCGAAATTCAAAACGTCGTCTTGCGCCTTCAAAGCTAGCAAGACCCTTTGCAATTTCTCCAAATTCTAACCCCAAAATCCGACCAACCGCCACTGCTGATAAAGCATTGCTGAGGTTGTGCTTACCTAGTAAGCGCAAATTTAACACGCCCAAAGCCTTGCCTCTTTCCCAAACAAGAGCTGTGGTGCCATCGGCTCTATAGTCTACGTTGGTGACGCTATAGTCAGCGCCAGTCTCAGGATACAAGCTGTAGGTAATCGTGGGTTGTAAGCGATCGCGTACCGTAGCGCAATCAATGCTGCCTATCAAAGTTTTACAGCCTTTGGCAAATGTCTGAAAAGTTTGAACCACTTCCTCTAACGTGTCGTAGTGGTCAGGGTGGTCTAATTCTATGTTGGTGATAATGCCTATTTCGGGAGTATGTTTGACCAGCGATCCATCCGATTCATCTGCTTCTGCCACTAAATATCGACTTTGCCCGATTCGGGCATTGCCTGACCAAGCATTAACTTCTCCACCTACTAAAATCGTTGGATCAACACCTGCTTGGAGTAGCATATAGCCAATCATACTACTCGTTGTCGTTTTACCGTGGGTTCCTGCTACAGCAATGCTGTGATATTCAGCGATTAACGCTGCTAGTACATCAGATCGATGGAATATTGGGCAACCCAATTCTAATGCAGCTTTGTACTCTAAATTAGTTGTGTTAATTGCTGTCGAACAAATGACTTGAGGTAGTTTTGCTTGCTCAAAAGTCGGTAATTCTTCTTGAGTGTTTACTACTATTCCATTAGGCTGAGAAAAGGAACGAAAGAACTCGATATTACTTGCCTCTTGCTTGCCAAAAATATGAGTTCCGATAGATTCTAATTGTCGGGTAATCTGGTTAAGACGAATATCCGATCCGGATACTGGCAGATTGCGCTTTGCTAGCACATACGCTAGAGCAGACATACCTATACCGCCAATACCAATGAAATGGAATGGTCTACCACTAAAGTCTACAGTATTTTTCATCGATTTTTCCTCTATCACCACACCACAGAATCATCCTAAATGACACGCGTATCATAACAGGAATTCAATTTTTACCGATACCACCTCTGTATACTTTTCATGATTGATAAGTTGATTTTTTCGCTCTTGTTTTTTCATTCAAATCGATTTTACCCTTGTTAGTGATTTTTTCTCTTTCTGAACAGATATATTATGTTTATTCGGAATATTTCTGCCAGATCGGGAAACAAATCATTGTAACTGAAAATACATATTTTTGGCTCATTTGCTACAACTTGCTACAATGGTAAATTGCTAGATAAAATTCTTTTCAATTGCATAAAGCTTGGACGTGAGTGGATGCAACGATTGGCAATTTTTGGTGGCACTTTTGATCCAATTCATTGGGGACACCTTGTGTTAGCACAGACAGCATTGCATCAAGTACCTCTAGAACAAGTCATTTGGGTGCCTTCACAAAATCCTCCTCATAAACAGGCGGCTTTATTTGAACATCGAGTCGAGATGGTGCAACGAGCGATCGCAGACAACCCGGGATTTACTGTATCACTCGTTGAAAAAAACCGTGGAGCTTCTTATGCGATCGACACCCTGATAGACTTGTCTGCTGACTACCCCAATACTCATTGGTACTGGATTGTTGGTTTGGATACATTTCAAACCTTACCTCGTTGGTATCGTGGACAAGAATTAGCACAATTATGTGATTGGTTAATTGCACCCCGACTCCCAGGTGGTGAGAATATAGCTCAAAGTGAGTTAATCTGCAAGGAAGTGGAACAAAAACTGACACAACAGACAGTCAGCATACAGTGGCACTTATTGCATATCCCTTTAGTAGGGCTTTCGTCAAGTCTCATTCGTAACCTTTGCCGCGAACGCCAATCAATTCGCTATCTAGTCCCAGAATCAGTCAGGCTTTATATTGAGGATCACAACCTGTATACAAACGGGTAGGAAGAAAATATTTCTTTTTTTGAGAATCTAACACTTTATAGTTATAAATACTCCCCCCTTTGCGGTATGATCTGGGTCATCAGTAGCATTTTGTAAGGTCTAAATATACAGAGGGCAAGACGCTGTGATTAGAGTTGCAATTAACGGTTTCGGGCGCATCGGGCGTAACTTTGCACGTTGTTGGTTAACTAGAGAAAATAGTAATATCGACCTTGTCGCTATTAACGACACATCCGACCCTAGAACCAACGCTCACTTGCTGAAGTATGACTCGATGCTAGGGAAGTTAAAGAATGATGACATTAGTGCCGATGATAACTCTATCATCGTTAACGGTAAGACCATTAAGTGTGTCTCTGACCGCAACCCAGAAAACTTGCCCTGGAAAGACTGGGAAATTGACCTAATTATCGAAGCAACAGGGGTTTTCACTTCCAAAGAAGGGGCAACGAAGCACATCAACGCTGGTGCTAAGAAGGTGCTGATCACGGCACCTGGCAAGAACGAAGATGGGACTTTTGTGGTTGGCGTGAATCATCACGACTATGACCACGAAAAACACAACATCATCAGTAACGCTAGCTGTACAACCAACTGCTTGGCTCCCATTGCTAAGGTGTTGCACGAGAAATTCGGCATCATCAAAGGCACGATGACCACCACTCACAGCTACACTGGTGACCAACGCCTGCTAGACGCGTCTCACCGCGATGTACGGCGGGCACGTGCAGCAGCGATCAATATTGTGCCTACCTCCACTGGTGCGGCAAAAGCTGTAGCGTTGGTACTACCAGATCTCAAAGGCAAGCTGAATGGCGTGGCGTTGCGCGTACCCACCCCAAACGTTTCGATGGTGGATTTCGTCATACAGGTTGAAAGACCCACTATTACTGAGGAAGTCAACCAAGCCCTTAAAGAAGCCTCTCAAGGTGAACTTAAAGGCATTTTGGACTACAGCGAACTACCCCTGGTTTCATCCGATTATCAAGGTACTGATGCCTCTTCGGTTGTCGATGCCAACTTGACGTTTGTCATGGGTGGCGACTTGGTCAAAGTCATGGCTTGGTATGACAACGAGTGGGGCTACAGCCAACGAGTTCTTGACTTGGCAGAGTTAGTCGCCGAAAAATGGGTTAAATAGTCAACAGTCATTAGAGTCTTTGACTAATGACTAATGACTATTGACTAATGATCAAAATGTTGAAATCCCCGACCAAGTAGTAAATCTTGATCGGGGTATTCTTGTGTTGGATCATGCAAAATTACTCTTGACTCACCTCTAATTGTGCCGACAACAGCCGCGCCGTTGCCTATCTGTTGCACAAAAGCATAAGCTGGTTCTTTTGGCAAGCACAGTACTAACTCAAAGTCTTCGCCACCATATAGAGCATATTCCAGTGCTTGTTCTTTTGTCAGCCAGTGATTGAATGGTGTTGGTAAAGGAATTGAAATGCGTTCAACTACAGCACCAACACCACTAGCACGGCAAATTTGCACCACAGCATCTGCTAAGCCATCACTGCTATCCATACCAGCTATACGGATTTGGGATGGTAAAAAAGACGCGTCATGGTACGTCTCTAGAATTTCCCAGAGAATTGGTAAGACGTCTAGTCGGGGTAATGGTCTTTGGTGCGCCTGGATCAATGTTGCGCGATCGCTCTCACTCAGGTTTTGCCCTAATTCGCGATGCAGCAGTAATTTTAAGCCCGCAGATGAAGCCCCATGAACACCTGTGACAACTATGACATCTCCCACTTTCGCGCTGTTGCGGCGAATGACACGTAACGGATCAACTTGACCAAAAGCGGAAATAGCTATGATCGTTGTGGGCGATCGCACGATATCACCGCCGACTATTGGCGTATTGTACTGTTGCAGGCATTGTGTCATTCCCTGGTACAATTGCTCTACCCAACTGACGGAAACATCTCCAGGAAGTCCTAGCCCGACAGTAATTCCTAATGGGGAAGCGCCCATTGCTGCTAAATCTGATAAGTTAGCAGCAGCAGACCGCCAACCTACATCTTCCCCAGAAGTCGTAATCTCACTGAAATGAACACCATCAATTAACACATCAGTTGTCACTACCAGAGATTGCCCTGGTTCAGTAGGAACCACAGCTCCATCATCTCCGATAATTTCTGGAGGACAATAGCGTTGTAATCTTTTTAAAAGACCTTGTTCTCCAATATCTCGAATTTGCAAAGAAGATAATTCACTGTTCACAAAAACTTGGCAATTCTCTCTACAGCGGTTTCTAACATGGGTATGTCATGCACCAAGGCAAAGCGGACATATCCTTCTCCAGATTTGCCAAAGCCACCACCGGGTGAGGCGGCTACCCCTGTTTTTTGCACAAGCTGAGTACAAAACTCTACAGAATCTCGGCTCCACGGTTCTGGTAACCTTGCCCAAACATACATTGTTGCCTTGGGAGTCGGAACATACCAGCCAATACGATGCAAAGCACCTACAAAGGCATCTCGACGTTGGCGCAAGGTTTCGACAGTGGCTGTGACCCCACTTTGTGGACCAGTTAAGGCAGCTATAGCGCCGTTTAAAATCCCTCGGTACTGATTAAAATCAATTGCTGCTTTGATTTTACGTAAAGCACGAATCAATTCGGCATTACCGATGGCATAACCAACACGGAAGCCGCCCATATTATAGGACTTCGAGAGGGTAAAAAATTCAATTGAGACGCTTTTATGTGGGTCAGCTTGCAAAATCGAGGGAGCAAGGGATTGGTCTTTGCCCTTCCCTGTTTCCTGAAATACCAAATCCACGTAAGGAAAATCGTGAACTAGGACGAGATTGTGTTGCTGACAAAAAGCTACGGCTTCTTTAAAGAAGGATAAAGGTGCGATCGCTGTGGTAGGATTGTGAGGATAGCTTAAGACCATCATCCGCGACTGTGCTAAGACAGGTGCGGGAATATCGGCAAACACTGGTAAAAAATCGTTTTCTGCCAGCATTGGCATTGCGTAAATTTGCCCGGAGGCGAAGTGAACTCCCCCCATATGCGAGGGGTAACCCGGATCAAGCAACAGGGCATAATCACCTGGGTTGAGGACTGCTAGAGGTAAATGAGCCGTGCCTTCTTGGGAACCAATCAGGGGCAGTACCTCTGTTTCTGGATTGACGCTAATACCGAATTTTTGCTCATACCAGTGGGCGGCTGCTTGGCGAAAGTCTAGGGTACCGTGAAATAGCAAGTAGCCGTGGGTACTTGGGTTGTACAGAGATTGGGCGATCGTCTCGATGACGTGCGCTGGGGGTGGTAGATCCGAAGATCCGAGTGACAAATCAATTAACTCTTGTCCTGCAGCCAAAGCCTTTGCCTTGGCTTTGTCCATATCAAGAAATACATTTGATTGCAGGGGTTGTAAACGCTTGGCAATCTGCATTTTTAGTCCTTTGTCCTTTGTTATAAGTCGTGAGTCATTTGGCATTTGCACAAAGGACTCATGACTGATAACTAATTACTATTTAGATGAGAATCTAACAGGCTGAGGAATTTGTCTTTGCTGATGACTCCTTCAGTGGATACCAAAAGTTTATCTCCTTGAAAGAGTCTGAGGGCAGGTACACCTTCTACCTGGTACTGCTTGACTGTGACCGGGTTAGGATCAACTTCCATTTTTACCACTTTGAGGCGATCGCTGTAGGTAGTGGCTGCCGAGTTTACCAGGGGTGACATTAATTGACAAGGTCCGCACCAGGAAGCCCAAAAGTAAACCAATACCGGTTGATTGGCTTGCAATACTTCCGTTTCAAACTCAGCATCAGTTATGGATATAACACCCTTACTCATGGCTATCTCCATCAGGTGGCATCGTTCATTCGTAGGCACACAAAATACTTTATCCCAATCTGTTGGCAGTCAACTACCTCAATTGAGCGCGATTTGTGCCCAAGTCATAATACTAATGATTTCTAAGTAATCAAGCACTTATGATTTATGAAGCAAAATCCCACAACCGAGTGGCGTGGGATTGGCGCAAAGCTTGTTTGATCAAAAGCCTACATTTGATCCAATTGCTTGCGTAGCGAATCCAACTCGGCATCAACCACTTCATTATTATTTGATTTTGGAGCAGTTGTTTGTTGCGGTAGTTGGGGTTGATTTGGTGAACCGCCAGGTAGCATTTGCGCTTTCAAAGCTGCCAATTCATCATCCACATCGCTACTACCTTCCAACTTGGCAAATTGGGTTTCTAAATCCGCACCTGCTAACTCACCTGCTGATTGCGCGCGGGCTTCTTGCATGAGAACTTTGTCTTCCATACGCTCGAAGGCAGCCATTGCACTGCTGGTATTCATACCACGCACCATGCCTTGGAGTTGCTCTTGAGCTTTGGCGGCTGTAATCCGTGCTTTGAGCATTTCTTTCTTGGTTTTTGCCTCAGAAATTTTGCTTTCAAGCTGGATTAAGTTACGCTTGAGAGTCTCAACCTGAACAGTTTGCTGGTCAAGGCTGGCTTTGAGAGCATTGCCAGTGTCGGTAAAAGTCTTTTTGCGTTCCAGCGCTTGTCTTGCTAAGTTTTCATCGCCTTTTTGCAGTGCCAGTTGAGCATTTCGCTGCCACTTATTAATTTCGTTTTGGGCGTCATTATACTGTTTCTCAGTACGTTTTTGGGCAGCAATTGCCTGTGCAACGCCCTGACGCAGCTGTACCAAGTCTTCCTGCATTTCCAGGATAGCTTGTTCTAGCATTTTTTCCGGGTCTTCGGCTTTATTGACCAGGTCGTTGAGGTTGGCACTCACGACTCGCCTAATGCGATCAAATAATCCCATAACTCTGTTTTTCCTCTTGTGATTTACGCGCCTAGTTGGGCAGTTAGCTTTTTTACTATTTGATAGCTACTTATTTCAATGTAATCGTTCCGGTTTGGATTAGTCCTCCTCACCAGTTCTTATTTTTTAAGATACGCTTGAAATTGAAACATTGCCCAGTCTTCATAAATCTGGAGTTTTCGGTAGCTGTTGTCTTTTTTGTGATTCAGTAGAAAGTTGAGCCTTCATTGCTGCTAGTTCTGCATCAAGCTGATCACCCTCTTCCAAAGAAACAAATTGCTTTTGTAAATCATCTGTACTGGTAATGGAGATCGCTTCTGTTTGAGCCTCGAGCTGCAAAACTTTTTCCTCCATACGCTCAAAGGCTTTGATGTCGTCTATGCTAGAAGTCGCGCCCAACATTTCTTGGAGTTTATATGACGCTTCAGCAGAACGAGCGCGCGCAATATACATATCTTTTTTGGTTTTTGCTTCGGCAATTTTTTGCTCTAGCGTCCGCATATCCTGTTTCAGTCTGGCGACAATACCATTTTGTTGTTCTATTTGAGTGGCAAGTGCTTGTGCCGTTTCTTGGTAGGCATGGCGTTTGGTCAAAGCTTCGCGTGCTAGAGGTTCGTTGCCTTGTTGCAGAGCTAGTTGAGCGCGGCGGTACCATTCTTCTGCTGTAGACTGAGCATGAGCAATTTGTCGTTCAGTGCGCTTTTGGGTAGCGATCGCTTGGGCTACCGCTTGCCGCAATTGCACCAGATTCTCCTGCATCTCCAAGACAGTTTTTTCCAGAATTTTTTCTGGATCTTCTGCACTTACAACCCAACTATTGAGGTTTGCGCGAACCACCCGCATTATACGGTCAATCAGTCCCATGTTAGACCCTCCATTCACGGTTAATTAGGGGTGTAAGGGGTCAAGGGGTTATGGAGAAAATATTTTAAATTATGATTTTTCTTTAATTTCACCTACACCCCGATAGATTCCCTTTCTCCTTTCCACAACTTCTCTTAAGGCTACTGAATTCTAGCTTTCATGCCTTTTGCTTGTAGCTCTTGCAACAATTCTTGTGCTTTCTCTTTGCTCTTGAGGGCACCGAGATAAATGATTTTACCGTCGGGTGATAAATAAGCATCAGGAACGATTTGCCGTGCAGACGCAAAACTGCGATCGCTTTGATTATCTGTGATCACATGATAAAACCCATCTGCTGACGGTTTGATTTGTGTATCCGGCTTTTGTTGAGTATTCGATGCCGTCTGAGTAGGGTTCGTTGTAGAAGGCGGTGGCGAATTCAGTCCTAAAGGTGGTTGCACATTCGGTACTGTGACTCGATTGCTGGGGTTTTGGACACTGACGTCAGGTAATGCTGGTGGTGTTGGTTGGGATTTAGGTTTTAAACTAACGACATCATTTGGATCTCTCACCTCCGCAAACTCGTCAGTCGCTAAATTCGGATACTTCGGTATAGGCGAGAGAGGTGGTTGAGCTACGGTTTTAACATTCTTACCAGCTTCTACGGTATTTTCCGCAGTTGTTGGCGCATTTTGTGTAAACAATCCATTTAAACTAAATTGTGACAAGCTCTTAGGATTAAATGCTACATACCCCAAGGTAAGACTTGCTAATAAGAGTAGTAGCATCGAGCCAATGCCCAAGGGTGATAACAAACTGTCGTTAGAATGACTTGCTTTCTGAGTTTTAGATTCTTCTGTTAAACTTCGCAGTAGTGCTTCAGACGATTCCAAATAGTCATTTGGTTGTTTGTCTGTGTCATCTTGTGATGCAAGATTTTCGCTCTGGCTCTGACTTTGTTCCTTGACTCGTGTAGGCACAATACTGACATTAGGCGCTGGTATAGTTTCCGCTTCGACAGAGTCAGTTGGTGTTGCTTCAGATTGTGGCTGTTGTGTTTTTGAGGAAACTGGTGTATTTGATTGGGGTTGCAACAAAGTGTCGGGTGCTGTCACTGATGCTGACACCTGATGTTGAGTTTCTGCTACAGATTTTGGCGTGTTGATTTTTGTTTCTGGGGTAACAAGAATTTCCTCTTGCCCGACAGTCGGAGTGGAGGTTTTTGGTGTTGCCAACCCAAATTTCTGGAGACTGTCTTCTAGTGATGATTTTGTTGTGTCCCTTATTGGATGAACCCTAGTTAATTGTTGATATTTACTGCTTGTGGAAATGCCTACACGGGGTTGGCTGAATGTTCTATATCCAGTTCGTGTGCGTCGATATCGAGTTAACTCTTGATCGAGTTGTACTTCCAAACTAGCCACTGCTGCTGCTAGTGGTGGTTTCAACCCAGTTTTTTTGGAAGATTTCTCACCCGAATCTACTAGGGGGTTTTGACTCATAGCCTGTCTGCCTTAAACCTAGACTGCCGGATTAATCTAAAATACTAAAAATATATTTGTGCCAATCCTAACGAAAATTATCATCTAAAAATCTTCGGGAGTGTGGAAACCTTGTGTCTTTAGACCAAGGAGGAAACACGACAAGGGCTATTTATTAGCCGTCAAATGCCTTTAGATACCATTACCGCCTTGGGGTTACTCGATACCGTGTAGTCTTGCAATCTACGCATCTGCGGGCAATTACGAACTGATATCTTTCGCCCCTTCGGGTATGCCTTCGGCACACCTTCGGTGAACGCCAGTTCCCTGCTGTCGGGAAACCCTCCTTCAGGACTGGACTCACCTGTACGCATAATGGTTTGCTCCGTAGAGCCTCCCAATAGGGGTTAAGTTAGCTTCTCCCAAGGGGAGACGCTGAGCCCTGCGGGCACGCTGCGCGAACGCGAACGACAATGTTATTAGTCGGCATATCCATTTATACACTGGCTTAACCCATACACCTGTTTAATCTTCTGGTTCTAGAGCCTGGAACTAGCACTCTCCTTCCAGGGTAGGAACTTCAGCACTTGCCAATAACGTAGTACACGCGCGTACTGAGTCTGGTAAGCTAGGGCTTCAACATTTGCTGAAGCCCCTGGATTGAATCCAGGGGTTGCTTACAGATATATTGCATAACTATGCTGCAATTTTTGCCAAGGTTGGCTAGATGTCGTTGAAATCAGTTAATGATATTTTAGAGGTTTTGGAAGCTCAAGCTGAATGGCAAGAGCAACCATTTCAACGCTTGCTCAAGTGTTGGGCTGAAGTTGTAGGACCAGTAGTAGCTGCTCACACGCTACCTTCGTCGATTGAACGCGATGTTTTGCGGGTGGGAACTTCTAGCGCAGCTTGGGCACAGAATTTAACTTTCGAGCGCCAGCGCCTGCTTTTAAAGTTGAATGAAAAGCTGTCAATTGGTTTAGTCGATATTCGTTTTTCTACAGCTCAATGGCGGCGTCCTCAACAGCCTCGGAAGGAACAACAAACAATGTCACTGCGCGAACATCCTAGTTACGTGGGTGATCAGATGAACGTACGCCGTGATCTGACCTCTGCACCCGAGGACGCCAATGCTGCTTTCCAAAATTGGGCTAGAACAGTACAAGCGCGATCGCACGGTTTACCTCTTTGTCCTTTGTGCGACTGTCCCACCCCACCCGGCGAACTTCAGCGTTGGGGTGTTTGTTCTGTCTGTGCTGCTAAGCAATCTTTCACTAAGGGTATAGGGGAATATAGGTGTTGATGGTTAACAGTTAACCGTTATCAGTCAACGTGCTCATCTTATAAGACAATACGGTTCAGTTAAGGGTATTCCAACAAATAAATTATCCAATGAGAGTGGGGTGGGCCGGAAAGCCCACCCAGTTTATAGGACGGGTGCCAATTGGTGGATTCCACAAGAAAAAGTTGGATATTTTTTAAGAAAGGAATTTCCTTAACTTATCAAAATAGATTTGTGATTTGTCCGTAGATATAAAAATTTCTTTGCAAATCACTTCCTCTTACTAAAGATAGAAGATTTTTAGTTCTTTAGAAACTAGCTAATTCACTGTGTCATCACGCTAGCTCTGTCAAAAGTACAGCCTAATTCATTTTAAAAAGTGTCCCTAAAGGCTGAAGTTCAAAGGCTAGTTAAATCGTTATCTTTATTATTAGCTTTGATCCCCATTCAGTTTCAGCCAAAATTTAGTATGCTTAACCTCCTGCAATTAATGTTTCACTTTGTTAACAAAAAAATTGAAAAGTATGACACAAACATAAAGACATTATAAAGTTAATTTTTTCCTTGGGATCGCTATAACCTAGTAGATACACGGGTTTTGGCTGAAATCCACAATTGTGTATAGACGCAAAATAAAAGATGAAAATTAGCCCAAAACGGCACTAAATATGAAACAGATGAAATCACTGACTTCTGCCTGTAAATATTGTCGTTATTACAAGCTAGAAGGGCGTCGTGGCGGGTTCTGCCAACAATTGGGAGCACCAGTGCTGGGTAATTGGAAGGCTTGTTCTTTAGCGCTGCCACCGTTTGCTCCTTCTTGGGAAAATTTGGAAGATGTTTGGGCTTTGCCAAATGCAACACCAGTCTTAGCTTCAGGTTTAAACAAAGCAGCACTTGCTCCTGTGGAGGAAACAGCAACTAGCAGCTGTTCTGAAAAGGCAAAGGTTGAGGCAGTACTAATATAGCCTTTCTTTGTCAAAACAGGAAAAATCAAATCGCTAAAGCACGATTTTAGTCTGGTTTTGAGCTAATTGGTTAATGCCTCTTTTCATTTCAAGTGAAATTAGACTTTTACCTTGTAAAGCGCAAACGTTTCACATTTAACTTTGTGAAAAGGCTGAAATCAGTTATCAGTTGACAGTAAACAGTTATCATCTCATCCAAAAAATGTCTACTAAACTTAACAAATTCATCGGTGAACAAATAAAAAATCTTGTTGAAATCTTTTAACATCAGGTGTGAAAATGAACTGACAACTGATAACTGAAAACTGTTTTAACATTTCTGGCTATTAACAAGACAACACATGAAAAACCGCACCTTTGAGAAAAGGTGCGGTTTTTGTGTTTCTAAGGTAGCCAGGGATATTGACGAAAGTCAGGAGGGCGTTTTTCTAGAAATGCTTGTTTTCCCTCTCTTCCTTCTTCTGTCATGTAATAGAGTAAAGTGGCATTGCCAGCGAGTTCTTGCAAACCCGCTTGCCCATCACAGTCGGCGTTAAATGCTGCTTTCAGACAACGAATGGCGATCGGGCTTTTTTCTAAAATCTCCTGCGCCCACTGGAGACCTTCAGCTTCGAGTTGTTCCACAGGAACAACGCAATTGACTAAACCCATGGACAGTGCTTGCTGTGCATTGTACTGTCGGCAGAGAAACCAAATTTCTCGCGCCTTTTTTTGTCCAACAATACGGGCAAGATAGCTAGCACCAAAACCCCCATCAAAGCTGCCAACTTTAGGACCAGATTGTCCAAAAATGGCGTTATCAGCAGCGATGGTGAGGTCACAAATTAAGTGAAGGACGTGTCCTCCACCAATTGCATACCCAGCGACAAGGGCAATCACTACTTTTGGCATGGAACGAATCAAGCGTTGTAAGTCCAACACATTCAAACGCGGTATGCCATCATCGTCTACATACCCAGCTTGTCCGCGTACGCTTTGGTCGCCTCCAGAACAGAAGGCGTATTTGCCATCAGTGTGTGGACCAGCACCAGTAAATAGAACAACGCCGATACTGGTATCTTCGCGGGCGTCGCAAAAAGCGTTGTACAGTTCAAAAACAGTTTTGGGACGAAAGGCATTGCGTTTGTGGGGACGGTTTATAGTAATTTTTGCAATGCCATCAGCTTTATGATAAAGAATGTCTTCGTAGGTTTTAGCAGTTTGCCAGTTAATTTGCATCGCGAAAGAGTATTTACTTCAGCTTACAAATTCTATCTTTGGTAGGCATATGCATACCTATAATATGTACGGCGATCGCACAGAATTCTATCGTAGGGTGGCATAGCGCTATCTAATATATGTGTCACGATTGCAGTACAAGTCAGAAAAGTTTCTTATGGCACAGACTGAAACTCATAACCACCTGCAAGATGACCTCTTCATCGAACCAGAAAAAGACCGACTAGGATATGCGCCCTTCGCCAAGCATTTGGCAGACAGTATTTGCAAAATGACCGTTACAGAAGGATTCGTGATTGCAGTGTACGGTTCTTGGGGTTCCGGCAAATCGACACTGTTGAACTTTGTAGTTCATTATCTTAAGCAAAAGCCTGATGAGGAGCAACCAATCATCGTTCCCTTTAGTGCTTGGTTGTTTACTGGAAACCAAGACATTACAAGGCGCTTTTTTGACCAATTACATAGCGTTTTAACCTCTGTAACATATGTGCCGAGAGGCTTGAAAGAGCGAATCGCCGGTTTTGCTAAAGTTATTTCTGAAATTCCCTTACCTTACGCTCAAGCTGGCAAGGCAGTAGCAACATTATTTAACGATCAGGAAAAGGAAGCTTCCGAGTTAAAAGAAGAACTTGAACACACAGTGGTGCAGCAGCAGCGGCGAATAGTCGTGGCAATTGACGATATTGATAGGCTTCCCGCAGAGGATATTAAGCAGTTATTTCGCATTTTTAAAGCGATTCCGAATTTTACTAACGTTGTCTATCTTCTCGTTTTTGATAAACAAGTTGTTAGCAAAGCACTTTGCGAAACTAAGGAGGCATCACCAGAAGCATATTTGGAGAAAACTATTCAAGTTGCTTTTGAGTTACCTTCTCCAGATAAAACTTCACTTCGTCGGCTACTTTTTGAAAAACTCGATAGTGTTCTGATTGGCACACCAAAGGACGGCGAGGACGCCAACTCCAGTCAACCGTCTGATGAGACAAGTCCAAGCGCTGAAGAACCAGAACTTCAGCAGGTTCCTGACTTGGAGGAAGCTGATGTGGAAAACCCATCCACGCCGCTGGCTGAGGTATTTGAGCAAACCTACTGGAGCAATGTTTACTTTCAAGGAATAGACCACTTCATTACTAACCTCCGCGACATTGTTCATCTGACTGACACCCTAACAATGACATATCCGGTAGTGAAAGGCGAAGTGAACCCAGTAGATTTTATTGCTTTAGAATCACTGCGAGTTTTTTACCCAATGCTATATGACATAATTCGTAAAAACAAAAACTATTTTGTAGTAAATGTAAATTCTTCCTTAGATGAACTGAAAAAGTTCCATAATTCTTGGCTTGCCCAATTGCAAGATAAAGATAAGCAACCTGTTAAAAATTTGCTCAAAATTATTTTTCCTAAATTACAAGCTGTTTGGGGAAAAAGATATTATGATGAACAACAAGAATTAAAGTGGCGAAGCCAACAGCGTGTATGCTGTTCCGAAATATTTCCTATCTACTTCCGTTTAACTTTATTAGAAGCTGATTTATCTAATACTCAGATTCAAGCTATTATTGCTTCATCTTGTGATACCAAGCTATTTGGAAATAAACTTATAGAATTGTCTGAGCAAATACGTCCTGATGGTACAACTCAAGTTAGGGCATTTTTAGAAAAACTTGAAGATAGCACGCTCAACGAAATTCCAACTGATTGCATTCCCTCAATTGTGGAAGCTTTATTTGATGTAGGAGAAGAACTGTTGCCTTCTGACGATGAACCTCATACCACAATGTTTGATTTTGGTAATGAAATTAGAATTCATCGTATCATCTTACGGTTGTTATGCCGTCTTGATGAAGCTGCACGGTTTGAAGTGTTAAAAACCTCAATGGCTCGAGGAAAAGCATTATCAATAATTACAAAACAATTAGAATATTTAAATGAGCAACAAGGTGAGTACAGTTCAGATATATTTAACCTTCAAGACGAAGACTTGATTAGCACACAACATCTGAAAGAACTGGAAGAAATTGTTGCTAAAAGAAAGCAGGCATAAAATGCGTATTGATATTGAGCCATGCGCTAGCGATCGCTTGTATATAGTTGACCACATGGGCGTTATTATGCTGCATCTGGAGCAAGACAGCCTATTTCCAATATGAGCAGGCACTATTTGTCAAGCTACACTTGACGCTGCTCTGGTCAAGGATGTAAAGTGATACTTGACGACGAACAGACAAAGCTATGAAAAACCGACTGAAAGAACTTCGGCAACTGCGTCAATGGTCACAATCTGACCTAGCTAGAGAATTAGGAGTCAGTCGTCAGGCGGTCAATGGTTTTGAATCCGGCAAGTTTGACCCCAGCCTGGACATGGCTTTCAAAATTGCCAGCTTGTTCAACGTTGCACTTGAAGACGTTTTCATCTATGAGGCGAAGAATTCTATGCAAACACTTGTTGAGCGATTCAAAAATTACTTTGGTTTCGAGTTTGGTTTCGAGAGGTTCACTGAAAAGGCAATCAACGCGGTCAAGTTTGCAAGAAATGAGGCAGCACTTTCGCAGAAATCACAAGTCGAGCCAGAACATTTGCTTGCTGGCTTGTTGGCTGATCCAACGACAACAAGTGCTCGTTTACTTCAAGCAAATGGCTGCCAAGTGAACATCGAAACCAGTGAACATTCTTTTGAATCCCGTGAGAATCTAAAATTTAGTCCCCAGAGTAATTTCGTTCTAGAACTAGCCTTGCAAGTCGTTCGGCTTCAGGGTAAGAAGTCGATTGGGACTGAACATCTTTTGTGGGGTTTACTCCGTCTAGCTGAAACAGACAAGACTACTGTGAGTGAGCTGTTTCAACGATACGAAATTGATCTCGAAGCTCTGAACAATCAACTAGCAGAAACGGTTTAAAGTGTTTTTCCCAAGTTATTTGGTAGTCTTGGGTAACAGTGGTTATCATAGCGGATTTTCTTCCTTGTATCTGGGGCTATTTATTAGGCATTGCTGAATCAAGATATGAATTTATAATTCATGGCTGTGTAGAGACGTGACGCCAGTCGCCTGCGGAGGGAGACCCTCCTGCAGCGCTGGCTCGCCATGGCACGTCTCTACAAGGATTTTGCATCAAACTACAAAAATGTGTACAAACCTAATTCATGACCAAATTCAGCAACGCCATTTATTAATTGTTCGCCTCAAGCCCCTCTTTGCTTGCATACCTAGGGGTTGAGGTGGCGTCTACTCCTCATCGTCATCGGGTGCCAAATCTTCTTCGGTCAATCCCTGCTGGGGTATCGCTGCAATAATCGCATCTATAACCTTGGACACTGGCAAAATTTCGATGTTAAGGCTGGGGTATTTTTGCCCTTTTGGGACGATCGCCCTCTTAAATCCCAGTTTTGCTGCTTCTTTTAACCGCAGTTCCATTTGCGACACTGAACGGACTTGTCCTCCTAGCCCAACTTCCCCAATCAGTACGGTACCAGGATCAACAATTCTGTCGCGGAAACTGGCAACAATTGCGATCGCTATTCCTAAATCCACGGCTGGTTCTTCTACATTCAACCCACCCGCAGACGCAACGTAAGAATCTAACTTCGACATCGGGATACCCACCCGTTTTTCTAACACTGCCAAAATTTGCACTAAGCGGTTGTAATCTATACCTGTGCCTGCACGACGCGGGGATGGGTAGCTGGTGGGACTCACGAGTGCTTGCAACTCAACAACGATTGGGCGTGTTCCTTCGCAAGCAACGACAATCGCAGTACCGGGAGCCGGATCATCACGGTTTCCCAAAAATAGCTCTGAAGGGTTGGGGACTTCTCGCAGCCCGTTGTCTACCATTTCAAAGATGCCGATTTCGTGAGTTGCCCCAAAACGGTTTTTCACTGTCCGTAATAACCGATGAGAGGCAAAGCGATCGCCTTCAAAGTACAACACTGTATCAACTAAGTGTTCCAAAACCTTCGGTCCGGCGATCGCCCCTTCTTTCGTCACGTGTCCCACGATTAACATTGTGATGTCCTCGTGCTTTGCCACCTTCATCAAAGCTGCCGTACATTCGCGCACTTGAGCGACAGAACCGGGTGCAGAGGTTAGAGCCGGAAAGAAAACTGTTTGAATACTATCAATGATTGTCACATTCGGTTTGAGTGAATCCATCTCCCGCAGGATTTCTTCCAAGTCTGTTTCTGGCAAAACATATAAATCGGCACCTATGCCGTCAGCTTCCTCTACTTTGGCTGTTTCTTCGGGAGTTTCTTTTGCTGTTGTACCATTACCATTGCCATCGCCCACTACACTCAAAGGTTTTCCCACCCCCAAACGGGAAGCTCTTAATTTTACCTGTTGTCCTGATTCTTCTCCAGAAACGTAGAGGATGCGGTATCTGTGCGACAGTAGATTCGATACTTGCAACAGCAGTGTAGATTTGCCAATCCCTGGATCGCCACCTATTAGCACCATAGAACCAGGAACAACTCCACCGCCCAGGACTCGATCTAGTTCCTCATAGCCAGAAGCCCAACGTGTGACTTGGCGATCGCTAATCTGGTCAAATGTCAATGAGGCTCGTGGTTTAGCTGGTTTCGTTGCTGCAGGTTTGTTGTTCGTCTGTTGATGCCATCCACTCATTCCGCGACTAGGTATATCGGTTGAGGACTGGATACTAATTTGCTCTTCTAGAGAATTGTAAGTGCCGCAAGCTGCACACTTCCCAAACCATTGGGGGGATTCTGCACCACATTCGTTACAAACGTAATAACTTTTAGGCTTTGCCATTCTTATATTTTATTAAATCTTCTTAATTTTTGCTTAAGTTTTTGAGCAAACTAAAATCCAATAATTGGTAGTAGATGCGGGATTTTTCCAATCAATTTGTGAAATGATATCTTAATAATATGGTATTAAAAATTAATCATGAAAATTTTAGTTAAGGAGCGTTGAGAAACTTGGAAAGTCATAAAGAAAAAATTCTAGTGGTAGATGATGAAGCCAGCATTCGCCGGATTTTAGAAACGCGCCTTTCGATGATTGGCTACGATGTGGTTACGGCTGGTGATGGCGAAGAAGCTTTGGAAACTTTTCGCAAAGCCGATCCTGACTTAGTGGTTCTAGATGTGATGATGCCGAAGCTAGATGGCTACGGCGTGTGTCAAGAATTACGTAAGGAATCAGATGTCCCAATTATTATGTTAACAGCCTTGGGGGATGTGGCTGACCGGATTACGGGTCTGGAGTTGGGTGCTGATGACTACGTCGTTAAACCTTTTTCCCCTAAGGAGTTAGAAGCCCGCATTCGTTCAGTACTGCGGCGGGTAGACAAAACAGGTGCCTCTGGTATTCCCAGTTCTGGAGTGATCCATGTTAGCACGATCAAAATTGATACGAATAAGCGGCAAGTCTATAAAGGCGATGAGCGCATTCGGTTAACGGGCATGGAGTTTAGCTTGCTAGAGTTATTAGTCAGCCGTTCTGGAGAAGCTTTCTCCCGTTCGGAAATTTTGCAGGAAGTTTGGGGATATACACCAGAACGCCATGTAGATACCCGCGTAGTAGATGTGCATATATCGCGTTTACGGGCAAAGTTGGAAGACGATCCAAGTAACCCAGAGTTAATCCTGACAGCAAGGGGGACTGGTTATCTATTCCAACGCATTATTGAACCAGGAGAGGAATAAGCACAAGAGGATAATACAAATCAATGACTAATGACTAAATCCGATCCCAATAAAGTTTTACGGCGTCTACCCATCGTAGTAGGTGGGTTGGGCGCGGTACTTTTGCTGATTAACCGTTTGCTAGCACCAGAATTAACGAACTCCCAAGCGCGTGCAGATGTTCTGGGTGTGATTTTGAGTGCGGTGTTGATTTTAACAGGGTTAATTTGGCAGCAAGTACAACCGCGTTTACCAGAAGCCGTGCAACTCATTGGTGAAGAAGGTTTTGTGCTTGCACCCAATTTACCCCAAGCTGTGAAAACAGAACTAGCTTGGGCATCGCATTTGTTATTAACGAATACGGTGACGCGATCGCTCGTCGTTTTCTATAAAGATAAAGTGTTGTTACGTCGGGGAATTTTAAGCCCTAAGTCGGATGTCGTACCAGGAGCAATCTTAAAACGAGTGCTGGAAAAACAAAAGCCAGTTTATCTGGTAGATTTAAAAGTCTATCCAGGAAGGGTTGAATTTGATTATTTGCCAGAGAATACTCAAGGTGTGATTTGTCAACCAATTGGCCAAGAGGGAGTCCTAATTTTAGGAGCAAATGCTCCTCGCAGCTACACTAAACAAGATGAAAACTGGATTGCGGGAATTGCAGATAAATTAGCTGTTACCCTAAAAGAGGAAATATAGCGCTTTTGCTCTAAATGAAGTAATTATTTATCTGTGTCCATCTGTGGTTCATTATTTCTTTGTGTACCTTATCCAGTTGCAAACCGCTATAAGTAATATTTAGTGGTTAGTGGTTAGTAGTAAAATAAACAATTAACTACTAACCACTAATAAATAACAACTCACAAATAATTATGCAAATTATTTACTGGTTACTTCTTGCCCTAATGGTTGTGGGTATTATTGGCGCTGTAGTTCCTGCGATTCCAGGAGCCAGTTTAATTTTAATTGCAATAATCACTTGGGGATTTATTAGTGGTTCTTTTGCCGCGATAAAAATACCGCTTATTGTGACAATTGTTGTTTTATTACTGAGTATAGGAATTGATTTTTTAGCCAGCTACTTGGGTGCAAGAAAGGCTGGTGCAAGTCAGTGGGGGCAAATTGGTGCAATTGTTGGATTAGTGGTGGGTTTTCTAGGATTATTGCCAACATTGCCTTTTGGTGGTCCATTATTAGGAATGTTACTCGGACCGCTTCTCGGAGCAATTATTGGTGAGTATATTTACCGACGGGATTTGAACTTGGCTATTAAGGCTGGTATTGGAATTGTCGTAGGTACGGTGGTTGGGAATTTGATTCAAGGGTTGTTGGCGATCGCAGCAGTTGTGGTTTTCGTAGTTACAACTTGGCCACAAGTATTTGGCACTTAGAATGAGAGCGAAAATTGCAAAGGCGGGTTTTATCGTTTTCAAGCCTGATTTAACTGATTGCGGCAAGGAGTTCCCACCATACAACAATTCAAAATTATTAATTCAAAATTCACGCAAATAATCTTATTTTTGAAATATAAATTTTGAATCAGGGAATTGTCATGCCAGATACCTGTGTCGGAAGATCCTCGGGAGAGTACTGGCGACTGAATGCCGTTTCCCATAGCAGTGGCTGAAGACTGACTCAAGATTGGGAATGCTCCAAAATATGTCTAGGTCTTTATTGCCCTAGACATAATTTTTCCGCTTTATTACCTAATCCCCAATCCCTAATCCCCAGTCCCCTTTACATATTTTATAGCTTCAGTTGCAACAGCCTCTGCTTGATCATTTGCCAAAGTTTCTAATATGGAATTGGCTTCTGTACCGCCTAAACGGCTTAAGGCTTGCGCCAGTCTATAACGAACTTGCCAATCTGGATCTGTTGCATAGGGAGCTAACAAGGGAATAGCCTGCGTATTTCCCAACTCGCCAAACGAACTTATAGCTGCAGTCTTGACTAAATCATTGTCTGAAGCAAGTGCCTGTGTTAGCAACTCAAAGGCTCTTGGATCGCCCAACTCTCCGAGTGTAGCGATGATGCTGAATTGTACAATCCACTCGTTGGTGGTTTGGTAAGTTTTTTGTAAATCTTCAAAAGCATCATGTAGCTTCAAAGCGCCTAAACAATCTGCTGCTGCGGCTTGCACATCGGCTTCAGGATCATTGAGCAAGCGATCGCGCAATATATTCAAAGATAAGTCTAAATTTTGTCCGCCTAGAGTATCCAACTGACTGACTGCTGAGTACCGCACACGGGAACTGCTATCGTTAACAGCATTTTGAATCAACTCAAAACCACTAGCGGGTTCTAGTTGACGAATTTGATTCACTGCTCGCAAGCGATCGCCTAAATCTTCGGAATTCAGCAGTTGCTTGACAGATTCAGGAGTAATACTCATTTGATGATCCCAGTTTTCAAAAATGTTTTAAAAAAACTTAACAATTCAGACTCACTAGCCACATACTGGACTAATGGCTTATGACTTATAACTCATGACTTATCACCCATCTTGATCGGCTGCCATTGCCCGAATAATGTCACCACGCGTGAGAATACCAATAACTTGGCCCTCGCTGTCAAGGACTGGCAAGCGGTGGACATTGCGATCGTGCATCAGTCTAGCAGCTTCTCTGGCAGTTTTGTCAGGAGTAATGGTGATTGGGTTTTTGCTCATGACTTCGCCAACAGTTTGTCCAAGTGCTTTATGCAGATCGCGTTCATAATCTGCGGGATTTTGTAAATAAATGACGCTATCAAGAAACATGATGTAAGCCGGAGGAGTGACACCAGTTTCTTGCCACATCAAGTCCGTTTCCGAAATAATACCTATTAATTTGCTAGTGTCATCTACAACAGGCAACCCACTTATCCGTCGTTCTGCCAGGATTTTAATCGCTTCCTGTAAAGGACTTTCCGGTCGGACGACAATCGGATCACGGCTCATGATATCGGCAACGGTCTTAGGCATTGGCTTGCTGTCACCTTTTATTAACCTACCTGGGATCATTGTAAAGAATTGCGGGTCTTAACCTGATAGCGTTAATACATTGTTACCAAGAAAGAACTCAGAACTCAGAATACAGAAGTAGTTTTGGGTGATTACCTATCACTCAAATTCAGTTTCACAAAACACTTGTAACAAATCAATACAATTTGCAATTGCTCCCAAGTGAGCAATTTCGTACCCATGAGTGTTTTGTGTAGGAAACGCCAAACAAGCCCCACGAGCAACATGACCAAACTTCATAGCTATTGAAGCATCACTACCAAAACCACTGAGTGTTGCAAGCTGTACTGACATATCCAATTGCTTAGCGCAGTGACGCAGCTGCCCATTTAGCGTTTCATCATAAATCCCATATCCATCTTGAAAAAGTATCACAGGGCTTTTCCCGTCCTCAATTGGGTATTCTGATGAGAGGGGACAAATTTCCAAAGCAATCAAGGCATCTAAGCGCTGGTTTTGAGTAAAGAAAAGTGCTCCAATTGCTCCCACTTCTTCTTTTGCTGACGCTACCAGGTAGACATCGACTGGTGGCTGTTTTACCTTTTCCGCAAGTCCTAGTAGGATAGCAACTGAAGCTTTGTTATCCAAGGTATAACTGGCAATATAGTCGTTTAACCTGATGGGGTGCTTACGATGCTTGCCAATCACCATTCTAGTTCCTGGTCGAATGCCAGCTGCTTCTAATTCAGGAGTTGTACATTTTGTCTCAATCCAAGCATTTTCCCATTTTACAGGAGTGTCTTCCTGCTGGACTTTTTGTGGTGATTCGTGGGAGACGTGGCGGGAACCAAAACTGAGAATACCGCTGACAGTTGCGTTGTCTCCCAGTAAATCCACAACTCCTTCACCATAAACCCACGGAAATGCGCCACCTAGCTTACGAACTTCGACTCGACCGTTGTCGCCTACTGTTTTTACAATTGCACCTATTTCATCTTTATGAGCGGTGATAGCGATTTGTCTTGTTGGATCTAACCCTGGAATTTTAGCAATGATATTGTCAGCGCGATCGCACCAAACTTCGACTCCCAACGCTGCAAATTGTTGCATCAAGAATTGGTTAATTTCTGCTTCTACACCACTAGGAGAATGGTGCATAACCAATTCTTCAATTTTTTTGAATAAGTCTTCGTAATTCCACATTGTTAGTTTAATTTTAACCAAAAATATATCTTTTTTTATCTAATCAATCATATATCAAGACTGGATTGTGCAAACTTTATATAAAAACAAAGCCGTCATTCATGAGAATCACGGCTGACTTGGATGACTTAGTTAATAAACAGATTTATCTTTCAACGACTGCACGGCATGAGTGTTTGCTAACGACTTGACTTGCTAGTGGAGTGAGGGCTAAGTTTTTTTGTTTGCGCTTAAGCATTGCTGCTGCACCCAAAGCACCAAGCCCCAACAGACCTAATGTTGCAGAGGATTCAGGGACAGACTTAGCTCTAATTGAGGCTAACGCTGTTTCTGCTACAAGCTTATGAACTGGTGAAGTGGGATGAACAGAATCAAAGAACAAGAACTCGTTCGGGTTATTACATACACTTATGATTACACCTTGCACAAGATCACCTACCACACAAGGTGCGGTAACATTTGTGAAACCGAATTCACTCGGATTAGCTAGCAGCCTATTAAATAGGGAATCAACATCAACGGAGATAATATTGACGCCAGGGGTATTACTTAATTGACCCAGACCAGCTGCCAATGCCGCGTTATGATTGTTTGTTAAAGTCGTGAAAGCGTTAGCATTTCCCGTCGCCGACACCAAAGGAGTCTTGCCTAAATCTGGCAAGTTAAATACCAAAATATTTTTTGCGCCTGCTTGGGCAAGTAACCCTACTGAATTTGATACATTCTTGACTGTTTGATTGACGTCAGGGCTCTGAGTAAACAAGTAATCGTTCGCACCTGACCACACAGCATAAAGACCGTTTGGGTCAACCTTCTGATTGTTTGTTAGGAACGGTTGCGTAAACGAGCCGACTTGTTCCAGTACTCCTGGAACACCGGGAACATTAAAGAAGTTTCCTTGACCAGACAAAGAACCACCAAAGGCATAGTTAACGCCTTCCGGAGGAGTCGTTCTGAGCTGAACGATTAAATCAGTAATTGGGGTAGGGGGTAATCCTAAGTTGTCTCCGAGATAGTCCACCCAAATCTTGTCATTGGAAAAACGTCCTTGAAAGTAGGGCGGTGGGGGAATCGGACCTGTTGGTAAGCCCTGGGTGACGTTGAATAAGTTGCCAGTGTCTGACAGGCTGTCACCAAAGATCACAAACTGACTAAAATCAGCAGCTAAAGCTTTTAGTGGCACAGTCAAAGAGAAGAGGACGAATCCTGCTGTCACGAGTTCTTTTTTCATCTCAAAGCCTCCGGGAGTGTGGAAACCGCGTACACTACAGCCACGCGGAGGAAACACGACTCGGCAATTTTAATTGCCGTCAACATTAGCGCCTTGGGGTTACTCAATACCGTGTAGTATTGCAATCTACGCATCTGCGGGCAATTACGAACTGATATCTTTCAACGCCAGATACCTAGGTCGGGAAACCCTCCTGCAGTACTGGCTCCCCTGTACGCACCCTGGGTTTTGCTCGAATAAGCCTCCCTTGCGGGGTTAAGTTAGGTGAGTGCTAGCTCCTGCGGAGCCGCTACGCGTAAGTCCTTACGGACAGGCTGCGCCAACACGAAATGTGGGCTTTGCGCTTACGCACACGCTCTTGCAACGACAATGTTATTGGTCGGTAGTATCACGCGCGACACTGGCTTAACCCAATAAACCTGTTTAATCCTTCGGTTCTTGAGCTTGGAACTAGCACTCTCCTCCAAGGTAGGAACTTGAACACTTACCAATAACGTAGTACCCGAAGGTACATGAGTCTGGTCAACTAATCCGCTTAGGTTTGAGGCGATGATCGCCCCCTCACCGTAGGGCAGGGGTATTGACACTTACTCTGGCTTTGTGTAATTTTTTATTACGTCTGACATTTAATCAATGGCGATCGCTCTGGTTTGGCTACAACTTTAAGTTTGTACGTACGGCTTTTGGGTTCGCTGTTGCCAACCCATTTAACATCTTATTCGACATATTCAGGGTGTATAACAATTGATCATACTATTTTATTCAACTTTATCTATTTAGATAGATGCATTAACTGTGGTTAATACTAAAGTTGTAAATATAGTATTTTATGTCTATAGGTAGATGCTTAAAATTTCTTGTAAAACATAATTTTAACGGCATTTAACTTATTTTTAAGTTATTAGTGTAGGAAAACTTTGTACAAACTTACTTTTAATTTGATAGTTCCAAAGTTTGTATGAAAAACTGTAAATTAGCAGTAGTTGAAAAGACAAGTATTCGTACTACTGTTAAAATCAACATCGTGACATGTATTAAAAAAATATGTGTATTAAATAAAGTGATTATAAATTTTCTATGAAGATTAGATTGAGGGTGAAACAAAATTGACAAAATGTATAAGGATTGATATTGGAGATACCAAATCATTAAGTAAACAACTTCAGGTAGTGCTGTATGTTTGAAATTAACTTCTAAGTTGTTTCAGAGCGACAGTCGTCTCCTGAATAAGTATGAACAACTGAATTCAGGCTGATGCAACAAGAAGAGATTGCGTTCATGCTTGAAGTCTCCCCCCATTTGATTTCAGTTATTAAACAGGTTTCAAATCTCTCTGTAAGCTTCACTCAAACCAACTCAGGATTTTGAGGTTAAGTGAGTTATTCGTTTGGCAAATTGGCAAAGTTCATTAAAACTATTAAGCCATATTGTTAGGTGGCCAAAAAGTTCCTGTGATTTTTGAGAAAAATCTCAAAAGTTGAAGTGCTAGTATAAAATCTAACTAGTGCTAAAAACAAAAGACAAAAGCTTTGAATTCTTAAATGAAACAGTGAACTTGTCACTGTTTGTAATGGCTTTGCCAAGCACTGATTGTTTATCATGGACACAAAAACCATGCTATTTGCAAATTTTTGTAGGGATGCTTACTACCATATGTCAATTCAGTACTATAAATTTTTAGTAGCAAAACTCCAAACACCAATTTTTCTTCATTTACAAAATCAATTTAAAAACATGGTATAACAGCTAGTATTTGGTTACGTATAAGGTAATCAAAATTTCCAGTGACCCAAGAATTACCCCCTAGACTCCCAAAATACTAAGGGATAACTCTTAGGGTCTGCGACAACCGAGGAATTGCCCCCCTAGACTCCCAAAATACTAGGGGGGATACTTCCAAGGTCAGTTGCACATCACTTATTAACTTCGCAGCTGTTAATCCTTTGCGCTTGGATTTTGCTCACAGCTGCGACGGACCTATTCGCCCACGTTTTTATGACCACAACTGGTAACAATTATGTCACACCAAATAAGTAAACAACAAGCTTTTGAAAAGCCACGACAAGATCAGCAGCCAGTGGTGGCACCTTTTATAAAAGCAGACATTACGCTTGGTAATAGGTAATCCAACCGAAGACTAGTTTCCATTGGTCATCACATCGAGTTCAGACCAAAGACTTATTCTTAGGATGGAGAAAAAGTAATGTCATTGGTGATAGCGCAACAGCAGCTATATAAGCAACTCACCACAGCTTTGGGTGAGACAATTTCACAACAGGAACTGTTGATGTGGATTACAGAGGCAGAAATCGTGGAGCCTCCACCCACAAAGCAGTTCTGGGTTTCAACAGATAGTCGAGCCGGAATATATCTCATTATTTCTGGCAAAGTCAGACTGTTGGATAGTGCGGAGAACTTAATTACAACTCTCGGTGCAGAATCATTGTTTGGGGAAGCGACTTTATTTCCAGAACAACGCTTTGTGCCATACGTCGCTAGAGCTTCGACAAACCTCAAGCTTTGCTATCTCAAACAAGAGATACTGCAAACACTAATGGAGAAATATCCCAGTATCCGAGATTACCTGTGGAAACGCGCACAGGTGTGGGATTTGCTGATGATCTATCGACAAAACTCGCAATTAGAGTGCCAGCCATCGGATGTAGCAGGGATACTCAAAGCCTTATCGCTATTTGAGCCCCACAGCCTAGACATAAATGAGGAAATATCCGCACCACCAGATGGCAAACTATGGCTGCTGCACAAAGGGGAATTGTGGCATACAGATGGTCAGTGTCTCACAGCAGGCAAGATGTATGCAGACCTAAAACAGGGTCTTTGGCAGGCGACAAAGCCAACGAGCGTTTATATTCTCCGAGATTCGCATAGGCAAACAGCCTTGGAGCACTGGCAACAGCTAGCTCAATTAGTTGTAGATCAACAGCGTCCTTTGGTCGTGGAAGACCAAAAGCCACGTTCTGTTAGGTCAAAACCAGAACGAATAGCCTCTTCTGGAAACGTTATACCCTTTCCCCAACGTGAGTCGGCGTCAAAACAAAAGCCAAAAAAATCACGTCCCTACTTTCCCAGCCCGAAGGTCAAAGTAGGGCAAGTCTGGGGACAGATCAGCAAAAGCTATCCATACTTTGCACAACAAAGCGCTGCTGACTGTGGTGCAGCCTGTCTAGTCATGATTGCACGCTACTGGGGTAAGCGTTTGAGCGTCAATCGACTGCGGGATTTAAGTAACGTCAACCGCTCTGGCGCATCACTGCGTGCCTTAGCCGCCACCGCTGAAAGCGTTGGCTTTGCCTCGCGTCCAGTCAAAGCCAGCTTTGACAAATTGGCAGAGCAACCGCTACCAGCGATTGCTCACTGGGAAGGCAAGCATTACATAGTCGTCTATGAAATCACCAAAAAACACGTGATAGTAGGCGATCCCGCCATTGGTCAACGCACCCTGACCCTAAAGGAATTTCAAGCAGGCTGGACTGGATACGCCTTATTGCTGCAACCCACAGTCCAACTTCAAGAAGCCCAGGAAGAAACTACAGGCATCTGGAGGTTTTTTGAGTTAGTCAAACCGCATTTTTGGGTACTGCTGGAAGTGTTCTTGGCTTCGGTGCTGATTCAGGTGTTTGGGCTGGTGACGCCATTGTTTACCCAGTTACTGTTAGACAAAGTGATAGTACAAGGCAGCATCTCCACATTAAACGCGGTCGGTTTAGGGTTGATGATTTTTGGCTTTTTCAACATTGCTGTTAATGGGGTGCGGCAGTATCTTTTGGCTCACACTGCTAACCGTGTCTCTGTTGCACTATTAGTGGGTTTTATTAAACACACCTTCCGCTTGCCCTTATCATTCTTCGAGTCCCGCTACGTCGGGGACATCGTTTCTCGTATCCAAGAAAACCAGAAAATTCAGCGCTTCCTCACCGGCGAGACACTGTCAATCATTCTCGATTTGCTGACAGTGTTTATCTATGTGGGATTGATGTTCTGGTACAACTGGCGCATGGCATTACTGGGGTTGATGATTGTGCCACCATTTTTTATCCTCACTCTGGCTTCCACAAACATCTTGCGCCGTATGTCCAAAGAGATTTTCAATGCTGGAGCAGAACAAAGCAGCTATCTGATTCAATCCCTAACAGGAATTCGCTCTATCCGCTCAATGGCAATTGAACACACAGTACGCTGGCGTTGGGAGGAACTGCTAAATAATTTAATTAAAAAATCCTTTACCGGTCAGATAATTGGCAACAACTTGCAAATTATAAGCGCCATCATCGATACCGTGATGAATACAGCATTGCTATGGTATGGGGCATGGTTGGTGATTCACAATGAACTCACCATTGGACAATTAGTTGCCTTCAATATGTTGTTGGGCAGAGCGATCGCTCCTTTCAAGCGGCTCTCGGTCGTGTGGAATCAATTCCAAGAAATCGTCATTTCAGTGGAACGCATTAACGATGTCCTAGAAGCAAAACCAGAAGAAGACTTGCTCTCGTCACCCCGCAAGCCTGTACGTAAACTTCAAGGGAGAATTCGCTTTCTCGATGTCACATTCCGCTATCACCCAGAAAGCGAGACAAATGTTTTAGAAAATCTCAGCTTTGAGATACAGCCCGAACAAACAATAGCAGTCGTAGGGCGCAGCGGTTCTGGGAAGACAACTTTGTCAAAGTTAATTTTGGGTTTATATCCTCCTACAGAAGGTAAAGTCTTAATCGACGGTCAGGATCTAAGTGGAATATCCCTGAAGTCGCTCCGACAGCAAATTGGTGTGGTAGACCAAGGCACATTCTTGTTTGGCGGTACGATTCGGGAAAACATCGGCATTGCTCATCCAGAAGCCTCTTTGGAAGAGATTATCGAGGCAGCGCATTTGGCTGGGGCAGATGAATTTATTCAGCAATTTCCTATGGGTTACGAAACCGAAATCGGTGAAGGCGGCGGTATGTTATCTGGTGGTCAACGCCAACGCATAGCCATTGCTCGTGCTTTGCTAGGCAATCCTCGATTGTTAATTTTCGATGAAGCCACTAGTAGCCTTGATGCGGAATCTGAACGCATTATTCAGGAGAACCTGAAAACAATTCTCAAAGGGCGCACTAGCCTGATTATTGCCCATCGCCTTTCCACTGTACGGAATGCTGATTTGATTCTAGTTCTAGACAAAGGAGTCTTGGTGGAAAGCGGCACTCACGAAGAATTAATCGCTAAAAAAGGACATTACTACTACCTCAACCAACAACAATTTGCTTATGCAGGTTGAGTCATTGGTCATCGCGTGTAAGGGGACTAGGGGTTCCCACACAGTGGGGTTGGGAACGAAGAGGAAAATCATTCACCTACATCCCTACCTCGCAATCTACCCATCTTAAAAAAACTATGCCATACACATCTCGCAATCGATCATCTACGGTTGCCAAATCAGCGCCAGATGAGCAGACAAATGATATAAATCCACTGGAAGTGGCGGAATCTTCACAGTTAGAGAGTCAGACAGAAGCAGCAGATGAGGCACAAGAATGGTTTTTCGGTACCGAAGAACTACTAGATGCCTTACCACGTGCTTGGACGCGCTCTTTGCTGTACTTGTTAATAGGCTTTGCAGCGCTAGTCTTACCTTGGTCGATGCTCTCGAAAGTTGATGAGACAGGGAGCGCCAGAGGGCGTATTGAACCATTAGGTGCAACGCAAAAATTAGATAGTTCATCTAGCGGAAGCGTCACTGCTGTCAGGGTTAAAGAAGGAGAGGCAGTAAAAGCAGGTCAGATTTTGCTGGAACTAGAGTCAGATATCTTAAGAACTGAAATCAACCAAGTTCTAACAAAGCTCGACGGGCTACAGAATCGGCAGCAAAACTTAGAACTGCTCAAAAATCAATTGACACTGGCTTTGCGCACTCAGCAGCAACAAAACCAGGCTCAACAATTGGCAAAACAGTCTCAAGTAGAGCAGGTGCGACAGAATTTGGTTGCTCTTAAAGCTGTTTATAACTTACAAAAAGAGGAAAAACGAGCGAAAGTTGACCAGATGCAACAAGCTATTGACTCAAGCAAGGCAGCCCATAAGTTAGCACAAGTTCGTTTGCAAGCCTCTCAAGAAAAAATCCCACGCTATCAACAGGCTTATGAAGATGGTGTCATGTCACAAGACCGCTTCAAGGAAGTCCAACAGTCAGCAAAAGAAGATTACGAACGCCTGGTACAAGCTCGTTCTGATATTTCTCAGGCTCAGTCTCGCCTCCAAGAACAACAAAGCAATTACCAAAAGAGCATTCATCAGGCTCAATCTGAGATTCAGCAAGCCGAACTGCGCTTACAAGAAGAACAACGCAGCTATCAAAGCCTGATTCATACAGGTCAACTCGCACAACTCAAAGCTGAAGAACAACTTAAAGAACTGCAAACACAAATCAAATCGCTGCAATCTGAAATTGCCCAGACCAGAAGCCAAATCACATCTCTAAAGATTCAGTTAGGGCAAAGAGTTGTGCGAGCGCCGATTGACGGTGTGATTTTTGAGTTGCCGATAACCAAGCCAGGAGCTTTCGTACAACCTGGTCAGAGAGTTGCCCAAATTGCATCTAAAAATGCTGCCTTAGTACTCAAAGCTACTATGCCTAACCAGCAAAGCGGCTTTTTGAAAGTGGGAATGCCGGTCAAAGTCAAGTTTGATGCCTATCCTTTCCAGGAGTATGGCATTGTGCCTGGGAAAGTGAATTGGATTTCTCCAGACTCCAAAGTGAGTCAAACACCTCAAGGTAATATAGAAACTTTTGAGTTAGAAATTGCCTTAAATCGGCAGTATATCCAGAATGGCGACAAACCTATTGCATTAACTCCTGGACAGACTGCAACTGCTGAGGTGATTATCCGCCAGCGGCGCATCATCGACTTCATCATAGACCCGTTTAAGAAATTGCAAAAAAACGGTTTAGACCTTTAATCATTAGCGAGAGAAATTGTTCCATGTTAAAACGTTTGAACATTTCCTGCGAAGACATAATTCGCAACATCAAACTTTCTTGTCAAATTCCTAGTGTTGTCGAAGCTATAGCTACTCAACAAATTATTGCTGAGGCTGCTGAGGAAGCAAACATTAAGGTTTCGGAAGAAGAACTACAGCAAGAAGGAGATAAGCTGCGGGTAGAAAAAAAACTAGTACAAGCTAAAGACACCTGGGCTTGGCTTAAAAAACATCATCTTTCTCTGGATGATTTTGAAGAATTAGCCCGCAGCAACGTACTTTCTAAAAAATTAGCCAATCACCTGTTTGCAGATCAAGTTGAACAGTTCTTTTACGAACACCAACTCGATTACCTTGCAGCTGTCACTTACGAGGTCATTTTGGATGATAAAGACTTGGCTTTGGAACTGTTTTATGCCCTACAAGAAGGCGAAATCGGTTTCCAAGAAATCGCCCGTCAATACATCCAAAATCCAGAAAGCCGCCGCGCTGGTGGATATCAGGGAATCCGACATCGCACAGACTTTCGACCGGAGATAGCCGCTCCTGTATTTGCAGCGACTCCGCCCCAGATTCTCAAGCCAATTGTGACTCCCAAAGGAGTCCATCTCATTTGGGTTGAAGAAATCATTCAACCCGAATTTAATGAGGAGTTGCGCCAAAAAATTATTACAGATTTGTTTTCTGCTTGGTTAAAGCAACAAATCGAAAAAATGGAAATTGTCACCCAGCTAGACTCAGAGACCAGTTTACAACCATCGAAGGAACGGCTGATGCAGGCTTAAATCAGTTATTAACGACAAAAGTACTAATACAAATTCAGCTATTTTTTGTAACCTATTATCCTCTTTTGTAAGGAGGCTTATAGAAGAATCTGTGGTTTCTTAAATGAGGCTTTAAATCCATAAATTAGACTGAAAACACTTAAAAAGATGTTGTTTATTCTCTAAACATATGAATTTTCTTATTTCTTTTTTAAAGAAAATTGTTTAACTTAGTAACTTTATATTTTACTTAAAATAGACAAGAAAAAATTGCTTTTCTTGCCTAGTTTTCTCATCTTAATGTATTAAATATTTTTGACTTTAAATGATAAGTAAACTCTTTGAATTATTCCTATTAAATATCAAGAATACTAATTAATTAAACCGAGATTTGATGTTGCATTTTTGATTCAATCTGCTATATTAATAATGTAAGCAAAAAACAAAGTTGCTTACACGAATTCCGAAAAACAATCTACCAATTCCCAGGAAAAACCCATGATTATTTCTGATCTGAATCATCTCGAAGTTGTTGAAGGTGCTGATGTTGTAGGTGGATACAACTATAGAAAGAATGACTTCCAGGTTGATGTTAACATCGACAAAAACATCGACATCAAAGAAGACGTCGATATCTTGAAGAAATTCAAGGCTAAGGTTGATGTCAAGGGTAATTCTGCTATCGCAGAAAGCAAGGCTGATGCATTCGGTGATGATACCATAGCTCAAATTTTCACCTTCACTGAAACTGATCATAACTACTCTAAGGCTGATGGTACCTCCATCTCTGCTACTAACTAGTTTCAGTTGACTGTAACCTAATAAAGACGATTTTTGAGGACGTTGATGATTTATAAAGTTCGCTCATATTGGCCATAATGAGTTGAAAGCTTTATAAAAAATTCCTCAAAAGCTAACAAAAATCGCTGAAAGTTTTTTAACTTTCAGCGATTTAACTATTTGTAAACAACTATAGGTTCCACAATCATGGCTCGCTATCAAGTTGTAATTAAACGGATAGTCTCACCTGATGGTAAGATTGTTGCAGAGGCAAAAAGCATAGCCACAGCATCTGACGATAGCCAAAGTGAGATTCATCAAACCGTCTCAGTCAACATTTCTTCTGGCAATAGTTGTAGCGCTCGCTCAACATCTAGCTCTACTTCCAGTGCTAAGTAGCTCAAAATAAATAAACTAACCAGACTCCATGAAATATGGTGTCTGGTTAGTGTTAACAATTAGCTATTAAGTTGTTTTCAAACCCCAACGGCTATCTTATCTTTTCAACGAGCAGCCTAAAACCGTTTCTTTGCGTCTACTTTTCAACACTACACCAATTACACCACAACAGGATAGTAAAGCTAGGATGCTTGAAGGTTCAGGAGTTCTAGCTGTAACTATAGCGTTATTTCTCTTCACTTCTATTAAAGTTAAATTTGTTTTCTTAGCAAAAGAGCGTTGCAGAGAACCCTGAACGAAAGCTGTAGCTGATTCTTCATTTCCTTTAAAATCAGACGTTTTGATTGGATTGCTTAATGTAACATTTTCGCTTTTTTGAAATCCGATAAAATCGCTATCGTCTTCGCTGGTTACATTTCCCACAAGGCTAAAGAAGTCTAAGACGCTGTCATTAGCGGTGTCGAGTAAAACGAAAGATATATCTCCACTTGCTGTTGCATCTTCCCTTACACCTATCGGTGGTGGATTGTCTATTGATGTTGCCACGTTTAAACCAGCTGTGAAGTCAAAAGAAAAAGGTGTACCTGCATCTACATCGAAGTTACCGATAACTGTAGCCTCACTTTCTGCTTGTCCTAAATAATTTGTACCTTTACCCAGGGCTATGTTAAAAGATGAATTGAATGCTGTTGGTGGAGCAAGTATAAAAGTTGCTTCTGCGTTAGCCAAAGCATTCACTAAGTCATTGTTAATAACGGTGTTGGTGTCAACGTTAGTGTCAACCGTTGAAGGGCTTTGACTAAATCTTGTAAATTCTACTACCCCTTCAGATAGTGCTAAGGTAGCAGCTTGACTAGGTGAGGCTGCTAACACAGAACTAGCTATCCACGGAGTAAGCAATAGTAAGAAGCGCTTGGTAAATGCCTGATATTGCTTCATAACAAATCTTTTTCTATACTCGTTAGGTTTTCAACCGATTCACTCACCTAACTGCTTAGATGAGTATAAATAATAACAGTAAGCATCACGCAGCCTGAATATCTTCCGAGCTAGTTTTGCAGTATCGAAAGAAAATTCTTCCAGTAACAGAGGATACTTTGAAACCTTGTGACAAACAAAAACCCGCAATTACCGCATCAGTAATATTTCAATAACTCTTTTACGGGTAAGTTATTACTTCAGTATCAATACTAAAGCTCTTTTGACCTGTTTTTTACTGATTCTATGGAAGCTATAGTCAAAATTTAAACTTGTACGAGACTTTAATGATGAAATTGCAAATTTACGCAGTTTTACTAGATTTACTTAATATAAATACGGTATGATATCTTGTTGTCTTAAAATTGGCTCAAACGCTCATCTTGCCCTTTTATCTTTTATTTAAGGGGTGATTCAGCAGCTGAGTTGCATTTTAGTCTTGCAATCTTTCGTAGGCTCAGCCTGACAACGGATCATAAGCGAAGACAGGGTTGGGTGAAACCATGACAAAACCGGACAACCTTCCCCCACAAGTACTCTTGAAGCACCCACAGATATCTGTGGTGGGGGCAAAAAAGGGGGTTATTCTCAATTATTCGTACTTGTTGAAAGATTTACCCGCCTTTTTTGCCAAGGTTGTCCGGTTAAGTCTCGGAAAAATGTAGCGGCAACTACGAGCGTTACGCTAGGAACTTATGAACATATTTAATGAACATATTTAAAAATTCTCAAGGTTAAGGTTAGCGTTCCCTGGCTCAACGCCAGGGAACGCATATTAATTCTTCGCCTGGCTTGGTGAACCAGGAATCGTCACATCTAATACCGTCACTTGTGTTGCTAGCTGCGTCAGTGGTGGTTTCATCGCGTTTTGATTCCCGACTACCAAAGTCACCAAATTTTCTGGCTTGAGGTATTTCCGCGCTACCCGCTGCACATCAGCCGCTGTGGTTGCTCGCACAGCACGCTGATAGCGAAACAGGAAATCGGACGGATAGCCGTAATATTCGTACCGCATTAAGCGAGACAATGTTTGCGCGGGATCTGCAAAATTGAAAACAAACGAGTTGAGAGTAGACTCTTTAGCAAAAGCTAACTCCTGAGGCGTTACCCTTTGAGCTTGGATGCGCTTGATTTCTGCCTGTACAGCTTTGACAAACTGCACTGTAGCATCAGAGCGCGTTTGTCCCCCAGCAATGAACAAACCAGGGTAGTCATGGCGGGGACTCCAGGAACCAGACACGGAGTAAGCTAAACCTTGACGCGATCGCACTTCATTAAACAAGCGTCCACCGAATCCATTTAACACCCCATTCAACACATCTAGTGCTGGATAATCAGGGCTATTGAATTGTCCCCCCAAATGCCCAATCAAAACACTACTCTGTGTCAGTTGCGGTTGATTAACAACAAAGACACCGCCTTGTTTATTTTGCGACACTTTGGGTAACTGAGGTTTAAGCAGTTGCGGATTTGGTTTCCAGTCAGCTAACTTCGCTTGAATGAGCGATCGCATTTTTTTCGAGTCAAAATCCCCGACAATTCCCAATATCATATTATTGGGATAAAAATACTGCTCTTTAAACTTCACCAAATCCTCACGGGAAATTTTATCCAGCGTTGCATACTCTTCCGTGCGGGCATAAGGGCTATCTTTGCCATAAATTAATTTCTGAAATTCCCGATTCGCAATATCATCAGGATCGTCATTGCGACGGGCGATCCCACCTCGCAGCTGCGTTTTTGCCAAATCCAGCTTTTCTGGAGCAAACACTGGCTCCCGCAGCACCTCAGCAAACAACCCAAACACCGTTTCCAAATCTTCAGTGAGTGCTTCAAAAGAAGCACTACCAGCACTTTCGCCAATACCAGTTTCTACTAAAGCCGCCCGTTGCTCCAAAATTTCATTGAGTTGATCTGGCGTATGCTTCTGAGTTCCTCCAGAACGCATGACGACACCCGTCAACTGAGCCAAACCAACCTTATCTCCTGGTTCAAAGCGATCGCCCGTACGTACCATCACCGAACCACCCACCAACGGTAGCTCGTGATCCTCCATCAAATACACAACCATGCCGTTGTTCAACACATACCGCTCATACTTCGGTAACTTCACCTGAGGTAGTGGCGGCAGCTGTAACTCCGTGTAATGTTTTGCCGCCGTCGCCGCCCAAGATGTGTTCAACACTCCAAAGCATAGCAAGGGAACCAACGCAAAACAAACCAACAACGAGTAAAAAAACCTTCTCACTTTTACCTTGTCCCTTCTACCCCTAAACCTCTTCATATCTCTTTTCTCCTCCTTGTTGGTGCTCTAGCCTCCAGCACGTAGCTCTTGCGTCTAAGGTGTCTTGACAGTTCAATTCCTATTTCTGCTTCGACAACAGCTTACCAACTGTACGATTTTCCGCTGTAAACGTTGCCGTCGCCACTCGTTGAATATCAGCAGGCGTGACGGCAACAATTTCATCCAACTGCTTGAACAAATTCCGCCAAGAGCCAGTTTTTACCTCATACTCCAACAACTGCTGCGCCATTCCCATATTGGAATCGAGTATTCGCAACAAACCTGCTCGAGCTTGCGTTTTCACTCGCTCCAACTCGGTAGCAGAAACTGGCTCAGTTTTCAACCTCTCAATTTCCTTACGCAAAGCTACCGCCACCTCATCAACCGTGTGACCCGGTGCTGTGAGAGTATAAAACAACATCAAATTGGGATACTTATCACCTGGGAATCCACTGAAACCCTGTGCTGCTAGCGCCAACCGCTGCTGTTCGACTAAAGACTTATACAATCGCGACGTACGCCCATTACTGAGCAAGCTAGCAATAATTTCATAAACTGCTTGATCTGGATCAGTTATTGCCGGACGGTGATAACCTTCAAGATACCAAGGTTGAGAAGGGAACTCCACAGTCACTTCCCGCGTTTGTGTTTGTTTTGGTTCTGAGGGGATTTGAGCAACAGCTTTTTGTTTTGCCTTGAAACGCCCAAAGTAAATTTGTGCCAGTCTCTTAACTTCAGTGGGGTTGACATCACCAACAACGGCAATTGTTAAATTACTGGGTGCATAGTAGCTGTCAAAAAACTTCTGCACATCTTCGCGTGTCAAATTGCGGATATCTTGGTCGTAGCCAATCACGGGACGTTTATAGGGATGGGCTTGAAAAGCGGTACCGATAAACTTTTCTATCATGATCCCGATAGGAGAGTTTTCCACCCGCAGACGTCGCTCTTCTAAAATGACATCTTTCTCCTTATAAAACTCCCGAAATACGGGATCTAGAAATCTTTCCGATTCCAACGACATCCACAGTTCTAACTTATTGGAAGGAAAGCTGTAAAAATAACGAGTCGCTTCCGTAGAGGTATTGGCATTTAAACCTACGCCTCCCGCCTGTTCGACAATTCGTCCTAATTCGTTTTGCTTGGCAAGTTTAGCAGCTTGTGCTTCTATTTGCTTGAACTGAGCTTCTAACTTAGCAACTTCATCTTTTTTATTAGCCGCTTTTGCTGCTGTTATTTGTTCTGCCAATTGATCCAAACGCTCAAGTAATGGTTTTTCTACCTGGTAATTAGATGTACCGATTTTTGTGGTTCCTTTAAAAGCCAAATGCTCTAAAAAGTGTGCCACACCTGTTTGCCCATCTGGCTCATCCACGCCTCCAACATCAGCATAAGTCAGAAAAGAAACTACGGGCGCTTGATGTCTTTCCAAGACAATGAACTTCAAACCATTGTCAAGACGGAATTCTGTCAACTGCTTTATCACGCGATTCAAATAGGGCTGAATCGAACTTTCAGCAGATGGTGTCTGAGTCTTCGCTAGAGCAATTCCTGGTAGGAACCCCCACCAAAGAAGTATTGCTACAAGAAAAGAGACTAAAAGTTGACTTGCTTTGTTTTTCACTTCCCTTTGGTATAAGCAACTAAGCCTATTCATACACGAAAATAAAAGTAAATTTCTATGACAACACCAAAAACGTAACTTAGTCAACAGGGTCTTAATCTTGTATTAAGCTCTCTGTAGTGATTGCATTTAAGGTTAGACAATAACGCGACACATCCTGTTCCGGATATCTCACCATAGCTGTTATAGTCTCGTGCAGACTGCTATTTAGAACGTTAAAGTATACTAAGGATCTGGAAGCCTGACAGTTTTGAGAGCTTTAACTAAGGGGTGATCGCACAGTTATTTGATTTGGGAGATAGAGATTCATGGCTAGTAGCAATATTGAAGTAGTTTTCAGCTTTGATACTACAGGGAGCATGTATCCCTGTTTGACTCAAGTTCGCCGCAACCTCAAAAGCACTGTCACTCGGTTGCTCGATGAAATTCCTGGCATTCGTATTGGCATTATTGCTCATGGTGACTATTGTGATGCTGGGTCTACCTATGTCACAAAACACATGGATTTATCAGGGAATGTCGATACCATATGCAATTTTGTGCAAACTGTCGAAGCCACAGGTGGTGGCGATGCTCCCGAATGTTATGAACTCGTCCTGCACGAAGCTCAATCCTTCTCCTGGTCGCCTACCAGCATCAAAACTCTTGTGATGATTGGGGATGACATTCCCCATGCGCCTGCTCAAACGCCTCAAAAGCTGAATTGGCGAAAAGAACTGGAGAAGTTAACGAAGTTAGACATTACCGTCTATGGTATTCAAGCATTAAATCGTTCTCATGCAACACTTTTCTACAAGGAATTAGCAGATCAGTCTGGAGGTTTTCACCTCAATTTGGATCAATTTTCCTACATCACCGATTTCTTCCTATCCGTTTGCTACCAACAGTCGTCTCAAGATCAACTCCAGGCATATGAACAAGAAGTCGCAAACCAGGGGCGGATGAATCGCGGTTTGAACCGCATGTTTAACACGCTTCTGAAACGCGATGCTTCTGATGAGTTTGGGGAAGCAGATTTACGAGCAGTGTCACCTGGACGCTTTCAAGTTTTGGACGTGGATCAGGACATTTCCATCAAAGCTTTTGTCTTAGAGAATGGTTTGACGTTCAAAGTCGGACGAGGCTTCTACGAATTCACGAAGACAGAAACTATTCAAGGTCATAAAGAAATTATTCTCATGGCTCGCAAAACGGGCGATTTATTTGAAGGGGAAGCAGCACGAGATATGCTCGGTTTGCCTGCTGGGACAACTATGCGAATTAAACCAAGCAACCTGGAAAAATACGTTGTGTTTGTGCAAAGTACTTCTGCCAATCGCAAACTGATGGGAAAAACACGATTTCTGTATGAAGTGGAGGATTGGGCACGTTGATCAAATGAGTGGTTCCAACAAAACACCGCACCATAAAGGCGTATTGCTCATATTAAAATTTAGACACCTGCTGTTCGAGTCGTTTCCATATCATTAGGGTCTTAATCTTGTATTAAGCTTTCTATAGTTATTGCATCTAACGTTAGACAATAATGCTACACATCCTCTTCCGGATATATCACTATAACTATTATGCGAATTTTTAATTCTCCTCCATCCTCTGAAGCACAAACACGCACCCGCATTCTAGACGCGGCAAGGCGGTTATTTGCCTCCCAAGGATTTGATGGTACGACGACTCGTGACTTGGCACAAGCCGCAGGCGTCGCTGAAGGCACTCTGTTCCGTCATTTTTCCAATAAAAAGGCGATTTTGGTTGAGGTGGCAACTCAAGGGTGGGTGGAGATTCTGACAGATTTGCTGACAGAATTGAGTGAAATGGGCAGTTACAAGGCTGTTGCTCAGGTTATGCGCCGCCGGATGTGGAATTTCCATAAAAATGCTGACTTAATGCGCGTTTGTTTTATGGAAGCACAGTTTCACCCAGACTTGCGCGATCGCATCCAATCTGACGTGATTGTCAAAATGACTAATGTTGCCGAAGCCTTCTTTCAAACGGCAATGGACAAAGGAATCTATCGTAAGATGGATGCAGCACTGGTCGCTAAAGTTTTTTTAGGAATGTTTGCCGTTGCAGGGTTTTCCAACAACACCGTTATGGAACCAGACGCCTCACCTCAACAAATGCAAGCAATGGCAGAAGGACTAGCTGATATCTTCCTTAATGGAGTCTTAGCAAAAGAATAAAGAGTGAAGAAATTGTTTTATTTTCTTTTTTCTTTTCTTCTATCTTCTTTCTTGTATCGTTCGTGCTTGTTGATTCCACTGTTGAATTTGCTCAATCGAAGGACACAAATCACGCCGTTGCATTGTCGCAACTACAAAGCGCAGAAGTTGTTGGTGCAATCTGTGAGTGGGGGTAGTGGCTAACTGTCCCACAGATCCAATACCCGCATGCAGCAATAATCCACAATATTGTGTTCCTACACTGGGGATACGAGCCAAATCTGCCAATGCTACCCATTTATTGACATACTGAAGATGAACCTGTAATTTATTTGCCAGCGCTAGCCGCTCCATAGGGGTTTTCCCTTGTTTGACAAGCGCCTCTGTAGTCGTAATGCCGCAGTTTTGCAGTTGCGATTGTTCCTGCTGACTCAATCCAGGCAATTGCTCGATGGGCCAATGACAAGATGAGATACTACTCACACTTGATTTTTGTTTTGGGGACATTCTTTTAAGTAAGTAAGTGAAATTAAACATAAACATAAATTCTTTGTTCGTAGTGCGCGTTATCTTCCCAAAAGAGCAAGGTTTCTAACACCTTAATCCCTGACTACATTAGAGCGGTTTATGCCCACCGACTTCACAAAGAAATACTCTCTTTAAATATAAAACTCGGCAGTTAAGTTGGTGTCTGCCGAGTTTGTATTGTATTATAGGTTGGAAATTTATTTCGTTTTTTCAGCATTCCTTAATCAAAAGCAGACTGCACCAGATATTTTTACATTTGAAATTTTAGATGACCAAATACAAAAGGATACTAGCCCCTGGGTTCATCCGTGGGGTCTTCAATTTTGAATTTTGAATTTTGAATTTTGAATTCCCTGAAGGGGCTGACTCCCTCCCGCATCGGGCTATTTTAGCTTTGCTCTCGAGACAACGAGAGGGAGAGTATAAGGATTTTGCAGAGGGGAGTTTTGGATTGATTGTTATGAACACAACAATTATGAACACAACAATCCGAAATTTCCAACAGCAATTTCAAATTGCTACTCAGCATCAGCGTTGTTGGTTTCAATACCTTGCAAAGCCATTTCAAAGTTCATTCTCTGTTCGGCGTTACGCAAGAAATAACCGCTAATCATTGCGGAGGCAAGAAGACGACCCAAATTTTCTCTGCTGGTTGTGATGGTGACACCAAAGTGTTCAGAAGGCAGATTACCTAACAGCCCTACAATATTGCGCTCCATCACCTGAAGGACTTCGGCAGAAGAAGGTTTAGATAACTGGGTTACTGTCTGTGGACTTAAGGATTTAACATACTGCCACAGCAAGTCGCTGGTTTCTGACTCACTATTAAAAAATTCTGAAACTCGATTTGATGGGTTACTCACGTTATACCTCCTTTAGTAGAACAACTGCCGTTAGTGTTAGTTCAGTCGTGAATGCCTTTGATGTGTATGACAAAACTTTTGCTTTCGTATGTTCCTATAAACTAATGTAACAGTCGAGCTAAAACTACCAAAGTCGGTGTAACCGTACCAAAAGCAACGGATTGTCTCACCTAAATGCCATTTGTTAAGTGTCATTTGTCTACCTTCCGCTTAGCCCTGCTAACGGGGTCTACGAAGGTATACGTCATTTGTCCTTTGTGAACAACTTATGACAAAGGACAAACGACAAATGACTAACTTGCCAGATATTCATTTATATCGGCTTTCAACTTACGGAGTTTGGTTAAGGCTTCCCGCTCAATTTGCCGCACTCGCTCGCGGCTAATATTGAGGATTTCACCGATGCTGGCGAGAGTGTGTGCTTGCCCATCTTTCAAACCAAAGCGCAGGGAGATGACTTCCTTTTGCTGTGGAGTAAGTTCCCCCATGAGACGCTCTAAATCATATGATAGAGAAGATTGAGCAACAAATTCTTCTGGAGAAACTCCTGGGTCTTCCAACATTTCCCCGAGTTCTGTATCGTAATTATCTCCCAACCGCAAATCCAAAGACAGAGGCACACGTGCCTTTTCCAAATATTCTCGCACTTGCCTAGGAGTCAATTCTAATTCTTGTGCTAATTCAGAAGCTGTGGGGGCGCGTCCTAATTTCTGAGATAACTGTCGCTGCGCCTTTTTGATTTTATTCAATTTCTCAGTTATGTGGATAGGCAACCGGATAGTACGACCTTTTTCAGCGATCGCCCGCGTTATGGCTTGACGAATCCACCAATACGCATAGGTAGAGAACCTGTAGCCTTTGGTTGGGTCAAACTTTTCTACACCCCGCTGCATCCCTATGCTACCTTCTTGGATCAAGTCGAGTAGATCTACGTTGCGCTTGATGTACTTTTTAGCTACAGACACAACGAGTCGCAAATTTGCTTCTACCATCTTACGCTTGGCAATTTCAGCGTCTGCTATTGCTTCGTTCAACTCTGTTGGTTCTAGCCCTGTCGCTTTTGCCCACTCTTCTAAAGTTGGTTGACGACCTAAGCCGATGGCAAACGACTCCCTCACTTCGTGCAATGCTGATGCACGCTGCACCTGTTTGCCATAATGTATTTCTTCCTCATGGGATAATAGTGGCACACGGCCAATCTCACGCAGGTAAGTCCGCACGAGGTCTGTGGCTGTCTGAGCGGTCTTCATGGCACTACTCTTGGGTTTTGACGGGTTTGACAGAATGGTCAGAAAGCTGATAGATGCCTTTTGTTGGCTGTTTACCCAGTTAGACTGGGTAGCCATGCTGTGTTTCACAACTTACGCGCCAGGGTAAACAAGGGCGACTAATTGTCTGCAAATTTGGTTCTTAATTGCTAGAACTTACAGCTATTTCCCCTTTTTCTCAAGTATCTATAGTTAGATCGAAGGTAACCACTCCAACATTTTTTCTTTAGGTATTGTTAAATATTGTAACATTTATGAGAATTTTTGACTAGCTGTTAGGCTGTAAAACTACAGCCGCTCCCTGTCATTCAAGCCTAATACATCATTCAAGTATTGTCTAGAAACTTCTTTAATAAATGTATATGCAAAAAGAAAACTTTCTAAGAATTATTAAAATAAATCAACAATAACCATCATTGTTTGTCTATGACCATTGTTTTATTTTTATCTCAACTTGAAAACCTGAGCAGGCTGAGCTATTGATTTCATTTATTTTTACTGAAAATTAGCTCGCAGTAAACTAGCCGATTTACTGTATGTTAAGTAACTTATAGTCAATATCGACGATGCCACAATCGTTTTGTTATTGTATTTTGACTGACTCAGGAGCGGTACTAGAGCGATCTCCGTCTGTTGTTGTCCTAAGGTGGTGATTGCGAAGACAGCGCACAGTTCAAAGGGCGATCGCCGCAAGAGTAGAGAGTGTCACAGAGAGATTAGACTCGCTAACCACCCTACCTAATACATTTTGGTTAGTGATACCAAGCGTAAAAAATGATTGTGATTTTTTTAGCGCCCAAAACATAATTCATAATTGATAATTATCTTACATCGAGAGATTTAAACTCCACCTGGAACAAGACTGCTTAGAGAAGCAGGGGTATCAAATCGGCTTTAATAGAGCCTTCGTTGTGTACGAAGTAGATGAAGCTTCTTGCAAAAGACAAATTTATGAAAATTAAACCACAGATGGACACTGTCTTGGAAAGTTCTGAGCGGAGGAAACCGACCCTCAGACATTGCGCAGATGCACACAGATAAATAACTACTGTTAATCTGTGTGTATTTCTGGTTACCTATATGTTTCAATGATACTTTTGCAAGAAGTAAAGTATAGTGAACTGATAACTGACCTAACAAGGAAGAAGAAAGTTCTTTTTAGATGAAGTTGATAATAGGCTCGCCTGGTTTTGCCTTTTGGAATTTAGTACCAGTTTCACCTGTCACAAGTTTTCGTTGTACCTTGACGTAAGCGTCATCGGGTAGCGAAACATAACCAACTGAATCAACCCATTTCCAAGAATTCTCTAAATAGAATTTAAGAAACTCCTTGACTGCTGGTTTGGTGTCCAGCGACTTCTTGCTAACATAGACGAAAAGGGGACGAGACAAAGGAGTATAGATATTTTTCACAACATTGTCTACTGGAACTGGCTTTTCACAGTTTCCTTTTGGACTTTGTACGCCAACTAAATTCAGCTTATCTTGGTTTTGTAAATAATAAGATATGCCAACGTATCCAAGAGCGGTAGGATCGCCTGCAACTCCTTGGACAAGGATATTTTGATTGTGACTAGGAGTGTAGTCTGTGCGGCTATTTTTGGCTTTGCCAGTGATAGCTTGTGTGAAATAATCAAAGGTTCCAGTATCAGAAGCTGGAGCATAAAGCTTGAGCGGCTTGTTGGGAAACTTTGAATTGACTTGATTCCAACTGGTGATTTTGTTAGTGGATTTGGCATTCCACATTTTCTTAAGTTCATCAATAGTCAAACATTGGGCAAAGTTGTTTTGACGATTGGTAATGACGGCAATTCCATCAAGGGCAATAGGTAGTTCTACAAACTGAATGCCCTTCTTTTTACAGGTTTTGATTTCTTCATTCCTGAAGGTACGTGAAGCACCCACGATATCAATATCTCCTGCACAAAACTTACTGATACCGCCTCCAGTACCACTTGAAGCAACACTTATTTTGGCATTAGGTTGAACTTTTTGGTATTCTTCTGCGACTGCGAGAGAGATGGGAAAACCAACAGCCGCACCATCTATACTTACCTGTTTGTTCTTCTCCTCAGCGCTGTTGCAAGAAGTTATGCCGAAAGTCATAACTATTAGAGATGTGAGTAAAGCACGGCTTTTTAATTGATAGCAAAAGCTCATAATGTATAATCCTGTCGTTCTTTGAAATACTGTCTTAAGTTATGACGCGAATAAGTTTGCATGATTTGAGGAAACCGGACAGCCCAACCTAGAAGAATTTGAAAAAAATTCAATATGCAAGTTTATTCCGTGTTCTAGTTGCAGTTTGATAGACAATCTAGAGACGAATGAATTATTATGCCTTACTAGCAGTCCAAACTTTGTCAAAAATTCCCCCGTCATTGAAAAACTTCTTCTGGAGAGAATCCCAACCTCCCAAATCTTGAGCAGTAAAGAAGGTTTGAATTTGCGGATACTTTTTACTTGCTTCTTCTACTACGTTGGGGTTAACGGGACGGTATCCTAACTTAGCAAATTCTTGTTGGGCTTCTGCTGAGTAAAGAAAATCGATAAATGCTTCTGCAACTTCTCTGGTACCGTGCTTCTCAACGTTTTTGTCCACAACTGTGACAGGGTTATCGATGGAAATGTTAACTCCAGGTACTACATAAGGCTGTTTCTCACCTTTCTGCTCAGCCAGAAATACCTCGTTTTCGTAGTTGATTAACACATCTCCCTTTCCTTGTTGGAAAAAGAGATCGCTTGCATCACGCGCACTTGCTGTAAGCACGGGGACGTTTTTATAGACTTTGGTGGCAAAATCCAGCGCTTTCGCCTCGTCACCGCCTGTTTGAGTCACTGAACCCCACAAAGCCAAAAATTCCCAAATAGCAATACCGGAAGTTTTGGGGTTAGCAGCAATCAGCTTGACGCCATCTTTTGCCAAGTCTTCCCAAGTCTTGATGCCTTTGGGATTACCAGGGCGGGTGACGATAGTTGCTACGGAACGGCTGACAATGCTACCTTTGGCAGCTTCCACTTCCCAATGCGGTTGAATTAAACCTGCTTGCTGAATTTTAGTAACATCAAGCGGAAGTGCCAGGTGTACCACATCTGCTTCTATTGAACCTTTAATCACGGCATCGGCTTGGGAACCAGAACCACCGTAGCTGCGCTCAAAAGTTACGTTTTGATTGTGTTCTTTCTTCCACTTTGCTACAAATTTAGGAATGATCTGATCGTGAGCTGCTTGAGTGACTGAGAAAGAAACGAGGTTTAATTTTACATCAGCTTTGGAAGCTGAACTGCTTCCACAGGCGGCGATCGCTACGCTCAAAGTCGTTCCTAGTAAAAAAAGGCACACAAAGTCTCGAAGTGAACGTCGATTCGACCAACTTGCTATTTGTGATCTATGACTCCTGTGTCTAATTTTTTGCCAGACTTTAACAACATAAGTCTGAGTTTCCTCGATCCAGTACATCCCTGATTTTTTCATATGTTGCCAGTTGCTCATCAAAATTCTTTGATAATTACGGTAAATTCAGAGTTTTACCGTACTTTTGCGGTATTATAAGTCAATCAACCAATAGTTTTCATCTGCCATTCATCTTTCTTTAATTAATTACCCAGGTGGGTTACAAGATCCCCGACTTCTTTAAGAAGTCGGGGATCTAATCTCCCCACTCCCGAAGGATGCTACTTACTCACCGTTGTGTATTCTTGGATAACCTTCACATCTAAGGTTGTATTTTGCAACGAGCGGATAGCGGCGACAATGGCTTTAGCCCCAGCAATCGTGGTAATAATCGGGATTTTGTAAGCTAAAGCTGTACGGCGAATGAGTCTACCATCACTTTGCGCTTCTTCCCCAGAAGGCGTGTTGATAATCAACTGAATTCTATGGTTCTTAATTGCATCTAAGACGTGAGGACGACCTTCATGCAGTTTTAGCACCAACTCCACATCTAAGCGGTGTTCATGAAGAACGCGACGTGTACCATCTGTCGCCATCACAGCAAAGCCCAAATCGATAAATTCTTTGACCACAGGAACCGCTGCTGCTTTATCGCGATCGTTCATCGATACGAACACTGTACCAGTCATGGGCAAACGCTCACCAGCGCCCAATACTGCTTTGGCAAAGGCGCGTCCAAAGTCGTTGTCAATACCCATCACTTCGCCAGTAGAACGCATTTCCGGTCCCAAAATGATATCGGTACCAGGGAATTTGTTAAATGGCAATACGGCTTCTTTCACGGCAATGTGGTCTGGAATCACTTCTTGGGTAAAGCCCAACTCCTCCAAAGTTTTCCCCGACATAATTAAGGATGCGAGTTTTGCCAGTGGCACTCCAGTTGCCTTAGATACAAACGGTACAGTGCGAGAAGCGCGAGGATTGGCTTCGAGAATGTAAACTTGGGGCGAATAGCTTTGCGTGCCAACAACGGCAAACTGAATATTCATCAACCCTATGACATTAAGTGACTTGGCCAACTCCACCGTCCAAGTACGGATTTGCTCTAAAACGATTGGTGGTAGAGAAATAGAAGGTATGGTGCAGGCAGAATCTCCCGAGTGAATACCCGCTTGTTCAATGTGTTCCATGATACCGCCTATCACCACTCGTCCAGTGTGGTCGGCGATCGCATCTACATCGACTTCAATGGCATTTTCCAAAAACTTATCAATGAGAATCGGGTGTTCCGGTTCTACCTGCACCGCAAAAGTCATATAACGTTCCAACTCTGCATCAGAGTAGACGATTTCCATTGCCCTTCCCCCTAACACGTAGCTAGGACGCACCACCACCGGATAACCAATGCGTTTGGCAATGACCAAAGCATCTTCATAAGTGCGGGCGATACCATTGGGCGGTTGAGCAATATTTAACTCTTGAAGAATTTTCTCAAACCGTTCTCGGTCTTCTGCAATGTCGATAGAATCTGGTGAAGTCCCCCAAATCCGAGTGCTGAGTGGTGAGTTTGGAGCGCTGAGAACTTTTTGTAGGGGAACGGAAAGCTTCAATGGAGTTTGCCCACCAAACTGAACAACTACCCCAACTGGGTTTTCCGCTTCGATGATGTTCAGGACATCTTCTTTTGTCAGCGGCTCAAAATACAGGCGATCGCTCGTATCATAATCTGTGGAGACTGTTTCCGGGTTGGAGTTGACCATAATTGTCTCATACCCCGCGTCTTTTAAAGCAAAGGCAGCGTGGCAACAACAGTAGTCAAACTCAATTCCCTGCCCAATACGGTTAGGACCACCACCCAAAATCATCACCTTGGGTTTATCCGTAGGCATGATCTCCGTTTCTTCGTCGTAAGCAGAATAGTGATAAGGAGTAAATGCCTCAAATTCCGCAGCACAGGTATCTACTGTTTTGTAAACTGGAATCACACCCAGTTGTTTGCGGTAAGCCCGGACTTCATCTTCGGTGGTTTTGGTCGCGAAGGCAATCTGGCGATCGCTAAATCCCTGCCGCTTAATCGCATACATCTGCTCTTTTGTCAACTGCTGCAACGGTGTCCGCTTCAGAAACTTCTCGTCCTCCAGCAGTTCCTGCATCTTATCCAGGAACCACGGGTCAATACCCGTCAACTCGTAGATTTCCTCAATACTCATCCCCAACAGCATCGCATGACGCACAGCAAATATGCGGTCAGGGTTAGGTGTCCGCAGATGGGCGCGAATTTGTTCACCACTAGGTAATTTTTCCTTTTGGTCGCAACCCCAACCTGCGCGTCCGGTTTCTAGGGAACGCAACGCCTTTTGGAAAGACTCATTAAAAGTCCGTCCAATTGCCATCGCCTCTCCTACTGACTTCATTTGCGTTGTCAGCACTGCTTCAGCGCCGGCGAACTTTTCAAAAGCGAAGCGGGGAATTTTGGTGACAACATAGTCAATCGTCGGTTCAAAGGAGGCTGGGGTTTTCTTGGTGATGTCATTGTTAATTTCATCAAGCGTGTAGCCAACAGCCAGCTTCGCCGCCATTTTAGCGATGGGGAAACCTGTGGCTTTGGAAGCCAAAGCCGAAGAACGGGATACACGAGGGTTCATCTCAATGACAATTACGTCTCCATCAACGGGATTAACGGCAAACTGGATATTAGAACCTCCAGTTTCCACGCCAATCTCGCGGATAATGTTAATTGCCATATCCCGCATCCGTTGATATTCTTTATCGGTGAGGGTTTGAGCTGGGGCAACGGTAATTGAGTCTCCGGTGTGGATACCCATCGGGTCAAGGTTTTCAATGGAACAGATAATCACAACGTTATCTGCCAAGTCGCGCATCACTTCCAGTTCGTATTCTTTCCAGCCGAGTAGGGACTGGTCGATGAGAATTTGCGACACGGGACTTGCATCTATACCTGCTTGTGCCATTTCTGCAAATTCTTCTTCGTTGTAGGCGATACCCCCTCCTGTACCACCCAATGTGAAAGCAGGACGAATAATCAGGGGATAAGTGCCAATGTGTCTGGCGATCGCCTTGGCTTCTTCCAAAGATGAAGCTGTCCCACTCGGACACATCTTCACCCCTATCTTTGTCATCGCTTCGTTAAAAAGTTTCCTGTCTTCCGCTTTTTCAATGGCTGGGAGCTTAGCCCCAATCAACTCAACGCCGTACTTTTCCAACACCCCATTTTTCGCCAAAGCGACAGCAATGTTGAGGGCGGTTTGTCCTCCCATCGTTGGTAGTAGGGCGTCGGGGTGTTCTTTGGCGATGACTTTTTCAACTAATTCCGGTGTCAGCGGTTCGATGTATGTGCGATCCGCTATTTCCGGATCGGTCATAATTGAGGCGGGATTCGAGTTGACCAGCACCACTTCGTAGCCTTCTTCTCGCAATGCCTTACAAGCTTGAGTCCCAGAATAGTCAAACTCGCTGGCTTGTCCAATCACGATTGGACCAGACCCAAGTAGCAGAATCTTCCTGATATCGTCACGGCGCGGCATAGTCGTTGCTTTTGAGTAAAAAAATATAAATCCTGGTTATTTTAAGGGTCTTCACCCATTAGTTCCTTTGTTTATTATCAACTTTTCTCAGTTCTCTCTATACAGAGGGCATAGGGGACAAGTTATAGGTTACAGCTTTTTCGCTATGTCCTATCGTGTGTACCCTGTTTTTTTATTGGCTGGTTTTAAAGGTTTTATTTTATTCATTTATCATGCTATGCTGATATTTTTTTTGCAACTCTTTTCTATTTAAAATGGTGATTTTTCTCAATAAGCAGATTATCATTTTTGGCAAATGCCTGAATGAACAATTTCGTGTTTTATTCATATGCTAATCTTGCTAAATAACAATATTTACTAACTATCTTCCCGAGCAATGGAAGTTAAACCCGCATTTTTTTGTTGACTTGTATGAAAAATGGCAGAGAGGTAGGGCGTCTACCTCTCTGCCATTTCTTAATAGTTGTTTAAGAATCAGTACTTACAACTTTTTTTTCCAGTCTAGTTAAACCACTCATTATTATGAGTGCGTTAGTTTTGAGCAGGTTGAACAAATCCCAAGGTTAAGCTATCCTTGGCAAGGAAGTGAGCCAAGTGGTAAGCCCTTTCTTCTGTTTTTAACAGGATTTTTTCGTATAAATAGCGGGTTGCGCGATCGCCCAAGCTCTCTGCCTGTGCAGCTTGGCGACGGATCACACCAAGAATCGCTTGTTCTGCCTTCAGGTCATTTTCTACCATCTGACGGCAAGAATAGACGCCATCGGGTTCTTGCTCAAAGCACGTTAATTCTACCAATTTGCGCAAGTTAGCAACGGGTACTCCGCCCAGTCCATCTAAGCGTTCTCCAATGTCATGGACATGTTCTTGGACTTCGTTGTAGCTTTCGTTAAAGAACTCATGCAGAGAGTAGAATTCTGCACCTTCCACTACAAAGTGATGCTTTTGGTACTGCAAGTACAGTGCTTGGAAACTTGCTAATACGACATTGAATCCTTCACAAACTGGCTCGGTTACACTTTTGTCCAAGAGGACAGGATTGTCATAGACTTGACCAAAATTTCGTAACAAAGTTTGCGTTTCAGACATTGTTGTTCTCCTCGCTTTTGGCAGTTAGAGTTTCTAACTGCTTAGTCTCTACATCTTAACATTTTAAAAATCATAGCAAGCTCAATTAATCTCACAAACTTTTGAGTTTTGTATTCAAAATCAGCCTAAACTTTTATTCCTTTTTAGAGATTTCCACACATATCATACTTAATGTTATCTAGATTACTGATTTTTTTCCATAAACGTGCATTGCATTATCCTGAGTTAGAGGAAAGTTTAAGAATGCTTATAGATTTTATTTTTTTTCAAAAATTACTGAGAAAAGTTTGCACTTAGGTTATTCTTATGTAAAGAAGCTAAGTACAGATCACCATAAAAGGGCGTTCGGAATTGCCTTAAGGGATAATTCATTTCCCAGATTTGGCATAACTTTGGTTTTCGACCCCTATGAATGACAAGTTGTACTAAGCTCCTAACAAACAAAAAATTATGCGAGTCAAGGTGCGTACTTACTGCAAAACTATTGCACTTTTAGGGGGATTGTCTTGAAACCGTCAATTTTAGAACCGCAGGTAAAGTACATCGTTGAGGTAAATTGGGCAGATCGCTGGCAAATATATCGACGCTTGCAGGAACTAGACATTCCTTGCCGGTGTGAGACGAACCAGCCATTGACAGTTGAAATAAGCAATCCTACAGCCGCCATACAACTTTGGAGTGTTATGCGGCAATTTACTACTTGCCGCCAAGACTTAATTGGGACTCTGAAAAAATGCTGGCAGTATCGCACTTAAAAGCTTGCTGTAGCTACAATCTAGTCAAAAACTAGTCAAAAATAGGTCAAAGAAATGAGTAAATTCCACACAACCGAAGTTTCCGAATTTTGCCTTGAGGGAAAGCTTCTAGATTTTGTCATCAAAGATGGTTACAAACTCAAAGGCTTACTACTGCAAACTGCTGACGGTGAATGCTACGTTAAATTGGCTAAACATTTACGTGCTACTTTTGACTTGCGCTTACCAGTAGGTACTTGGTTGCAAGTTGTAGGTGAGAAAAAGTATGACCCGAAAAAGGGCGAAGTCAAACTAAAGGCTCAGCAAGTGATGGCGGCGGCTGTAGAGGTAAAGACGCACAGAGAAAAAGACGCAGAGAGTGAAAATTTGCCCGTGTCTTCTTCTTTGCCCACGTTGGAGTCTTCCCGTGTCGGAGCATCCTCTTCTGGTAACGCCAAGTTAAAAAAAGCCACTATATTAGTGTGTCAAAAGTCTGATTGCATGAAACGTGGTGGCAAAGAGGTTTGTCAAGCTTTGGAAGCTGCTGTAAGCGCTCGTGGTTTAGAGTCAGAAGTAACGATTAAAGGAACTGGTTGCATGAAAAATTGCAAAGCCGGACCAAACTTGGTGATGCCAGACAAAACTCGTTACAGTCGTATAAAAGCTACACAAGTCTCTGCACTTATGGATAAACATTTTGCCGCTGACAGCGTAGACAACGAGCAAGATCAGGAAAGTAAAGTAACGTGCCTATCGCAAACTGAGTGCTGACAGTTGTAGCACTACTATATAAATGGGAAATCTACTAAGAATTTTACTACCGCTGTTGTTCAAAAACTTACTCGTGATTTTTGCAAAAGTTTTGCAAAATCTCTCATCAACCCGGTTTCTTTAAGAAACCGGGTTTATCATTACAATTGTCATTATTTGCATCCGTTAATACGTTTGTGGTTGTGCCAAGATGAAAGTTGGCGGTATTTGAGGAGATAAACTTGCAGAAGTGCTTTTATAACCAGCAAAATTGCAGTTCAAAGATGACTAGAGAACATGTGATCTCAGCCGCTGCATTGCATGAAGCATTTGGGGAGCCTGTTAGAAATGTACTGAGTGCAGAATTTTTGGGGGAGAAGATTTTAATTGATCACGAGCAATGTTTAAAAGACGTGTGTGATTCTTGTAACCCAAAACTGTCACCTTATGACGCAGCAGGGAGCAGATTAGTCAGTGAGTTGGTAAATGGGAACAGCGCACATCCCATTACTGTAACATTCACCATCTATACTTTAGGTTGGCTAATTAAAACGCATTTGAATTTCATAAGATTAATCAAAGATAGAGAACTTAATCAAGCCTATCCAGTTAGGCAAAGAATTAAATCTTGCCTTATATCTGGTCTTCCTATACCTACCTCGTACTATGCGCTCTATGCAGAAGGGTGGGAAGACAACGGTAAGTTTTGGAACGCAGAAAGTGACAAGAAAATTCAGTTCATCAATTACAGAAGTATAAGATTTAAAACTCAGCGTATTGTGCTATCGAATTTGCGTGTGAGAAATTTAGATACAATTCTACTTATACCCTCTGATGAGGATTATAAAAGATTTGAAAAGCGAGTTCAATTAGTGATAGATGAGATTTATGCAACTTGGGGATTTGCCTTTCAAAAGATTGATATAGCTAGTATGTTAAAAAATAAGAAATTAGTGGTAAACAAGCTGTTAACAGCCGATGAAATTATGAAGCTGATCAGGAGGTAAGTGCGAGCACACAGAGTGTAGTGCCAAAGAAAATCGCTTATTTTGCTTAGCGTAGTGTTAGTTTGTGCGATCGCTCTACTAGGATGGCAGACAAAAACTTGATATTAGATAGAGGAAGCAAGTCTATGGCTATTATTATTACTCTCACTCCAGAAGAAGAGGCGAAACTCCACAGAAAAGCTGCAAGACAAGGGAAAGATGTTGCGATTGTTGCTGCTGAACTCTTGGCTAGTGCTTTAGAGTGGGAGGCGCAAGACTACGAAGAGGCTATTGCAGGCATTCAAGGTGGCTTAGATGATTTTGAGGCGGAACGATCCCGTTCTTTTAATGAATTTGCGGAGGAGCAGCGTCGCAAATACAACTTGCCAAGCAACCCATGAAATATCGTGTTGAAATTTCAAGTGTGGCAGAGGCTGAAGTAGATAGTGCATTTTTATGGATGTCTCAAGTTACCTCAGCTGAAAAGGCAAGTCACTGGTATGAGGGGTTGCTCAAAGCAATTGAGTCTCTATCAGAAATGCCAAAACGATGTCCGTTGGCACGGGAGAATGACTATTTCACCAAAGAAATTCGGCAGCTTCTCTACAGTCGAGGGCGCAACTCTTACCGTATCCTTTTTACCATTGTGGAAGGCGAAGAGGTATTCACAGTTCGGATTCTCCACGTTCGACATGCTGCAAAGCAAACAATTGGTGAGAGCCAGGAATCCAACGAAACCTAATACCAATTCTCTATAAACTTGCACTTAATAAATATTCTTCTGTTCCTTGGCGTTCTTGGCTTCTTGGCGGTTCGTTTTTTAATATTAAGTGCATCTTCATGGGGAATTGGTATAACCATATTGCACTAGACGAATCGTGGATGGCATAAGGTACCCGCCTTTCAGTGTTCGCGTAGCGTACCCAAAGGGTATTGGCGCAAAGCGTCCGCGGTAGGCGATGCTCCAGAGGAGCCGCCCAAAGGGCGATTGCCCAAGGCTTCGCCGTGAGCGCTCAGTTGAACACGGCAGTGAGTGGCAAAGCTAATCACGTATCAAGCCGCCATAACAACTACATTGATTCCAAACGCTGACGTAATTTGCTGCTTAGCGCATCAATCACGGTAACGACTACCGACAGTATCAGGATCATAGTCGTTGCTTTAGTGTACTCAAAGCCATCTATATAACTTTTTAGCTCAAAGCCAAATCCACCAGCACCAACAGCACCAAGAACTGATGCAGCACGGATGTTGTACTCAAACATCCACAAGGTGTAGCCTAACACCAAAGGTAGCACTTGCGGCAAAATACCATATTGGGCAATTTGGATTCGCGATGCACCAGCGACTTGCAAAGATTCTATAGAACGAGGGTCAACCGCTTCGATCGCTTGTTGATAAAATTTTCCTAAGTAGCCAATTGTGTAAATACTTAAAGCGAGTGTACCTGCTAGTGGACCAAGTCCAGTTGCTGCGACAAACAGCAATCCCAGAATAATCGACGGGACAGAACGTACAGCATTTTGCAGAAAATTAGCTAACCATTGTAGCCAAACTGGGGCGACATTGCGGGCGCTAGCAATAGCAATAGGTAGAGAAAGCATTGCCCCAAGAGTCGTTCCTACCACAGACATCTGCACAGTTTCTACTAGTGCTTTGATTGTTTTGTAGAAAATATCCCAACTTGTATTCGGGGGAAACAACCGCGATACAAAATCAATGATGTTGAACCAGCTTTGTTTTAATAGTCCAAAATCTACTTTCAAACCTTGGAATGCCCAACCATAAACTAAAAGAACAACGCACAAGATGAGTAGGCGACTCACCCAAGAAAAGCGTTTCCAAAAACGAGAAAAATTTTTCATTACTAAAAAAGAATTCGCCTACTGTGTGCGATATCGATTATGCTTGAGCAAATTGAGCTTGCACATTGTCGCAACACCCATCATAAACAACACATCCAGCATCCAACACAATTGCTCGTTGGGCGTACTGCGCTGCTACACCCAAATCGTGTAAAACTGTAACAATTGTCATACCTTGTTGCGAGTGCAGCATAGATAAAGTTTCCATCACCTGTTTAGATGCTTTGATATCCAATCCTGTGATTGGTTCATCTGCAAGCAGAATTTGAGGAGATTGAATTAAAGCGCGGGCGATCGCCACTCGTTGTTGTTGTCCGCCGCTGAGTTGACCTGTTTTTTGATAAGCTTGCTCTCTTAACCCTAACTGTTCCAGCAGTTCCAACGCTTGACGACGGTCATTTTTAGGAAACCCAAACAGCGTTTCCCAAGTTGTCCTAGCGCCAAGGCGTCCGCACAGCACATTCTCAATTGCCGATAATTGCCTAATCAATCCGCCGCCCTGAAATAACATACCAACATCACGTCGAATATGAGGCAGCGTGCGTGGAGTTAATTGTACATCATTGATCTCAATTGCTCCCCGCACGATTGGTACTAACCCAACCAAAGAACGCAAAAGCGTAGACTTACCCGCGCCATTCAGTCCCAGCAAAACAACAAACTCACCCTGATGAATCTGGAGATTAATTTGGTTAAGGATAGGACGATTCAAAGCTGCGGAATAAGCAGTTTCTACATCCTGACACTCAATTACTGGCTGGCTCATGTGCGGTTGGGCATTTTCATTATCTAGTTGGGTAACACCTTAGAGACCATTTATAAACTAAACCTTAATGTAGGGGAGGCAAAAAGCGGTGTGGATTTTCCTCCCGGTTTATTGCCGTTGTGTTACGGCACGCTTGTGACTAAAGATAGTGACAATAAATATAAATATTATTGCCGTAACGCACGCCCGATCAATGGTGCGTTGCGCTTCGCTATAACGCACCCTACTAACATTACGGGTCAATTCCTGCGTTTTTAAGGGCTTCACGGATTGGTGCTAAGTGCTTAGTATGGTCAACTTTCACCAATTCTGTGGAGTTATACAAGCTGCGAAGCAATTCGTTGTTTTGTGGTTCATTTAACTTCAGCATGGCATTGACAAGTCGTTCGCGCGTAGCAGTAGGAACGTCATCATCAATAGCTACGCCGTGTGCTGGAACTCCAGGGATTTTATAGAGAACTCGTAACTGGCTTTTTTCAGCATCCGTAATATACGGAGTGTTGAAAGCATATTCTGACACAGCCCCTACATCTGCTTGACCTTGCACAACAGCTTTTAACGCCTTACTGTAATCGCCACCGTAGACAACTTGACCGAAGAAAGCGTCTAGGCGATCGCGGTTTGGCACAAGTTTCTGTTTCACCAACTCACCCACAGGGAAGATAAACCCCGATCCAGAAGTGGGCGAAGTAAATGCCATTCTTTTACCTCGCAACTGTTCTAAAGTCGCTTTGGATGTGCCTAAAGTTTTGAGCGAGCTATCTTTGGGGACAACAATAATTGAATTATAAGTGTATCTTCCAGAGTAATTCGGACGTACCTCTGCTAAATACAAGCGTGCGTTTGCGAGTTGTTCAGCTTTCAAAGCCGGACGGCTGCTTAAGAAAGCCACATCAGCGGTGTTTCCTCTCAACGCTTCTACAGCAGCTGTATCATCGCCGATTTTTGCCTGAACTGGTGTTCCTAGTTCTTTAGACAAAAATGTCGCGACTGCATTTGCTTTATTTTGTAAGTCTGTAGAATCAGACCTATTAGGAAAGATAACTGTTAAAGTTTTTTGTTCTGCTTGAGCAACTAATGTTGAACTCTTCTGATTTCGGGTTGAGTTAGCAATAGCTTGCATACCTCCAAAGCTGCTAGCAACTAACCCTGTAAGCACTGCAAACGCAGCGCCAGCGCTCAATAAACCCTTTTTCCTCACACTCATTTGCCACCCTCCATGATAAATATTTCTTAATAGTTTTGAGAATTTGTTTTAACAAGATTGTTATTAAGAAGGAATATTATTAAGCTTTTTGGAGAAAAAGTCAATCAGTGCTGAGTCGTTCGAGGGTATTGGCTAGAAAACTTGAACTCAGAACCCCACCCCCAACCCCTCCCCGCAAGCGGGGAGGGGGGGAATAAGCTTGATGGTTCCAAATTTAAAATGCACATTACTATAGCTGAAAAACAAGATCCCCGACTTCTTAAAGAAGTCGGGGATCTGTGTCTCGGTGCAACATCGATGGCGCGATCGCTTCGTTAAGCTGCGCGATACGCGTAGCGTCAAGCCTCCGGCTTATCGCCCCTATGGTCGGTTACAATAAATGCGATCACAAATGCGATCGCTTCCTGAAACTGCGAAGATCGCTAATTTTCAGTTTCATTAGGATGTGCTTGTAACCAATTTAGCAAGTCACCCATTGCTGTAAAATCTAATAACGCTTCGCCAAGTGCTTCTAAATCTTCCAGTGAAAGAGCCTGTACTTGCTTTTTAACCTCTTGAGATAGCTCTCCTACTCGTCTTTGTAGTTGCCGTAGAACGATATCCTGCTGTCCACGTTCGTAGCCAATGCGCTCGCCTGTAGTAATGTAACTCATTACACGCTCCTGCTCAAACTCCTTAAAATCTTGCCAAAACTCTGCTTCTAATGCTTTTGGTAAAATCATAACCCAATCCACGAAGCGATAAAGGTTACGAATATCTTTTTCTGGAAAACCTAATTCGTACAATCGCCGAATTAAGCTAAATTTCCAAGTTTTGCGTTCTCCTGGCTTTTTACTAGTTTGCTGTGTTTTCAAATGTGCCATCACAACCGTTGCAAAAGGATTATCGCTCTTCTCTAATTCCGTCCAACGGTTTTGATAATCGAGAAGTTTGATGGTTCCAAATTTAAAATGCAGACTCGTATCAGGATAATTATAACTGTATTGATTTGGTCGCCATGTCGGGTCTGGATCACACAAAATAGCTAAACTAATGGCTGGTTTCGCAAATCTGTCAAAAATTCGTAGGTTGTAGGAAAACATTCTTTCTGCAAAGTTATCTTCCGGTTTCGCCTGGATTTCGACATGGATTAACAGCCAAATTTCTTCTCCTTGAATTTGCCAAACTTTGACTAATTTATCTGCGTATCTTCTTCCTTGTTCGGCATTGCGGGCTATTTGTTGAAATTCCTTATCAAGAAATTCATGGGGACGTTTCCAATTAATTAATGCAGCCGTTTGAGGGAAGAAGAATTGCATTGCTTGGGGAAAGTAAGCTTCTAAGATTTCTTTCCACGGTGAATCATTATCGACCGTTACATAAATCCTGCTCAAGTTTAGTCAATGCTAATCAAAACTATTCAACTGAACTTGAACTTCGTTTACTTCCTGCTTCACTCTGGAGAAGTCGGCTTCAACCAGTCCACAGGCTATCACTGTCTAACTGACAGCTTTGCTCAAATTGATTGCTGCATTCAAATCGCGGTCAATAACAAAGGCACAGTGACCGCATTCAAACACTCGCTCATCAAGTCCGAGTGTTTCTTTTTTTGTTCCACAGTTAGAGCAAGTCTTGCTAGATGGAAACCATCGGTCAACAACGACAAGTTTTGAGCCATATAACTCACACTTGTAGGTTAACTGTCTACGGAACTCAAAGAATGACATATCAGCGATTGCTTTAGCTAGCTTGTGATTAGCCATCATGCCTGATACATTGAGGTCTTCAATCACTACTGTGCCGTGGTTCTTAGCTAGTAGTGTTGTAGCTTGGTGCAACGTATCTTTTCGGATGTTGGCTATCTTTCTGTGGAGCCTAGCAACTTGCGTCTGTGCCTTTTTCCAATTATTAGAACCGATGATTTTATGGCGGTTCAACCACTGTATTCTAGATAACTTGGCTTCGTACTTTTTGTAAGATTTAGCTCCGGCTATCACCTCACCACTAGAGAGTGTGGCTAATGATTTGACTCCTAAGTCAACGCCTACAACGTCTGTATTGCCTAAGTCTTGAACTTCAATGTCAAACCGAAAACTGATAAACCATCTATCAGATTGACGAGATATTGTGCAAGATTTAATTAACTGCTGTGGCAATCGTTCATAGGTCTTAAGAACACCAACTACAGGCACTTGAATCTTGTTGCTGCCTAAGATTTTGACTGTGCCTTCAAGTGTGAAAGAGTCTCTCTTACCTTTTTTCTTAAACTTTGGAACGCCAGCAGTTTTGTTAAAACAACGCTTCCAAGCTTCGCGCAAAGCCATTAACGCTTGTTGTGGTGTAGATTTGCTGCACTCGTAATACCACTTATTTTCAGATTTCACCAGTGCCACCAACCACTTATGTAAATCGATAGCAGTGGGGAACTTGATTTTCTCCTCAGGATTGGTTTTGTTGTGGTCAAGGATTTGTTTAGTCAGCCCAAGTGCCCAATTCCATGCATGGCGTGCCACACCACAATGCTTCATCAGTGCCGTACGTTGTTGGTTGTTCAGTTTCAATTCAGTCTTAAAGCCCAGTAGCATTGCGTCATTTTTTTTATGGTATATATAGGTTAACCAATATAAAATGCTGTGTCAATCATGCCATTCAAAAAAGGTCATCAGCTGGGAGCAAAAAAGAAATTGCAAAGACCACTAGACAAACAAGCAATCGCATTTAAAGGCTATGAAGGGCAAAAAGAAAAACTCAAAGCTGTTCCTGATTGGCAAGAACGATTGAGAGAGTTTGTTGATCAACTCATCTCAAACCTACCCAAAAATGACTAACAATGCACACAGGTGAATAGAGATTAAGTTACAGTTTCTAACCCTTTTGCGTTCGGAGGTCATGAATGAGCTTGGTATATGGTACTGGTGTTTCAATTATCAAGCTTGGGCGTGCAATATAGCGGTTCTCATTGACGTGCCATATCTCAACGCGATCGCTTCCTTAAGCTGCAAAGATCGCACTCCATTTCAATGACAACAATGCGATCGCCGTTGCCTTGCTAAGATTCATCAGAATCTAAATCTTCATCATCTTCATCTAAGTATGTTAAGTCTTTGCCCTCAAAAATTGTTCCTGCAAAGTTTGTTCCTTCACGCTTTGTCTTTTTAAGGTCCGCCTCTCTAAGGTTCGCCTCTCTAAGGTCCGCCCCACTAAGGTCCGCCTCTCTAAGGTCCGCCTCTCTAAGGTCCGCCTCTCTAAGGTCCGCCTCTCTAAGGTCCGCCTCTCTAAGGTCCGCCTCTCTAAGAACCGCCCGACTAAGGTTCGCCTGACTAAGGACCGCCCAACTAAGGTCCGCCCGACTAAGGACCGCCCAACTAAGGTCCGCCCGACTAAGGTCCGCCTCTCTAAGGTCCGCCTCTCTAAGGACCGCCCGACTAAGGTCCGCCTCTCTAAGGTCCGCCTCTCTAAGGACCGCCCGACTAAGGTCCGCCTCTCTAAGGACCGCCCGACTAAGGTCCGCCCCTCTAAGGTCCGCCCCACTAAGGTCCGCCTCTCTAAGGTCCGCCCCACTAAGGACCGCCTCTCTAAGGTCCGCCCCACTAAGGACCGCCTCTCTAAGGTCCGCCTTGTGAAAATCTTTGCCGATGAGAATGCAGTTTTGCAAATTAAAAAAACTCAAGCATTTTAGGCAAAACACTTCATCATCATAATTAACTCTTTGCCCATGCAGCCGCGAAATCCAAACACCAAAATCTTTAAAATATTCTGTCTCTTGTTCTCCTGAAGTTCTTATGACTGAATCATGCCATTCTATATCAGAAATCTTTTCTGTGACTCTGGCGCAAGCATTTAATACAGCTAACAACGCTTCTTCTGCATTACGTGCAAGTCGGTTTTCTTCTTGAAAATTAAGTCTGGGTTCTAATTTTTCCATTGGCATACCATAATGCAGCATATAGCTAATGAGGTGGCACAGTGTCTGCTGCCATTTGCCAACTTCACTTTTATCCTTCAACCGCATTTCATTGAGAATAAAGTTAAAAATATACTTATCCATAGCGGTTGGACCACAGAGTTTTGCCCAGTCTTTTAGAGCTTCCTTTTCATTCCAATTTACATATGAATATGTTTTGCTAATTTCTGGCATCTCATGAAGACGCTTGACTTCATCGACTATGCGTCTTGCCGTCAAATACTCACCAAAACTCTTGTGAGTAAATTCAAAAGTCTCCTCGCTTCCTTTTAGACCACTTTCTCGGAAATAAAAGGCAGTTAAAAGACGAGTCAAACTAGCTTTTTTATCTTGCTTAAAAATATTGAGAACACGTTGTAAGGTATCGCTATCACAATTCTTTTCAATTTCTGTGACTGTTGTGGTTCTTCCATCCCCTCCATGCCATGCAGCAATAGCAATTCCTTCCAGGATACGAACAAAATCTTTTTCTTCAATTCCCTTAAGTACTAAATTGTTATGTGGCGAATTTTTATCAGCCCAAACCCGCTCATAAACTTGCTTTAATAAATCTGCATAAACTTCATTCAGGTTACTATCTTCAGAAAATACCAACTCACCCCGTACATAACTTAAAGCAACTAAGTAATTCAGCAAGGGTTGCGAAGTAATTTCTTTAAGACGACCTTGATCTAACTCTCCTGGTAAACTAGTATAACCGCGACCACTTGCTGTACCATAAAATTGCCACCATCGCTGCCGTTGGTCTTCTTCTAATAAATTTTGTTTATCAATATAAATATAGTTTTTTTGATTAATTTCTTCTTCAGCTACAAAATAAGGCAGAATATGCAAGATTTGCTTTGGTTTGCGGAACTCACTTTTATTCCTTTGCACCACCAGTTCTCGACCACTCATTAAGACTCGCAAACGAATTTGAGAGAAATTAAAACCAGAAACTTGTTTTTGCACTTCACTCACAAACTTTTGAGCTACGTCTTCAGCGATTCTACCTTGCATGGCTAGTTCATCTAAGCCATCAAAAATAATCAGCAATTGTAAAACAAAATTTTCTTCTTCCAAAGGATTGGGAGGTAAAGGAATGTCACGCATTAACTTGATAAATTTGGTAATGCCAGCAACCAAGTCATCCTCTGGATTTAAAAGGTGCAAAGGAATCAATAACACATGAAAATTTCTTTGTTTTACACCTTTTTTTGCCTGTTTGGCTGCAAACATTTTGGTAAAAGAAGATTTTCCACTTCCTGGTCCTCCACTAATAACGCGGATAGTATCTGTTTTGTCATCTCTATTTAACCACTCTTCTAGTTCTGTTTCTAAATCAATAACTATTCGCTTAGTCTTATCATTTTCACCCTCAGCTTTGCCTTCATAGTATCCACGTAAGGGAACATAAACATCTTTCAGGGTAAAAGCTTCATCAAAAATTCGTTGATTGATTTGGTTTTGCAGCCATACTGAATACAAACGCCATGCTAGTTCTTTTTTACTTTCGCGTTCAACAACTGCATGGAAAGGGCTACTGAGTTCTTCTAGCAAAGGAGTATATTTATCACTATTTTCCTTCCACTCTTGAAGCAAAGCATAGAAAAACTCGGTAGGAAGCCTATCACTAATGGCTTTGACCTCTGCCTTATTAAGACGAAAACTTTCTAACCACTCGGCAAAAGGAGTTTTGACTGCTTCAAGAAAATAAGTTTCGTTACCTAGATCAAAAGGAGTTTCATTAGATTTAATAATAAGCGATTCTATAGGATCGTCAAAAAAGCCAGGATAAAGAGTTAGTTCTTTGCTTATTAAAAATGTGGTTAAGCAATATTCAGAAAGCGCCACAATGATATTATTGTTTACTTGCTTATATATATCTCGATAGTCTTCCACCAAACTCTCTATTGCTTGCTTGAGAGAATAAAGAATGAGCAGCCAAGCAAGTTCTTCTGGTTGATGTTTTAGCCCCAGTGATGCACCAATGTCTACAACATTTTCTGGCACGTTGCTTAAATTAACAGTCGCAAGATTTGCTATTGTTTTGGCTAATGCTGTCCAAAGCTCTCGCTGCTTAATCTCAGGTTTCCTGACTAATTGACCGGGCTGAGTGACGCGAATTCCTGGTGTGCTGCTCATAGCCGTTGTATCATTTACGCTGGTAGAAATACTTATTTGATTTATCAAAACAATGTTTCACATCGCTTTTCCTAAAAGATACCAATAATTTTCATAATTGATAGAGACCACAACTTGTAAGGTGGGCAGTGCCCTAAACTTATGTGCATATCCTACGGTTTTACTTAGCACTGCCCACCCTACACTCGAAAAGTTTCGACCTCAAAACATCATACTCCGACCTCAGAACTCGAAACTTCGACCTCAAAACATCATACTCCGACCTCAGAACTCGAAACTTCGACCTCAGAACTCGAAACTTCGACCTCAGAACTCGAAACTTCGACCTCAGAACTCGGAACTCCGACCTCAGAACTCGGAACTCCGACCTCAGAACTCGGAACTTCGACCTCAGAACTCGAAAATTAAAGCTTTGAACTCGGAATGTCGAGTTCTACACTCAAACATCCAAGATCAAAGCTGTAACTTTCAACTTTTAACGTGGAATTGTCGAGAAATTTTCTACACTTGCGGCTTTTGAGGCTGCGCTTTGCGAGGTTTACGGGCAAACCTGCGTCCCATTTCATCAACCACTGAATCTAAACCCGTCCCTTTTCCGCTTGCCTTCGCGTAGTTGTAAACTATCAACCCCGCTGCATATGCTTGACTACCGACTGCCATCACAGTATCATCCACTAGTTCTTGCAGTTGAGTCAAGGACAGCAAAACCGGGTACAACGCTTCAAATAATTCCACGTCCCGGCGCATTTCATACAAATCAAACGACCGAGGCAAAAAGTCTGGATTCTGCGTTCCCACTTCTAACGCCCTAGTCACAAACGCCCGACTCTTGTCCCCTAACTTAGGTAAGGATTTACGCTCCTCAATTGTCAAACCTATCAAAAACGGTAATTTTTCCCGAATAGTAGCAATAGCCTGCATCACAGCTTGGCGATTGCCCAAGGGGCAGTGGCAAAGCCAATCGCTTTGGGAAAAACTAGCACTAATTCGATTCTCTGCCATTTTTGATACTCCTTTGGGATACCTAAATACAGTGTTCCCAAAAGAAGAAAGGCGATTAGCTCGTTATGATACGGCACTTTGAGCCATCGCTACGCATCTTCCTGAATTATCAACTGGCAATCACCGCGATACACTCAATCTCTACCAACACATCCTTAGGCAAACGTGACACCTGCACACACGCACGCGCTGGCGCTGTCGCTTCATCAAAAGACTTTGCATACACCGCATTCATTGCCGCAAAATCATTCATATCTGCCAAGAAAACACTCGTTTTCACCACATCCTCAAACCTCGCCCCAGCAGCCGTAAGAATCGCCTCCAAATTGGCCATCACCTGTTGAGTCTGCACAGTGACATCCCCTTCACCAACAATCTTTCCCGTACTGGGATCAAGAGGAATTTGCCCAGCCACAAAAACCAACTCACCAGAAGCTGCGATCGCCTGATTATATGGTCCCACTGGTGCAGGTGCATTATCAGTACGAATAACCCTTTTACTCATCTCTCCTCCTGTGCGCTTTTTCCGTTGCCTTTGCGGTTCAATTCCTAACCTATAGCGGTTCTCAATTGAATCCAACATAAAAGACCTAACCCGCTAGCCCCCTTCCCTACTAGGGAAGGGGGAAAGCCCCTCTCCTTATAGGAGAGGGGTTGGGGAGAGGTCAACCGCTATAACCTTGGACGTATACCATAATGCCGATACCGCCAATAATCATGCAGAATCTTATCATGGTCAAAACATAAATTCTTAGGCACGCCCCAAGACTCGAAAATTCCTATACCCTTAGCATCATCCCCCGCCTTGGGTTCACCGGTTGCCGTTGCCAAAAACACAATGCTTAATGTGTGCTGACGCGGATCGCGACTGGGGTCAGAGTATACATGAAATTGTTCAATTAACTCCACCTGCAAGCCAGTCTCTTCCAAAGCTTCGCGCCGCGCCGCAATCTCCACAGATTCACCGTAATCTACAAAACCACCAGGGATAGCCCAACCTAAAGGTGGATTATGTCGCTCAATTAACACTATAGGTCGATGAGGACGATCACCTAATTCGATGATGATATCAACTGTCGGAGCAGGATTTCGGTAACTCATAGTTATTAGTCATTAGTCATTAGTCATGAGTCAAGAGTCAACAGTGAAATATTTTTACTGTGAGCTAATGGTATCGGCTGGACAAAGGATAAACAACGCGAGTTTAGTGGATTCATAGCCAGTTACTGTTCCGTGATAAACTTCGGTGCGATAGCGCCATCGCGTCCTCAATTAATAGCAGGTTAAGTATGCCTTTTCCTAGATCCAGTGGTATTTTGCTACATCCCACCTCCTTTCCCGGTCGATTTGGCATTGGGGATTTAGGCTTAGAAGCATATCGCTTCATTGATTTTCTCAGAGAGAGCGGTCAGCAATTTTGGCAAGTTCTACCTTTAGGGCCAACTGGGTACGGTAACTCTCCTTATGCTTCTTTTTCAGCATTGGCTGGAAATCCCCTGCTGATTAGTCCAGACAAACTTGTAGAGCAGGGTTTGCTCACTGAGGAGGACTTTGCTAATTTACCAACATTTGAGGCGTCCAAGGTAGATTACGACAAAGTTAGACCAATTAAAATTGAGCTGCTCAAAAAAGCCTGCGAAAACTTTAAAAACCAGGCATCGCCCATACAGCAAACGGAATTTGCTGGTTTTTGTGACAGCAAGGCTTATTGGTTGGATGATTATGCCGCGTTTATGGCGCTTAAAGATGCCCACGATGGGATAAGCTGGCATAAATGGAAGCCAGAACTTGCCAAGCGCGAACCAGAAGCATTGGAACGGGTACGGCGGGAACTGACTGGGGAAATCTTTTTTCACAAATTCACTCAATATGAATTTTTCCGCCAGTGGTCGCAACTCAAAAGCTATGCCAACATGAGCGGTATTCAAATTATCGGCGATATCCCCATCTACGTAGCTCACGATAGCGCTGACGTGTGGTCCCATCGCGACATTTTTAGCTTGGATGAAGAAACGGGAGAAGCGGCGCTGATGGCGGGAGTTCCACCAGATTACTTTAGCGCTACTGGTCAATTGTGGGGCAACCCAGTTTATGAGTGGGAAGAACTGAAAAAACAAGACTATAAGTGGTGGATAGGACGTTTTGAGGCGTTGCTAGATTATGTTGATGTGATTCGCATCGACCACTTCCGAGGGTTTGAAACTTACTGGGCTGTGAAAAGAGGGGAAGAAACAGCCATAAATGGCGAGTGGATTAAAGCCCCTGGAGAAGAGTTGTTCGAGGCGATTAAACTGAAGTTGGGCAAACTACCGATCATGGCGGAGGATTTGGGTGATATTACGCCAGATGTAGAAGCGCTGCGAGACAAGTTTGAATTTCCCGGGATGAAAATTTTGCAGTTTGCTTTTAGTTCTGACGCAGGTAATCCGTTTTTACCGTTCAACTACCAGCGCAATAGCATCGTTTACACCGGGACTCACGACAACGACACAACCGTCAGCTGGTTCAATAAAGCGACAGAACACGAAAAGCAATACTTGTTGCTTTATCTGGGTTGTCAAAGCCCTGAAGGTATAGCCTGGGATTTGATTCGACTGGCTATGACTTCTGTGGCGAATCAGGCAATTCTCCCACTGCAGGATGTTTTGGGATTGGGAGGTGAAGCGCGGATGAATTTCCCAAGTAAAGCTGAAGGAAACTGGGAGTGGCGATATGAGGCGGATGCTTTGACGAAGGAGTTAGGCGATCGCCTACAAACTCTCACCAGATTATGTGGACGTGCGCCTCAACCTAAATGAGGAAGATGAGGAGGATGAGGAGGACAAGGAGGATGAGGGGGATAAAGAGGATGAGGAGGATGAGGAGGATGAGGAGGATATTACTTTCTCATCTCCCCCATCTCCCTCATCTCCCCCATCTCCCTCATCTCCCCCATCTCCCTCATCTCCCCCATCTCAATATGCAGTATTAGCTGCGATTGTGACTTGTTTCACTTTCCCAGGTTCTCCTAGTTGCTTGGCTTGTTGCTTGTTGACACTTACTAGCACGCCACCCGCATTACCAGCTTTGACAATTAGTTCTCCCTGCGCAATCCAAGTTCGTTGAGTTCCCTGTGGAAGTTCACCCTCGTACTGAACTTTGCCATCGGCTACCACTCGAATCCAAGACTTCTCTTTCAAAGTCACACCAATTTGCACCTGTTGATTGGCGTGAGTGCTGCTAAAAGATTCGCTCAAAGCTTGGCGTTGCTGTATTTGATTATTTGGCGTGACTTGTGGTTGTGCAAGACGCTGTTTTTGTGCTTTCGGGTTGCTTTGGCTATAACTTACTTGTGAAGTCGCTGTGTTGAGTAACCCAGACAAACCACTGACAGAGCAGAAAATTACAAATATGTATAGCACGTAAAGATGGACGGGGCGTAATTGATCTATCCCGTTGGTTTTCCAGCTTGGCTTTAAGCTTACCTGGTTCATACCTATGGGAAAAGTGCTAGAAAATTCTGCTCCATTCAACCCGAGTGCATCAGCAAATTGGCGTATCAAACCCTGAGTGTAAACTGGCTCTGGAAGTTCAGCTAAATTAGCTTCTTCTATCGCCTGCAATAGCCGTTTCGGAATTCTGGTCAACCCGACCATTTCCTCTAGGGATAAACCTTGTTCCAAGCGCGCAGCCCAAAGTTGAGCACCGATGTCGGCTAGAATTTCGGCTCTTTGTTGCTCTATTGAAGGTGTTGACTCTGGCTTGTCTTTCCTTCTTAGCCATTTCATATTCTGTTACACTCCTTAAACCACGCTGAATCATTAATAGGAATTTGCAGCAATTGCTTTTTTTAAAAAGCGAATTTCAAACTCTTCTAGGTGACGATACTCACCCTCAGCTAAATAGCCTTTTCCTGGCGTTTGTAATTGAATTGAACCGATAGCAGTGCGATGTAGTTTGATCACCGGATATCCCAATTGTTCGGCGATACGGCGAATCTGACGATTTCTCCCCTCCTTCAAAATAATTTCTAAACAGGTAGAATTGGCAAGCTTTTCTACGACTCGCACTTGTGCTGGTCGTGTTTTTCTCTCCTCCAAAACCACACCCTGACGCCACATCTGTAGCACTTCTTGTGGAGGATGTCCTTTGACCAAAACACGATATCTTTTGGGAATACTGTGACTGGGATGGGTTAGCCCAAATGTTAGGTCGCCATCGTTTGTAAGTATTAAAGCTCCTGTAGAGTCTACATCTAAGCGACCTACTGGGTGAATACCTTTACCGGAACTTATTTGTTTAGGTAGTAAGTCTAAGACTGTAGGTCTTCCTTGCTGATCCTCGCAAGTGGTTACCACTCCGGTTGGTTTGTGCAGTAACAGGTACATTAAAGCTGGACGTTGCACAAAAGACACGGGCTTACCATCGACCGTGATCGTATCTCTTTCGGGATCAGCTTTTTGACCCATATGTGCTAATTCACCATTAACCCGCACGCGTGAGGCTTTGATCATTTCTTCAGCTTCACGACGTGAGGCTATACCCCACTGAGAAAGAATTTTTTGTAACCGCGCCTCCATGTGGAAATTACTTAAAATGAATGGAAATCGTTGATAAACAAAGAATATATTTAAATTTTGTTGTTAGTTACTGTAAATGGTAAAGTAATAGCCGATTACAGTATTTGGCGCTTGTTAATAGGATATTCATAAGCAGAACGGTTAGATGCAATTAAATTCACAGTCAAAGAAATCAAACAAAGTACGCATTGTTACAAATATATTAACAACAGCACTAAAGCTGTGGTTGAAAACACAAGTGAGCGAAATCTCGGAACTGGAAGTAGAGATTAAAGCGAGCGATCGCCAAATTCTCTCTGGTTGCATTCCAAGTGTATCTATTTTTGCCAGTCATGCAGTTTATCGAGGTCTCCATCTTACACAGATTGAATTAGTTGCAGAAAATATTCGGGTCAACATTGGCTCAGTACTTAAGGGACAGCCACTGCGACTGTTAGAAAAAGTACCAGTGGTTGGCGAGTTGATTCAGTCAGAGGATGATCTCAATGCCTCCCTTTCATCTGCCTTATTACCAAGTGCTCTAAATGATGTTCTGGTTAAACTTTTACCAGAACACTCCCTAAAATCCAAGTCTATCAATTGGCAAAAAATTAAGCTTCACAACAGTAAAGCAATACTCTACGGTATTTTGGTAGACGAAAGCGAACCCACTGACTTAGATATTAGTATGAGCCCGGAGTTACTGAGCACACAGGAATTGCAACTCTCATCAATCCAAGTCAAAACCAATACAGGAGGGCTGTTTGAGGGGAATCACCAAGACCTTTATTTCAATCTAGGTTCAGATGTTGATATCCAAGAGTTAACTCTCGTTCCGGGGCAGTTAGTGTGTCGCGGACGGATTAACGTTAACCCCTAATCATTAAAAATAAGAAACTCAAACAGTACATTCTTTAGTTTTAATGATATATTTACCTAGAAAATATGATAGTTAAACTGAGTACAGCCTTTCTAATTTCTTAGCACCCTAGCTCGTAGTTACGCTTATCGTACCTGAGCCAGGAATCCTTACGAAACAGATGCAATTCTGTACTCAGTAGAACACAAGAGATTTTTTACAGTTGTTTGTCAGTTATCAGTTATAAGAAGCCACCTGATGATGCTCATCAAAGCATGAGGTCATCAGCTGTTCGTCCAAGAACCACAGACGCTTGTCGATTACCATCGAGATTTCAGCGTACAAGTACGCTGTATCTGCATCCCCCAAAATGGCAGTACGGTCAATGTTCTCCCACAGCAAAGAGCCATAGATGGATAGACGCTCTGCAAGAGATGCTACATGTTCTTGACGTTCTGTAATATGAAAGGGGTATTCAGGTAATACTGAGTGTTTGACAGCAGCCCGAGCAGTTCCTCTGGCTAAACCACCAAGAATTGTCACTCTCTCCGCAAGCAAATCAATATACACCTCTAGTTCCATGGCAATTTCATGAAACAGTTCGTGTAAAGTACAAAAGTTCATGTTTTTGACATTCCAGCGCGCCTGCTTGACCTGAGTCTTCAGATCAACGGTAGTTGCAAGCGTTTGGTTGAGGATGTCAATAAGTTGCGCTTGAACTTCTAAGGGTGTACTATTGCGAGTGGCATCAGGGCGAGTACAGCAAGTCTTGCGATTATCGTTCATACGCTCTCCTCAAAAAGAAATAGGAAAAGGACGTAGTGGTAGAACGCCCAGCAAGCACTTTTTTGCAAACGTCTCTTTGGAGATGCACCGCAATACTCATCACTTTCATTCGATTTCTCCCAACACCCGTGAATTTGGTAGGGCTATTTTCATGCTCCAAAACAAGAAATGCGGGGGATAAGGGAGGACATTATCCCCAGCCTTTATTGCTGCTGCAATTGTTGGGTAAACAACCTTGCTTTGATTAATGGGGCAAGAATTTCGCCTTATGGTTTCACGCGGCTTGTATTAGGAGATTCAACTGGCTCGAATACCACTAGCCGAGATTAATAGAGACTTTCATTTTTATCTAAGGTATATGAAACCGTGATTGCTGCTGTCTAGAGGATTCTTGCTGTTTTAGAAGATTCTTGCTATTTTCTGGAAGAGCGAATTTCTTTGGGTGTCACTCCTAGCAACCGCTTGAAGTGACGTGTAAATTGGCTTTGGTCAGCAAAACCAACCTGTGAGGCAATTTCAGAAATTTTTAGTTGACTTTGTAGGAGCAATATCTTGGCACGCTCAATTCGGCAGTGAATCACATATTGGTAGGGAGAAAGCCCTGTAGACTGCTTAAACAAGCGGGCGAAGTGGTACTGACTTATGCTGACTTCCTGTGCCATACTCGCAAGTAGTAAATTATCCGCTAAATTGTCAATAATAAACTCAATGACTCGCTGTAGTTTATACTTTGGCAATCCTCCTTGATATTCTCGAAGCTTGTGCTTGGGTGCAGAGTAATGCTGCAACAAGTGGGCTGATAGCGCAGTTGCCATTGATTCAGCGTAAAGGCGACTAGCCGGTCCATCTGATTCCAGTGCTGTCTTAAGAGCAAGCCCAATTTGATAAATTAACGGATCGGGTTTGGAAAAGTGTGGTATAATTTCCAAAATATCTGGGTCAACTGACTCACCCGCAATATTCGAGACAAACTCAGAATCTAAGCACAAAGCAATAAATTCCGATTCCTGAGGAGAATATATCTTGTGGGTAACTTGAGGAGGAATGACTGCTACGTCACCTCGTATACAGTTCTCGGTTCTGTGGCAATCGCCTAGCCATCGCTCCAGCCCTGACTGACTTTTTAGACGAATCGCAAGTGTGTAATGTGATGCGTAATGTTCCGGGCTTTCATACTCTGGTTGAACGTGGTATTCCAAAGACATATTCTCCCATCCAGCTTGGTGGCTAGATAGCAAAGGTGGTTTGGGGAGTACGCTCTTGCGAGCTTCGACTCTAGTCACATCAAGGGCTAAAGCTTTTTGTTGTCGCATTGATTTCACCTCGTCTGCTAGGCTTTTGCCGTTCATTGGGTCAAAAACGTGTTGGCTATAGCTTGTAGTGGCTTGGTGTCGGTAAACCTAACTTTTTGGGGGACTATTGAGGAGAGCGTTTCTTTTGGGAGTCACGCTTACACAGGAAGACAATTTCTTAGCTTATGACCGAAGAAAGAACTCAGTACTTAGTAGTAAGAATCGTTAATTAAGGTATAAGTCCCTCAAACAAGTTAAAAGTTAAAAGAAATATACTTTTACTTTTTACTTGGTTCTTTTTACTTGTTCTGCCATCCTTTTTAAATCCCCGCGCATTTATTTATGGGGATGCCCAAGCTGTGTTCTACGTTCTTTTTAAAACATAGATCGGTCATCGGCACTTAAGTGTCCAGTAGAATTGGCACACAGCGCGTGAAATTCAGCCTTAGAAATTGATATACCTTTTAAGTGTTGCTTTTTTGATAAAAACAAAATTGCAACTGTTTTTTCCTTTAAAGGGGAGACAACGGAAATTGTTACCCTCGCTAAGGAATTTAGCCCAAGGTTAGATACCGAAACATCGTGTTGGTTTCAGTAATAGTTATCATCACTATTAGCACATAATATTTATAAGAAGTTAAAGTCATCTTTACAATTAGCAATAGAATCTATAAAAGTTTCCGCAAACAAACTTAAACAAAGTAGATGTAAACAAAAATGATGAATCACAGCAGGTTTGTTGCTTCATAATTCATCACATATCTTTAATATTTTTTACTTAGTCAAAATGACTAATTAGTAATAAATACTTAATATCCTGAAAGGATGTTTTGCCAGTTGATTTTCATGTATTTTGTCGATGTTCGTAATCGCGGTTCATCTTGCACACAGACGTTGTACCAAATAACTGAAAGACGGAGCAATATGGAGTGAGTTGTAGTAAGAGGCTCACCCTATATGAAATACATCTCATCAACTCAGGCGCAAGCAAGATATGGTTATCATCCCAAGACATT
>Ga0209902_100240_pt1 | contig 84710 bp, 87 predicted proteins | sample FECB27metaG_FD_188304 | JGI IMG/M metagenome (GOLD analysis project Ga0209902, IMG submission 188304) | Cyanobacterial communities from the Joint Genome Institute, California, USA - FECB-27 (SPAdes) (version 2) | ecosystem: Environmental > Aquatic > Thermal springs > Hot (42-90C) > Microbial mats... | reverse complement strand
CTCTTGCCAACCACTGCATCGGCAAATCCCAACTGACCGGTTCGCTTGATCGCCAAGGCTCGACTCCCCTGCTCTAAACCAACGGAATCACAACCACCCAATTTTGCAACAGCCCCCTCAGGGGAGAGGGGCCGCAAGCTTCAGCAAAGGGCGCTACCGCCCGCCCTCGAGCTTCCGGTACCGCTGGTTCACCCCGCCCTTGCCATAAGGATAATCGGCAACCTCCGGCGCGCTGGCGTCGGTCAACTGCTGCGCGCTCTCGGCATCGAGCGTCAGGTCAGCGGCAGCAAGGTTGTCGGCCAGCTGTTCGCGGGTGCGGGCCCCGAGGATCACCGAGGTGACGGCTGGGCGTCCGGCGAGCCAGGCCAGCGCCACCTGGGCCATCGACACGCCGAGCGACTTCGCCACGGTCTCGACCGCGGCGATGATCCGCCAGGTCCGTTCCTGCTCGTTGCGCGGGCCGTACGATTCCTGCCCGCGATTGGGGTTCTCGCCCAGCCGCGTCGTCCCTGTCGGCAACTGGTCGCGCTTGTACTTGCCGGTCAGCCAGCCGCCACCGAGCGGCGACCACGGCAACAGCCCGATATTGGCGTCGAGCGCCGCCGGCACGATCTCGTGCTCGATATCGCGGACCAAGAGGTTGTAGTGCGGCTGCAGCGTGATCGGCGGCGCAAGGCCGCTCGCCTTGGCGATCCAGGACGCCTTGGTCAGCTGCCAGCCGATGAAATTGGAGAAGCCGTAATAGCCGATCTTCCCGTTACGGATCGCGTCATCGAGGAAGCGGAGCGTCTCCTCCAGCGGCGTCAGCGCGTCAAAGGCATGCATCTGGTAGAGATCGATATGCTCGACCCCGAGCCGGCGCAGCGAGGCATCGAGCGCCTGGTTGAGGTGGCGGCGCGACAGCCCCAGGTCGTTAGGTCCGTTGCCCATCGGGAAGCGCGCCTTGGTGGTGATCAGCACCTGTTTGGCGAACTCGGGCCGCGCCTGCAGCCACCGCCCGACGATCTGTTCCGAGGTGCCGGCGGAATAGACGTCGGCGGTATCGAGGAAATTGCCGCCGGCCGCCACATAGTCGTCCATCAGCTGGAACGACGTCGCCTCGTCCGCCTCGGCCCCGAACGTCATGGTGCCCAGCGTCTGGGTGGAGACGATGGCGCCGCTATTGCCGAGCTTGCGATACTGCATGATTTCCCTCGATCGATTGAATCGCTTCAACCGAGTTCATAGTCGGAGCGGGTGTCATGGTCCAGTCGAACTATCGGTGGGGTCGGCGTCGACGCATCGCGATTGTGGCGCCCCACCCAGCTTCGCTACGGCTTTGCCTAGCTGCGCTACCCTCGCCACGAAGGGGAGGGAGACGATGGAACCGATCCGGGTAGTCAGGTCTCCCTCCCCCTTGTGGGGAGAGATCAAGGGTGGGGGTGGCCCGACGCGCCGGTGGTCATAGCGACCAGCTACCCCTCGATTTCCTCGCGCAACGCTTCCAGCTCCAGCCACTCATCCTCGGCCTTGCCGAGCGCCGCCTGGGCCTTTTCCAGCGCCGTGCCGGTATCGGTGAATTTTTTGGGGTCGCGGGCGTAAAGGCTGCCATCGGCCAAGGTCGCGTTCAGCTTGCCGATCTCGGCTTCGAGCTTGGCGATCTCCTTGGGGAGCGTTTCGAGCGCGTGCTTCTGCTTGAAGCTGAGCTTCTGCTTTTGCGCCGGCGGGGCGGCAGGAGGCGGTGCGGCGGCGCGCTCAGCCTTCGGCTTCGGCGCGCTGGCCGGCGCCGTGACGCCGTAACCGCGCTGGCCCACCATGTCGGAATAGCCGCCCGGATACTCGGTCCATTGCCCGCCGCCATCCGACACCACCACCGAGGTGGCGACACGATCGAGGAAGTCGCGGTCGTGGCTGACGACGATCACCGTGCCCGGGTAGTCGGCCAGCATTTCCTGCAGCAGGTCGAGCGTTTCGAGGTCGAGGTCGTTGGTCGGCTCGTCCAGCACCAGCACGTTTGAGGGGAGCGCCAGCACCCGCGCCAGCACCAGCCTGCCGCGCTCGCCGCCCGAGAGCTTGCTGACCGCGGTTCCGGCCTGCTCGGGCCCAAACAGGAAGTCTTTCAGGTAGCCCATGAAATGCTTGGGCTGGCCGTTGATGATGAGGGTGTCCGAGCCGCCGCCGGTCACGGCTTCCTTCAGCGTCATGTCGGCGGTGAGCGTGGCGCGGCGCTGGTCGAGACTGGCGAGTTCGAGGTTGGCGCCGAGCCGCACCGTGCCGCTGTCCGGCGGCAATTCGCCGGTCAACAGCTTGATCAAGGTGGTCTTGCCGGCGCCATTGGCGCCGATGATCCCGAGCCGGTCACCGCGGATCACCCGAGTGGTGAAATCCTTGACGATGACCCGTTCGCCGTAGGCCTTGGAGATCTCCTTGGCCTCCATCACCATCTTGCCCGAGGTCTCGCCTTCGGCGACGGAGATTTTCACCTCGCCGACGCCCCGCTTCAGGTCGCGCCGCTCCTGCCGCAGCGCGAACAGCCCGTCGAGCCGGCGCACATTGCGTTTGCGCCGGGCGGTGACCCCGTAGGTCAGCCAGTGCTCCTCGCGGACGATCTGCCGGTCGAGCTTGTGTCGGGCGGTTTCCTCTTCCTCCAGCACCTGGTCGCGCCATTCCTCGAAGCCGCCGAACCCCTTGTCGAGCCGGCGGGTTACGCCGCGGTCGAGCCAGACGGTCGAGCGGGTGAGGTCCGCGAGGAAGCGCCGGTCGTGGCTGATGATCACCAGCGCCGAACGGATGCTGGAGAGTTCGTTTTCCAGCCACTCGATGGCCGGCAGGTCGAGATGGTTGGTCGGCTCGTCGAGCAGGATTATGTCGGGCTCGGGCGCCAGCACCCGCGCCAGCGCCGCGCGGCGCGCCTCGCCGCCGGAAAGCCGCTGCGGCTCCTCGGTGCCGGTGAGACCGAGCGCGTTGAGCAGGTAGGTCGCCCGGTAGTGATCATCACCCGCCTGCATGCCGGCTTCGACATAGGCGAGCACGTTCGGATAGGCCGAGAGATCCGGCTCCTGCGGCAGGTAGCGAATGGTGGCGCCCGGTTGCAGGAAGCGGCGCCCGCCATCGGGCTCGATCTCGCCGGCGGCGATCTTCAGCAGCGTCGATTTGCCCGAGCCGTTGCGGCCGACCAGCGCCACCTTCTCGCCCGGCAGCAGCGACAGCTCTGCCCCTTCGAGGAGCTCGCTGGAGCCGAGGCGCAGGCGGATCTGCTGCAGGAAGAGGATAGGCGCGGCGGCCATTGGCTAGTCCGGACTTGGTGGGTTCGGGGGCATAGAGCACGCGGGCGTCGCGAGATCAACGCGGCGGGCGCTCAAGCCTCCTCGATGAATGAACCGGGCCTGAAAGTGGGAGTCACAAGCCGTTCAAGCGCGGCTTGGCAAAAGCGCCGGGCCTCGGGCTTCGGGGCACGTCGGCAGGTGGCCGAGGGCCAGCTTTTTGGGGCCCTTGTCCGCCTGCCAGCAACCCCAGAGAGAGACTGGGTTCCGCCGCACGATCAACGCCCTCGGGTCGGGCGCGTGTGGCGAAAGGGCGGATGCCGGACGGTTGGAGTCGGTCCGGCATCCGCCGCTGTTTCGATTGGCTCAGTGCGCCGCTTCGCGGATCAGCACCGGCTCCATGTCTTCGAACTTGAGGCCCAGCCGCTCGCGCAGCGAGCGCCGCTTCGAGGCGAGATCCGCAATCGTGTAGCTCTCGAGCACGTTGAAGAACGCGCCCAGCGCCTCGCGCAGCGCCGCGTTGACGTCGCAGCTTTCGGCCAGCGGGCAGGTCACGTCGCCATCCTCGAAGCACTCGGCCATCGAGAAGCTCTCTTCGGTCAGGCGCACGGTGTCGAGCAGGGTGATCTCCTCGGCCGGACGGCCGAGCTTGATGCCGCCGCGACGGCCGCGCACTGTCTCGATCAGGCCGTTCTCGACCAAGGGCTTGATCAGCTTGAACAGGAACAGTTCCGAAATCGCATGCGCCTTGGCGATGTCGGCGACCCGGCTGAGGCCGGGCGCATTGACCGCACAATAGATGAGGGTGCGGATGGCGTAGTTGGACTGGCGAGTCAGTCTCATCGAATCTCCGATTCGGCGCATCGCGCCGACTTCTTGCTGCTTCCCCCACGGAATCCCTAGGGATTTCCGGCTGGATGGGGTCTCGAACTGCGTCACAGTTTATAACGGTTCTAAACTTAGTCAAGAAAACATGACGCCGCAGTTCAGGATTGTGCGGCAGCTGGATGGTGCGGACGGGAGATCGCCCGCCCGCACCATCAGTCACTTGTCGAGATACGGCCGGTGCAGCGCCAGGTCGGCTTCGCTCAGGCGGTCCTGCGCGGTAAAGCTCTGGTGCCAATAGGGGTAGGGCAGGTTCGGCTGGCTGACCGCGTCGAGCTTGCCCAGTTCCTCGGCCGTGAGCTGCAACTCGGCGGCTTTGAGGTTGTCCTCGAACTGGCCGATATTACGGCCGCCGATGATCACCGAGGCGACGATCTGCTTCGACAGCAGCCAGGCCAGCGACACCTGCGCGCCCGAAACGCCATGCGCCCCGGCCACCTCGTTGACCACATCGACGATCTTCCACAGGTGCTCCGGATCGTAGATCGGCGGCTCCTTGAAGCCGCGCACCTGGCGACCGTCGCTCGGCTTGGAATTGCGGGTGTACTTGCCCGATAGCCACCCGCCGGCCAGCGGCGACCACACCAGCACCGAGACGCCCTGGTCGAGCCCGGCCGGGATCAGCTCGAACTCGGCTTCGCGCGAATGCAGCGTGTAGTGGATCTGCTGGCTGACGAAACGCTGGTAGTTGCGCTCGTTGGACACAGCCAACGCCTTCATCAGGTGCCAGGCCGAGTAGTTGGAGCAGCCGATATAGCGGACCTTGCCGGAGCGGACGAGTGTGTCGAGCGCTTCCAGCGTCTCGTCGAGCGGCGTCTGTCCGTCCCACTCATGCACCTGGTAAAGATCGATCACGTCGGTCTTCATCCGCTTCAATGAGGCCTCGGCCTCGCGGATGATGTGCCAGCGGCTGAGCCCGCGATCATTGGGCCCTTTGCCCCTGGGGAAGCGTACCTTGGTGGCGATCAGCAGCCGGTCGCGCCGGCCATCGGTCAGCGCCTCGCCGATGATCGTCTCCGAGACGCTCCCCGCATAGACGTTGGCGGTGTCGATCAGGTTGACGCCACGGTCGAGGCAGAGGTCGATCTGCCGCTGCGCTTCCTTGACGTTGGTATCGCCCCACAAGCCGTCGCCGCCGAACGTCGCCGTGCCGATCGACAGCGACGACACCTTGAGGCCGGATCGGCCGAGCAATCGATAGTCCATGCTACCCTCCAGGAAATGTCGGCGCGGACCCTAAACCAGGGAGGTGACGAAGGGGAGTGCCCAACGGCACGACAGCGTGCCGGCTGCAGCCGACATCCGAGTTAACAAACTGCTACGCACGTCGTCAGGCAACCGTCAGCGCCACCGCCTTACTCTGCGGCTCGGAGGTGCTCGAGGTGATCGCTTACATCGTGCAGTTGCCAAGGGGCGACATCAGGCGCTTCGGCATGTTCAGCAGCATCGTGGTGCAGTCCCAGGAGATTCCCGGCATCGTCAGCATACAGCCCGGCTACGCCGTGCGGCTGATGCGTGCCAACACGCAGATGGCTGCCGTAATGGGACAGATGTTCCCGACCTGGCGGATAGCACCGTTGTCTGAGACCACGCGCCGCCCCTCGTCAGGCCGGCCAGTGCTGCTGCACCTGCCCATCCTCGCTTTCGAGGAAGACCCGGTTGTTACCTTTGGTCCGGCGGGCCATGTCGACCGCGGCGCGGACCGCCCGATCCAGCGTTGAGTGGCTCGCGAGGACGGTAGGACCGACGCTCAGCGTCCAGCGACCCGCGCTCGGGGACACGAGAAATCTGAGAGGCTGCATCATGCGCTGGGCCCTCTAATGCGAGGTGCCAAGCCTGCGGCATACGGCGTTATCGGCTCGTTAACCGTTTCGCGCGGGCTGACCGCGCTGATCAGGTGACGACGGTGATCTTGTCGCTGGCGCGGGTAACACCGGTATAGAGCCAGCGCTGCCGGTCCTCGCGGAAGACGTAGCTCTCGTCGAACAGGTAGACATTGTCCCACTGGCTGCCCTGGGCTTTGTGCACGGTGAGGCAGTATCCGAAGGTGAACTCGTCATACTGGCGGCGTTCCGGCCAGCTCAACTGGTCTTCCTCGCCCGAAAAGAACGCCGCGTGCGTCACCACCTTGGCCTGCGTCGCCTTGGCCCCGGTGACCTCGTCGGGGTCGAGCGTCATCGAGTAGCGGGCGTTGGAGCGCTTCTTCACTTCCGCTGCGGTCCAGATCTGGCCGTTGAGCAGCTTCTTGATCGGGTTGTTGCGAAGGCAGACCAGGCGATCACCGGACACCGGCTCGTGCCGGGGCAGCAGCTTGATCTCGCGGATCCGGTCATTGTAGGCGACGCGCGTCTTGTTGCGGCCGGCCAGCACCTGGTCGGCTTCCATGACCGCGTCGCGGTCGACGTCGGAGCGCGGGATGACGAGGCTTTCGCCATAACGGCCATGCTCGAGATAGCCGCCCTCGCGGATCTCCATCGACATCCGGATGATCGGATTGTCCGCCGCCTGTCGGTGGATTTCGGTGAGCATGTAGTCGGGCTCGTCCGCGGTGAAGAAACCGGCGCCCTGCACCGGCGGCAACTGGAAGGGATCGCCCAGCACCAGTACCTTGGTGCCGAAGCTCAACAGATCGCGGCCGAGCTGCTCGTCGACCATCGACACTTCGTCGATGACGATCAGGTCGGCGGTCAGTGCTTCGCTTTCCGGGTCGAGCGCGAATTTCGGTTCGCCATCTTTCTCCGAAACCAGCGCATAGATCAGCGAGTGGATGGTTGAAGCGCCACGCGCCCCGTATTTGCGCATCACCATCGCTGCCTTGCCGGTGAAGGCGGCGTACTTCACCGACTTCACCCCCTGGGCGAGATGGCGAGCGAGCGTCGATTTGCCGGTACCGGCCCAACCGAACAGCCGGAACACCTGCTTGGCGTCCTTGTCCTTCAGCCAGCGCGATACCGCCTGCAGCGCTTCATCCTGTTGCGGCGACCACTCCATCAGGCGATGCGCACCGTGACGGTGCCAATGCCTGATATCGAACCCTCGAGCAGGTCGCCCTTGACCACGGCCGACACTCCGGCCGGTGTGCCGGTAAAGATCAGGTCGCCCGGGAACAGTTCGAAGTACTTCGAAAGCTCGGCGATCACGTGCGGCAGGTCCCAGGTCATGTCGGCGATATCGGCCGATTGCCGGGTCTCGCCATTGACGCGCAATTCGATCGTGCCCCTGAGCGGTGTGGCGATGCCGGCGGCCGGCACCAGCGTGCCGATCGGCGCCGAGTGATCGAACCCTTTGGCCACTTCCCAGGGCTTGGCGCCCTTCTTGGCCCAGGCCTGCAGGTCACGACGGGTCAGGTCGATGCCGACCGCATAACCCCAGACATGGCGCATCGCTTCGGCGACGGCGATGTTCCTGCCGCCGGTGCCGATGGCGGCGACCAGTTCGATTTCGTGATGGTGGTTCTGGGTTTCGGACGGATAGGGCGCCGAGGCGCCGCCGGTCACCAGCGCGTCGGCAGGCTTCGCAAAGAAGAATGGCGGCTCGGCATTGGGATCGTGCCCCATCTCGCGCGCATGCTCGGCATAGTTGCGACCCACGCAATAGATACGTCGGACGGGGAACAACCCTCCGCCGGCAACGGGGACGGCAGGCTGCGGCGGCGGCGCGATAACGTAATCGGACATCGTGGTTCCCATCTTCAGGCCGGCCACCCTAATCGAATCGGTGCTGGGACAAAATGAGAACTTTGCCATCCGGCAAGTTCGTTGGGGGCAGCCCGATGCACCGTTTGGCGCGCTTGACTTGCCCTGTGGGCTCGGGCTCGGGTTACCCGAACTTGAGGGAGTACGCCGTGACCACCATCGACCCGTTCGACATTCCTAACCTGGTGCCGGATTTCGAGGCGGTGAAGGACGGTAATCTCGCCGCCAGCGCCCGTACCCGCGCCACGCTGACGAGCCGCTTCGACCTCCGCTACGGCGATGGCTCGCGCCAGCGGCTCGACCTGTTCTTTCCCGAGAATGCCGAGGGCCCGTTGCCCATCCACATGTTCATTCATGGCGGCTACTGGTTCTTGAACGACAAGGAAATGTTCGCTTTCCCGGCCGAGACCATCACTCGCAACGGGGCGATCGCAGCAATCGTCGAATACACGCTGATCCCGAATGCCCGGATGGCGCAACTGGTGGAGGAGGTCCGGCAGGCGGCGCGCTGGCTGGTGTCCAATGCGGCGAGTCTCGGTGGCGACCCCAAGGCTTTCTCGGCCTCGGGACACTCGGCCGGCGGGCACCTCGCCAGTTACCTGGCAGCTCGGGCGCCCCACGAGGCGCATGCGCCTGATATCTCGGTGAAGTCCTTGCTGCTGATCTCCGGACTCTATGACCTGAGGCCCATCACCACCAGCTATCTGCAGCCCAACCTGTCCCTGACCGACGAGGAGGTGGCAAGCTTCTCGCCGCTCGGCGCCGAACAGCTTGCCGGCCCGGAAGTCGTCGTGGCTGTCGGCCACAACGAGACCGAGCCGTTCCACCTGCAGGCGCAGGACCTCTGCTTTGCCGCCGAACAACGCGGCCTCAACTACGAGCGCATCACGCTGCCCGATCTCGACCACATGACCATCGTCCGCGACCTCGGCCGGCCGGAGAGCCGGATGGGCGGGTTGCTGGCGGAGACGATTGCGGCGTCGCGGCGGTAGCCTTTCGAAAATGCGACCGATGGGCCGGTGCGGGAAGAGTACCCCCACCCCTGTCCCCTCCCCGCAAGGGGGAGGGAGACGCCAACTCGGACGTCAGTGTTCTGGTCTCCTCCCCCCTTGCGGGGGAGGGACAGGGTGGGGGGTATCTTCCCGCTCGGAACCATCCCCCTCGGGCTTCGCTAAACCTCGATATCGAACACCAGCAACCCTTTGACCCCGCCCTCGAGCGCTGCCACCAGCCGCGCCCCGGCCGCCTTGTGCTTGCCGTCCGCCAGGTACGCATCGCGCGCCGCGGCATCGGAAAAATCCATGGTGAAGCCGTCGACAAAGCCCTGATGCAGGCCTTCCGGCGAGACGTTCGGCCCATAGCTCATGTGATCGATCTGCAGGTGCACCCCGAGCGCTGCCAGTTGCTCGTAGATCGCCTGCTTCTCGCTGGCCGGGACGTCGTCCCGGAACTTCAGGAACACGCAGTGCCGGATGGTCATCAGTAGGTGGTCCTGCCGCCGGAGAGATCGAACACCGAGGCGGTGGTGAAGCTGTTCTCCTTACTCACCAGCCAGGCCACCATGTTGGCGAGTTCATCCACCTCGAGGAAGCGGCCGCGCGGAATGCGGCTCAGCATGTACTCGATGAATTCCTTGGTGACTTCCTTGAGGATGGCGGTGTTGGCGACCGCCGGGGTGATGGCATTGACCGCAATATCGTATTTGGCGACTTCCTTGCCCAGTGCCTTCACCAGCCCGAGCACGCCGGATTTCGACGCGGCATAGGCGGCGGCATTGGGGTTGCCCTCCTTGCCGGCCACCGACGAGATGTTGACGATGCGGCCATAGTTGCGGGCCTTCATCGACGGGATCACCACGCGATTGACGTAGAATGTGCCGTTGAGGTTGATCTCGATGACGCGCCGCCATTCATCGAGCCCGTACTCGTCGAGCGGCGCATTCTTGCCGGCAATGCCCGCCGAGTTGAGGAGGATCGACACTGGCCCGACCTCCTTTTCGACTGCCGCGTGTGCCGCCGCCAGCCCGTCATAGTCGGTGATATCGACCGTCTGGCTCGAAGCGCCGGCGCCGAGCAGCCCGACTGCCACCTTCAGGGCCTCGGCGTCCCGGTCCCACAGGCTCACTTTGGCACCCGAGGCGATGAAGCGCTTGCCACAGGCCAGCCCGAAGCCCGAGGCGCCGCCGGTGATTACCGCCACCTGGCCGTTGAGATCGATCTGATTCACGTTGGTTCCCTCGCTGCCGGTTTTCCCGGCCGTTTCCTCGCAACAACGGCTAACATGTTAGTTTCGGCGAAACCAGTCGCCGTACGTGTCGGCCTTGTGACCATCAAGGTGATTGCCGCACAAGGCGCTGTCGTGTGAGGGTTATTTCGCGGCTGGTAGCGCGAGGGCAGGGGGCTGCACTCGGCCGGCCGATGCGAGACATCACCTGCCATGGCCTATAAACCCTTCGATGCCGATGCCCTGATCGATGCTGCAGCGCCGCTGCTGCAATTGCGCATCGCGCCCGAGCACCGGGCGGGCATCAAGCTCAATCTGAAGACCGCCTCGAAGATGGCGGCGTTGATCGAGCAGGTAAAGCTCGACGATGACGCCGAGCCGGCGCCGGTCTACCGCGCATGAAGGCAACTGCCGACGCCGTCGAGATTGTCGAGGCGGTCAAATCCGGCCAGGTGACGGCGCGCGCTGTCACCGAGGCGGCGCTCGCGCGCATCGAACTGCACAACCCGATGCTCGGCGCCTTCACCGACGTCACGGCGGCGCGGGCGCTGGAGCAGGCCGAACTGGTCGACAGCAAGATCAAGAACGCCATGGATCCCGGCCCGCTCGCCGGCGTGCCGTTCGCGGCCAAGAACCTCTACGACATCAAGGGCATCGCCACCCGCGCCGGCTCGAAGATCAACCGCGACAACGCTCCGGCAGCCCGTGACGCCACCTTGGTGACCCGCCTCGAGGCCGCCGGCGCCGTGCTGCTCGGCGGGCTCAACATGGATGAGTACGCCTACGGCTTCACCGGCGAAAACGCTCATGATGGCCCGTCGCGCAACCCGCATGGCCTCGACCACATGACCGGCGGCTCGTCGGCGGGTCCTGCTGCGGCGGTGGCGGGTGGGCTGGTGCCGCTGAGCCTCGGCTCCGACACCAATGGCTCGATCCGCGTCCCGGCCTCTTTCTGCGGGCTGTTCGGCTTGAAGCCCACCTATGGCCGGCTCAGCCGGGCGCACAGCTTCCCGTTCGTTTCGAGCCTCGATCATCTCGGCCCCTTCGCCCGTTCGACTCGCGACCTGGCGCTGGCCTATGACGCGATGCAGGGGTTCGATGAGGCCGACCCGGCCCAGACCAAGCGGGTGAACGAGCCGACTTTTGCCCGGCTGAAACACCCGATCCCCGGGCTCCGCATCGCGGTGGCCGGCGACTACTTCCTTGGTACGCCAGAGGTGCAGGCAGAGGTGCAGAAGGTGGCCAAGGCCCTCGAGGTCACCAAGACCGTCACCTTGCCCGATGCGCAGGCGGCGCGCGCCGCCGCCTTCATCATCACCATGGCCGAGGGGGCGACGCTGCATCTCGAGCGGCTCAGGCAGCGGCCCGACGATTTCGATCCCGAAGTGCGCGACCGGCTGCTCGCCGGCACCATGCTGCCGGGCGTCTGGGTGGAGCGGGCCCAGAAGCTGCGCCGGGTGTTCCGCGATCGGGTGCTGAGACTGTTCGACGGGGTCGACGCCATCCTCGCCCCGGCAACGCCGATGAGGGCGCCGTTGCTCGGCCAGAAAACCGCGATGTTCGGTGGCGTCGAGCTGCCGGTGCGTCCCAATCTCGGCATCTTCACCCAGCCGATCTCGTTCATCGGCCTGCCGGTGGTCACCGTACCGGTCTGGAAACATGGCGAAGAGCTGCCGCTCGGCGTCCAGGTGATCGCCGCGCCCTGGCGCGAGGACGTGTGCCTCAGGATCGCCCACCAGCTGGAAACGGCAGGCGTGTGCAAGGCGCCGGTGGCGCAGGGGTTTGCGGACTAGCTTGGAGCCCTCAGTCGGCGCACCCTCCCCCGCAGGCGGGAGAGGGTGCGCCGACTGCCAATTCGGTGGTTAGCGTGACCTTAAGCCGTCCAGCCGCCGTCGATGATCTGCACCTGGCCCGTCGTGTAGGTCGCGCCGGCGAGATAGACGGCGAGGTCGGCGACTTCTTCCGGCTGGCCGATGCGGCCGATTGGCTGCCGGGCGATGAAGGCCTTCTTCGCCGCTTCGAAATCGCCGGTGGCGTGCCAGCGCTCGTGCAGCGACGGCGATTCCACCGTGCCCGGGCAGATGGCGTTCACCCGGATGCCCTTGTCGGTGTAGTCGGCGGCCATCGACTTGGTGAGCCCGACCACGGCGGCTTTCGAGATGGTGTAGGCGGCGCGGTTCGGCACCGCGGTGACCGACGAGGCGACGGTTGCCATGTTGATGATGCAGCCGTCCTTGCGCTCCAGCATCTGCGGCAGTACCGCCTTGATGGCGCGGATCTGCGCCCAGACGTTGAGATCGAAGGCGAACTCGAGGTCCTTGTCGGGCATCTCGAGCACGGTACCCGACTGCACCACGCCGGCGCAGTTGAACAGGATGTCGATGCGGCCGATCTCGGCCACCGCCTTGTTCACTTCTTCGGTGCTCAAGACGTTGAGCACCCGGGTGGTGACTCCTGGGGTGCCGTCGAGCTCCTTGAGCTTTGCCGCATTGACGTCGGTGGCGATCACCTTGGCGCCGGCCTTGATGAAGGCATGCACCGAAGCGAGGCCGATGCCCTGCGCCGCAGCAGTGATGAGAACGATCTTGCCGCTGATATCGGCCATGGAAATCTCCTAGAGATGGATCGAGTGCGAGCCTTCGACGATCATCCGCTCGATGGCGTCGAGGTCCCAGGCGATGCCCAGGCCCGGTTTTGAAGATGGGATGGCCTTACCATCCCGGATGGTCATCCGTTCAGTCGTCAATTGGTCTAGCTGGGGGATGTATTCGACCCAGCGGCCATTGGGTATGGCGGCGCACAGCCCGACATGCAGCTCCATCAGGAAATGCGGGCAGACCGCGATGTTGAAGGCCTCGGCCATGTGCGCGACCTTGAGCCAGGGCGTGATACCGCCAACCCGGCCGACATCGACCTGGATGATCGAGCAGGCGTGGCGTTCGAGATACTCCCGGAAATGCATCGCCGAATAGAGGCTCTCGCCTACCGCGATGGGGATCGAGGTGTGCTCGACGAGCCTCGTATGGCCGGAGATATCCTCGGCGGTCAGCGGCTCCTCGAACCAGCCGATATCGAGCGGCTCATAGGCGCGGGCCCGGCGGATCGCCTCGTCGACGTTGAAGCGCTGGTTGGCGTCGGTGAGGATTTCGAAGCCCGGCCCGACCGCCTCGCGTACTGCCGAAATGCGGCGGACGTCCTCGTGGATCGGCCGCCCGACCTTGAGTTTGCAGCCGCCGAATCCGTCTGCTTTGGCGCGCAACGCATCCTCGATCAGCGCCGCTTCTTCGAGGTGCAACCAGCCGCCTTCGGTGGTGTAGAGCGGGATGGCGTCCTGGGCTCCGCCCGCGAGGATATGCAGCGGCAACCCGAGTTTTCGTGCCTGCAGGTCCCACAACGCCGTATCGATGGCGGCAAGCGCGATCGAAGTGATGGCGCCGGTGGTGGTGGCATGGGTGAGAAACAGCAGCTCGCGCCAGAGCTTTTCGATCTCGTTGGCTTCGCGGCCGATAATCGCCGGGACCAACGTGCGCTTCAGCAATTCGATCACCGAGTGACCGCCGGTGCCGATGGTGTAGCTGTAGCCGGTGCCGGTGACCCCGTCCGCATCGGTGATGCGGACGATCGGGGTCTCCTGCGACACGAAGGACTGGATGGCGTCGACCCGCTTCACCTTGGGGACGAGGTCGACCATCAGCACTTCGACCCGCGCGATCCGCGCCATGGCTTCCTCCCGGAACTTCGATCCGCAAACCGGCTGAATCCGGCTTGTTGTGCATATGTGAAAAGACTATTCGTGAGTAAGCACGTGAGGTTGGCGGCGTCAATTGCGCCGAAGGGGGGAGGGGCGGATGGTTCAGGTCGAGGATCTGGAGAAGTATCGCGCCCCGGCCCTCGACAAAGGACTGGACATCCTCGAGCTTCTGGCGGCGACCGAGGAAAGCCTCAGCCAGGCTGAAATCGCCAAGGCGCTCGACCGCTCGCCCAACGAAATCTACCGCATGCTGGATCGCCTGGTGCGCCGCGGCTTCGTGCGCCGCACGGCGGCGGATCGCTATGAGGTAACGCTGAAGCTCTTCGAGCTGGCGCATGCCCGCCCGCCGCTGCAGCGGCTGTTGAGCCAGGCCATGCCGGTCATGCGGCGCTTCGCGCGCGATGCGCAGCAGGCCTGCCATCTCGCCATCTACGACCGCGGCAACCTGGTAGTGGCGGCGCAGGTCGACGGTCCCGGCTACTGGAATGTCTCGGTGCGGGTCGGCTCGCGCATCAGCCTGATCAATACTGGCTCGGGGCATGTGCTGCTGGCTTTCGCTGCGGCGGACGAACGGCGACTGATGCTGGAGGAGCAGGATCAGCCCGAGCAGTTGACCCCGGCGCTGGAAGAGCGCCTGACCCGGGTGCGGCAGCAGGGTTTTGAGAACATGCAGAGCCTGCAGATCGCCGGGGTGAGCAACCTGTCGGTGCCGATCCTCGGCCCTATGGGCCGGGTGTTGGCGGTATTCACCTGCCCCTATTCGGAACGGCTGGACGTCAGGACCGCGCCGGGGTGTGATGCAGCGCTGCAGTTGCTGATCGCCTGCGGCCAGGAGATTTCGCAGCGGCGGGCCTAACCCGTCGCGCAAAGAGGATTTGAGGAGGAAGTATCCAATGAAGCGTTATGGGGCGGTGCTGGGGCTTAAGCCTGAGGCGGTGGCCGACTATGTGCGGGTGCACGCCGCGGTATGGCCGGATGTGCTGAAGCAGATCAAGAACTCCAACATCCGCAACTACTCGATCTTCCTGAAGCAACCCGAGAACCTGCTGTTCTCGTATTTCGAGTATGTCGGGACCGACTATGCCGCCGACATGGCGGCGATGGCCGCCGATCCGGTGACGCAGGAATGGTGGTCTGTCTGCATGCCGATGCAGTCGCCGCTCGAAACCCGCAAGGACGGTGAGTGGTGGGCCTCGATCGACGAAGTGTTCCACGTCGATTGAGCGGCATCGGGATGCAGCCGAAGCTCGCCTTCGCCTATGATCCGCAATTCACCGAGCACGTGTTTGCCACCGAGCAGTTGCGCCGGCTCGCCGGCCTCTGCGAGGTGCTGCGGCCAGAGCCGCTGCTCGAGCTCAGCTCGCCCGAGGCGCGGGCCGTGCTGGCCGAGACCGAGATTCTCGTCACCGGCTGGGGCTCGCCGCAGCTCGATGCGACAACGCTCGCGGCCGCACCCAACCTCAAGCTGATCGCTCATGCGGCAGGCTCGATAAAATACTTCATCGCGCCCGAGGTGGTCGAGCGCGTGGCGGTCACCTCGGCGGTGGTCGCCAATGCCGTGCCGGTGGCAGAGTTCACCGTCGCGGCGATCCTGTTTGCCAACAAGGGTGTGCTCGCCTTCCGCGATATCTACCGCCGCGAGAAGCGGCATCTGCGTTCGCATCCCCTGATGGCCTCCGCGCTCGGCAACTACAACAAGACCGTCGGCATCATCGGGGCCTCGCGCATCGGGCTCAAGACCATCGAGCTGCTGGCGCCCTACGATTTCGAGCTGCTGCTGACTTCAGCCAGCACCACGCCCGCTCAGGCGGCGGCGCTCGGCGTCGAACTGGTCGAACTCGACGAGCTCATGGCCCGCTCCGACGTCGCGTCCCTGCATGCTCCGGCGCTGCCCTCGACCCGACACCAGATTGATAGAAGGCGGCTGGCGCTGCTGCGCGATGGCGCCACCTTCATCAACACCGCGCGCGGCAGCATCGTCGACCAGGAGGCACTGCAGCGCGAGCTGGTCGCCGGCCGCCTGAACGCGGTGATCGACGTCACCGAGCCGGAAGTCCTGCCGGCGGATTCGCCGCTCTATGATCTGCCCAACGTCCTGCTCACCCCGCATATCGCCGGCGCCATCGGCACCGAGCGCGAACGGCTCGGCACGCTCGTCGTCGATGAGGTCGAGCGCTTCGTCCGCGGCGAGCCGCTGCTCCACCGGGTGCCGCACGAGTTGCTGGGACAACTGGCCTGAGCCGCGTTTGACTGTACCGAACTTCCTGATACAAACGCCGTTCAGCGTTTGGGAGCGTGACGATTCATGAGCCGTAACTTCCTGCTCATCGACCCCGAGGAGAGGCCGGAGGTGCTGAAGGCGCTCGCCTCCGAGGTGCGCGTCGCCATCCTCAAACTCCTCCACGTGCAGGGGGCGATGAACGTCAATGACATCGCCGCCAAACTCGGGCAGCCGCAATCGACGGTCAGCTCGAACATGCAGACCCTGGTCGAAGCCGGGCTGGTGCGCACCGAAACCCAGAAGGCCCGCAAGGGCAACCAGAAGATCTGCCACAGCCTGTTCGATGAAGTGCTTGTCATGTTCAAGGAGGACATCCGCCCCTTGAAGGCCAATGCCATCGAGGTGGCGATGCCGCTGGGGCTTTACACCAGCTGCGAAGTCTCGGCGCCCTGCGGGCTCTGCTCGACCGAAGGGATCATCGGGCTGCTCGATGTGCCCGACACGTTCCTCGATCCCGACCGCATGAAAACCGGCCTGATCTGGTTCACCCGCGGTTATGTCGAGTACCAGTTCCCCAACAACGCGCGGCTGGCGCAGCAGAAGATCACCTCAATGGAGTTCAGCTTCGAGCTGAGTTCGGAAGTCCCCGGCACCAGCGCCGACTGGCCTTCGGACATCACCGTCGGGGTCAACGGCCAGGACATCGGCACCTGGACCTCGCCCGGCGATTTTGGCGACAAGCGCGGCGTCTACACCCCGGATTGGTGGAAACTGAAGGGCAGCCAGTACGGCAAGCTGAAGAGTTTTCGGGTCAATGGCAGCGGCACCTATGTCGACGGCATGAAGATCTCGCCGGTGTCGCTGAAGGACCTCGATCTCGACACCCATCACTCGATCCGGCTGCGCATCGGGGTGAAGGAAGATGCCAAGCACCCGGGCGGCATCAACATTTTCGGCCGTGGCTTCGGCAATTACGACCAGGACATCGTGCTCCGGATCGAGACGGAGTAAGAACGAGCGAGTAGCGAGCAGGGCAGGCGGCCTCACCGCGCCACTCGCCATTCGCCAGGCACTGCCCGCCACCCGCCTCTTGACGCGTCGCGACCGGTTCCATATCAAGCTACGCGATATAGATCACCAAAGCTGGTGACATGGAGGAGCGGATGCGGGCGACGGTAACGGCGCACAAGGACTATACCATTTCGAAGATCGACGACCGGGTGTACGGGGCATTCCTCGAGCATCTCGGGCGCGCCATCTATACCGGCATCTACGAGCCCGGCCACGCCACCGCCGACAAGAACGGCATGCGCGGCGACGTCGCCCAGCTGGTGCGCGAGCTCAAGGTGCCGATGGTCCGCTATCCTGGTGGCAACTTCGTCTCGGCCTATAACTGGGAAGATGGCGTCGGCCCGCGCGAACAGCGTCCGACCCGCCTCGATCTCGCCTGGCACACCTCCGACAGCAACGCCGTGGGCGTGCACGAATTCGCCGACTGGTGCGATCTCGTCGATACCGAAATGATGCTCGCCATCAACCTCGGTTCGCGCGGCCTCGACGATGCCCGCAACTTCCTCGAGTACGTCAACGGCCCGACCGGTTCGTACTGGGGCGACCTCAGGAAGAAGAACGGCCGCGCCGACCCGTTCAACGTCAAGCTCTGGTGCCTCGGCAACGAGATGGATGGCCCCTGGCAGGTCGGTCACAAGACCGCGCACGAGTATGGCCGGCTCGCCAACGAAGTCGCCAAGACCATGCGCGCCTTCGACAAGCAGCTCGAGCTGATCGTCTGCGGCTCGTCCAATGCCGACATGCCGACCTATCCCGATTGGGAACGTGAGGTGCTCGAGCACACCTACGACAATGTCGACCACATCTCGCTGCACATGTACTTCGCCAACCGCGACAACGAGCGCGCCCTGGCCGAAGGCAGCACCGCCGACGTGCTGGCCAAAAACACCGCCAACTACCTGGCGCTCAACGAAAAGCTCGACCGCTATATCGCGACGGTGGCTTCGACCATCAACTTCGTGAAGGCCAAGAAGCGTTCCAAGCACAACGTCTATATCAGCTTTGACGAATGGAACGTCTGGTACCACTCCAACAAGCAGGATCGGAAGATCCTCGACGGCAATGATGGCTGGCCCCATGCGCCGCGCCTGCTCGAAGACATCTACAACTTCGAGGACGTGCTGCAGGTCGGGCTGATTCTCAACACCTTCATCCGTCGCTCCGACGTGGTGAAGCTCGCCTGCATCGCGCAGCTGGTGAACGTCATTGCGCCGATCATGACCGACCCCAAGGGCCAGGCCTGGCGGCAGACCATCTATTACCCGTACTACTTCGCCTCGGTGTTCGGCCGCGGCACCGCGCTGCAGCTCGACATCAACTCGCCCGGCTACGACGCCGTGCATGGCGACAATATCGGCTATGTCGATGTCTCCGGCGTCCATAACGAGGAAGACGGCGCCATCAGCTTCTTCGCCGTGAACCGTCACGCCACGGAATCGATCGACGTCGAGCTTAGCCTTCAGGGTTTTGGCGCGGCGACGGTGATCGACCACCAGGTGATGACCCACGCGAACCTCCGCGCCGTCAACACCGCCACCGAGCAGACCAACGTCGCCCCGTCGAAGGGTACCGGCGCCAAGGTCGACGGCAAGGTGCTGAGCGTCAAGCTGGCGCCCTACTCGTACCAGATGATCCGCGTGAAGGTCTGAGACGCAATGCTGGCACGCCTCTTCCCTCAAGGGGAGGCGATCCAGACTGACACGAGGTTCCGGTCCTCCCGGAAAAGTTCTCCGGCGCGTTGCTCCCACGATGCGCTGGAGGGCGCTTGGGTTTGCCCCCATGCGCAAAGCGTGTTTGGGTCCGTCCCGCTGCCGCGAGGACCGACGTGCCAAAATTTTCCGCCAACCTCTCCTTCCTCTACCCCGACCTGCCGTTTCTCGACCGTTTCGCCGCGGCAGCCGCCGACGGGTTCCGGGCGGTCGAATTTGCGGTGCCTTATGTGGCCGAGGCCGCAACGTTGGCCGCGCTCAATGCCGAGCACGGCCTCGAGCAGGCGCTGTTCAACTTGCCGGCCGGCGATTGGGAGGGCGGCGAGCGCGGCATCGCCTGCCACCCCGGCCGGGTGGAGGAGTTTCGCGCCGGGGTTGAGGTGGCGCTCCGCTACGCCGATGTTCTCGCCTGCCATAAGGTGAACTGCCTCGCTGGTATTGTGCCGCAGGACGTTCCAGCCGAGCTGCTGGAATCGACCTTCGTCGCCAACCTCGCATACGCGGCGCCGCGCTTCGCCGCCGCCGGAGTGCAGTTGCTGATCGAGCCGATCAACCCGCGCGACATCCCCGGCTTCTATCTCACGACGGCGCGCCACGCCGAGCGGCTACTCGATGCGGTGGGCTCGGACAACCTCAAGATCCAGTACGACATTTACCACCAGCAGATCACCGCAGGTGATCTGGTCCCGACCTATGAAAGGCTCAGGCACCGGATCGGCCATATCCAGATCGCCGACACGCCCGGCCGGCACGAGCCGGGCACCGGCGAGATCAACTACGGCTTCGTGCTCACTGAACTCGACCGGCTCGGCTATGACGGCTGGGTCGGCTGCGAGTATCGCCCGCTCGCGCGGACCAGCGCCGGGCTCAGCTGGATGGCGGCGTTCCGATAGAGCGCATTCAGGAAAAGTTGCAGACTTCTCCGCTTCGAAGGCGCGACCAAACAGGGGTCCCGCTTCGCGGGAATGACCCGGTGAGTGGGGCGGTTGTTTCCTGTTTGTTCTGTGGTAGCCTCCGATGGTCGAACAAAGGAAACCTCCCATGGCCAATCGAGGCGGAAGCGCCGATCTGCCCTTGCATGGCGGCCGGGTGCCGAAATGGCTGAGCGAGCGCATGGCGCGGCTCGGTGCGGTGATCTGCCAGGCCATCGTCATGGAGTATGGCCGTGACGAACTGCTGAGCCGGCTGGCGCATCCGTTCTGGTTCCAGTCTTTCGGGGCGGTGATGGGGATGGACTGGCATTCGTCCGGCATCACCACCAGCGTCATAGGTGCGTTGAAAGGCGGGCTGCGGCCGCTGGAGCGCGAGCTGGGCCTGCATGTCTGCGGCGGGCGCGGCCGGCATTCGCGCAAGACGCCCGACGAACTGGTGGCGATCGGCAACCGGGTCGGCTTCGACGGCGCCGCCTTGGCCAAGGCCAGCCGGCTGGTGGCCAAGGTCGACAGCGCCGCGGTGCAGGACGGCTTCGAGCTTTACCTCCATGGTTTCATCGTCGCCGATGATGGACACTGGGTGGTGGTGCAGCAGGGGATGAAAGGCGATGCCAGAACGGCGCGCCGCTATCACTGGCGTTCCGAGGGGTTGCGCAGCTTTGTCGAGCAGCCGCACGCGGCGATCGAAGGCGCCGCAGCGGGAACCATCGTCAACCTGACCGATATCCGGGCAGCGCGCTCGCGCAGCGCGCAGGTCGATATCCTCGGCGGCATGGGGCCGGACGCCATCGTGCGCGAAGTCGGACGCATCGAGGGCATTCCCGAACCGGCGCCGGTCGAGGACGATCAGCCGCTGCTGCCGCATCTGGTGATGCCCGAGCATCACGACATCCGCCCCAAGGACGTGATGCTGCGCCGGCTGCACGGCAGCCTCGCCGCGGCAGCCGATCGTGCCCCCAGCGACTTTTCCGAACTGCTCCTCGTGCCGGGGGTCGGCGCCCGCACCGTGCGGGCGCTGGCGCAGGTGGCCGAAGTGGTGCACGGCGCACCGCATCGGTTTGCCGATCCGGCGCGCTTCGCCATGGCGCATGGCGGCAAGGACGGCCATCCGTTCCCCGTGCCGCTGAAGGTCTATGACGAGACCATCCGGGTGCTGAAATCGGCGGTCGGCAAGGCCAGACTCGGCCGCGACGAGGAGCTCGATGCCATCCGGCGCCTTGACCGGCAGTCGCGGCAGCTGGAAGCCGGCGCCAACGGCCCGAGCTTCAATGAGTTCATCGCCGAGGAGCGGCGCCGCTCGCCGGAGTACGGCGGCCGGACCGTGTTCGACGACATGCCGAGCGCCTATGCCCGTGCCAAGATGCGGGTGTAGTCGGAGAGAGAATCGGCATGCCCATCGGTGATCAGCTTGCCATCGTCTCGGCCGAACAACGGCCCGACTTGGTACCGGCCTTCGACGTGCTCGGCGCGCCGGTCTGGCCGGCCTTCATCGATGGCGACCAGGTCATTGCCGCGCATTGGAATCGGCTTTTCGCTACGGGCCTGTCGCGGTTCCAGTTCATGGCTTTGCGCACCGGGCCGGCCGGGGAAGAACAGGTCGTCGCCACCTCCAACAGCATACCGTTCGCCTGGACCGATCCCGAGGACGACAGGTCGTTGCCCGACGACGGCTGGGATGCAGTCCTCACCAGTGGTGTCGGGGCGTTTGCCGCCGGAGCAAAGGCCAATGCCCTGTCCGCGCTGTCGATCGTCGTGGCGCCCGAGTTGCGCGGCTCTGCTCTGGCCGAGCGGTTGCTGCGGAACATGAAGGCGGTCGCCGCCGAAACCGGTCTCGAGGCGCTGGTGGCGCCGGTCCGCCCGACGCGCAAGTCGGCCTATCCGTTGACCTCCTTCGAAGACTATGTCGCCTGGACCACAGAAGACGGCGCGCCGTTCGATCCCTGGGTGCGCAAGCACTGGCAGTTGGGAGCCCGGGTCGTGAAGGTCGCGTCCCGCTCGATGACTGTCGAGGCGCCGCTGTCACAATGGACGGAATGGACCGGCATCCGCTTTCCGGTTTCGGGGCGTTACCACGTGCCGGGAGGGCTCGGACCGCTCATCGCCGACCGCCTTGCCGGCACCGGGCTCTACCAGGAGCCCAATGTCTGGATGCGGCATCCGTTGGAGCCGTGAGCTAGGACGCCTGCTTCAGAGCCACCGCCTCCGTCGGGCGGACAAACGCCGCCGGATGCCGAACCAGCAGGTGGATCAACTCCGACTGGCTATGGGTGCGGGTCTTTTCGAACACCGACTTCAGGTGGCGACGGGCCGTTTCGGGAGAAATGCCGAGTTCGTCGCTGGTCGGACGCATGCCACGGGTTTCGACCAGGGTCTGGGCGAAACGCGCCTCGCGTGGCGTCAGGCCATAGAGGCTGATCAGCACCGAGACATCGGGATAGCTGGTGCTTTGCGGGTCGTTGAGCACCAGCAACGCCACCGCCTCGCGGCCCTCGTGCTGGCGCCACTCATCGGGCACCGCGGTGACCAGCGCCGACAGCGGCGTGTCGGCGCGCGGGCGCTCGATGCGGAAGGCAACGGGCCGGGCGACATTGCCGAGGTGTGCCGCGAGCGCCGTCTCAGGATTGCCGCGGATCCCGGCGAGATGCAGGAAATCCACCTTGAGGCTCACGCCGTCGAGCGCCTTGAGCAGGCCCACCGCCAGGCTGTTGGCGGTGATGGCATGGCCATGGCGATCGAGCAGGATCAGCCCATAAGGGCTGGTCTCGAACAGCGTCATGCCATGGCCGCCGGAGCCGGCGCGCAGCGCCCGCTGCAGATGCGGCATCAACGCCTCCACCGCCTCGATCTGTTCGGCCGAGAACGGCGGCTGGCTGTCGGAGCGGGTGAGGCAGAAGAAGGCAACCCGTCCCGGCCCTTGCGGCAACAGCACGTGCATGAAGTGCCTGAGCCCGTTATGGGCGAGAAACGAGCGATAGAAATCCGAGTTGCCGAGCACCGGATCCTCGTCGATCTGCTGCACCAGCGACAGCGTCCCGCGCGGCAGCCGCCAGGCTCGCTCCATCAGCGGGTCGCGCCCGCCATACGAGCCGCAGTGGTACTGCACCCAGAGGTGCGACGCGCCTTCGGCCATGCCGGTGCCGCGATCGGGCGCCTCGGTGGTCAACACCGCATGCACCGCGTCGAACACCCGGCCGGCCTCGTTGACGAAATCCATCCAGCTGCTGGTGCCGTCAGCGGCGTCGTACACCAGCGCGGTGAGCTTGCCGAACTCCGAAATCAGGCCCATCGTCGTCGCTCCCCCTGCACGACCCGCGCCCCGCTGACCCAAACGGGTCATGCCGAGCCGGGCACAACATGCCAGACATTGTCATTACGAACACCAGAGCTGAACATTCGCATGTCTTATACTTCCTCTCGACGCTCCCCGCCGGCGGTGTGGCTGCTTGCCATCGCTGCATCGGTCGCACTGGTCGCGCCCGCCATGGCGCAGGATCTCGCGGCCGATGGCCTCAAGGTCTGGAAGGAGCGCGGCGGCTGCTTCAACTGCCACGGCGATTTCGGCCAGGGCGGCGAAGGCGGTCACTTCCCGGCCGGCCCGAGCCTCCGCGCCAGCCAGCTCGATCCGGATTCGATGCGCGAGATGATCGCCTGCGGTATTCCGGGCACGCCGATGCCCTACAACCTCAAGGGCGCCTATACCGAAACCGAGTGCTATGGCGAAAAAGGTGCGGTGCTGGAAGGCGCGGTGCCCGGCGCCAGCCTCGAGCCGACCGAACTCGATGCGCTGATGGCCTATCTGGGCGAGAAGGTGGTCGGCAAGCGCCGCATCACCAAGGCGGAGTGCATCGAGTATCATGGCGACCCGGAAGCGGTGGCCTGTGCGGACTATCGGTAGAGGTCCGCACCGGCCGTCGGAACCTACTTCGCTGTCGCCCCATCCGGCATCAGTGACTCGGTGAACACCGTCCCCGTTGTCACCGCATTCCTGAGGTTGGCGCGGCTCAAGCGGACATGGGTCAGCTGCGCGTCGCTGAGATCGGCGCTTTCGAGGTTGGCGCCCTCGAAATCGGTATCGTGGAAGTTGGCCCCCGACAGGTCGGCGCCGCGGAGCACCGCCCCGACGAAGTTGCTGTCGCCGGCGCTGGCTTTGCCGAGCTTCGCCCGGATCAGGCTGGCGCGATAGAAATAGGAGCCGGTGAGCGTCGCCGCGCTGAACTCGGCATCGTTCAGCCGGGCGCCGCCGAGATCCACCTTCACCAGTGTCGCCGCAGTGAACTTCGCCTGGCGCAATTCGAGCTCTCCGAGCCGTGCGCCGCTGAGATCGGCACGGCTGAAATCCGGGCGGCTGCCACGCACCGCATAGAGTTGCGCACCGCGCAGGTCCGCCCCCTCGAAGCTTGCCAGCGTCAGATCGGCAGCATTGAGATTGGCCTCCTCAAGCGTCGCGCCGCTGAGGTCGGCGTTGCGCAGGTTGGCGCGGTGAAGCACCGCGCGGGTGAGGTTCGCGCCGCTCAGTTTCGCATCGGTAAGATCGCGGCGACGCAGGTCGGCGCCGGCGAGCTCGCAGCCCGGGCAGTCGTTGCTGAGACCGGTGAGGAAGCGCTGCGCCGGGCTGGCATCGGCGGCAGGCGGCTCGGCGGTCGCAGCAGCAACCGCGAGCGCCTCCGCATAGGGCCGGCGCTCGATCACTTCGAGCTGTGCGGCGCTGGCGAAGGCGTTGATGCTGTCCTTGCCGGTCACCGGGTCGATCAGCTTCTGGCCGGACTTCAGGTAGAAATGCGTTTCGACAGTTGCGGTCCTGGTCTCCGTCTCGACGGTGCAGCGCTGCTTGACGAAGGTCCCTTCGATCGCCTCCTCGCCCGGAAGTCGCGGCAGGTCGGCGCAGGCCCAGGCGGTGCCGAACAGCGCGCGAAACGTCGCGGCGGCGACATGCGCCTCGTAGCGCTCGCGCTCGGGGGCGCGCGGATCGGTAAAGATGCGGTAGCCGCGGATGGCGCCGGCCTCGTCGGTCAGCAGGCTCATGATGGCGAGCTGGCCGTTGATCGCGGTGCGCCGGTTCTGCATCGCGGCAACCGGGTTGCGGTAGGCCAGCGCCATATACTCGAGCGCGTCGTCGTAGCGGAACCACACTTCGTGGAGGCCCGACGCGTCCACGGGACAACTGGCGAAATCGGCGAAGCGCCTGAGCGTCGCGCCGGCCGGTCCACCATTGGTGCCGCAGGCCGGCTCGACGAATTCCGGCCCGAGCGCGGTGATCGGCGTGCCGAGCGGAATGTCCCACAGTTTTGGCGGCGTCTGCGCGAGAGCCGGCTGGATGAGAGCCCCGACAAGCGCGCAGAGGGCGAGGGTGTAGAGTCGCATAAGAACCTCGGCTCTTGCAGCGCCCGGCCGGTGGCTGAGGACCCCCGCCCCTGTCCCTCCCCTGTTGAGGGGGTAGGGGTGGGGGGTCAGCTTGCACCGGACACTGAGCCGGCACGAGGGAGGACCAACTGCCTCCCCAGCATTACATCACAACCCGAACACCACGACCTGGCTGGCCGCCTCGTACATGCCCAGCCGGGGGCCGGCGCCCTTCGAGCCGCCGACGACGACAGCGATGTACTGCTTGCCGTCGACTGCGTAGGACATCGGCGGTGCGCCGATCGGGGTGCCGACGTTGAACTTCCAGACTTCCTTCATGGTGTCGGCGTCATAGGCGATGAGATCGCCATCCGGGTTGCCGCCGAACAGCAGCCCGCCGGCCGTCGAGAGCAGGCCCGAATTGGTCGGCGCCGGCGTCTTGATCTCGCTCACCTTCTCGCCCGTTTCGGTATTGATGCCGATGATCAGACCCGGGGCGCCCGGGAAGGCGTAGTCGAAGGTCCAGAAATTGCCGCCGCCCCACATGCCGGGGTTGCCCTGCAGGTCAGTGCGGGTGGGGTCGATATGCTCGGCAATCCCCTGGTTGAAGCAGGCATCGATCGCCTGCACCCAGGTGATCTTGCGCTCCGGGTCATAGGCCGGCGGCCACCAGGTGGCGGTGGGAAGCGCCGGGCAGACGTCCTGGGCGGTGGTCGGATCGCCCACTTTCAGCGTCTTGTTCTCGGCATAGGTCTGGGTCAGCGAGCCCTCGACATATTCGAGCGGCTTGCCGGTCTTGGGGTCGAGCCCCTTGGTCCAGTTCGGATCGCGGTACGGGGTGCCGAAGATGAACGCGCCGTTGGTGCGGTCCATGGTGTAAAAGAAGCCGTTGCGCGAGAACGTGCCCACGGCCTTCCTCGCTTCGCCGCCGACATTGATGTCGTACAGCATCTTCATGTTGATGGTGTCGTAGTCCCAGGTCTCCTGCGGCACCTCCTGGAAGTGCCACTTCACCTCGCCGGTATCGGCGTCGACCGCCATCGTCGAGTTGGCATAGAGGTTGTCGCCGGGCCGGAACGCCGGATCGGCCCAGGGCTGCGCCTCGCCGGTGCCGAAGATGATCAGGTTGGTTTCCGGGTCGTACGATGCCGTCGACCACACGCCGGCGCCGCCGGTGAGGTAGGCGTTGTGATCGTCGGCCCAGGTCTCGTGGCCCGGCTCGCCGGGGCCCGGGATGGTGTAGCGGCGCCACAGGAGCTTGCCATCCTCGGCGCTGAACGCCGCGATCCAGCCGCGCATGCCGGGGCCGGCCGCGCTGGTGATGATCTTGTCGCCCACCGCCAGCACGCCGCCGGTGGCGCGCTCGGCGCCGGGCACGTTGTCGGGTCCGCGGGTATCGACCTGCCAGACGATATCGCCGTACTCGTCATCGAGCTTGACCAGCTGCATCTCGTTGCGGGTGACGTAATAGATGCCGTCGCCGAGCAGCGCCACGCTGCCCATCTTGCTGGCCGTGCCTTGCGCGCCGAGGTCGGTCTTCCAGATGATCTCGCCCTTGTTGCCGCTCGTGACGTCGATCTTCATCACGTTGTCCCAGGCGTCCTGGACATACATGAAGCCGTCCTTCACCAGCGGCGTGGCGCGCTGGCCCGGCGCCTGCGCGCCGATCGAGCCGGGCTGGCCGCCGCCGATGGCGGTCATGAACTTGATCTTGAGATCGCCGACATTGTCCTTGGTGATCTCCTTGAGCGGCGAATGCGAGAAGCCGGCATAGCCGCCATAGGGCAGCAACCAGTTCTGCGGCTCATCCTGCTGCGCCTTGACCAGGCGCTCCGGGGTCACCGGATCGGCGAAGGCTGCGCCGATCGACAGGGTGGCGCACAGCGTCGCCGCAGCAGCAATGAGCGCCGCACGAGAGATAGTCTGCTTGGTCATGAAATCCTCCGCGAAGCCGGGCCGGATCACGGCTCGGCAGCATGACGGCGCAACGGGTGTGTTGCCCCCCGCTTGTTGCCTGCGACAACGTGTTCTGCCGTCAGCCGGTTGTCATGACCCGTATGGGTCACGGTCGATCGATCACCGTTCCGCTAGGCTCAATTCAACGGGATCACAAAGATTGGGAATGCCGCGATGCCCTCACATCACGCCTGGGTGCCGATCCGCGTGGCGCGCTTCGAAAGCGAGTCGGCCGACCAGTATCAGCGGCGCCGGGACGAGATCGAACGCATTGTCACCGGCTTCCGCATGGGCCGCTACGCCGATGTCGAGGCCGAGCGGATGGAGCGGCGGTTGGCGCTGCTACGCGACAAGGCGGATCAGCCTGCATCGGCGCGTCAGCGTTAGCCAGCAGGGGCTGGCGCAGTGGAACTGCGGACCCTGAGTTCCACCGGCAGTTCGACGTGCCGCGGCGGTCCGCCTGAAAACAGCATCCGCGTAGCGAGGCGGGCGGTCTCGGCCACTGGCGCCGCGATCACCGTCAGCGGCGGATCGGTCAGCGCCGCCTCGGGTGGGTCGTCGAAGCCGACGATCGAGAGTTCGGTCGGCACCGCGATGCCGCGGCGCTTCGCTTCACCGACCAGGCCGATCGCCAGTTCGCCGCCAAGCGCGATCACTGCGGTCGCTCCATCGAGTTCATCGAGCACCAGGTCGGCGGCGGCGCCGTAGAGCCGGGTCTCCTCGACGCTGCCGCACGCCTCGACGATCGGCATGTCGTCGAGCGACAGGCCCGCCTCGGCCAGCGCGTCGCCGATGCCGGCAAGGCGTTCTTCGTCGATGTCGTAGGTGGAGATCAGCTGGCGTGGCGCGCCGGTGGCGCGATGGAGGATCGGCGCCACATAGCTGCGGCCGAGCGTGGTGACCATGAAGCGGCGATGCCCGAGCTCCAGCAGGTGGCGCGCCAGCGCATAGGCGCCGCCGCGATCATCGATGCTGACCGAGCTGACATCGGTATCGGCGATCCGATCCATCACCACGATCGGCATCCTGGCCCGGAGCGCCGGATCGACCGCCAGCACCTGGTCGGCGGTATGGAGGATCAAGCCATCGACGATGGTCCGCCGGATCGTCTCGGCACCGGCCTCGCCAAACCCGTCGATCAACTGGATGGCCGTGCGCCGGGCCTGGCACTCCTCTGCGACCGCGGCGAGGAACTGCCGCATATAGGGGTTGTCGAACACCCAGGTGATGCCTTCGCCCGAGGGCACCACGCCGATCACATTAGCCTTGCCGTTGCTTAGCAGCCGCCCGCGCGGGTCGGGCCCGGCAAAGCCCAGCTGGCGCGCCACCTGTTCGATGCGGGCCCGCACCTCCGGCCTGACCCGGTCGGGGTGGTTGAATACATTGGCCACCGTGGATTTCGAGACTTGGGCCGCCTCGGCGACATCGAGCAGTGTGACGGGCGATTTCATGTCGGCATCGTAGCAGAACATTGCACCGGTGCAAAATACCGCTTGACTCTGTTCGGTGGAAGGCGCATTTGCCGCCCCAAGGGGAAATTGCACCGGTGCAATTGCGCTGCAGACGCGATTTGCATCAACAGGAGAATGCGCAATGTTGCGCCATATCGAAGACTACACTGCCCGGCGTCTGCCGGATCGCAACGGCACCGTTCGTGTCGTCGTCTCAACCGCTCTCGCCGTGTTGGTGCTGCTTGCCGGCCCGGCAACTGCTCACAGCGGACATGCCGAGGACGCCAGGTTTCCGTCGAGCTACGTCCCGTACCAGGACAAGCTCGGCGATCCGGCCGGCCTCACCAGCTCCGACTCCCGCCAGCCCGGCAAGGCGATGTTCGTCGCCCACGCAGCGCATGCCGGGGTCGAGGTGGACAACCCGCTGGCGCTCAAGGTGCGTGAGGTCAATGCTCGCTTCGCCGATGTTGGCGTGGCGACTGCCGAAGGTTATGCGCCAATCCCCTGCGTCTCCGGGGTCGAGGGCGGTGCCATGGGCATCCACTATGTCAATGGCGCGCTGATCGAGGATGGGCTCGTCGATATTTCTAAGCCCGAAGCGGTGATGTACGAGCCGCAGGCCGACGGCAGCATGCAGCTGGTGGCGGTCGAGTACATCACCACCAAGGGCCCGGCCAATCTCGACGGGCACCTCTTCAGCTTCACCAACGCGCCCAACCGCTATGGCCTGCCGCCCTTTTACGAGCTGCATGTCTGGGCCTGGCGCGCCAACCCCACCGGCACCTTTGCCGACATGAACCCCAACGTCTCCTGCGACGCGACCGTCGCGGCCGGCAACTGAGAAAGGACCATCCAATGAAACGCTACGTCATCGAACGCATGATCCCGGGTGTCGGCAAGCTCACGGCAGAGCAGTACCGCGACGCGGCCGCCGTCTCCAACGAGGCGCTGGCCAAGCTCGCGCCCAAGGTGCAGTGGGTGCATTCCTACTTCGCCGACGACATGACCTATTGCGTCTACCTCGCCGACGATCCCGAGGACATCCGGCGCCATGCCGAACTCAGCGGCTTTCCGGCCAACAAGATCACCCAGATCAAAGTGGTGGTCGACCCGAGCACTGCCGAAGCGGCCTAGAGCCCAACCGCCGGGTCATTCCCGCGCAAGCGGGAACCTCTGTTTTCTTCGTCTTCTGCACCATCGCTAACGGAGGTCCCCGCTTGCGCGGGGATGACGCCGGTGGTGGGGCCGCCAGGGCGGCGGTGCTCTGAAAACGAACGGGCCGGGCGGTGATACCGCCCGGCCCGAACTCACGATCCGCGGAATGGCTCAGTCGAAGAAGCCGGCGTCTTCTTCCTTGAGATAACGCTTGGCCGCCTTGGCATCGATGTCGAGGCCGAGGCCGGGGCCCGGCAACAGGTCGACATGGCTGTCGACCACGATCGGACCCGACGGCAGGCCGGTGACGATCTCGTTCCAGAAATCGTCGGAGGCCGAGGGATACTCGAAGGCGATGTAGTTGGCCGGCAGCGTGGCGCAGACATTGATCAGCGCGCCGAGACCGAGGAGGCCGTTGGCGGTGCCGTGCGGCGCCATCATGATCGAGTGCATATAGGCGTGTTCGGCCACCCACTTGAGCTCGGCGATGCCGCCGATATCCGCCGGATCGGGGCCGACCACGCGCACCGCCTGGGTCTCGATCAGCTCCTTGAAGTTGTGACGCAGGTAAATCTGCTCGCCGGTATGGATCGGCGTGGTGGTCGAGTTGGTCAGCTCACGGTAGGCCTGCGGGTTCACCCACGGCACGTAGTCGCCGGTGAGCATGTCCTCGAGCCACATGATGTTGTACTTTTCGACCGCATTGGCGAACTTGATGGCGTCGTTGAGGAACCAGCCCGGGCCGCAGTCGAGCGCCAGGCTGACCTTGTCGCCCAGCGCTTCCTTCATCGCGATGACGCAGTCGAGCATGTAGTTGAAGCCGTGCTCGGAAATCTGCCCCTGGTCCATGGCGCCGTGATAGCCGGCCTTCTTGCCGACCGGACCGTAGTGGAAATCGGGGTAGCTGTCCTTCTGGCTGGAGTGGAAGCTCAGGCCCTGCTTGACCATGAAGAACTTCTGCGGCTGCTCGGCCATCCACTTGACGTCGGCGGCGAAATCTTCGGGGCGATCGCCCGAGCGCTTGCGGCGTACCGAACCGTTATAGACACGCACCTTGTCGCGTACCTTGCCGCCCAGCAGCTTGTAGGCGGGGACGCCCGCCGCCTTGCCGGCGATATCCCACAGCGCGTGCTCGATCACCGAGACCGCCGCGCCATAGGGCTTGAAGCTGCCGCGCTGGCGGATCTTCATCATGCAGCGCTCGACATCGGTCGGGTCTTCGCCGATCAGCGCATCGCGGAAATGCAGGATGAACGGTTTCAGGTAGGTCTTGGTGTATTCCACCTCGCCAATGCCGTAGATGCCCTCGTCGGTGACGATGCGGACGATCGGATGCTTGCCGATGACGGCAACGCGCAGGTCGGTGATTTTCATGATCTCTCCTCGTGCCTGCCGGACGGCAGGCGTCTCCCAGTTCGGCTGACGCGGCGGACAGCCCTCAAATGACTCTGTGGCCGGCGCGGGCTGCCCCGCCGGCCCTATCGGCGCAGGCTCCTCTCGGCGACACCCATCTGCTCGATGATGTGGCGGCCCGAGCCCTCGACGTGGCGGGCAACGACCGCGGCGGCGCCGTCGGCGTCCTGCGCGCGGATGCGTTCGATCAGTTCGCGATGCTCACGCAGCACCGACATGCGGCGGCTGAGCGAGGTCGGATAGCGCCGGCTGATGGCGCGCAGGATCTCGCGATGCTTCCACCACAGCTCGGCCGCATGCCGGTTGTAGTGGCGATCGTAGATGAACTGGTGGAAGCGGGTATCGAGCCGGCCGTGCAGCATTGTATCGGTGAAGTTCACCGCCTCGATCTCGGCCTGGATGGTTTCGAGCTCGGCGATGTCGGCATCCGAGACGATCGACACGAACCAGCGCGTCAGCGCCGGCTCGATCAGCATCTCGATCTCGATGATGTCGCGCACGAAGTCGGCATCGATCGGCCTGACCCGCGCGCCGCGGTTCGGCTCGATCAGCACGAAGCCTTCGCCGCGCAACTGCTGCAGCGCTTCGCGCACCGGGTTGGTGGAGGTCTGGTAGTGCTCGGCGAGGTCCGCGACCTTCAGTCGCTCATTGGGCCCCAGCCGTCCCGAAACGATGTCCTCGCGGATCATCTCGTAGACGGAGGCCTGCTGCTCGAGGCTGTCCTCGGGCCGATCCGACTTGACGGTCGCCTCGCTCATTGGTCCTGTTTATGCAGCTTTTTTGAGCAAGCCAAGCCCCGTTCGCACGCAAAACCCGCAAAATAATGTACGACTTTGGTGATGTTGACATACACCAGTTTTGCTGGAAATCTGCCATACCAGTTGGGAAAGCCGGCGCCAAGTCCGGTTCCCGAGGCGAGAACAGCGCACGCTGTAAGGGCTTTGCGGCGGCCGTGGGCCGGGCAGAGTTTCCGATTTGAGGAGGAGGATTTCTCAATGCATACGAACACCGGCCGGCGTTTGCTTGGCCTTTCGATGGCGGTGCTGAGCGCTGCCACCATGCTGACGACGGCGACGACCGCGTCCTATGCGCAGAGCGTGGATCTTTCCAAGTGGTCGCCGGAATACGTCAAGTCGATCGCCGGCACCAAGCAGTTCGATGCCGCCAAGGATTGCGGCGCGGTTGTGCCGAACGACTACACCGGTTCGGTGAGCTACTGGTACACCGGCCCGTTCGAGGCCGATCCGGAAATTGCCCACACCCAGGACAAGGCGTTCTGGGACGCCTTCAAGGCGGCCTACCCGAACATCACCACCGACGTTCAGTCGATCACCTATAACGAACTGCTCGACAAGTTCCGCACCTCGCTGCTCGGCAACTCGGCTCCGGCCGTCATCCGCCTGCAGATCCTGGGTGGTGTCGAGTTCGCCGCCAAGGGCTACCTGCAGCCGCTGAAGCCGGAAGATGTCGGCTACACCGCTGCCGATTTCTGGCCCGGCGCGCTCAAGTCGGTGACCTATGAAGGCGTCAGCTACGGCCTGCCGACCAACAACGAAACCATGGCGATGATCTGGAACGCCAAGGTGTTCAAGGATGCCGGGCTCGATCCCGAGAATCCGCCGGCCACCTGGGACGATGTCGTCGCCTATTCCAAGCAGATCCATGAAAAGCTCGGCATCCCCGGCTATGGCCTCGTCGCCAAGCAGAACGCCGGCAATACGCCGTTCCGCTTCATGCCGCAGATGTGGGCTTACGGTGGTGGCGCCCTCGACGAGGCTTCGGCCGAGCCGGGCTACAAGACTGTCGAAATCAACAATGCCGGCTCCAAGGCCGCGCTGCAGGCTGCCTACCAGATGTATGCCGTCGACAAGTCGGTCCCGACTTCGGCGCTGACCAACACGCAGGGTGAAAACCAGGCGCCGTTCATCGCCGGCAAGCTCGGCATGATGATCGCCCACCCGGCCGAATACGCCAAGATGAACGACCTCGCTTCCAAGGCCACCGGGTCCGACAAGGCCGTCGCCGACGAAGTGGTCGCCAACATGCGCTACGGCCTGATCCCGACCGGTCCGGACGGCAAGCGCGCCGTGGTGTTCGGCGGCTCCAATATCCATGTGGTCAAGCCCGAGTTCGTGCAGGGCGGCAAGGTCGACGAGCAGGCGGTCAAGGCGCTGATCTGCTTCTGGGACAGCCCGGAATGGTCGACCAAGCTGGCCTGGGTCGGCTCCAACCCCGGCAACATCAATGGCTTCCTCACCGATGCCATGAAGGAACGCCTCGACACCATCAAGTTCCTCGATGTCACCACCTCGATGCTGCCCAACGGCATCCCGTTCCCGGTGATCCCGCAGGCTCCGGAAATCATGAACATCATCGTTCCGGACATGCTGCAGAACGCTCTGACCGGCAACATGACCGTTGACCAGGCAGCCGATGACGCGGCGACCAAGGTGCAGGCCATCGTCGACGGCGGCGGCGGCATCTGATCGCCTGACCGATCATTCCTGGACCGGCGGCTTCCGTCGCCGGTCTCTTATTCTTCACTGGAGCGTCTTCAGGAAAGGCTGCAGACCTTTCCGGTTCGAAGCTGCGACCAACAAGAACATGGGTATGCGCTGTGAGCACTGTTCCGGGACAAGCCATTTTTCGCGACGTACCCGAGCCAAAGCGCGTCGGGCTCGGCCAGAAGGTTTGGAACAGCCGCTTCGATTATCTCTATGTCGCGCCGGCCATCCTGGTGATGCTGATCGTCATCGGCTACCCGATCTACTACACCATCGAGCTCAGCTTCTTTAATACCCCGGCGAGCCTGGCGCTCAGCGCCAAGCAGTTCAACGGCCTGGATAATTACGTCACCATCCTGACCAGCCCGATTTTCTGGAAGGTCACCTGGCAGACCGTGCTGTGGACGGTGCTCTCCACCTTCTTTGCCTTCATGATCGGGCTGGGCGCCGCGCTGGCGCTGCATCGCGAGTTCGTCGGCCGCGGCTTCCTGCGCGCCCTCCTGCTCATTCCGTGGGTGGTGAGCGCCGTGGCCGCCTCCTATGTGTGGAAGTGGCTCTATCACTCCGATTTCGGCGCCATCAGCGCCATGCTGACCCAGGTTGGCCTGATCGATAAGCCGATCAACTTCATCGACAACACCAGCACCTCGCTCTACGCGCTGATCGTCGTGAACGTGTGGAAGGAATTCTCCTTCGCCATGATCATGCTGATGGCGGGCCTCCAGACCGTGCCCGACACCCTGCTGCGCGCCGCGCAGGTCGATGGCGCCAGCCCCTGGCAGCGCTTCTGGCACGTCACCTTCCCGCACCTCCAGGGCGTGTCGATGGTCACCCTGCTGCTGCTTGCGGTGCAGAACTTCAACTCCTTCATCATTCCCTGGATCATGACCGGCGGCGGTCCGGCCGGCTCGTCGGACATCTGGATCACCCACATCTACCAGCTTGCCTTCGGGCGGCAGCGCTGGGGCGTCGCCTCGGCCTATGCGGTGATCCTGTTCATCGTGATGATGGTGCTCGGCTACTTCTATGTCCGCGCATTGACCAAGGGCGACGACGCGAGGGCCGGCGCATGAGCATGGAACTGAGTGCCGGCGCGGCCAAGCGCCGAGGTGCAGGCGGCTGGCGCTGGAGCGGCCGGATCTTCCTCATCCTCCTGCTCGGCTTCACCGTGATGCCGATGATCTGGATGTTCATCACCTCGCTGAAGACCGGCTTTGCCGCGATGCAATACCCGCCGCAATGGTGGCCGGCCGAGCCGACGCTGGAGAACTACTGGCGCCTGATCGACCCCTCGGGGACCGTCGGTCGCGACTTCATCCAGTATTTCTGGAACAGCATCTGGGTCTCGACCCTCACCACCATTCTGGCGGTGGTGGTGGCGGTGCCGGCAGCCTACGCGTTCTCGCGCTTCCGCTTCCCCGGCCGCACCTTCCTGTTTTTCGCCGTGCTGCTCCGCAACATGTTCCCGGCGGTGGTGTTCCTCGTGCCGCTGTTCATCCTGATGAAGGCGCTGGGGCTGGTGAACACCCACGGTTCGCTGATCCTCACCTACCTGACCTTCGGCCTGCCGCTCGCCATCTGGCTGCTCAAGGGGTTCTACGACAATATCCCGGTGCAACTCGAGCAGGCGGCGCGCATCGATGGCGCCACCCGCTTCCAGGCCTTCCTGCTGATCGTCATGCCGCTGTCGACGCCGGGCATCATTGCCACCTCGATCTACAGCTTCATCGGCGCCTGGAACGAGTACATCTACGCCTATACCTTCCTCACCCGCCACGACCAGATGACCTTGCCGGTCGGCATCCAGCGCTTCTTCTCGGAGAACGCCACGGATTGGCCCGGGCTGATGGCGGCCACTTTCATGATGAGCATCCCCGTCGTGGTGCTGTTCCTCGTCCTGCAACGCTACTTCGTGCGCGCCCTGACCGAGGGCGCCGTGAAGCACTAACGGAAAGCTCAAGGAAACCCATATGGCTCAGGTTATCCTCAAGGACGTGGTGAAGAATTACGGCGACGTCTATGCCGTGAACCACGTGTCGCTGACCGTCGAGGACGGGGAGTTCGTGGCGCTGGTCGGCCCGTCGGGTTGCGGCAAGACCACGACGCTCAACCTCGTTGCCGGTCTCATTCCGATGTCGGGCGGCACCATCAGCATCGGCGACCGCGACGTCTCCGATCTCGATCCGAAGGACCGGGACATCGCCATGGTGTTCCAGAACTACGCGCTCTATCCGCAGAAGTCGGTGTACAAGAACCTCGCCTTCCCGCTGCAGATGCGCAAGCTCCCCAAGGAAGAGATCGACAAGCGGGTTCAGGCGGCGGCCAAGACCCTCGATATCGTCCACCTGCTGGAGCGCAAGCCGCGCGAGCTGTCGGGCGGCCAGCAGCAGCGCGTTGCGCTGGGCCGGGCGCTGGTACGTGAGCCGCGCGCCTTCCTGATGGATGAGCCGTTGAGTAACCTCGACGCCAAGCTGCGCGTGCAGATGCGCTCCGAGATCAAGCGCTTCCACCAGGATCTCAATGCCACCATCATCTACGTGACGCACGACCAGCTCGAGGCCGTCACCATGTCCGACAAGATGGCGGTGATGAATGGCGGTTTCCTGCAGCAGTATGACAGCCCGGCCAACGTCTTCGCCAATCCGGTGAACATGTTCGTCGCCAGCTTCGTCGGCTCGCCCGCCATGAGCCTCGTGCCGCTGACCGCTGCCAGCAAGGATGGCAGGGTGGTGCTGCAGAGCCCCGAGGGGTGGGAGCTGCCGCTCTCCGACGCCAATGGCCGGAAGGCGCTCCGCGCCAAATCCAGCAAGGTGGTGCTGGGCGGCCGGCACTCGACCATCAAGGTGCACAAGTCGCAGGTACCGGGCTCGGTGCCCGGTAAGGTCTACACCGTCGAGCCGACCGGCGACGTCACCTTTGCCCAGGTGTTCGTTTCGGGCGCCGTGGTCAATGTCAGCGTCGCCCCGAGCTTCCAGTTGCGGCCGGACGAGCCGGTGTTCATCGAGTTCGACCAGGATCGCATGCACCTGTTCGACGGCGAAACCGAGATGGCGCTGAAGCTCGAATAAGCCACCCGCCAAACGATTCCTTCCATCGGGCGGCCGGGTCGCGACCGCTCCCAAGCCGAGGCCACAGCCCCAATGACTTCGAACCCTGCCGAGGACGCGCTCAATCGCGTCAACACCAGCTCCCGTCCGTCTGACCTCCGGATCACCGACATCCGGGTGGCCGAGATCACCGGCGCGCCGTTCCGCTCGGCGCTGCTGAAGATCTATACCAACCAGGGCATTGTCGGCCTCGGCGAAGTGCGTGACGGCGCCAGCGCCACCTATGCGCTGATGCTGAAAAGCCGGCTGCTCGGCGAGAACCCCTGCGATGTCGACCGGCTGTTCCGCCGTATCAAACAGTTCGGCGGTCACGGTCGGCAGGGCGGCGGCGTCTCGGCCATCGAGATCGCGCTATGGGACCTGGCGGGTAAGGCCTACGGCGCGCCGATCTACCAGATGCTGGGCGGCAAGTTCCGCGACAAGGTCCGCTGCTATTGCGACACCGACGCCGACCGGCCGAGCGGCACCGAGATGGGCAAGCGCCTGAAGGAGCGCATGGACAAGGGGTTCACCTTCCTGAAGATGGACCTCGGCCTGATGGAGATCGCCCACATTCCGGGCGCCGTCGTCGGCCCCGCGGGCGTACTCGAGGGCTTCAAGCAGCATGCCGGTGGCATCCGCGCCGCCAACAACGACGAGCGCAAGGCCCGGAACCTCGTCTACGACGCGCAGAACGTCATGCACCCGTTTACGGGCCTCCACTTCTCTGAAAAGGGCCTCGACCTGCTCGAGCAGTATATCGCCGAAGTGCGCGAAGTGATCGGGCCGGAAATCCCGCTGGCCATCGATCATCTCGGCCACATCTCGCTGCAGGATGGTATCCGCCTGGCGCAGCGCATCGAGAAATACACCCCGGCCTGGCTGGAGGACGTGATCCCCTGGCAGCACGCCGAGAGCTACCGGCGGCTGCAGGAAGCCACCTCGGTGCCGATCTGCACCGGCGAGGACATCTACCTGAAGGAAGGTTTTGAGCCGCTGTTCAACGCCGGCATCTCGGTCATCCACCCGGATATCCTCACCACCGGCGGCATTCTCGAAACCAAAAAGATCGGCGACGCCGCGCAGGATCATGGCATCGCCATGGCCATCCACATGGCCGAGAGCCCGATTGCCGCGATTGCCGCGGCTCATATCGCCACTGCCACCGAGAATTTCCTGGCGCTCGAATATCACTCGGTCGACGTGCCGTGGTGGGACGACATCGTCACCGGCTTCGATGGCCCGATCGTCAAGAACGGCTTCATCGAGCTCAGCGACAAGCCGGGCCTCGGTATCGACGATCTCAACGACGAGCTGCTGCGTCAGCACCTGCAGCCGGGTGTCACCGATATCTGGCAGCCGACCGACCAATGGGACAATGACATGTCCTGGGACCGCACCTGGAGCTGAGGAACGTCTGGTCCTGACACGCATCTGGTCCTGAGCAAGCTTGGAGCTGCGCCTCGAATGAAGATCAAGGAAATCAAGGTCATCGTCTGCTCGCCCGGGCGGAACTTCACCACGGTGAAGATCATCACCGACGAGGGCGTCTACGGCATCGGCGATGGCACGGTGAACGGCCGAGAGCTGTCGGTGGCGAGCTATCTCGAGGATCACGTCGCGCCGGCGCTGATCGGCATGGATCCGCTGCGCACCGAGGACATCTGGCAGTATCTCTACAAGGGTGCCTACTGGCGTCGTGGCCCGATCACCATGGCGGCGATCTCGGCCATCGACATGGCGCTGTGGGACATCAAGGCCAAGGTCGCCGGCCTGCCGCTCTACCAACTGCTCGGTGGGCGCTCACGCGACAAGGTGATGGTCTACCGCCACGCCTCCGGCCTCGAGATTTCCGAGGTGGTCGAGGGTGTGCTGGCGATCAGGGAAACCGGCGTCGAGGCGATCCGTGCCCAGGTCGCCATCCCCGGCCTGCCGCCGATCTACGGCACCGGCGATTCCACCGACACCGCCGCCCTGAAGGGCCGCGGCGCCATCGTCCCGCACGAGGAAGTCTGGGCCACCCACAAGTACCTGCCGCTGGTGCCCAAACTGTTCGAGAAGGTCCGCGACGCGGTGGGCTGGGACGTGCATCTGTTGCATGACGTGCATCACCGCCTGACCCCGATCGAGGCCGCTCGCCTCGGCAAGGATCTGGAACCCTACCGGCTGTTCTGGCTCGAGGACGCCATCCCCGCCGAACTGCAGGAAGGCTTTCGGATTATCCGGCAGCACACCACCCAGCCACTCGCCGTCGGTGAAGTGTTCAACTCGATCTACGACACCCATACGCTGATCACCGAACAGCTGATCGACTATGCGCGCGTCACCTCCACCCACGCGGGCGGCGTCACCGGCATCAAGAAAATCTTCGACCTCGCGGCGATCTACCATGTGAAGTCGGCCTGCCACGGTCCTCAGGACGTGTCGCCGATCGCCATGGGCTGCAACATCCACGTCGACGTGGCGATTCCGAATTTCGGCATCCAGGAATTCGCCAGCTACACCGCAGAGATGTTCGACGTGTTCAAATGCGCCTGGTCGTATGACCGTGGCTACCTGCAGCCGGGCGAAGTGCCGGGCCACGGCGTCGATTTCGACGAAGCGCTGGCAGCCAAATACCCCTACAAGCAGGCCTATCTGCCGATCGCCCGTCTCGAAGACGGCGGCATGACCAGCTGGTAAGGAGCCAGAGAGTGAAGATCACCGCCATCAAGCCGTACCCGGTATGGGTCGGCCATCGCAACCAGCTGATCGTCAAGATCGAGACCGACGCCGGCATCTTCGGCTGGGGCGAAAGCGGCCTGTCCGGCCGCGAGAAGGCCGTGGTCGGGGCGCTCGAACACTATGCCCAGTTCCTTGTCGGGCGCGACCCGATGCAGATCGGCGCCTTGTGGCAGGAGATGTACCGCAGTCAGTATTTCGAGGGCGGGCGCGTCCTCACCGCGGCGCAGTCGGCGCTCGACATCGCGCTCTACGACATCAAGGGCAAGGCGCTGGGCGTACCGGTCTATGAGCTGCTCGGCGGCAAGCACCGCAACGTCATTCCGACCTTCGCCTCGACCGGCTCGATCAGCGGTGACGAGACCATCGAGGAAGCCAGAAAGCTGATGGCGCGCGGCTGGTCCACCATCCGCTTCTTCCCCGCCGAGTGGAACGACGCGCAGGGAATTTTCGAGCCGCGCGAGTCGATCGGCAAGACCGCGAAGTTCCTGGTTAAGGCACGCGAGGCGCTGGGCGAAACCGTGGTGCTGGGCATCGACTACCACCACCGGCTGTCGGTCGCCGAGGCCGCGAGTTTCTGCCAGAAGATGCCGTCGGGTACGATCGATTTTCTCGAGGAGCCGATCCGCGACGAGACGCCGGAGGCCTACGAGAACCTCAGGAAGCTCACCGATGTACAGTTCGCCATCGGCGAGGAGTTCTCCTCCAAGTGGCAGTTCCTGCCTTACATCGAGCGCGGCATCCACCAGTACAACCGGCTCGATCTGTGCAATGTCGGCGGCTTCACCGAGGCGATGAAGGTCGCCGGCTGGTCCGAGGCGCATTATGTCGACCTGATGCCGCACAACCCGCTGGGGCCGATCTGCACCGCGGCGACCATCCACTTTTCGGCCGCGACGCCGAACTTCTTCGCCCTCGAAGTGCGCGCCAACGCCACCGACCTCTATGCCGGCACGCCCACAGCGGAGCTGTTCCCCACCATGCCGCTGCTTGATGGCGCAGTGTTCCAGGTGCCGGATGCGCCGGGGCTCGGCATTGAGATCAATGAAGCCCTGCTCGACACCGACAGCTTCAAATTTTGGGAGGCGCCCCACCTGAAGCGCCGCGACGGTTCGGTCACCAACTGGTAGACCCAAACTCATTGGAGGAGATTCATATGGTCCACATCATGCAAAGCCCGATCCCGGCGTTCAAGCGTCCGAGCAAGGACGTCATCGCCGCGCTGAAGGATATCGGCACCGCCACCGTAGCAGGCTCGCTCGGCCATTCCGGCTTCCGCAACCCGCACATGGTCGGCCCGGTCAGCCAGTATAAGGGCAAGTCGATCGTCGGCACGGCGCTGACGCTGCAGTTCATGCCGCAGCGTCCCGACCTGTTCAGCGAAGGCGAGTACGCCGATCCCGAAAAGCAGCTGCATCGCCACGTGCTTTATGAAGTCGAGGAGAACGACGTGGTCGTCGTCGATGCGCGCGGCGACATGAGTTCGGGCGTCTTCGGCGACATGATGTCGACCTACTTCAAGGGCCGCAAAGGCGCCGGCATCGTCATCGACGGCGTGATGCGCGACAAGCCCAATGTCGACAAGCTCGATCTCGCCATCTGGATGCGCGGCTGGACCCCGAACTACCACGTCCAGGTCTCGATCTGGCCGTCGGCGGTGAACGTGCCGATCTCCTGCGGCGGCGTCATGGTCATCCCGGGCGACATCATCATGGCCGATGACGACGGCGTCGTCGTCCTGCCCCAGTCGATGGCCGAAAAGGTCATCGAGGATTCAAAGAAGCACGCCGAATGGGAAGTGTTCAGCCGCGAAAAGCTCACCGCCGGTGAGTCGCTCCGCCGCTACTACCCGCTGCACCCCGATGCCGAGGAAGAATACCAGGCCTGGCGCAAGGCCAAGGGCCTGCCGCCGAGCCCGAGCCACTGAGGCGACGTACTGCTGCTTGAACTGAGAAGGGCGCCCGAGTGGCGCCCTTCTGATTCATGCCGTGTTGCCCCGCATGCGATGCGAAGGCATCATCTCGGCAGTTGGGGGACTGGATGGCTTTCGGCGTTTTCATTCACCGCGCGGACTCGATTTATGAGGATACGCCGGCCGAGCGGTATCAATTCCCGTCTCAGTACCTTTCACGCGCGACCCAGTTCGTTGGCGATTGGATCGTCTATTATGAGCCGAGGAAGGTGCCCAACTCGCATGGCTACTTCGCCGTAGCCAAGGTCAGCGACATCGTCCAAGACAGCACCTCGCCGGGAATGTTCCTGGCGCTGATAGAGCCCGGCTCCTATCTGGAGTTCGCCAACTCAGTGCCCTTTCAGGGTGGCGACGGGATCACTGAAACAGGCTTGCTCAACGAGGTTGGCCGGATATCGGGCAGAGCGCAGGCCGCGGTCCGGCCATTGTCCGCGCACGACTTCTCCAAGATCGTTTCGCTCGGGATTTCGGAGCCCAACATCTTGCCACGTACTGACAATGGGGTCGCCGGCTTCAGTGAGCAACAGGTGCCGTTTGCTGGAGAAGAACAGGAACGCGTCCGCGTTGATATTCTCACCTCACGGATCGTCCGAGATCGTGCCTTCCGAAGCGTGGTTCTTCGCGCCTACGGGGAGCGCTGCGCCGTAACGGGCCTGAAGCTGATTAACGGCGGTGGTCGAGCGGAGGTTGCTGCCGCCCACATCCGGCCGGTCGAGCGCAACGGCCCCGATATGGTCAACAACGGCGTTGCCTTGTCCGGCACCGTGCACTGGATGTTCGACCGTGGGCTGATCACGTTCTCGGACGATCTCGAGATACTCATCTCTCGTCACGTCAATGACCGAGACGGCGTAGAGTCCCTGATCAACAAGACCAGGCGCATGATCGGCCCGCTTGTCGGACGCGACAGGCCTCACCCGACGTTTCTCGGATGGCATCGCGAGAATGTCTTCAAGATCTGACACTACGCTGAACGATCGGACATCCGACCCAAAGGCTAGATCGACACCTCCCCCGTGACGGGGGAGGTTGGGAGGGGTGCGCGGGTGGCGGGGTGTCCAGAATAGACCGATCAAGCCTTGCCCAAAAACTCCGCCATCCGGATCAACCCCTGCATGTACCCAATCGCATGCGAGCGGCCGCGGTGGTTCCAGTCGCTGTCGCCGTCCATCTTGGGCACGTGGTCGTCGAGCAGGAAGCCGTCAAAGCCGTTCTTGGCCAAGAGCACGATCACTTCGGCCGGGTCGAAATTGCCGTCGCCGATGAAGCATTCGACGAAGTTCGGCACCGAGCCCTTCACGTCGCGGAAGTGGATGTAGGAGATGCGGCCCTTGGGGGCAAAATACTCGATCATCTCGTTGACGTTGGCCTTGCCGCCTTCCATTTCCGAGCAGCAGCCGAGGCAGAGGTCGAGCGACCAGGCGTCCGAGCGGCCGACCAGGTCATAGGCCTTCTTGAAGTTCTCGGGCTTGTAGAACAGCCGCGCCACGCCGCCCAGCATCGGCACCGGCGGATCGTCCGGATGCAGCGCCAGCTTCAGGCCTTCTTCTTCGGCCACCGGCAGCACCGCCTTCATGAAGTACTCGTAATTGCTCCACATCTGGTCTTCGGTGATCAGCGGGCCGTCCTTGCCGAACAGCGGCATCGACGAGGCGCGCCCCAGCGTCGTCGGCATGAACGAGCGGAGCAGTTCGAGATTGTCGATATTGGCTTCGACCACCGCCATGTCGAACTGGCGGGCGACGGCGCCGCCGCGGGTCGCCGCGTCGCGTTTGGTGGTCCACACCGAATTGGGCATGAAATGCAGCCCCAGCACCGGGATGCCGGCACGGGCCACGGCGCGGATCGTCGCCTGGTAGTTCTCGATCTGCTCGTCGCGTCCGTCGAGCCCCATCATCGCCTTGTGGTAGAAGTGCGTCGGGACGTTCTCGATCGCCTCGAACTTGAGGCCGGCGGCTTCCACCTGGTCGACCAGCGCCCGCACGTCCTTCTGCTCCCAGCGGTTGTCGCCGGGCAGCGTCGGGTTGTTCATCTGCAACCCGGTGGCGCCGATCTGCGCCGCGAAGCGGAGCCGTTCCTCGCTCAGTTCATGGAACTGGCCTACCGCAACCCTGATACCCATCGTTCTCTTTCCAATCCTCGAAATCAGTTCGTAGTTCTCACCGGGTCATCCCCGCGAAAGCGGGGACCTCCGTTTGCTTTGTCGAAGCCCGAAACAGAGGTTCCCGCTTTCGCCGGAATAACTCCGTGGTTGGGGTTGGCTCGTGTGTCATCCCTTGACGCTGCCCTCGGTCATGCCGGCGACCATGAAGCGTTGGGCGACGAAGTAGAGGATCATCAGCGGCACCGACGAGATCACCGCCCCGGCCATCAGTGGCCCCCAGGGCAAGACGTCGGAGGTGATGAGGTAGTTGAGCGCCAATGGCGCGGTACGGACGCTCTCCGAGGTGGTCAGCACCAGGGCGAACAGCAGCTCGTTCCAGGCACCGGTAAAGGTGAAGATGGCCACCGCGGCGAGGCCCGGGGCCGAGAGCGGCAGGGTGATCCGGAGTAGCGCGCCGAAGCGGGTCAGCCCATCGATCATTCCCTGTTCCTCGAGCTCGCGCGGCACGCCGCGGAAATAGCCCTGCAGCAGCCAGGTGGAGAGCGGCAGCGAGAAGGTGAGGTAGACAAGGATCAGGCCGGTAAGCGAGTTGCCGAGCTTGAGCTGCGCCATGACGATGGACAGCGGGATGAACAGCAGCGAACCAGGCGTCAGGTAGGCAAACAGGATCAGCCGGCCGATGACGCCGCGGAAGCGGTAGCGGAAGCGCACCATCGAGTAGGCGGCGAACGACGAGATGATCACCGAGATGACGGTGACGGTCGAAGCGACGATGAAGCTGTTGCGGATCGACAGCAGGAACTGCCCATCGGCCAGCAGCTTCGAAAAATTGTCGAAGGTGAAGGTCTTCGGCCACAGCGACGGCACCCGATAGATGTCGCGCGGCAGCTTCAGCGAGGTAACGATCATCCAGTAGATCGGGAACAGCACCAGGATCACCGCAACGATCAGCGCGGCATAGCTCAGCACCCGGGCGGTGAGGAAGCGGCGGCGCGCCGAAGCGTTGGCATTGATGGGTGCCGCGCTGGCGACTTCAGCGAGACTGGCCATTATTCCTCCCTCCGCATCATCAGCGAAGTGGCAAAGATCACGAGGATGGCGAGCACCGGCAGCATGTAGACCGAGACGGCGGCGGCTTCGCCGATGCGCTGCGTCTGCATGCCGAAAAAGGCCAGCACCGGGAACACCATGGTGGCATCGGACGGCCCGCCGGCGGTCAGCAGCCAGACATGCTCAAAACCGTTGGCGGTCCAGATCGACGACAGCAACGTGGTGACGATGATCACGGGCAGGATCGATGGAATGGTGACGTTCCAGAAGCGCTGCCAGGCATTGGCGCCATCGACGATGGCCGCCTCGTAGAGTTCCTTGGGCACCGATTGCAAGGCGGCAAGGATCGAGATGAACCAGAACGGAAAGCCGCGCCACACCGAGGCGACGATCACAGAAGCCATCGCTGTGTTGCGCGTGCCGAGGAAGTCGATGACTTCGGAATGCAGTCCGGTCTGGGTCAGGATCAGGTTGATGCCGCCGCCGATCGGTTGATAGAGCACCCGCCAGGTGAGGAAGGCGACAAAGGCCGGCATGGCCCAGGGCAGCATCAGGAACGAGCGGAAGATGCCGCGCCCCGGCAGGTTCTGGTGCACCAGCAGCGCGAGACCCAGCCCGATCGCCAGCTTCAAGACGTCCGACACCAGCACGATGGTGATGGTGTTGCGGATCGCTGCCCAGAAGGTGGCGGTACCGGCGAGATACTCGAAGTTCTTGAAGCCGACGAAATTGCCGGCGCTGCCGATCACCATGTCGGTGAACGACACCCAGATGGCAAAGAAGAACGGGTAGGCGACCAGCCCGAGGATCAAGAGCACCACCGGCGCGACGAGCGCATAGGCGAACAGCTTGAGCTTGAAACCGCCGCCGAAGCGGCGACGGGGAGCTGAGTTCTGGGTGGCAATGGTCATGGTCAAGTGCTCCGGTCGCTCATTTATGCCTTCCAAAACATCCGCGGATGGCCCCGGGAGGAACCATCCGCGGCAGGGAGGAACGACGGATCAGTACTTGTCGTAGATCGCCTGGCCCTGGGTCTGGGCTTCGGCGATGGCCTTGTCGAAGTCCCAGCCATCCACCACCACACGCTGCGCCAGCTTGGGGATCAGGAAGTTCGAGCCGAAATCGGCGAAGGCGGCGTTGTTGACATCCGGGTAGGCCGGCGCCGTGCCGTTCTTGGCGAGGCCGAGCAGACCGACGAGGATGGTGTTGGTGCCATCGAATGCCTGCAGCTTTTCCTGGTTCGCCAGCACCGGGCCATAGATCGCCACGTTGAAGTAGGCGTTCATGAACTCTGGGCTGGAGAGATGCTCGAGCAGTGCCCTGGCCTCGTCCTGCACCGGGCTGGCCTTGGTGATGGCGCGCACCTGCACATCGATCGGCGAGATGATGCCCTTCGGCCCGCCCGGCAGCGGCGAGAATGCGCTCGAGGCGAACAGATCCGGATCGTCTTTCTTGGCGGCAATGCCGACCGAGCCGGTATTGGCGATGAAGCCGGCCTGGCCCGAGAGGAAGGCCTGGTTGTCGCCGGCTCCATCCCAGGTGGTGTTGCCGGGCGAGAACAGGCCCTTGTCCCAGGCGTTCTTCAGCCAGGTGAGCCACAGCCGCGTCTCGGGCGTGTCGAGGGTCACCTTCTTGCCGGCATCATCGGCGATGCGGCCGCCGAACGATTGCAGCACCGCAACCTGGAGGTTGGCGTCGCCGACATTGGAAAGCGCGAGGCCAAGACCCGAGACCGGGGATTTGTTGATGGCTTCGGCTTGCGTCACCAGTTCGTCCCAGGTCTTGGGGGCTTCGGTGAAGCCAGCGGGCTCGAGCAGGTCCTTGCGCCTGAGCAGCAGGTTACCGTTGACGCCGAACGGGATGCCGACGCGCTGAATGCCGCCATCGGCCGTCAGGTCAGTCGCGGTATCGGGACCGGGGAACCAGCCGCCCTGCGCGTCGCCGATCTTCTTGTAGAGATCGCCAACATCGGAGAACTGGCTCTGCCGGGCCAGCAGGCGGGCGAGGCCGAGGCCCATGTCCAGCGCATCCGGCATGGTGTTGGACGACACCGCCGCCGAGACCTTCTGGGTGGTCTCGTTCTGGTTGATCATCACCACTTCGGTGGCAACGCCGTTCGCCGCGCCCCAGGCATTGATGGTGTCGGTCAGCAGCTTGTTGGCGTCTTCCGAAAAGATCAGCCCGCCCCAATAGGTGAGCTTCTTGCCCTGCGCGATGGCGGGCATCGGGAAGCTGCTGGCCGCAGCCAGCGCCAGGCCGCTTGCGGCGGTCGTCAGCACGCGGCGGCGCGACCAGCCGCTGGGCTTCTGCGTGTCGGATGATTTGGTCATGGGCTCTCCTCCAAGATGAGCGCGTATGCGGCTTGGCGATTGCGGCGACGCTGCCGTGCTGATCGCTCAGGCGATCGAGCTTCGGTGGGTCGATCCGCCTCCCCGCGGGGTCCCGATTTGCCTAGAGAGCGGCGGCCCAAACAGCCCGGCCGCTCACAGTTTTCTCGCAGCGCCGGCTATTAAATATATTTATTAGCGCTATTAAGAGCGTATTATGGGGCTCGAACGGCTGTCAATGCGCGATTGGCTAGGAGAAAAGGATGAGGGGTGAAATCGAGAATGCCGGCTACGCCGCGTTCTTTGACGCTCTCATCGATGGCAGGCTGAAGCTCGGCCAGACCCTGACGCAGGAGGAACTGTGTAAGGTGCTCGGCCTGTCGCTGTCCCCGATGCGCGAGACGACGACCCTGCTCGAGGCCGAGGGGCTGATCACCGTCCGCCGCAAGGTCGGCATCACCATCTTCTATCCAGACGTGAAATTCGTCGGCAACTGCTTCCAGTTTCGCGGCCTGCTCGAGCGCGAGGGCCTGCGGAAGTTTGCCCAGGTCGTGACCCCGGCCTGGATCGACGCCATGCGCGCCGAGCATCTCGCAATCATCGATTTCGTCCGCCAGACCAACGACATGGAGCGCTATCGCGTGCCGGTGAAGCTGCTCGAGCGCAAGTTCCACGACACCTTCGTTGCTGCCTTCGACAACGATCAGATCCGGGTCAACTACGCGCGGCTGACGCAGAAAATGTACCTGTTGCGCCTGCACAATCTCAACGCCGTCGGCCCCGCCAGCACCGTGACCTCGATGGAGGAGCACCTGGTGATCATCGACGCGCTGAAGGCCGGTGACGTCGAAGCGGCCTGCGACGGGCTCGACCGCCACCTGCAGGGCGTGCTGCACCGGGTGCTGACCACGTGAAGGGGCCGGAAGCCGTCGACCAGCTGCCGCTTGGCCTCGACGAACTGCGCGTCGTCACCGGCTATGCGGCGCACTGCGCCGAGACTGTGCACGGGATCTTCGCGGCGCAGCATCCCGGCGACAGCCGGCCACAGCTGGCAATTGCGGCAGCGAACACCTTTGCCGCAGGTGGCGCGAGGGGCAAGCTGCTGCGTGACACGGCTTGGGCAGCGCTCAAAGCTGCCGGCGATGCAACGTCACCGGCCGCAGCGGAAGCTGCGCGCGCCGCCATGGCGGCAGCCGGAGCGGCTTACCTTCACCCACTGCCCAAACCGACCCAGGTCAAGCACATCCTCGGCGCCGCCGCACATGCGGCGCGGGCCATCGAGCTGGCGGCAGGCGACGACCCGGCCCACGGCACGCGGCATCTCGAAGCCCTTGAGCGAGCAGTGCCTCCGGTGGTTCTCGACGTCCTGCATCGCTACCCCGCGGCGCCGGCCGGCGGAGGACGCGTGGGCGCGCTGCTGCGCCAGCTCGACCAGGCGCTGCGTGGCTAGACTGCGTCGGCCGGGGGCGTGCCACCGCGTCTGAGGTTGGCCTCGTGGTCGTGCAGCACCACCAGAACCGCGGCGATGAGGCCGGCAAACAGGCCGGCCAGCAGCCCGATCATCATGCTGTCCTGGATTCCCATCAGTTGCCCGATGCTGCTGGTGGCGAGACCTGCCGCGACCGCGGTGACGAAGCCGCCGACCCATACCGAGAGCGGCGCGTGCCGTTCGCGGTTGGAAAGGAAGAACTGCGGCAGCGCCCGGCCGAGATAGCGCCGGATGATGATCTCGGCGGCCACCGCGGCAAAGGCGGCAACAATGCCGACTGCGGCACGTCCCGCATCGGTGTCGTCGAACATCGCCCCGACCAGCGCCCCGACCAGGGTGGCGATGACGACGGCGGCGACAATGTAGGCAGTAACTTCGTAGCGAGCGTCAGACGGACTGGCCATTTCACAACTCCAGAGCACTCGCTTACCCGCCCCGATGCTAGCGCTAACCGCAACGTCGGACAACTCGAGCCGGCTCCCTCAGTCGCAAGTCGAATCCCGCGCCCCGTTGACAACCACAGTCACCGGCGCTTAGCTGTCCCTAATATGAAACGATCGTTCCAGATGCGGAACGCACAGACGAGCGATCGGGAGGAAGCTCATGAGTGACGAGGCGCTCTCGCCTGTCCTTGCGGCGCGCAATATCTCGCGGCACTTCGGCGCCGTGGTGGCACTCGCCGACGCCTCGCTGACGCTCCGGCCGCGCGAAGTGGTGGGGCTGGTCGGCGACAACGGCGCCGGCAAGTCGACGCTCCTGAAAATCCTCTCCGGCATCGTCACGCCGTCAGGCGGCGACATCGTCATCGACGGCAAGCCGGTGGCGCTGAAGCGCGCTCAGGACGCCATGGATGCGGGGATCGAGACGGTCTACCAGGACCTGGCGCTGGTCGACACCATGTCGGCCTACCAGAACGTCTATCTCGGCCGCGAAGAGCTTTCGAAACACCCGCTGGCCCGGTTGTTCAACCTCGTTGACGACCGCCGGATGCGTGAGCGAGCCCGCGAGGTGCTCGACATGCTCAAGGTGAAGATCCCCTCGATCAACGTTTCGGTGAAGGGCATGTCGGGCGGGCAGCGCCAGTGCCTTGCCATTGCCCGGGCACTGCTCTGGGGCCGTCGCATCGTTATCCTAGACGAGCCGACCGCCGCGCTCGGGGTGCGGGAAACCGGCCAGGTGCTCGAAGTGATCCGTGACCTGCGCCAGCACGACGTCTCGGTGATCATCGTCAGCCACAACATGCAGCAGCTGATGAGCGTTGCCGACCGCATCACGGTGATGCGGCTCGGCCGCTCGATCGCCACCCGCACCGTCAAGGATACCGAGGTCAACGAGATCGTCGGGCTGATTACCGGCGCCATTCCGGGCGACTCGCCCGAAGCGCGCGCCGCCCAGGCTGCGGCCTGAGGAGCAGCCGCGGGATCGCATTTTCTACGTTCGCAAAGGGAGGAGACCTATCTTGCGCAACTCAGTACGTGCATTCGCCGTCATGGCGCTTTCGGTGCCCGCGATCATCGGCATCGCCGGCGTCGCGGAAGCCCAGGACAAGTTCAAGCTCGGCATGGCGGTGGGTGGCAACACCTGCTGCGAGTGGATGAAGGCCCAGGGCGACGTCGCCCGCGCTTTGGCCGAGAAGGCCGGCTGGGACTATGTCGAACTTTCCAACAACAACGACCCGGCGACGGCGCTGAAGAACGCCCAGATCTTCGTCCAGGAAGGCGTCGACGCGGTCATCCAGTTCAACGGCCAGCCCTCGTCCAACCCGGCCATCTCGGCCGTGCTGAAACAGGCCAATATCCCGGTCGTCACTTACGACATCGCCGATCCCGGCATGTATTTCGTCGGTATCGACAACCTCGGCGCCGGCATTGCCGGTGGCGAGCAGCTGGGCAAGCTGATCAAGGAAAAGTGGAACTGCGAGCCCGATCTGGTGATCTCGGCCGAGGGTGCTGCAGCCGGCATCGTCAACGAGTGGCGCACCGGCGGCATGCGCACCGGCTTGAAGAACATCTGCCCCGATATCCCCGAGGCCAAGTGGGTCGGCTTCGAGAGCCAGGGTGATGCCGCGGTCGGCCTGCCGGCGGCCCGCGATCTGCTCGCGGCGCATCCCGATGCCAAGAAGATGGCCGTCGTCGGCCTCAACGATGGTGGCGTCTTGTCGCTGATCAACGCCGCCGAACAGCTCGGTCGTGCCGATGAAGTGGTGGGTTGGGGCCAGGACGGCGCCTTCATCACCGGCGACAACGTCAACCCGCACCTCGCCGGCTCGGTGTTCTACTTCCTCGAGGGCTACGCCGTGTACGCCATCAAGGACGTGATCGGCCCGATCGCCGCCGGCAATGTGCCGGCGCTCAAGGCCGATGCCGGTGACCCGGCTTCCAAGGTCCAGCCGTGCCCGGTCTCGGCCGAACAGGCCCAGTCCGTGCCCGATATGCCGGAACGCGTCGCGCAACTGCTCGCCGCGCCGGCCGGCACCACCGAATACGAGCTGTTCTGCCCGAACAAGTGAGTGAACTGAAGATGGCTGGCACAGTGGGTGGCAGCCATCGCCCCCTCTCCCTTCAGGGGAGAGGGCTGGGGTGAGGGGTGAAGCGGCTCAACGAGCGCTCGCTGCACCGCTTCACCCCTCAACCGGCGCTCTGCGCCACCTTCTCCCCTGAGGGGAGAAGGGTCCCGACTGCATGATCATTGCCCCCTCGGAACCACCACCGATGTCCCTCAACCAAGCCATCGAGACCGCGCCGCCGGCTGTCCCGCTCAGGGGCCGCTTCGGTGGTTGGGGTACGGCCATCATGCTGGTCGCGGTGTGGGTGCTGCTGATCGCGGCCACGGCGCTCTACCGCCCCGACTTCCTGTCGCAGCAGACGGTGCTGGCCGTCGCCTTCACCATGTCGATCGTCGGTGTCCTGGCGATCGGGCAGGGGCTCGTCGCTATCTCGGGCGGCTTCATCGACCTGAGCCAGCCGGCCGGCATGATCACCGCCAGCCTCGTTGCCGTGCGGCTGTCCGAAGCCGGCCTGCCGCTGCCTCTGGTGATCGTCGGCGCCATCCTCACCGGCATGGTGTGGGGCGCCTTCAATGCCGCGATCATCGTCTTCGCCAAGCTGAACCCGGTGATCGTGACGCTCGCCACCAATTTCATCGGCCTCGCCGCTTTGTTCCTGGTGTTCCAGCTCGCCGAAGTGCCGCTCAACTCGCCGATCTACCAGTTTGGCCGCGCCAGTTTCCTAGGCCTGCCGGCGATCTTCTGGCCGATGTTGGCCCTGGTGCTGGTGGTCGGGTTCCTGCTGCCGCGCACCCGCTACGGCCGCCGCGCCACCGCCGTCGGCGGCAATCGCGCCGCCGCAAAGGCACGCGGCATTTCGCTTCGGGCAACGCGCTTCGCCATCTTCATCGCTGCCGGCGGCTTTGTCGGCTTCGCCGCGGTGCTGTTCGCCGCCACCGCCGGACCGTTCAACCCGGGCTCTGGCAACACCATGCAGTTGAACATCATCGCCGCGGTGATCCTCGCCGGCATCTCGCTCGCCGGAGGGCGCGGCAATTTCTGGATGCTGCTGCTGAGCGTCGGCTTCCTCTCTACCATCCCGACCTCGCTGGTGTTCTTCGGGCTCAGCTCCGACACCCAGTCGATCTTCCAGGGCCTGATCCTCGTCATCGCTGTCGCCATCGACGGCTATCGCGGGCGGAAGGGAACGCCATGACCCACACTGCTGCTCCCACTTTGCCGCCCGCTCCGCACCATCCGTGGCGCGAGCTGCTGACCGGCTCGGTCGCCTCGATCACCTTCACCTTCATCGCGGTGGTGGCGGTGGGCTGGTTCTGGGTCGGACCGAAATTCCTCAGCTTCGGCAATATCTCGATCATGGGCACTTTCCTGATCGTGCCGCTGATCGTCGGCGCCTTTTCCGGCATGGCGCTGCTCTCGGGTGTCGTCGACCTTTCGATCGGCTCGATGGTCGGCTTCTCTTCGGCGGTGTTTGCGCTGCTCGTCTCGCTCGGCTGGGATCCGGCGAGCGCCGCGGGCGTGACGCTCATCGCCTGCCTCTGCTTCGGCGGCATCAACGCCATCGCCATTGTCGGTTTCGGCGCCGAACCGATTGCTGCGACACTCGGCATGCTGGTGGCTCTACGCGGCATCGCCTGGGTGTTGCTCGGCTCGCAGGGCGCCATCTTTGCCTTCAACATCGATATGTTCAACCTCGTCAGCACCACGGTGTTCGGGCTGCCGCTGTTCTTCCTCCTTGCCATTGCCCTTACCGCCATCGCCGCGCTGATCGTCACCAAGACCCGTATCGGCCGGCATGTGCAGGCGGTGGGCGGCGACGACAAGGCTGCGGCCCGAGCCGGTATCTCGGTGAGGAAGGTGCGGGTTGCGGCGCTGCTGCTCTCCTCATTCGGCGCCGGGCTCGGCGGCATCGTCTACGCGGCGCAACTGGGCAGCGCCGCACGGGCCACCGGCGTCGGCCTGGAGTTCCAGGTCTATGCGGCGCTGATGATCGGCGGCTACTCGATCCTGCGTGGCGGCGTTGGTAACCCGATCGGCGGAGCGCTGGGACTGCTGGCAGTGGCCGGCGTCAGCAACATTCTCGATCTCAAGGCCATCAGCCCCTACTACGTAAACATCATTGTCGGCCTGCTGCTGCTTGCCGCAGTCTTGCTCGACCGCCTGCGCGGCGGCGACGCCTACGAATAATAACCAGTTATCACCCGATCCAAGGATAGTTTGCCGTGAAGATCTCCGACATCACCATCAAGACGTTCCGCACCTATGCCGACCGCTGGGATGTCGGCCACGCGCTGCCTTTGCCCAATACCCAGATGATGCAGACGGTGCTCACCATCCACACCGACGAAGGTGTGGTCGGGCACTATTTCGGCGGTGGCTCGCACGGCGACAATGAGGGCCTCAACGTCGTCGACCAGCAGCAGATCCTGTGGCGCATCAAGGATCTGCTGGTCGGGCAGGACCCGATGGATCGCGAGATGATCTGGAAGTGGATGTGGGTCGCCAACGTCCAGGAGAACGTCGCCAGCGTCATCGACAACGCGCTGTGGGATCTCGCCGGCCGCTACGCCAACCTGCCGGTCTACAAGCTGATGGGCGGCGCCGGCCGCGAGAAGGTGAAGGCTTATGCCTCGACCTACCCCAATATCGGCAAGCCGCACGTCTATGCCGAGCACGCGCTCGCCTGCAAGAACGAGGGCTACATCGCCTACAAGATCCACCCGCACTATTTCTGGAACCCCGAGACCGGCCAGCCGACGCCGGGCCGCCCGTCCAACATCAAGGCCGATATCGAAACCTGCCACCTGGTGCGCGAGGCGGTGGGGCCGGACTACGTGCTGATGTTCGACCCCTGGGGCACCTACATGACCATGGAAGAAGCGATCCAGGTCGGCCGCGAGCTCGAAAAGCTCAACTTCTACTGGTACGAGCATCCGATGCCGGAATACCGCACCGAGAGCTACGTGCGGCTGAGCCGGGAACTGCAGATCCCCATCCTGTCGCCCGAAATCATTGCCGGTGGCGTGTTCTCCCGCGCCGAGTGGATCCTGCGTGGCGCCGGCGACATGAGCCGCATCGACGTGGTGCGCGGCGGCATTACCGGCGCAAGGAAGACTGCCATCGTCGCCGAGGCCTATGGCCTCCGCTGCGAGATGCACATGGCCGGCTGGGGCAACCTGCAGGTGATCGGCGCCACCTCCGAGGATACCTCGGAATATTACGAGAAGGGCCTGCTGGCGCCGGGCGTCGATTACGACGCGCCGCACCCCTACCTCAAGAACACTGTCGATAAGATCGATTCCGAGGGCTTCGTGCACATGCCCAAGGGCCCCGGCATGGGCTACGAAATCGAGTGGGACTATATCGATGACAACCTGATCGAACCCAACGCCACGACCAAGAAGACCCACTGGTGATCATGCCTGCTACGCTGCCGCACACACCGGCCAACTCCCTCCCCGCAAGGGGGAGGGTGACCCGATTGCGACCTCCGCGCGTAAACGCGGCATCGAGGAGCTGACGACCCAATGTCGAGCATCACCCGGTCCGTCCAGGCCATGGATCTGCTGGCCCGCAAAGGTCCGCTCGGGGTCCGCGCCGTGGCGCAGCAATTGCAGCTGCCGCTCGGCTCGGTGCATCGGATGCTGCTCGATCTTGCCGAGGAAGGGGTGGTCGATCGCACTCCCTCCGGCGAATGGGAGCTGAGCTTTCGCCTGCTCGAAATCACCGGGCTGCAGCTTGAGCGCATCGACCTGCCGCGGCTCTGCCGGCCGTTCGCCGAGCAGATTGCCGGAGCCACCAATGAGACGGTGAACATCAATGCATTGAGCGGTCTCTTCGGCGTCTGCATCGACAAGGTGCGTGGCAACGAGGGCATGCAGCTCGACATGCGGATCGGTTCGCGCGGGCCCCTCAACTGCGGCGGCGCCGGCAAGGCGATGCTCTCCTACATGCCCGAGGCGCGGCGCGAGGAGGTCTACACCCACCCGCTGCCGGCGCTCACCAGCCACACCATTGTCGATGCCGACAGGCTGCGCGAGGAGATCGGCCGCATCCGCGACCGCTTCTATTCTATCGACGACCAGGAAGTGGTGATGGGCGTCTACTGCGTCGCGGTGCCGCTGCTCGATCGCTCCGGTCACTCGGTCGGCGCCATGAGCGTCACCGGCCCGTCGGTGAAGAAGCCCGGCGGCGACAATGTCATGCCGGTGGTCGCCATGCTGTGGGACGCCTGCGAACATGTGAGCCGCCGGCTGGGTTATGCCGGCGAATGGCCGCCGAAGGTGGCGGCGGCAGCGGGGTTGGTGGGATGACGACTATGGCTGTTGGCCCACAAAAGGCCTCCTCACCCGGCGCTGCGCGCCGACCTCTGCCCCGAGGGAGAGGTGAAGGCTGGGCACGATCGCGCCACAGCACCACCTCTCCCTGGGCAGCGAGGTCGGATCGGATCGCGATCCGGGTGAGGGGGCCTTTATCTATGGGAGTATCCCACTGATGGTCCGTATCGCCTGGATGATGAAGCTGAAGCCCGGCAACGAGGCGATCTACAAGCAAAAGCACGACGAGATCTGGCCCGAAATGCTTGCGGCCATGCAGCGCGACGGCGTCCGCACCTTCTCGATCTACCGCCACGGGCTCGATCTCTTTGCCTACATGGAGCGCGACAGCGCACCCGAGCCCGGCACCCCGGTCAGCGAGCTGACCTGGCGCTGGTGGGAGATGATGGCGCCTTACATGGAAACCAACTCCGACTTCTCGCCGGTGCAACGCCCGGTCGAGGAAATGTTCAACTTCGAAAATCGCTGAGAGAGCTATTGCCCATGCCTTCGACCGCCATCCGGGGCGTCGTGCCCATTCTCGTCACGCCATTCCATCCCGATGGCCGGATCGACGAGGAGAGTCTCGCGCGCCTGATCGAGTTCAACGTCGCGGCGGGCGTTCATGGCCTGGGCGTGGCGCTCGGCAGCGAAGTGTTCAAATTCAACGAGGCCGAACGGGCGCAGATAACCGCTGCCACGGTGAAGGCGGTGAACCGCAGGGTGCCGGTGATCATCAACTCCGGCGCCGCCGGCACCGACCTCGCGGTGTTCTATTCGCGGGCTGCCGAGGCTGCCGGCGCCGATGCGCTGATGGTGATCCCGCCCTCCTTCATGCCGGTGAGTTCGGAGGAAATCTTCGACTACTACCGTGCCATCGACGCAGCGGTCGGCATCCCGATCATCCTGCAGGACGTACCGCAGGGCCCGATCTCGCCCGGGCTGGCGCTGCGCATTGCCGATGCCTGCAAGAACGTCACATACATCAAGGTCGAGACCCAGCCGGTCACCGGCAAGGTACAGGCCATGGCCGACGCGGTCGGCGAGCGGCTGACCATTTTCGGCGGTGCCGGCGGCAGCTACTTCATCGAGGAACTGCGACGCGGCGCGCATGGCACCATGCCGTTCTGCAGCCAGCCAGCGGACTTCGTTGCGGTGTGGGATGCGTTCCAGCGTGGCGACGAGGCGGCGGCGCGCCAGCGCTTCGATGCCACGATCATGGCGGTCAACCGGCTGGGCAACCAGGGCGGCGACATCTTCTACGCCATCCACAAGCAGTTGCTGGTGCGGCGCGGCATCATTCGCCACGCCCTCGTGCGTAGCCCGACCACCGCGGTCGACCCGATCACCCAGCGCGAGATCGACGCGCTGCTGGCAACCATCGTGCCCAGTCCGGTCGCCTTCGGAGCCTGAGATGGAGCCGTTCGCGCTCAGCCGGCTTGGCCGGACCAGCCTCGAGCTGCCGCGGCTCGGGCTCGGCGGCGCATCGCTCGGCAACATCTTCAACGTCGTCCCGGAGGCCGAGGCCGACGCCACCATCGATGCGGCATGGGATGCGGGGGTACGCTTCTACGACACTTCGCCATGGTACGGCCGTGGCTTGAGCGAGCACCGCATCGGGCGCGGGCTCTACCTCCGACCGCCGGGCGAAGCGATCGTCTCGACCAAGGTCGGCCGGGTGCTGTTCCCGCCCGACGACATCGCCGCCTTCGAGGCGAGCGAGCGCAGCTGGCCCAACGGGCTGAAATTCCAGCACCGGCACGATTACAGCTACGCCGGGGTGATGCGGAGCTACGAGCAGAGCCTGCAGCGGCTCAGGCGTAACCGCGTCGATGTGCTGGTGATCCACGATCTCGACCTCGCCAATCTGGGCACCGAGGAGCGGGTCAACCAGCATCTCGATGAGCTCGAGGCCGGCGGCGGCATGCGCGCCCTCGAGGAGCTGAAGGCGGCTGGGCTGATCAAGGCCATCGGCGCCGGGGTCAATCGCGTCGGCACCATCCCGCGCTTCCTCGAACGTTTCGAGCTCGATTTCTTCCTCGTCGCGCTGCCCTATACGCTGGCCGAGCAACCGGTGCTGGATACGGAATTCCCGCTTTGTGAGCAACGCGGAGTCGGGGTGATCATCGGCGGCGTCTTCGCCTCCGGCATCCTCGCCACCGGGCCGGTGCCCGGTGCGCGCTACAACTACCAGATCGCCAATGACGAACAGCGCACCCGCATCGGCCGGATTGAGGCCGTATGCGAGCGCTATGGCGTACCGCTCGCTGCCGCGGCGCTGCAGTTCACCCTGCATCACCCGATCGTCGCCTCGGTCATCCCCGGCGCATTTCATCCCGATCATCCGCGCCGCAATGTCCGAAGCATGCGGGTCGAAATCCCGGCCGATCTCTGGGGTGAGTTGAAGCATGCCGGGTTGCTGCGGCACGATGCGCCGACGCCCTAGAGCGTCTCTTGTGGATGCACCTCCTGGTATATTCGTTTAGAGTAAATATTGACTCGAGCTTTTGGCATTCGAGTTGCAAATGCGATATCGGTAACAGCGCGATGTAATTTCGTCGAAACGCGATGGGGAATCATCATGCGCCGCGTCTTGCTATCCGCAATTGCTTTCCTCTCAATTGTCGCAGCGCCGGCCATGGCGCAGCAGGGGGAGGGAGTTCTGTACGAAAACGTACGGATATTTGATGGGCATTCGCCAGAGCTCAGCGGCCCCAGCAATGTGCTGGTGGTGGGTGGAAAGATCGAGAGCATTTCGGCCGAGCCGATCGAAGCGGCTGGTGCGACGGTGATCGCTGGCGGTGGGCGGGTGCTGATGCCTGGCCTGATCGATGCGCACTGGCACACCATGCTGATCCGCAACACGCCGGACCAGGCGATCGACGGCGATGTCGGCTATAACAATATCGCGGCCGCCGACGAGGCCGAGGATACACTGCAGCGCGGCTTCACCACCGTGCGCGATGTCGGCGGCCCGTCCTTCGGGCTGAAGCGCGCCATCGATGAGGGCCTGGTTGACGGTCCGCGCATCTTTCCGTCCGGCGCGATGATCACCGTGACCAGCGGCCACGGCGATTTCCGCAAGCTCAGCGACCTGCCCCGCACCATCGGTGGGCACATGACGCGCATGGAAGTCATCGGCGGCGCGGCGCTGGCCGATAGTCCCGACGAAATGCGGTTGCGGGTCCGCGAGCAGCTGATGCAGGGGGCTTCGCAGATCAAGGTAACCGCCGGCGGCGGCGTGTCCTCGCCGTTCAGTCCGGTCGACGTCTCGACCTTCACGCTCGAGGAACTGCGCGCCGCTGTCGAGGCCGCCGACAACTGGGGCACCTATGTCACGGCGCACGCATTCACCTCGCGGGCCATCCAGCGCGCCATCGAGGCCGGCGTGAAGGTTATCGAGCACGGCTTCCTGATGGACGAGAAGACCGCGCAGCTGATTGCCGAAAAGGGCATCTGGCTCAGCCTGCAGCCACTGCCCGAAGCCCTGCGGCTGGGCTTCCCCGAAGGCTCGGTCCAACGCGAGGGGGCCGATCAGGTGTTCCCCGGCATCTCCCGGACCTACGAACTCGCCAAGAAGTACAACATCAAGACCGCCTGGGGCACCGACGTGTTGTTCTCGCAGGCGCTGGCCCAGCAGCAGGGGGCAATTCTCGCCTCGCTGATCCGCTGGTATACCCCGGCCGAAGCCCTCACCATGGCGACCAGCACCAATGCCGAGCTGCTGGCTCTGTCGGGCCTGCGCAACCCCTACCCGGGCAAACTCGGCGTGGTCGAGCAGGGGGCGCTGGCCGACCTGCTGCTGGTCGATGGCGACCCGCTGGAGAATCTGGAGCTGGTCGCCGACCCCAAGAACTTCGTGGTGATCATGAAGGGCGGCAAGCTGTTCAAGAATACCCTGGCCCCGTAGTCGGGGCCCGCTCAGGCGCGTGAGGTAGGGCACCGCCTGCGCGCCCTCCAGCGTCTGCGCCAGGCGCGAAACGTAGAGCGCCGACGCCGTCAGCCTGTCGTTGCCCACCTCAGCCCCGCGCTGTCGCTCAACGGGGAGATTGTGGCACAGACCGGCAGGCGCCGTCAGGTGGCCGGGCGGGTGTCGTCCGGCTTGGCTTTCGCCTTCAAGGCGTCTTCACGAAACTCGAACCACATGGCGTTGAGGATGCCGAAGCTGCAGGCGAGGCCGACGCCTAGGATCCAGGAAAAATACCACATCGGAGGGCTCCTTGGGTGCGTGCGTTAGTAGGCGTTGGGGTTCTTGCCGAGGCTCTCGGTGGTCACCGGGCCGCGCATCACCCGGAACACCCAGCTGGTGTAGACGAGGATGATCGGAAGGAAGACGATCGCCGCGCACAACATGACGAACAGCGTCAGCTGGCTCGACGAAGCATCCCACACGGTGAGGCTCGACTCCGGGTGGATCGACGAGGGCAACAGGAACGGGAACAGCGACAGGCCGGCCGTGGCGATGATGCCGAAGATGGCGAGGCTCGAGCCCAGCAGCGCCACCAACCGGGCCCGGGCACCGAGCCCCCACCAGGTAACCAGGCTGCCGAACACCGCGAGGATCGGCAGCGCCATCGTCCATGGCATGACGCTGTAGTTGCCACCCCAGGCGCCGACTTCGCGCACCACTTCCTTACCGAGCGGGTTCGATGGGGCGATGGTCATCGGCGGGCCGATCAAGCGGTAGCCTTCGAGCACGTAGAGCGCGAGCACTCCGCCCAGAACGAACAGCACGATGGTGGCGAGCGCCGCCCAGCGGCCGTACTTGCGGGCTCGCTCGGCGATCTCGCCATCGGTACGGCCGGCGATTACCGTGGCGCCCTGCGTCACGATCATCATGAGGCTGACCAGCCCGGCGAGCAGGGCGAACGGGGTCAGGAGGCCGAAGAAGTTGCCGCTATAGGTGATGCGCTGCGTTACATCGAGCTGGAATGGCGCGCCGAGGAACACGTTGCCGACGGCCACGCCGAAGATCAGCGACGGCAGGAACCCACCGATGAACAGCGCCGTGTCCCAGGTGGCGCGCCAGCGCGGATCGCTGACCTTGCCGCGGAACTTGAAGCCGACCGGCCGGATGATCAGTGCCAGCAGAATGGCGATCATCGCGATGTAGAAGCCGGAAAAGCTCACCGCATAGAGTTGCGGCCAGGCGGCGAAGATCGCGCCGCCACCGAGGATCAGCCACACCTGGTTGCCTTCCCAGGTCGGCCCGACGAGGTTGATCAGCACGCGCCGCTCCTCGTCGGTCTTGGCGACGAACGGCAGCAATGTGCCGACGCCGAGGTCGCGGCCCCCCATCACGGCAAAGCCGATCAGCAGGATGCCGAGCAGGGCCCACCACAGGATGCGCAGCGTTTCATAGTCGAGAGGAATGGTGCTCATCGTGCTGTTCCTTACTTGGCGGGGACGATCGCGGTTTCAACCGGCTCGACCGACTGATCGAAGTTCAGCTTGTCGGAAGGGCCATGCTTGATGGTGCGAACCATCAGCCAGACCATGACGATGAGCAGCGCCGTGTAGAGCACCATGAAGAAGCTCAGCGAGATGACGAGATCCCAGAAGTTGAGCCCCGAGGCGGCGTAGAAGGTGGGCAGCACGCCCTCCACGGCCCAGGGCTGCCGGCCGTACTCGGCGATGAACCAGCCCGATTCGATGGCGATCCAGGGCAGCGGCAGCGCGACCACCGCGACCCATAGTAGCCAGCGCGGCTTCTCGATCCGGTGCGTCGACGCCTTCCAGAACCACAGTGCGAAGAAGGCGATGAAGAAGAAGCCCGCGCCGACCATGACGCGGAAACTCCAGAACAGCGGCCATACATCGGGCACCGTATCGAGCGCCGCCTGGGCGATTTCCTCGCCGGTGGCGTTCTCCACGTCGGGCCGGTACTTCTTGAGCAGCAATGCATAGCCGAGGTCGGCCTTGGCGGCATCGAACGTGGCGCGCGCCATGGCGTCGTAGCGGTTTGACTGCAGCACATTGAGCGCCTTGTAGGCCTCGACGCCGTTGACGATGCGCAATGCCGCATGCTCGGTGAGCTCGGTGATCCCCGGCAGGTCGCGATCGAGCGAGCGCGTGGTGATGAGACCGAGCACCCAGGGGAACTGCACCTCGAAGGCAGGCCGCCCATCGCTGCCCGGAATGGCGAACAGGGTGAGCGCGGCTGGCGCCGGCTCGGTGTGGTACATCGCCTCCATCGCGGCGATCTTCATCTTCTGGTGTTCGGTCGCCACATAGCCCGACTCGTCGCCCAGCACGACCACGCTGAGCGCCGAGGCGAGGCCGAAGCTGGCCGCGACGACGATCGAGCGCTTGGCCAGTTCCTGGTGCTTGCCGCTCAACAGGAAGATCGCGCTCACTGCCAGCACGAACACCGCACCGCAGACATAGCCCGCCGACACGGTGTGGACGAATTTTGCCTGCGCTACCGGGTTGAACAGCACCGCCATGAAGTCGGTGACTTCCATGCGCATCGTGTCGGGATTGAATGCGGCGCCCACCGGGTTCTGCATCCAGCCATTGGCGATAAGGATCCACAGGGCCGAGAAGTTGGCGCCCAGCGCCACCAGCCAGGTGACGGCGAGGTGCGCCACCGGCTTCAGCCGGTCCCAGCCGAAAAAGAACAGCCCGACCAGCGTCGCCTCGAGGAAGAAGGCCATCAGCCCTTCCATGGCGAGCGGCGCGCCGAACACGTCGCCGACGTAATGGCTGTAGTAGCTCCAGTTCATGCCGAACTGGAATTCCATCACCACGCCGGTGGCGACGCCCATGGCGAAGTTGATGCCGAACAACACCCCCCAGAACAGCGTCGCCTTGCGCCAGACGACTCGCCCGGTCATCACGTAGACGCTCTCCATGATGGCCATCACGAAGCTGAGGCCGAGTGTCAGGGGCACGAACAGGAAATGGTACATCGCTGTCGCAGCGAACTGGATGCGCGACAGATCGACGACGATGGGATCGACCATGGGGATGCCTCGTGTTGTCCGGCCCAAACCTGCTTGTCGGACTCAAGTCCGCAATGGCTGGCCGGCATGCTTGCCGCAGTAGCTGCATTCACGTCGCTCCGCCTTGATCCAGATCAAGGCGATGCCGCATGACTATATGCCAAACTCGGCGACCTTCTCCACACGGTAGCTCAATGGACGATAAGGATAAAATCGTCGCGCAGGGGCGCTGGCTCAACCGCCTTGCCGGAGCCGATCGACCGTTGCTTGCCGCCGTACTCGGTTTGCCCCTGCTGGCCGGGGCGCTGCTGGTGGCGCAGGCCATGGTCCTGGCGAGTTTGCTGCATCGCGCCATTGTCGAGGCCGCCCCGATGGCGGTGCTGCTGCCGCAGGTCGCTCTGTTGGCCACCATTCTCATCGTTCGCATCGCCCTCGGCGGGCTGGGCGAAGTGGCGGCCATCCGCTTCGGCGAGGCGATCAAGCAGCGGCTCAGGGCCGGGCTGGTCACCGACCTGCTGCACCGGGCACCGACCTGGACTGCGGCGAAGAGTTCCGGCGCGCTGTCGAGCACCGTGCTTGAGCAGGTCGAGGCGCTCGACGGTTACTTCACCCGCTACCTGCCGGCAATGGTGCAGGCGGCGCTGCTGCCGCTCGCCTTTGCCGTCGTTGCTTTCTCGATCGACTGGATCGTCGGCTTGCTGTTCCTGATCTCGGCGCCGCTGATCCCGGTGTTCATGGCGTTGGCCGGCTGGGGCGCCGAAGCGGCGAGCCGCTCGCAGGCCGCCGCGCTGAACCGGCTGAGCGGTCGCTTCGCCGATCGGCTGCGCGGGCTGGTGACGCTGAAGCTGTTCGGCGAGGACGCGGCGGAGGCGGCGCGAGTGCGGCAGGCGTCCGAGGAACTACGCGTGCGCACCATGCGGGTGATGCGCATCGCCTTCCTGAGTTCGGCGGTGCTGGAGTTCTTCGCCGCCCTCGGCGTGGCCGGGGTGGCGCTCTATGTCGGGCTGACCTTCCTCGACCTCGTCAACGTGCACGGCACCGAGCTGACGCTCGCCGCCGGCATGTTCCTGCTGTTGATGGCCCCCGAAGTGTACCAGCCGCTGCGCCTCCTGGCGGCGCACTATCATGACCGCGCCTCGGCCAGGGCGGCCGTGGCGGAAATCGAGCGTGAGCTCGGCGAACTACCGGAAGGAATACCGCCTGTAGTCGCCGTGGTGCCGGCTGGCGACGTCCAAGGACCGGCAATGCTGGAGTTGCGATCGATCGCGCTGAACGATCCCGGCGGGCGGCCGGTTATTGCTGCTGCCGATCTTGCGCTGCAGCCAGGCGACAGGATCGCCATCCTCGGCGCCAGCGGCATCGGCAAGTCGACACTGCTCGAGGCGGTTGCCGGGTTACGCCATTTCAGTGGCGACATCCGTCTCGATGGCCGGGCGCTCGACGCCATCGCCGAACCCGAACTGCGCCGGCGCGTCGCCATGCTCGGGCAGCGCCCGCGCCTGTTTGCCGGCAGCATCGCCGACAATATCCGGCTTGGGCGGCGCGATGCCGACCACGCCGCGGTGCGGCAGGCGGCGCAACTGGCGCGGGTTACCGACTTCGCCGACGCCATGCCCGAGGGGCTGGCGACGCCCCTCGGCGAGGATGGACTCGGCCTGTCGGGCGGCGAGATCCAGCGCATCGCGCTGGCCCGGATCTACCTGCGCGATCCAGGCCTGGTGCTGCTCGACGAGCCCACCGCACATCTCGATGCAGCGACAGAAGCGTTGGTGCTGGATGGCCTCGCTGCGTTCGCCAATGGCCGTACCCTGCTCGTCGCAACGCACTCCCGTGCTGTCGCGGCGCGGATGGACAAGGTGTTCCGCATCGCCGGCGGCAAGCTGCTGCCGGCCCCGAAACCCATGACTGTCAGCCAGAATGCAGGTGCCGCATGAAGGCCATTCTCGCTTTCGCACCGCTGCTTGGCCGGCTGAAGGGGCCGATCCTGCTCACCGTGCTGCTGTCGCTGGTGACCCTGTTCGCCGGCATCGGCCTGCTCGGCCTCTCGGGTTGGTTCCTCACCGCCGCGGCGCTCAGCACGCTGGGTTCGGCCTTCAACATCTTTGTACCGTCGGCCGGAGTGCGCGGCCTGTCGTTCATCCGCATCCTGTCGCGCTATGGCGAAAAGCTCAGCGGTCACGACATGACGCTGCGGCTGCTCTCCGATCTGCGCGTCTGGCTGTTCGCCAGGCTGTTCCCCCTGGTGCCGCTGGCGCGGCGTTTTGGCCGTGGCGACCTGGTCAGCCGGCTGCTCGCCGATGTCGAGGCGCTGGATATGGTGTTCCTCGTGGCGCTCGGGCCGATCAGCACGGCGGTACTGGCGGGCGCGGCAATGACCGCAGTACTGGCCATCTTCCTCCCAGGCGCGGCGCTCGCCTACGGCCTGCTGTTCTTTGCCGCCGTGCTGCTGGTGCCGATCGGGTTGGTGCTGGCCTCGCGCGAGGCCGGGGTGGAGGCGGTGGCGGCCGGTGCAGCTTTGCGCCAGGCCGTGCTCGACGGCATTGACGGGCATCAGGACCTCGTGCTGTTCGGCGCCGTCGACGTGGCGACAATGGAAGCCGCAACAGCATCCGAGCGGCTGTCGCACGCACGCCGGCGGCTTGGCCGCTCTGCCGCTCTGGCCGCGGCCCTGGTGCAGGTACTGGCGGGCGGGGCACTGATCGGCACGCTGTTGGCCGGCTTCATGGCGCTCGGGGCCGGCGCGATCGATGGGCCGCTATTGGCCGGGTTGCTGCTGGCGGTGATTGCCAGTTTCGAAGCCTCGGCCATGCTGGTGCGGAGTGCTACCCGGCTGGCCGGCGCCGCGGCTGCCGCCGACCGTCTGCAGGCGATCGCCAACAGCGCCCCCGCCGTGACTGAGCCGGTCGCTCCATTGCCGATTCCTGCCGGCGGCGACATCCGCTTCGAGACGGTGCGCTTCGGTTACGCTGCTCAGCACCCCGTGCTCGACGGGCTGAGCCTTGCCGTCCGCAGCGGCGAGTGTGTCGCGATAACGGGGCCGAGCGGCGCCGGCAAATCCACCATCGCGCAGCTGCTGCTGCGGCTGGTTGATCCGGATGCCGGCGCGGTCCGGCTCAATGGCAGCGATCTCCGCGATGCAAGCGGGACGGCCCTCCGCCGGCGGATCGCGCTGATGACCCAGGATGCGCCGGTGTTTCTCGACAGCATCCGCGCCAACCTCCGTATTGGTCGAGGCGATGCCGGCGACGACGAACTGTGGCAGGCGCTCGACGCCGTCCAGCTCGGCGACTTCGTTCGCGGCCTGCCGGGGCAGCTCGATGCGCTGGTCGGGGAAGCCGGCCGCACCCTGTCGGCCGGGCAGGCGCGCCGCGTCTGCCTCGCGCGCACCCTGCTGTCGCGGGCCGATGTCATCGTTCTCGACGAGCCGACCAGCGGCCTCGATTTCGAGACCGAGGCCGCGTTTCTGTCGGACCTTCCAGAACTGACCCGTGGCCGCACGACAATTGTCATCACCCACGCGGTGGTGCCGGAGACGTTTGACCGGGTGCTGGAGCTGAGGGCTGGGAGGCTGGTGTAGTGCGAGCGAGGTCTCGACCAGGAGCATCGAGTGTGCCGCACATCCCACCCCATCCCTCCCCACTCAGGGCGGGGCGACCTGGCGGAGCTCGGAGGGCGTGCGCCGAAGTCACGAGGCGTATGGCTGTCCACCATTCAGCCTGCCGTGCTACCCGCACAGTGCCTGCAGCGCTTCGAGCTCGGGAATCTCGACCGTGCGGTTATTGCTGATGCTGATCACGCCCAGCTGGCGCAGCTTGGTCAGCTGGCGCGACACCGTCTCCACGGTCAGGCCGAGGAAGTCCGCGATGTCGGCACGGGTGAGCGGCAACTCGAAGCCGACGCCGTCTGCCGGCTCGGCCGCGGGGTCGGCATGCATGGCGATGAGGTAGAGAAAGCTCGCGACTTTCTCCTGCGCGGTCTTCCGGCCGAGCGTCACCATCCAGTCGCGCGCTTCGTCGAGCTCACGCAGCGTCTGCCGCATCAGCCGATGTTCGAGCGCGGGGGTCGTGACGAGCATGCGCTCGAGCGCCGGACGCGGGATGACGCAAAGGTCGACGGTTGAGGCGGCTTCGGCCGCCAGCACGCTTTCTCGGCCGAACAGCCGTCCGAGAAAATCCGGCGCGAACTGCAGGCCCACCACTTGCTGGCGGCCGTCTTCGAGCACCTTGCTGAGCTTGATCACCCCTCGCATGATATTGGCGTAGGAGTGAATGGCGCTGCTGTCCCCGATCAGCTCGTCGCCGTGCGTATGCCGTTCCTTGTGGGTATGGCGGGCGAACTCGATCAGCTCATCCGGCTTCAAAGCACCGCATATGCCTCGGTGACGCGCCTCGCAGCTGCGGCACAGCACGGGGGTCTCGGAGTTATGGATGTCCAGACGCTCGCCCATCGCGAGTGAGCCTTACACCCTCCCGCGATGCGGCATGTGGTGAGGTTTGTCGCACGCGGCAATCAGTCCCGGGGGGCCGGCCGCGGCGTGGCTCGGGTGTACCACATGACCCAGCCGAGCGTGCCCATCAGCAGGCTGAAGGCGGCGATCACGGCGGTAACGACGATGACGGCTTCTGGCGGCATGACAATGCTCTCTCTGCTTGGACTGCAGCGAGATCAGCACGCGGGGCGACGTGGAGACTTGATCCAGATCAAAAATACGGTCGCCATGTCAGTGGCTTGGGTGGGTGCCCCGGGGGGCACCCCGCGAACCTAGCGCGAGAATGGCACCGAGGCCGTCAGCACCTGGCCGGAATTGTTGAACTCGACCTCGAAATCGACGGTGATGGCGTTGTTCTGCAGCAGGATGCGCGAGCCGATGCGCACATCGTTGCCACCGCGATCCTTCTGCTTTTCGCGCAGGTCGAAGCTGATCGTGTCGCCCTTGATCTGGCCGACGGCGAGGCCGGTGAAGCCGGCGTTCGAGCTCATCACCGCCTGGTAGCGCTGCGCCTTGTCGTCAAAGGCGATCGTGCCGCTGACCGACAGGTTCATGTCGATCAGGCTGCAGCGCCCGGCATAGTTGATCTTGTTCAGGTTGCCCTGGGAAATGCCGAGCCGGCAGGTGAACGGTTCCGGGTTCTGGCCTCCGACCAGTGCCCCCGTGCCCTTCCAGTTGCCGATATACGCGTTCAGGTCTTCCACCGGTCCGGAAATCGCGGGCGTCGCCATCGCCGACAGCGTCATGGCGGCCACGGCCACAGCGGCATGCAGGTGCTGTCTCATCTCGTCCCACGCCCTCCAACGGCGTTCATGCGTTCAGTAACGCTGAAATCTGTAAGCGACCGGCTATTCGGTCCGCTTCCATTTTGACTTGCCCGCCCGACGATGCCAGAGATCATGCGGCGGGCAGTAAGAAGCAAGAGCGGCCTGCACATTCTTTTGGTTTGTCCCCTATCGCAAGTCCCAAATGGCCCTAAGTCAAGACCATAGCTCCAGCCCGCGTGTCTCGGCGGCTCAGCCGATCGTTGATGCGTCCGGCGTGGACTACACTCTCGAGGTCGCTTCACGGCCACTTCACATTCTCAAGCACGTCTCGCTGCGGGTCGAGGCTTCGGAAGTTGCGGCGATCGTCGGGCCGTCAGGCAGCGGCAAGACCTCGCTGCTGATGCTCCTGGCCGGGCTCGAGCGCGCCACCTCCGGCAAGGTGGTGGTCGCCGGACAGGACCTCACGGGGCTCAGCGAAGACGACCTGGCGGTGTTCCGCCGCCACACGCTCGGCATCGTGTTCCAGAGCTTTCACCTGATCCCCTCGCTGACCGCCCTCGACAATGTCGGGCTGGCGCTCGAGATCGCCTCGCCCGACCTGTCGCTGGCGCAAACGCGCGAGGCGGCCGCGGCGGCGCTCGAGGCGGTCGGGCTCGGGGGCCGGCTGCATCACCGGCCGGCAGCGCTGTCGGGCGGCGAGCAGCAGCGCGTCGGCCTGGCCCGCGCCATGATCGCCAAGCCCCGGCTGCTGCTGGCGGATGAGCCCACCGGCAATCTCGACCAGGAGACTGGCGCCGTGGTGGTCGAGCTGATGTTCGAACTGGCCCGGAAGCAAGGCACCGCCGTGGTGCTGATCACCCACGATCCGTCGCTGGCGGCGCGGGCCGACCGGGTGTTCACCATGACGGCGGGCGAACTGGTCGAAACCCGTTCGGTCCAGGCCTGATGCGCGCCATTCTCGCGGCCATCCGCATCGGCCTGCTCGACATGCGCGGTGATTTGAGGCGCTTCGGGCTGCTGATCGTCTGCCTTGCCGTCGGCACGGCGCTGATCGCGGGCGTCAGCTCGGTTGGCGCCAGTATCCGCCAGGCCGTCGAGGAAAATGCCGCGGTGCTGATGGGCGGTGACGTGGAGCTGTCGCGCGCCGACCGGCAGGCGACGGCGGACGAACTGGCGCTGATCTCGCGCTTCGGCCGGGTGTCCTACGTCGTCGACACCAATGTGCGCGCCGAAGTGGGCGCCGCGAGCGCCTTTGTCGACCTGATTTCGGTCGGCGATACCTACCCGCTGCTCGGCGCCGTCGACAGCCCGCAGCTGCCCGCAGGCGAGTCGCCATTTGCTTTCCTGTCGTTCCGCGACGGCCGGTTCGGGGCGCTGGTCAATCCGCTGATGCTCGACCAGCTCGGCATCAAGGTCGGCGACACGCTCGAGATCGCCGGCACCGAATTCGAGGCTCGCGGAGCGCTGGGCGGCTTGCCCGATGCCGCGGTGCGCGGCTTCCGGCTCGGCCTGCCGGTCGTCATCAGCTCCGAGGCGCTGGCGGTGCTGTCCGACCGCACCTCGCCACTCCCCGGGCTCGGCACCTTCTTCCGCTACAAGGTGGTGCTGACCGAAGGCGATGCCGAGAGCGGCAAGGCGGCGCTCGAAACCGCCCTCGCCGATCCCAGCTGGACTGTCCGCTCCGCCCGTGAGGGGCTCGGCCCGATGGTGCGTTACTACGACCTGTTCATGCGCTTCCTGGTGATCGTCGGCCTCGCTTCGCTGCTGATCGGCGGGGTGAGCGTCTGGACCAGCATTTCGGCCTATGTCGCCGAGCGTGCCAATGTCATCGCCGTGCTGCGCAGCATGGGCGCGGGGCGGGCGCGCATCTTCGTGCACTTTTTCTCGCAGATCGCGGCGCTGGCGGCGATCGGCGTCGGTATCGGCCTCGCCATCGGGGCCGGCACGGCGCTCGTCGCGCTGCCGGCGATCGGCACCGCTGTCGGCGTCGAGCTGGCGCCGACACTGCATGTCCAGCCCTTGCTGGTGGCGGCGGGCGTCGGCTTCCTGATCGCTTTTGCCTTCTCCTACCTGCCGCTGCAGCAGGCCCAGACCATCAGCCCGGTGACGCTGTTCCGCTCCAAGGGGCTGGCCGCGCCGCCGATCGACTGGGCCGGGCTGATCTTTTCGCCGCGCATCGTGCCGCTGGTGCTGGCCGCCGCCCTGTTCCTGTGGCTCGCCGTCATCATGACCGACGATTCGATGCTGGTTGCCGCCTTCGCCATTGTCAGCGTGCTGTCGGTGGTGCTGTTCCAGTTCGGCATCTTTCTCGCCCGGCAGGCGCTGCGCAAATCCCCCGAATCGTCCAACCGGGTGCTGCGCTATGCCCTGCGCAATATTTCGAGCCCCGGCTCGAATGCCTCTTCGGTGGTGATCTCGGTTGGCCTGGCGCTCGCCATGCTGGTGGTGGTGCTGGTGCTGCAGGTCAACCTCAGGAACGAGTACCTGGGCGCCTCGGTGTTCGATGCGCCGACACTGGTCGCTTCCGACCTGTTCCCGGACGAGGTCGATGCGCTGCAGAAGCTGAAGGACGAGGGCGGTGATGTCACTGCCTTTGCCGCGACGCCGATGCTGCGCGGTGCGCTCAGCGCCCTTGGCGACACGCCGGCTGAGCGACTGCAGCCGCGCGGACCCGAGGCGTCGTTTCTGCTTTCAGGCGAAATCCCGCTCACCTACCGGCAGGTGCTGCCGGCAAGCTCCAAGCTGGTCGCCGGTTCCTGGTGGCCCATCGACTACCAGGGACCGCCGCTGGTGTCGCTGCATCAGAGTCTGAAAGCCGGGCTCGGCATCAACCTCGGCGACAAGCTCAGCTTCGCCATCTTCGGCGATACCGTCACAGCCGAGGTCGCCAATTTCCGCGACTATTCCTGGCAGGGCGGCATCGATTTTCTCGCCACCTTCTCACCCGGCGTGCTGGATGCCTATCCCTCGACCCTGCTGGGCGCCGTTACCGCCGCGCCGGGGCGCGAAGAGGCGGTGGAGCGCCAGCTCGCCGGCATGCTGCCCGACGTGCGCTTCATTGCCATCGGCGCAACGCTCGAGCAGATCACCCGGGCCCTGAGCCAGCTATCGCTTGCCGCCTCGCTGGTCGGCGGGCTGGCGGTGGGCAATGGCCTCCTGGTGCTGATCGGCAGCCTCGCCACCGGCCGCCGGCAGCGGCAGGCCGATGCGGTGATCTCCAAGGTGCTGGGGGCCAAGCGCTTCGACGTGCTGTCAGTTTCGGTGCTGCACTATGTGCTGCTGGCGGCGTTCGCCGCGCTGCTGGCGACGCCGCTGGGCATCGGGCTCGCCTGGATCCTCACCATGGTGCTGCTCGAGGTCGAGTTCGCGCTCGATACCTGGACGCTCGTCGCCGTCGACCTCGGCGCGGTCCTCATCACCGGCGTGCTCGGCGCGACTACGATTATTGGAGTGCTGCAGCGGCGCTCGGCGGGGTTCCTGCGCGAGCCGTGAGTTGGTTGCTGGGACCCATCTCGAAGCCCGCGCCGGTGGCTAGTTGGGGCCCTGCTTTCGCAGGAATGACAGCCGGTGGATGGGGCCACATCTAGCCTAACCCACCGTGCCGGTGGCCCGTGAGGTTCTGCCCCCCCTCAAGCCGCCACCGGTTGGCCGGGCAGCTGATCCCCATCCACGTCCTTCTTCTTGGCCGGGAAGGCCAGCGCCAGGGCGGCGGCGGCGATGCCGATGCCGGCCGAAGCGATGTAAAGCCAGTGGTAGGTGCCGAACGTATCGTAGAGCCAGCCGCCACCGACCGGGCCGAACGCCATGCCGATGCTCGAGGTCATCACCATGCCGCCCAGCACCGTGCCCATCACCCGCGGGCTGAAATAGTCGCGCGCCAGCACCGAGTAGAGCGGCATGACGCCGCCATAGGCGAGCCCGAGCACCGCGGCGAGGGCGTAGAACTGCGGCAACTCGCTCACGTAGATGTAGGTGTAGATGCCGACGGCCTGCAGCACGAGGCCGGCAACGATCACCCGGCGTACCCCGAGCCGATCGGCGAGGACGCCGAAGATCAGCCGGCCGAACAGCCCCGCGAGGCCCTCGACGCTGTAAATGCTCGCCGCCGCCAGCGCCGAGGCGCCGCAGATCATGGCGTAGCTTACGGTGTGGAAGATCGGGCCGGAATGCGCCGCGCAGCAGAGGAAGAACACCGAAGCGAGGACGATGAATTGCGGCGTGCGCAGTGCCGACCAGCCCATCGAGCCCTGCTTGGGCTGGGCCGTGGCGCTCGGCGTCGGTGCGGCTTCGGTGACCGTCGGAGCACGACGGATCAGCAGCGCTGCGAGGACAATCACGATCAGTGCGCCGATGGCGATGCTCAGCATGGCGCTGCGCCAGCCATTGGTCTCAATCAGGTAGCTGGCGAACGGGGTGATGACCATCGGCGCGATGCCGCCGCCGATCGATACGAGCGACACCGCGAGGCTGCGGTTCTTGTCGAACCAGCCCAGCGTGGTCGAAATGATCGGCGCGAAATAGGCGCCGCCCGCCGCGCCAACCAGCCCGCCATAGGCGAACTGAAACACGATCAGCTCGCGCGCCTGACTGCCGAGCAGCAGCCCAGCGCCGAGCAGTACTGTTCCCAGCAGCACCACCGGCCGGGCCCCGATACGATCGCTGAGCGTGCCCCAGCCGAAGCCGGAAATGCCCATGACGATGAAGCCGATCGTCATCGCCGCCGAAATGCCGGCCCGACTCCAGCCGGTATCCTCGACCATCGGTTGCAGGTAGACCGGCAGGGCGAACATCGCCCCCATTGCCATGCAGGTGATCAGCGCGCCCGCCGCGACGACCACCCAGCCATAGTGCTTGCTCATTGTTCCGTCCCTCAGAGTGTCCTGCCATCTAGACGAGTGGCGGCAGCGACATTCGACAGCGCAGCGACAAAATATCCGCTTCGGCGCCATCGCCACAACCACTTGCAGATTGCAAGTTGTATACCCAGATGAAAACTGCTTGTAAACTGCAAGCGGATTACATGGGCACTTTCAAAGAGGAGCCGCAGCTTGGATCGCCGATCCGGATGTCCCATCAACCTGTCCGTCGAAGTGCTCGGCGACCGCTGGAGCCTCGTGGTGCTGCGCGACATCATGTTCGGCAACTTCCGCACCTATGGCGAGCTGCATGCCAACTCGCTCGAGGGCATTGCCACCAACATTCTCGCCAACCGCCTGAAGCGGCTGATGGAAGAGGGCCTGGTGACGGCAGCCGCCGACCCCACGCACAAGCAGCGTACCATCTACAACCTCACCGAAATGGCGATTGCACTGGTCCCGGTCATGGCGCAGCTGGGAGCCTGGGGATCACGGTTCCTGCCGGCCAGCCCGCAGCTCTCGGCCCGTGCCATTGCACTTGCCGAGGGCGGTCCCGAAACCGCGGAGGCCTTCATGGCCGAGCTCCGCCACCTGCACCTGGGCGCCCCGGCAACGAGGCGATCGGTGCTGGCCGAGCTCGAGGCGGCCTACCAGGCAGCGGCTCAGAACCCGTAGTTCACGCCCAGCTTGACGATGTGCAGATCCTGCTGCGCGTCGAGCCTGTCGCCGGAATGGTCGAGCTCGGAGGCGAGCGAGACGAAATCGTACTCGATCCCGGCCGTAACGTTTTCGCTGAAGGCAAACTCGGTGCCGAGCCCCACGGTCCAGCCGGTGGCGACGGCATCGGCCGAGGTCGGTGGCGGCGGCAAAATCAGGGCGGTAGGGGTCAGCGTCGAGCGCACCCCGCCGGCGGCGAGCCCGCCCTTGATATAGAGCAGCAGCGTGTCGGCGGCATAGCCGACGCGCCCGGTAACGGTGCCGAGCCAATCGAGGTCGTAGCTGTAGTCGACGCCGGTCACCCCGTCGGTGACAGAACCGTCTCCGCCGATCCAGGTCTTGCTGAGGTCGGCTTCGGCGCCGAACACCAGCACCCCAGCCTGGGCGTTGAAACCGGCCCGCACGCCAGCCAGCCATCCGCCGGCGGCGAGGTCGAGCGGATCGGCAAGGCCACCCGGCTCGGTGAGCGTGACGTCACTGCTGCCCGCGCCGAGGAACAGGCCGGCATAGCCGCCGGACCAGTCATAGTCCGCCGCCGCGGCAATCGCCTCGGGGTCGTCGACGATCAGGTCTGCTGCCGCAGCCGATCCGCTTCCGAGGCCGGAAACGGCAAGCAGAACAAGCGCAGAAATTCGCATGGTGTGGCCCCCCATCAGTTCGCGCAAAGGCCAGACTACGGGAAACTGCGTGATGCCGGCGTCATCTGTTGTTAGGCAACTGACAGGCCGGTGCAGGAAGTGCACCGTACCCTGTCCTCCCCTGCGTTTCCGGGGGAGGGCGATCGCACATGACCGGTCGCGCAACGCGCGACCGCTGCATCAAGCCCCGGTGACGCGCCAGATCACGTCGCCGACGTCGTCGGCCATCAGCACGGCGCCATCGGCGGCGATCACCACGCCGACCGGGCGGCCGTAGGAGTCCTTCTCGTCCGGCGACAGGAAGCCACCGAGGATTTCGCGGGGCGTACCGGTCGGTTTGCCGTTGGCGAAGGGGACGAAGGCGAGCTTGTAGCCCGACAGCGTCGAGCGGTTCCACGAGCCGTGCTGGCCGATGGCCATACCGTCGCCGAAGCCGGGGAGCGTGCCCTCGGGCAGCCAGCAGAGGCCGAGCGAGGCAGTGTGGCCGCCGAGCGCGAAGTCGGGTGCGATGGCCGTCGCCACCTTGGCCGCATCCTGCGGCACCCGATCGTCGACGATCTTGCCCCAGTACGAGTACGGCCAGCCATAAAAGCCGCCATCCTTGACCGAGGTCAGGTAGTCGGGCGGCGTCTCGTCGCCGATACCGTCACGTTCGTTGACTACGGTGAAGAGCTCGCCCGTGCTGGGCTCGAACGCCAGGCCCACCGGGTTGCGCAGGCCGCCGGCGAAAATGCGGCTCTTGCCGGTCGTGAGGTCGAGCTCGAAGATGCAGGCGCGACCTTCTTCGACCGCCATGCCGGAATCGCCGATATTGCTCTGCGAGCCGACGCCGACATAGAGCTTGCTCTGATCCTTGCTGGCGAGGAGGCTCCGGGTCCAGTGGCCGCCGGGCTTGGTATCCATCAGCTTCTTGCCGGGCGCGGTGATGCGGGTCTCGCCCACCTTGAACGGGTAGGCATAGACGCCGTCGGTATTGCCGACATAGAGCGTCTCGCCGATCAGTTGCATGCCGAACGGCTGGTTGAGGTTTTCCAGCAGCGTGTGCTGCTGTTCCGCCACGCCGTCGCCGTCGGCATCACGCAGCAGCGTAATGCGGTTGGGGCTCTCTCCCACGGCCGCGGCCCGCCGCATGGTGGTGAAGATGGCATAATCGAACGGCGTCTTGATCGCTCCGCCCGGGGTGCTGAGCGCCTCGGCCACCAGCACGTCGCCATTGGGCAGCACATGCATCCAGCGCGGGTGCTTCAGCCCCTTGGCGAAGGCATTGACCTTGAGGCCGGCGGCGGCGGTGGGCTTGTGGTCGCCCGACCAGCCGCGCGCCGTCGGCATCTTCAGCGTCGGGATGGCCTGCGGCCGCGCTGCCGGGATATCGGGCGTGCTGCCGTAGAGCGGGCTGCGCTTCGGCTCGTTGAAGCTGCGCGCCAGGATCGCCCCGGCGCCGACCCAGGCAACCACGCGGGCATAGAAATCGGCAAAGCTCATGCTGTCCCTCTGAATGTCGCGGCAAACGCGGCAAGCGCGCACCATACCAGCCGCATTACTTGCCCGCGGCATGGAACGCAACGCCGGAATGGGCTACTCGGTGCGACAGGCAAATCGGGGGGCGCACAGGCGATGGAAGACAAGGGGGGGCAGCAGCCCGTCTGGGTATACGCGGATGGCGTCTGCGACCTCTTCCATGCCGGACACGTGCGCTTCTTCGAGCACGCTCGCGCGCTCGGCGACCGGCTGGTGGTCGGCCTCCATTCCGATGACGTGGTGGCCACTTACAAGCCGCGCCCCATCCTCGGTTTTGCCGAGCGGCTCGAAGTCGTACGGGCCTGCCGGCTGGTCGACCGGGTGATCGAAACGCCGGTACCGCTGCATGTGACGATCGACGATCTCGACAGCTACGGTGCCGATTTTGCCTGTCATGCCGACGATATGAGCGCCGAGCAGATGCGCTACTGGTACGGCGAGTTGGTGGCCAGCAACCGCATCAAGGTGGTGCGCTACACCGAGGGCATCTCGTCGCGCGATATCATCGCCCGGGTGGCCGATCGGCTGAAGGCCGGGACGCTTCGGATCAAGCTCTAGCCAGTTGCTTCAGGTACCGGCGACGCTGCCGGTAGAACCAGTAGAGATCGCGCCAATGCAGCAGCAACTCGGCATTGGGTGGCGACAGGAACCAGTTCCACACCGTCACCGGCTGGCGCCAGCCCGAGCCATAGCAATGCACCAGGTAGGCCTCGGTCGCGGCCGGTACCGGCAGTTCGAGTCCGCCGAGCCGGGTTCGCACGATCTCAACCGGTGGATGGGTGAAGCGCACCACTGAATGTTCCCCGGCGCGTGACAGATCCGTCCACAGGCCACCGGTCTGCCGCACGAAGAACAGGTCGACGAGGATCGGGCCGAGCTCGAATTTCTGCTTGGTGACGCCCGCGTCGTCATGTTCCTCGATATTGGCGACGAAACCGCGGTCCGTCATGGCCGACATGATCCCGGCGGCATCGGCGCTGCCACTCACGGCAAGGTCGATGTCGTCGTCATGCAGCAGCAGCCGGCCCTCGCGAACCAGCCCCAGCAGCGTGCCATAAGTCACCCAGGGTTGGGCGCCTGCCGCCTCGAGTGCTTCGACCGCCAGTCGCAGGGCGTGCATCGCTTCGTCGGGCACCTCGCCCAGCCGGCGCCGTGGTACCCACGGCGTGTCGATGGTGCGGACGATCGGCGATCGGCCGAAGCGGAGGCGCATCGCTGGTTCAGTCGAGCCCGGCGGCCTTGAGGTCGGCCCAGAGGTTATCCTCGGGCACATAGCCGATCCACTCGCGCGCCTCTTCGAGATCCCACGCCATGCCGGTATTGTTCGACATGCCCGAAACGACGATGTGCGGCGCCGGCCACTTGCTGGCATCGGCTCGCAGTGCCGCGACCATCAACCGGTTGTGGTCGCCGTTCGACAGCCACATGTTGCGATACCACAGCCCATTGCGCTTGATCACCGCCTGATCGGTTTCGCCGCGGTCGCCGCCGCCGCTGCCGGCAATGGTCGTGGCCAGGTTCTCGCCGCGCTGGCACCAGCCGATGCGGGTCGAGACCGCGGTGATCCGGCCATTGGTGGCGGCGGCACGGGCGGCAGAGACGCGCTCGCCCAGCGCCTTGGTGGCGCCATAGGCCGAGCCCCATTTGTAGCCGTCGTCGTAATAGCGGGTGCCGCTGATATGCGGCGTCGACATCCTGAGCTTCCCGTCAGCCGGCAGCGGCGCATCCTTGTAGCCGCCCATGGCGTGGTTGGACGAAGCGAAGATGAAGCGGCAGGGCTTGCTACCGCCGCCCGCGTGCTCGAGCAGGTTCGCCGTCATGTCGAACGATGCAGCCGATTCGGCCCAGCTCGAGTTCGGCGCCGGATTGGCCGAGGCGTAGTGCACGATGCCATCGGCGGCCTGCGCTTCTTTGCGCCAGCGCTCGTCATAGGGATCGGCGAGATCGGCGACCACCACCCGGGTCTTGTTGCCCGCGGTGAACGGCGCCACGTCGATGGCGACGATCTCCTCCACCCAATCGGCCGTTTCCAGGTGCTCCCGGAGCTTGCTGCCCAGGTTTCCGGCGCCCCCGGTAATCACTACCCGCATAGTCGTTCCTCCTCAGACGGGGCTGCCCCCGCAATCTCGATGTCGCGTATAACACCCCCCGCGTCAGTCGCTACAGTGGAGTGTGCATCATGCAGATCGGTATTGTCGGGTTAGGCCGCATGGGGGGCAATATCGCCAAACGGCTGATGCGTGCCGGCCACGACGTCGCCGTCTACGATATCGACGCCAATGCCCGCGCCGCGCTCGGCAATGATGGCGCCCGGCCTGCCGAAACGCTCGAGGCGCTCGTCGCCTCGCTGACCGAGGGTCCGCGCGCCATCTGGGTGATGCTGCCGGCCGGCAAGATCACCGAGGGCACCATCGCCCATCTGGCCTCCTGCGTCGCGGCCGGCGATATCCTGATCGATGGCGGCAATTCCTACTACAAGGACGATATCCGCCGCGCCGCCGAGTTGCAGAAGACCGGCATCCGCTACGTCGATGTCGGCACCTCCGGCGGCGTCTGGGGTCTCGATCGTGGCTACTGCCTGATGATCGGTGGCGACAAGGCTGCGGTAGATCATCTCGATCCGATCTTTGCGGCGCTTGCCCCCGGCAAGGGTGAGATCGAGGAAACGCCCGGGCGCGCCGGCCTCGATCCGCGCGCCGAGCAGGGTTACATCCATGCCGGGCCGGCGGGCGCCGGGCACTTCGTCAAGATGGTTCACAACGGCATCGAGTACGGCATGATGCAGGCCTATGCCGAGGGCTTCAATATCCTCGAGAGCAAGAACGCCGAGGTCCTGCCGCCGGGCGAGCGCTTCGAGCTGAACGTCGCCGATATTGCCGAGGTGTGGCGGCGCGGCTCGGTGGTCACCTCTTGGCTGCTCGACCTCTCGGCCATCGCCCTTGCCAAAGACCCCAAGCTCGAAGGCTTCTCCGGCCACGTCGCCGATTCCGGCGAAGGCCGCTGGACCGTGGAAGCGGCCATCGAGGAAGCCGTGCCGGCCGAGGTGCTGACCGCCGCCCTGTTCACCCGCTTCCGTTCCCGCCAGGAGCACAACTTCGCCGAAAAAATGCTCTCCGCCATGCGGCTGGGGTTCGGTGGGCACAAGGAACAGGGCTGACCGATAATCCCGTGGCTGTGGACCCCCACCCCTGTGCCCTCCCCCTAAGGAAGGGGTGGGAGATCAAAACACCGGCGTTAGTGAGAGGTCTCCCTCCCCTTGTTTAAGGGGAGGGGACAGGACAGGGGTGGGGGTCGGCTCAGCACCGGCGTCGACAGCCCCGTCGGGGTTATCCGCCATCGCCGTGCAAAGCTGCGCCACTGCCCTGAGCTGCGTGTTCTGCTCCAGTGTCGGGTTGGTCGCCGCCACCGCCTCCCAGAGGTTCCCGATCTCCACCTGCTCGACGGCGCAGCCGCAATAGCGGTCGCACCGTGCCAGGTCCGATCCGGTGCCGAGGCAGGCGCTAGTGCAGCTCTTCACAAAATCCTGGCTGAGGCTCGTCACTGGCGGCGCCAGCACCGGCGCCGAGAGCTGTGTCAGCCCCCACAGCACGCCGATGATCAGCGGCTGGTGGATGACGTAGATCGGCAGGCTCCAACGGCCCATCCACGCCAGCCCGCGCGCCAGCGGCTCCTTGCTGTGAAACTGCCCCAGGTCCTCAGCCAGCGGCGTGGCAAGGATCAGCCGCATCGCCGCGATGCCCAGCAGCACCACGCCGAACCATGGGAAGATCGGCACCACATCGCTGGTCGGCGGCGAGCTCGGCCAGAAGCCGATCCAGCCCAGTTCGCGGCTCGAAAACACGGGATCGCTGTAGAGGAAGTTGGCGGCGATCACCGCGACGCCGATCACTGCCACCAGCCAGGCCGGCAGCCTGAGAAAGGCGAGGCCCATGAGCGAGAACAGCGCGATGGCATGCAGCACCCCGAAGAACACGAAATAGTCGGGGAACATCCAGTAGGTGCCGGCCGTCACCAGCAGCGCACAGCCGACCAGGATACCGAAGCGGCGCCAGAACTTGTTCCAGCGGATGGCCTTGCCATGCGCCAGCACCAGCCCGGCGCCGACCAGCAGCAGAAAGCTCGAGACGATCGACTTCTGGAACAGTACCCAGCCGAGCACCGTGGTGACGTCGACGTCGGAGTAGCCGAAATAATAGAGATCCCAGGCGATGTGGAACACGACCATGGCGATGATCGCCACGCCGCGCAACAGATCGAGCAGCTGGTAGCGGGGCCGCTGTCCGCTGCTCACGTCACGACTCACTTGCCTCAAACTCCCGCTCGCCTTGCGGCGACCATAGTGGAGCGGCTGGCGCACTCAAGCAGCTAGCCGCGCCCGCGATAGCCCGGCACACCCTGCTCGGGCAGCCACAGGCTGGCCGGCGCTGCGCCGGTCTGCCAGAACACGTCGATCGGGATGCCGCCGCGCGGATACCAGTAGCCGCCGATCCTGAGCCAGCGCGGGGCCAGCGTTTCGATCAGGCGCTTGCCGATCTCCACCGTCGTCGCCTCGTGGAAGGCACCGTGGTTGCGATACGAGAACATGAACAGCTTCAGTGATTTCGACTCGATCATCCATTGGTCGGCGACATAGTCGATGACGAGGTGTGCAAAATCCGGCTGTCCGGTGATCGGGCAGAGCGCGGTGAATTCCGGCACGGTGAAGCGGATCAGGTAGTCGATATCGGGGTGCGGGTTCGGCACCCGGTCGAGCACGGCGCTGGCCGGATCGATGGGGATCTCGGCCGGGCGGCCGAGCACGGAAGTCGTCATGGTCTGTCTCCTGGGGTCGGGCCCGGCAGGTGGCCGGGGACGGGAGGTTTCGCGTTGCGACCGGCAGTGACCGGCGCGGCGCTTCCATACGCGCCACGCGCCAGGCAGGGCCAGCAAATTCGTGCGCTTCGCCGACTTCGCATCCCCGCAAAGCTCGGCTACCATCCGGGCCATGTATTCGGGTGGGTTGGGTTAGAAGGCCGATTGATGGAGCAGATCCTCGTGGCGGCGGCGACGCTGCCGGTGAGCGTGTTGGGGCCGCGGGCGGTGCTGGTGAGCGAGGGAGCTCGCACCAACAAGCTCTACATCCTCAAATCCGGCGAGCTCGAAGTGCTGCGCGACGGCACTACCGTCGCCGCCATCGGCGATCCCGGCTCGGTGATCGGCGACATGTCGGCGCTGCTCGACCTGCCACACTCGGCGACCGTCAGGACGCGCAACGGCGCCGAGGTGCATGTGGCCGACGACGCCGATGCGTTCCTCGATGCCCATCCGGCGGCCGCCCGGCATATCGCCAGACTGCTGGCGGCGCGGCTGCACAAGACCACGGCGCTGCTGGTCGATATGCGGCGGCAGGCCAAGGTCCGCGAGGATCAGGTGATGTTCGACAAGATTTTCGCACTGCTCGAATAACGGGAGTTGCTCTGGTGGCTGAAGAAACGGAAAGCTGGCTGAAGTTCGATTTCTTCCCTGCCGGCACGGAGCTGATCGTGCAGGGCGGGCAGGCCGGCGGCAGCATCATGGTGCTGAAGGAAGGCGAGGTCGAAGTGCTGCGCGACGGCAAGTTCGTCTCCACCATCAAGCAGCCCGGCGCCATCTTCGGCGAAATGAGCGTGCTGCTGGAGCGGGCCCACTCGGCAACGGTGCGGGCGGTGACCGACGTGCAGCTCTATGTCATCAACGATGCACTGACAGTGCTCGAGGCGCACCCGTCCTGGCTGTTGCAGATCGCCCGCTTGCTGGCGCAACGCGTCAACACCACCACGGCGCAGCTGGTGGCGCTGAAGAGCCGGGAGAATGAGGACGACGACGTGCTGGTGCTGCCGACCAACGTGTTTTCCTCCTGGGCGGACCCGCAGATATGACCGACAAGCCCAAGCTCGCCATTACCTATTGCACGCAGTGTAACTGGCTGCTGCGTGCCGCCTGGATGGGACAGGAGGTGCTCTCCACCTTCGGCCTCGAGATGGGCGAGGTGAGCCTCGTCCCCGGCAGCGGGGGCATCTTCGAGATCCACCTCGACGGCGTCCTGATCTGGGAGCGCAAGCGCGATGGCGGCTTTCCCGACGCCAAGCAGATCAAGCAGCTGGTGCGCGATCGTATCGATCCGGGCCGCGACCTCGGCCACATCGATCACCCGCACGGTCCCGCGGCAAAGCACGGGCACTCCTGATCGGTTCGCAACATTTGCGGGCCTCGGCCGTTGCGTGAACGCGGCAAGGTCCCCACATCACGCCCGTCCGCAACCCGAACCCCTGGACCCCTCGCATGATCAAGCGCCTTGCCTCCCTCGGCCTCGTCCTCGTTCTCACCGGCGCCCTCGCTGCCTGCGGCAACAATAACGGCACCGACGTGGGCCGTGTCGGGGTCGACTGGACCGGCAACGACATCAATGTCGAGGCGGTCGCCGATCCCGAGATCAAGGGCGTGGTCTGCCACGTCGCCTACTTCAACCGCTCGCTGATCGATCGGCTGCAGCAGGGCAACTGGTTCGAGGATCCGTCCTATTCGGCGGTGGACTGCGCTGCCGCCGGGCCGATCACCATCGGCAACATCAATACCAACAAGGGCGGCGAAGAGATTTTCCAGCAGTCGCGCTCGCTGATCTGGAAGAGCCTGCGCGTTTCGCGCATCTACGATGCCGAGAACAACTCGCTGGTCTACCTCGCCCACTCGCGCGAGCTGCAGCAGGGTTCGGGCAAGATGTCGCTCTCCGTCGTACCGCTCACCGGCCTCGACGTTACCTGGAGCAACGGCGCCCCCAAGGGCTCACCGGCCGCCGCAGCTGCGGCGCCTGCCCCGGCGGGGACTGCTGCCGGCGGGATCTAGCCACCGGCCGTACAGCGATCCTCCCTCGCGGGGCGGGGGATGGGGACCAGCGAAGCTGGTGGAGGGAGCGGCCTCACCGAACGGCGCGATCCCAACTCCTTCAAACTCGATTCAACCCTGACCGAACCGGGCAACCCCCGGGCAAGCTCTGGGCGCGCACCCTTGCCTCGATGCCCGCTCGCGGGCTTCGGAGGCATGATCATGTTCAGCTGGCTGCCACCATTGCAGCAGGGTTCGGCGACCATCGCCGCCTCGCTGCTTTTCATCATCGTGGTGTTTCTGATCGCTCGCGTAGCTCGGCTCAGCCAGCCGCTGGCCCTTGCCCTCGCCCTGACCCCGCCAATGGCTATCGCCGTTGCCCTGGAGCGCGGGTTCTCCAGCGGGCTGATCTAGCGCCCGGCCTCTTATCGTGTCGCCGCTGAAACCGACCTATCACACTGATTTTGCTGTCGACCCCGCGCTTGCGGAAGCGCTTGTTGCGGCTTGACGGCAAAACACAAAAAGATTTCATGCGGCGCGGTCGCAATCGATCCGCGCCCGTTCGATATTTGCGCGCGGCATGCGCCAGAAGTGGCACGACCCGCACCAAGGAGTTCATCATGGCAATTCTCATCGGCGATACCGCCCCCGATTTCGAGGCGGAGACCACCGAAGGTCGCATCCGCTTCCACGATTACATCGACGGCGGCTGGGCCGTGCTGTTCTCGCACCCGAAGAATTTCACCCCGGTCTGCACCACCGAGCTCGGCTACACCGCCAAGCTGAAGCCCGAGTTCGACAAGCGCGGCGTCAAGGTGCTGGGCCTTTCGGTCGACAAGCTCGAAAACCATGCCGGCTGGGCCGCCGATATCGCCGAGACGCAGGGCGCGACGCTCAACTTCCCGCTGATCTCCGATGTCGAGGGCGAAGTCGCCCGCAAATACGACATGATCCACCCGAACGCCGACAACTCGCTGACCGTGCGTTCCGTCTTCGTCGTCGGGCCGGACAAGAAGGTGAAGCTCAAGATCGAGTATCCGGCCTCCACCGGCCGCAACTTCGATGAGATCCTGCGGGTCATCGACAGCCTGCAGCTCACCGCCAAGCACCAGGTGGCGACGCCGGTGAACTGGAAGGCCGGCGAAGACGTGATCATCGTCCCCGCCGTCTCCGACGAAGCGGCGCGCGAAAAGTACCCCGAAGGCTGGAAGACGCTGAAGCCGTACCTCCGCATTGTGCCGCAGCCCCGCGCCTGATCCAGGCCAGGCTAGAAGAATTGAAGGGCGGTCGTCTGGGCCGCCCTTTCGTTTCTGCCGCTATCGCTGAACGCCCCACCCACTCGGTGTCACCCCGGCGAAGGCCGGGGCCCATCCTGAGACGGTGCAACGGGCGCTTGCTCACCGCCTACCACCGGGTCATTCCCGCGAAAGCGGGAACCTCCGTTTGCGATGCCTGCCAAAACAGAGATCTGCAGCTTGCAGCGTTCCGTTTACGCGTTGCCGCGCAATGCCCGGTTGATGGCGCCGAGCAGCATGACGATGCGCCCGAGGCCCATCAGCACCAGCCCGCCGACGAACGGCAGCACTGCCCACTGCATCAGCCGCGCCACCTCGATCAGGGTGGTGAGCAGGTCCGAGCCTGGCGTATCGAGCGCCGTGTTGACCATCTGGATCAGGCCGGGTGCGCCAAAGCCTGCGACGACCAGCGTCGCCAGCACCGCAATCAGCCCGACGACATAAAGCAGCCCCGCAACCATCCTCGCCCCCTCATGGCTTGTCGGCGGATAGTTAAGAAGGCCTGAACGACTTCGTCAACGTGCTCGTCAGAGCCCGAGCTCGGCCCTGAGCTTGCGCGTCAGCTTGTCGGCGATCATCCGGTGCGACTCGCGGATATAGCCTTCGGCGAGGTCCACCTCGAGCGCTCCAGGTGAAACCCGCACCCATTGCCGCTTGGCGAAATACGCCGCCTGCTCGATGCCGTCGAGCTCGGTCAGCCCGTCGAAGGCAATCTCGCCTACCTTGAACACCAGGTCGCCGGAGGCATCCCCAAGCAGGCAGAATACCTTGCCACCGACCTTGGCGACCAGCGCCTCCCACTGCTCGTGCAGCGTCACCGCGGGGAGCGTCGAAACGAAGCTGGTGAAGCCGTCACGGTCGTGCAGGGTCAAAGCGCGGCGCTCCCGTCAGATCTGGTCGTGCCGGACGAACAGCCGGGTTTTGCGCGACCGCCCGGCCCAGGCGAGCAGCACCCCGGGCACCGCCAGCACCGCCCAGCCCGGCATGGCGAAGATCGCCTCAGACACCGGCTCCAGCACCATGCCGAAGAACCGCCCGGCGAGGAACTCGCGCACCGTGGCGAGGCTCTCGGCGTTGAGCCAGCTCCAGTTCTCGGCGAACGAGGTGAAGATCAGCTGGCTGGCGCCGAGCGAGCGCGTGCCGTCGATGATCAGCAGGATCAGCGCCACGCCGAGGAGCCAGGTGCCCAAAAGCCTGAGAAAGAGCCGCATCGAGGTGTCGCCGCGTCCGGATGCGCCGTGCGGGTTCCCAATGCCCACCGACTGCTGCGCACCCTTCTGCCACGCGGTCCGCGCGCCCCACAAGACAACTTTGCCCTGCCTGCGATGCAATCCCCGTCATCGGCGCGTTATGTGCCTTGCGGTCACGACGTCGATGAGTATATTGCGCCCGCTCCGGCTGGCTCAGGCCCCGGACACGCAGACCCGGGCCCGCCCGGCCCGCTGCATGCGGAGAGATGGCCGAGTGGTCGAAGGCGCACGCCTGGAAAGTGTGTAGGCGGGGAACCGTCTCAAGGGTTCGAATCCC